>Ga0081538_10003056_pt1 | contig 15948 bp, 17 predicted proteins | sample TabmetS5T2R1_FD_71022 | JGI IMG/M metagenome (GOLD analysis project Ga0081538, IMG submission 71022) | Tabebuia heterophylla rhizosphere microbial communities from the University of Puerto Rico - S5T2R1 | ecosystem: Host-associated > Plants > Roots > Rhizosphere ... | reverse complement strand
ACCAGCAGCTCGAGGATGCTGGCCGCGAACAGGAAGGCGACGATGCTGACGGTGAAGAACCGGGCGGCCTGGAATCCCGCGCGGCCCTGGCGGACGCGGAAGGTCCAGTAGCGGTTCCACCAGAAGTTGTTGAGCACAGCGACGACGAAGGCCGCGGTCGCGGCCGCGAGGTGATGCACGTCGAGGACCTCCACGCAGAACGCGAAGACGGACAGGTTTACGACGTAACCGGAGGCGCCGACCGTGCAGAACTTCACCAACTGGACCCAGTTGTGCGGCCTGCGCAACCCGGCACGCACCCGAAGGTGGAGCCGTTCGCTCACCCCGGCAACGGTACACCGAAGTGCCGCAGCACCAGCGGCGCCACGTCGGTGAGCGCCCACTCGTCCTGCTCCGGCACCTCGAGCCCGCCGACCAGGAGCACGCCCTCCGAATCGTCGCGATGAAGCGACCCGTGGCTGCCGCCCCCGACGTGGCCGGCTCCGCCCCAGTCCACGAACTCGAACCCCGGCTCGGCCGAGACGAGCACGTCGCCGGCGTGGGGGCACTCGAGCGCGGACCAGAGCCGGTTGAGCGCGTCCGGGTAGGTCTCGCTCGTCACCCCACCGCCGGACAGATCGAGGTACAGGACGGCTCGGTCGCCCTCGACGCGCCAGGCGCGCCCGCGCCGGTCCCGATGCTCGCTGCCCGGGGCGAACCGCAGCTCGCCGCGCCTGCTCTCCACTACCGCCTCGCGGTCGCGCCGCCGTGCGATGAGATCGATCCCGTCGAGGCCGGCCAGGGTCTCGACCGCGCCGCGGGTGAGCTCCTCGCGGCGCTCGTCGTCGAGCGCGTACACCATGGCCGACCGGGCCGCCGGGCACACGGCTAGCTCCGCCTCCGTCGGCGCCGGGTCCGCGGGCGCGAGCACGCGCGCGTCTGTGAAGGTGGCGGCCAGGTTGATCGGCTCCTCGACCTTCGTCTGGGAGTGGTCGGACATCACGATCACCGCGTGGTCGTCGAGGAAGGCGTCCATCCCGCCGGCCACGTGGACGATCCGCTCGAGGGCCTTGTCGGCCTCGGCGATCGACACGACCTGGCCCTCCGGCCCGGCCTTGTGGGAGTGCGTGTCGTTGTCGGGGAGGGAGAACAGCAGGAAGTCGAAGAGATCGTGCTCGACGAGATAGGCGCCGACGCAGCCGGTGTGGCGGTCGCGCTGGCCGGGCATGCCGAGTGCCGAGGTGCAGCCGGTGTTCCGCGAGTCGAACAGATCGGCGTAGAAGAGCTCGCGCGCGCCGTACACCGGGTGGCGGAACTGGGCCGCCTCGGCGATGCGGCGGTAGACGCTCGCTCCCGAGGGGTCGTGGCGCGTCCGGCCGCGGTAGATCAGATAGGTGGTGCAGGCGGTGCGGAGGTCCGCGTCGTCGAGGTGCTCGAAGACCGTCTTGTGCGCACGCGTGAGGTGCGCCATGTTCATGTTGTAGACGGTGTCGTAGAGCGAGCGGACGACACCGAAGACGCGCGTGGCCTGGAACGACGAGCCGTACTCCACGTAGCGCTCCTCGCCGCGGTGGTACCAGTTCATCGACGGGATGTGGTGCTCGCCGGGCCCCTGGCCCGTGGCGATGGCCGCGCTCGCGACCGGCGTGACGGACGGGAACGTGGAGAGGCAGTCGCGGATGTACGTGCCGCGGTCGCGCAGCGCGCCGAGGGCCGGCGCGCGGCCCTCCTCGATCGCGAGATCGAGCATGTCGGGCTTGAGCGAGTCGATGACCGCGAGGACGAGCTTCTTGGGCTTCCGGGCGACCACCTAGCGAAGCACTCGCAGCCCGGCGTACTTCTCGTCCTCGCGCCGGCGTCCGCCGAACAGCAGCACCACGAACGCCGCGATCATGAGGATCGACAGCGGCGGCACGAAGACGGCGATGGCGGCCAGGAGCAGGGCCGCGCCATCGGCGTAGGCGGTTAGGAGCGCTGCTGCGCCGCCCTCGAGGCGCGCGCGGGCCCGTTCCACGAGGCCGCCGACGGCACGCCAGCCGAGCAGGGCGCATATCGGACCCGCGACCAGGCCGGGCCAGGCCTCGCTCCCGCCGTCGGCGAGCGCCCCCGCGAAGAGGAGCCCCCCGAGCACGACGCCCACCACCCCGCTGAAGATCTCCACCGCTCGTCCGGTGTCGGCACGCTCCAGCAGGTAGGCGCCCACGGCGACCGCCAGGACGGCGAGCAGGAAGCCGGTGGACTCGAGGAAGCGCCAATCGGTGCCGTCGAAGTCGATGCCGACGTCGCCGCGGGCCAGCCCGCCCGCCAGGAGCGGGGGCAGGTAGGGCCGCACGCCCGTCGCCCCCGCCAGGCCCATGCCGGTCGTGGTGTCGAGGAAGACGCTCACGCCTGCCCGGTAGCCTAGCCCCCGCTCCCCTATGAGCATCTCCCGCGATCTCGAGCGCTACGCCGGGCTGTTCGCCGCGCGTACGAAGGTCATGAAGTCCTCTGCGATGCGGGACCTCATGGCCGTGACGACGCGTCCCGAGGTGATCTCGCTGGCCGGCGGGCTCCCCGACACGAGCACGTTTCCGCCCGGCACGTTCGCTGCGGTGACGCAGCGGATCGCCGCCGAGTCATGCGCAAAGGCGCTCCAGTACGGGCCCACGGAGGGGCTCGGCGAGACCAAGGACTGCATCGCCGCGGTGATGGGCGCGGAGGGCATGGCGGTCGACCCGGAGGACATGGTCGTCACGACCGGCGGCCAGCAGGCGATCGACCTCGTCACCAAGACGCTGATCGACCCCGGCGACGTCGTGATCGCCGAGGGGCCGACGTACCCCGGCGCCGTCCCGGTCTTCTGCGCCTACCAGGCCGACGTCGTCCAGATCGAGATGGACGCGAGCGGGATGCGGGTCGACCTCCTCGAGGACGCGCTCGAGCGCCTGGAGCGCGAGGGGCGGCGACCCAAGTTCATCTACACGGTGCCGAGCTTCCAGAACCCGGCCGGCGTGACGATGTCGCTGGCCCGCCGGCGCCGGCTGGTCGAGGTCGCGCGCGAGCGGGAGCTGCTCGTCCTCGAGGACAACCCCTACGGGCTGCTTCGCTACGAGGGCGACCCCCTCCCGCCGCTCTACGCGCTCGACGGCGGCGTCTACGTGATGTACCTCGGCACGTTCTCGAAGATCCTGTCACCGGGGATCCGGCTCGGCTGGCTCGTGGCGCCGCCGCCGGTGCTCGAGAAGATCAACCTCGGCAAGCAGAGCGCGGACCTCTGCACGTCCACCCTGTCCCAGCTGATGGTGCAGGCGTATTTCGAGCGCGCCCCGTGGCGCGACTACGTCGACTCGCTCACCGAGATCTACCGCGCCCGCCGCGACACGATGCTCGACGCGCTGGCCGACCACTTCCCCCGGCAGGCCGAGTGGACCCGGCCGAGCGGCGGGCTCTTCATCTGGGCCACGCTGCCCGACTTCATCGACACCACCGACCTGCTGGCACGCGCGCTGCGCGACAACGTCGCCTTCGTGCCGGGCGAGTCCGCCTTCCTCGACGGGCGCGGGCGCGACTCGATGCGGCTCAACTTCTCCGCGTCGGATCCCGAGTCGATTCGCGAGGGCATCCGCCGCATCGGCGAGGTCGTGACCGAGCAGGTGAAGCTGTACGGCACGCTGACCGGCGAGCAGGAAGCGGTCACGCCGCCGGGCGGCGAGGTCGTGCAGATCCCGACTCCCGCGGAACGAAGCCGGAGGGCCCGCTGACCCGCGTCGCCGTCCTCAAGGGCGGGCGTTCGCTGGAGCGTCAGGTCTCGCTGCGCTCGGGTGCGCGAGTCGAGGACGCGCTCGGGCGGCTCGGCCACGAGGTGGTGGCGATCGATGTGGGGACCGACCTGATCCAGCGACTGCGCGACGCTCGCCCGGATGTCGCGTTCATCGCGATGCACGGGCGCGACGGCGAGGACGGCACGGTGCAGGAGCTGCTCGAGATCCTCGACATCCCGTACACCGGGTCGGGCGTGCTGGCCTGCGTGCGGTCGATGGACAAGGTGCTCGCCAAGCACCTGATGGTGGAGCGCGGGATTCCGACCCCGGACTTCTACGCGTTCAGCGAGACGGCCTTCGGCGAGCTCGGGGCGGCCGAGGCGCTGGGCGCGATCGAGGACCGCCTCGACTTCCCGATCGTGGTGAAGCCGTCGAGCCAGGGCTCGGCCCTCGGGATCAAGTTCGCCCGCACGCCGGCGGACGTGCCGACCGCGCTGGTGGCGGCGTTCTCGTACGACTCGAAGGTCCTGCTCGAGCGGCACGTGGCGGGTCGCGACCTGGCCGTCTCGATCCTCGACGGCAAGCCGCTGCCGGTGGTGGAGGCGGTGCCGCAGGGCGAGGAGTTCTACGACTTCGAGGCGCGCTACGAGATCGGCCGCACCAGCTTCGTGTGCCCGGCGGAGCTCCCGGGTGACGTGACCGACCGGACGCAGGAGCTCGCATTGCAGACCTACGAGCTCCTGGGCTGCGAGGCGTTCGCGCGGGTGGACCTGATGCTCGGCCCGGGCGACGAGCTCACCGTGCTGGAGGCGAACCCGATCCCCGGCCTGACCGAGACGTCGCTGCTGCCTCAGGCCGCGGAGGCGGCGGGCATCTCGTTCGATCAGCTGGTGGCGCGGATCCTGGAGCTCGCGAGCGCGCGGACCGCTGCCTACTGATCCTCGGGCTCGCCGGAGGCGAAGTCCTCGGGCGTGACGTTGTCGAGGAAGTCCTTGAACTTCTCGACGACCTCTTCGGTGTCCTCGACCTCGTGCTCGAACTCGATCGCGGACTCCGAGATCACGTCCTCGGCGGCGAAGATCGGGGCGCCGGTGCGGACGGCCAGGGCGAGCGCGTCCGAGGGGCGTGAGTCGATCGGGATCTCGCGGCCGTTCAGTTGGAGCGTGACCTCGGCGTAGAAGGTGTTCTCGCGCAGCTCGGTGACGGCGACCCGGGTGCAGGAGACGTCGAGCTCGGACAGCATCTCGCTGATCAGGTCGTGGGTCATTGGGCGCGGCGTGTTGGCCCCCTGCAGCTTCATCAGGATCGCGGCCGCCTCGGGGTGGCCGATCCAGATCGGGAGGAACTTGTTGCCGTCGCGAGTCTTCAAGAGCACGATCGGCTGTTTGCCGACCATGTCGAAGCTGACGCCGTAGATGACCATCTCCTGCATGGACTCTGGGACAGTCTAGAGGCGGGGGGAAGTGGCGGAGGAGGCGGTGAGGTGGCCCGGTCGAGGGCCTGCGGCATGGGCGATCCTGGACTCGAACCAGGGACCTCGTCCTTATCAGAGACGCGCTCTAACCGACTGAGCTAATCGCCCTCAGGCAGGCGATTGTAGCGGCGCTCAGGCGGCCCGGCGGGCGCCCGCGGCCAGCAGCGAGCGGGCCAGTTCGATCGCCTCCGCCGGCTGGTCGAACTCGAGCTCGATGACGCAGCGCTCGCCCTTGGCGCGGGCCTTCACCTCGTGTCCCAGGGCGGCCGCCAGCGCGTCCTCGGCCGCCGCGAGAGCCTCGGCCAGATCGGGGTGCACGACGCGCGGGCGGCGGGCCTCAGCCGGCTCCCCGTTCTCGGCCTCGCGGGCGCGGCGCTCGGTCTCGCGGACCGACCACGCGCCGTCGCGCGCCTCGAGCGCGAGTTGCCGGCGGGTCGCGTGGTCCTTGCAGACGAGGATGGCGCGGCCGTGGCCCTCGCTCAGGTCGCCGCGCTCGATCAGCTCGAGCGCCTCCTCGGGCAGGTCGAGCAGGCGGATCAGGTTCGAGATCGCCACGCGGCTCCGTCCCACCCGCCGGCCGACCTCCTCCTTGGTGAGGCCGAGGTCGTCCACGAGCGTGGCGCAGGCGCGGGCCGCCTCGACCGGGTTGAGGTCCTGGCGCGCCATGTTCTCCGCCAGCGCGAGGTCGAGACGCTCCCAGTCGTCGGTGTCGCGGACGAGGGCGGGAATCGTCTCGAGCTCGACCATCTTGGCGGCGCGCAGGCGACGCTCCCCCGCCACGAGCTCGAAGCTGCCACCGGCGAGCGGGCGTACGACGACAGGCTGGAGCACCCCGCGCACCCTGATCGACTCGGCCAGCTCGGCGAGCCGGGCGTCGTCGAAGGTCCGGCGCGGCTGGCGCCCGTTGGGCTGGATCAGATCCGGCGGGATGTTCCGCAGGCCGTCCTCGACCCTGCCGCTGCGGGGCAGGATGGCGTCCAGGCCGCGGCCCATGCCGCGACGGTCGTCAGCCACGCGCCGCGACCTCGCGCGCGAGCTTGAGATAGGCCGCGGAGCCCGCGCTGTGGGGGGCGTGCCGGATGATCGGCACGCCGAAGCTGGGCGCCTCACCGAGGCGGACGTTTCGCGGCACGACCGTGTCGAAGACCAGCTCGGGGAAGTGCTCGCGGACCTCGCGCTCCACGTCACGCGCGAGGCGGGTCCGGCCGTCGTGCATCGTGAGGATCATCCCGGCGACCGTGAGCCGCGGGTTGAGCTCGCGCTGGATCAGGGAGAGCGTGTCGAGTAGCTGAGCGAGGCCCTCGAGCGCGAAGTACTCGGTCTGCACGGGCACGATGACCTTGTCCGCGGCCACGAGCGCGTTGACCGTCAGCGGCCCCAGCGACGGCGGGCAGTCGAGCAGCGTGAAGAGATACCGCTCCCTGACGGAGCCCAGCCGGTCGCGCAGGATCGTCTCCGAGCCGGCGATGCGCGGCAGCTCGACGTTGGCGCCGGCCAGCTCGGGCGTAGAGGGGACGACGTCGAGGCGGTCGAGGCCGGTCGGAATGGCGGCGTCGCCGAGCGTGAGATCGCCCGACAGGCACCCGTAGACGTTCGGGTCCTGATCCTTGGGAAGACCAAGTGCAACCGTGGCGTTGCACTGCGGGTCGAGATCGGCGAGCAGAGTGGGATAGCCGCCATCGGCGATCGAGGCGCCGAGATTGACCGCGGTCGTGGTCTTGCCCACCCCGCCCTTCTGGTTGGCGACTGCGAGGACGGTGCCCATGCGCGGTCTCAAGGTACGGGGCCGGGCGGTCGGAAGCCCATGGCTGTGTGGTTCGGGGGCGAACGGCGGAGTCCTGCGGGCCGCGGCGACACGACCAGCAATAAGCGGCGGCCTCGGCCGGGCGGGTTCGCCACGAAAGCCGCCTATGTCTCCGGTTTCGTAACGGACCCCCCGAGCGGCCGCTTCGCCGCCATCCCCGCTCGCCTGGGGAACCGCTCCGGCGTCGGCTCCACCTTCCGGTACACGTGGAGATGGCGGTCGCGGGCCCCGGCGAACGGCTCTACCCGCCGCACCTCCTCGAGGGCCATCCCGACCTCGGAAGCCGCCGCCCTCCCCAGCCCTTCCTCGTCGCGATCGCGCGCGCCCTTCCAGGCGACCAACACGCCCGACGGACGCAGCAGGGGCGCCGCGTACTCGACCAGCACGGGCAATGCGGCCACCGCGCGCGCCGTGACCGCGTCGTAGGCGGCTTGGCCGCCCCCGAGACCCGGAGGCAACCGCGCCCAGTCCTCCGCCCGCGCCACCACGCTCCGCGCATTCGACACCTTCGCCGCCTGGATCAGCCTGTCGATCACCGCCGCCTTGCGGCCGGCCGACTCGATCAGGTCGACCCGCGCACCCGGCAGCGCGATCGCCAGCACGAGACCCGGGAAGCCCGCCCCGGCGCCGATGTCCGCAATCCGCGAAGCTCGGGCAAGGTCCGCCACCTCGAGCCCGGAGAGGCTGTCGGCCACATGCACTTCGCGGGCCCGCTCGGGCTCGCTCACGGTGGTGTGAGGGTCCGGCTCCGCCGCCAGCGCCTCCAGCAGCAGCTCGATCTGCGGATCCGTTTCCCGTGAAACGCTCAGGGCTCGCGGAACGCCCGCGCCGCCGGGCTGACCACGAGCCGGCGGTCCGGTTCGTCGCCCTCGGAGTGGGTCTCCACGTCGGTGCGCTCGCTCAGATAGGTGTGGACGATCTTCCGCTCCGGCGCGCGCATGGGCTCCAGTTCGACCGCTCGGTCGTAGCGCAGGGCCTCGGCCGCCGCACGGTCGGCCATGCGGTGGAGCGCCGTCTCCCGGCGCTCGCGGTAGCCGGCCGCGTCGACCGTCACCTGCTTGCGGCCCTCGCGCCCCCGGAAGGCCGCGCGGAAGGCGAGGTGCTGCACCGCGTCGATCGTCGAGCCGTGCTTCCCGATCAAGAGGCCGAGCTCGTCGCCGTTCACGGTCGCCCGGATCTCGTCCTCGGTCTCCTCGATGTCGACCGTCGCGCGCAGCCCGAGCTCATGCACGACCCGTGCGACCAGGGCGCGCACGCGCTCGGCCGGCTCCTCGGGAATGGCCTCGGCGGCCTCGCGCCAGGCCTCCTCGTCGACCTCGGCCCGCACCCGCGCCGACCCGTCCGAGCCCGGCTCCTCCACGACGTCGAAGCGAACGCAATCCGACGTGATCCCCGGGAAGCGCGGCTCGAGCTCCTTCATGGCTGCCCACTTCGCCTCGCCGAGCGTCTCGCCCACCGCCTCGACGGACAGCTCCTCCTCGCTCACCGCCGGCGTCCCGAGCGCTTCTTCTTCTTGCGCGGCGAACGTGGCGGCGGCTTGGCCGGGCCGCCGTTGCCGCTCTTCGGCGCGCCGCCCTTGGACGATCCGTCCGCCACCGCGGAAGCGGTCGCGGGCTTCGGGCTCGGCGGCTTGCCCCGGGCGGGCTTGGCCGCCTCGCCGTCCCCGTCTCCGTCTCCGTCTCCGCCGGCGGTCGCCAGCGCCGGCTTCGGATACAGCTTCCGCACCAGCAGCTGCTGCCCGATCGTCCAGACGTTCGTCGTGATCCAGTAGACGATCAGCCCGGCCTCGAAGTTGATGATGAAGACGACGAAGACGAAGGGCAGCGCGAACATGATCCGGCGCTGCATCGGGTCCGCGCTGATCGCGGTGACGGCGCTGGCCGCCAGCTGAGTGGCCACGTAGAGAACGATCAAGCCGCCGAGCAGCACCGGGTCGCCGGTGACCGTGTCGGCGAGGTTGTCGATCGGCCCGAAGCCGGGGTTGTCCGCGATCTCCGCTTGGAAGTCCTCCGAGCGCAGCAGCTGGAACAGGGCGATGAAGAACGGGACCTGCAGCAGCAGCGGCATGCAGGAGCCGAGCGGGTTGACCTTCTCGCGCTGGTAGAAGGCCATGACCTCCTGGTTCATGCGCTGCCGATCGTCCTTGTAGCGCTCCTGGATCTTCTTGATCTCGGGCTGCAGCGTCTGGAGGCGCTGCATCGACTTCACGCCCTTGAAGGTCAGCGGCAGGATGAAGATGCGGACCGTGAAGGTCAGCAGGATGATCGACCAGCCCCACGAGCCCTCGAAGTTGCCGATCAGGTCGTGCCAGAACGTCAGCACCCAATCGCAGGCGTCCTCGAGCGGCTGAATCGGGTTGAAGGCGAAGAACATGGGGGCTACGGCTGCGGCTCCGGGCGGGGCCGGGGGCGGAACAGCTTCTGGTCGTGCACGAAGTCGACGCCGCCGTGACTCCAGGGATTGCAGCGGAGGAGCCGCCAGGCGGCGAGGACGATCCCCCGGAGTATGCCGTACTGCCGCACGGCCTCCACGGCGTACTCCGAGCAGGAGGGATGGTACTTGCAGCGTGCCGGCAGACCGGGTGAGATCGCGCGCTGATAGAAGCGGATCGGCGCCGTGACCACCGCGCGGAAGGCCTTCACGAGGACGCCTCCCCACGCGAAAGACCGGCCTCGGCCAGGACGGAGCGGAGCGCCTGCTCGATCGCCGGCTCGCCGCCCTCCTCCGCCAGCTCGCCTGCGGCCGGGCGGGCGACGATCACGAAGTCGTGACCCGGCGCGAGCTCCTCCGCGCTCGCCCAGAACGCCTCCCGGAGCAGACGCTTGATGCGGTTGCGCTCCACCGCCCCGCCCAGGCGGCGGCCGACGGACACCCCGAGCCGCGGCTCGCCGTCGTCCTCGGGCCGCGGGAAGACGTAGACGACGAGGTGCCTGCTCGCATGCGAGCGGCCCTCGCGGTACACGCGCTCGAACTCGCCGCTGCGCGAGAGCCGGCGGCGCTTGCGGCGCTCGCGGTCGGCCATCCGACCTACGGCGTGAGCCGCTTGCGGCCCTTGCTCCGGCGCCGTCTCAGCACGTGCCGGCCGGCACGCGTGCGCATGCGCGCGCGGAAGCCGTGGGTACGGGCGCGCTTGCGCTTCTTGGGCTGATAGGTGCGCTTCATGAGGATCGATCTGCGCGGCTGGACGGGGGTCTCGTCGCCGGGCCTGAGGGTACACGACGGGCCTCCACACTTTTCTCGCGTAGTGCGGGTATAGCCAGAGAGGGGCGCGACGACCGCCTCGGGCGCCGTTGTATTCTCGACGGGCCGAGGGCAGCGCGGCCTCGCCGGAGCGGTCCTTCCCCCTTCCAATACGTACTTCGACAAGACCCCCGAGGAGGGTCGCGACCGTTCGTGCCCGCACCCGAGCAGATCTGGGATGACATCCGCGAGGAGCTCCGCCGGGAGACTCCGGACTTCAAGTTCCACATCTGGATCGAGCCGCTCGAGCTCGCCGGGGTGAGCGGCGCCACGCTCTATGTGCGGGCGCCGGAGAACATCCGAACCTCGGTGACGGAGCGCTTCCTGCCGCTGCTTCGCCGCGCCGCGGCCCGCTGCTTCGATCCCCGGGCCGTGGTCCAGGTGGTGAGCCCCAGCTGGTCCGCGTCCCAGCTCGAGCCGGCGCCGGCGAGCGATGGGACGCCCGCTCCCGACACCGGCCGGCTCAACCCCAAGTACACCTTCCAGCAGTTCGTGATCGGCGAGGGGAACCGCTTCGCGCATGCGGCCTCGCTCGCCGTCGCCGAGCTGCCGGCGCAGGCCTACAACCCGCTCTTCCTGCACGGCCCGCCCGGGCTCGGCAAGACGCATCTCCTGCACGCGATCGGCAACTACGTGCGCCGCTACGGGTCGGGGCTGCGCGTCCGCTACGCCACGATCGAGGAGTTCACGACGGCGTTCGTGGACGCCGTCCGCGGCCGGCGCACGTCGGACTTCAAGGAGGACTTCCGCAGCTCGGACGTGGTCCTGATCGACGACGTGCAGTTCCTCGCCGGCCGCGCCAAGACGCGCGAGGAGTTCTTCCACACCTTCAACGCGCTCATGGACTCCGGCCGCCAGCTGGTGATCTCCTCGGACCGCAGCCCAGAGGACCTTCCGGACCTCGAGGCACGGCTCGCCGAGCGCTTCCGCGCCGGGCTCGTGGTCGAGCTCGAGGCGCCGGGGGCAGCGGTTCGGCGCGCCATCCTCGCCAAGCGAGCGCGCATCGACGGTCTCGACGTCTCGACCGAGGTCCTGGGCGAGATCGCCGAACGGGTCGACAGCAGCGTTCGCGCCCTCGAGGGTTCCCTGATCCGGGTCGTCGCCTACGCGTCGCTCAAAGGCGAGGAGCCGACGCCGGCGCTGGTTCGCCACGTCCTGCGCAGGCTCGGTGAGGACAAGTCGCCCGACACCTGCGGGCTCTCCGAGATCGTCGATGCGGCCGCGCAGGAGTTCGGGGTCGAACGCGCCTCCCTCCTCTCGGGCGACCGGCGGCGTGCCGTGACCGACGCGCGCCAAGTGGCGATGTACCTCGCACGCGAGCTCACCGCCCACAGCTTCACGGAGATCGGCCGTGGGATCGGGAACCGCGATCACACCACCGCGATCAACGCGGTCAAGCGGATCAAAGCCGGTCTGCTGACCGACCCGGCACTGCGCAGCTCGGTGGAAAACCTGTTCAGGCGGCTGGGCCGTCCGGCGTGATGGCCGGTTGCAGTGCCAGAATCCACAACCCGTTCCACAGCCCCGCGCCGCTCACAGAGCGCGCTTCAGCCACGAATCCACCTATCCACAGCCCCAACAAATTCAAGGTCAGGTAGCAGAAGTTGAAGCTCACCGTTTCCCGTGAAACGTTTCTCGCCAAGCTCGGCATCGCCGTGCGCGGCGCCTCCACGCGCAGCGCGATCCAGACTCTCGCCGGGGTGCTGGTGCGCGTCGGGGAGGACCGTGCCGAGCTCGAGGCCACCGACATGGAGCTCGGCGTGCGTGTCGTCCTCGAGCCGTCGAGCTCGACTTCGGGGCACGCGGTCATTCCCGGCCGTCTGCTCCTCGACGTCGTCCGGTCGCTGCCGACCGACGAGCTGTCGCTCGAGTACCGAAGCGCCCAGCAGGACGTAGAGGTCGTCTCCGGGCCCGCCCGCTTCCACCTGCGAACGCTCCCGCCCGAGGACTTCCCGAAGCTTCCGGAGGCGTCGCCTGAAAGCGCGATGAACGTGCCCGCCGTCGCGTTCATCGACACGATCGGTCGCGTGGCCCGCGCCGCCTCGCGGGACGAGACCCGCCCACATCTGACCGGCGTGCTGGTCACGGCGCGCGGCCAGGAGCTGCGCATGGTGGCCACGGACTCCTACCGGCTCTCCGTGAAGGAGACGCGGCTCGAGCAGGCCCTCGACGGCGAGCTCGAGGCGAACGTGCCGGCTCGCACGCTGCAGGAGCTCGGGCGGATCGCCTCGGCCGGCGCGGCAGAGACCATCGGCGTCACGGCGCTCGACAACCAGGTGGTCTTCACGGTCGACGACGTGACGCTGTCCTCCCGCCTGGTCGAGGGCCGCTTCCCCAACTACCAGCAGCTGCTGCCGGAGTCCTACGAGTACGAGATGCGGGTGAGCCGCGACGAGCTGCTCGAGGTCGTGCGGCGCGTGGGGCTGCTGGCGCAGAAGAACGCGCCGCTGCGACTGCGGTTCTCGGAGGGCACGCTCGACGTCTCGGCGCAGACGCCGGACGTGGGCGAGGCGAGCGAGTCGCTGCCGGTGCCGTTCAACGGCGAACCGCTCGAGATCGGGTTCAACCCGGAGTTCTTCCGCGAGGGCCTCGAGAGCGCCGAATCGGAGGAGCTCGTGCTCAAGCTGATAAGCCCGCTGCGGCCCGGTCTGATCCAGTCGGGCGACGACGGCGCCGGCTTCATCTACCTCGTCATGCCGATCCGCCTGAACGTGTAGGGGGCGGCGCCGTGCGCGTCGAGCGCCTCCAGCTCCGCGACTTCCGCAACTACGAGGCGGCGGAGCTCGCTCTGCCGCCGGGCATGACGGTGGTCGCGGGGCCGAATGGCGCCGGCAAGACCAACCTGCTGGAGGCGCTCTACTTCGGGTGCACGGCGCGGTCGCCGCGCACGTCGAACGAGCGCGAGCTGGTGCGCCGCGGCGCCGCGGTGACCCGCGTGGTCGTCGACGCGGCGGATGAGGACGGCGCCCACCGCATCGAGGTGGGCTTCGAGCCGGGAGAGGCGAAGCAGATCCGCGTCGATGGCCGGCCGGTCGACAACCTGGGACCCCCGGCGCCCCGGCCGCTCGTCAGCGTGTTCCTGCCGGAGCGGCTCGAGCTCGTGAAGGGCGCCCCCGCGGGCCGGCGCGCCCATCTCGATCAGCTGGTGGCCGCGCTGTGGCCCGCCCGGAAGGAAACCCGTACCGCCTACTCGCGCGCGCTCTCCCAGCGCAACGCGCTCCTCGCGCGGATACGGGCCGGCGCCTCGGGGCCGTCCGCGCTCGACGCCTGGGACGCCGAGCTGGCCCGGCAGGGCGTCCGGCTGATGGCCGACCGGGCGGAGGCGGTCGACGGGCTGCGGCCGGGCTTCGCCGAGCTCGGCGAGCGACTCGGCTTGCCCGGCCCCGCCGAGCTGCGCTACCGGCCACGGTCGGCTGCCGGCGACGAGGAAGGTCTCGCCGCGGAGCTGGCGGAGCGCAGGGGCGCTGACCTCGAGCGCGGCTTCACTGCGCATGGCCCGCACCGCGACGAGCTCCAGCTTCTCCTGGACGAGGCGCCGCTGCGCTCGTACGGGTCACAGGGACAGCAGCGGACGGCCCTGCTGGCGCTGCTGTTCGCCGAGCGGGAGCTGCTGGCGAGCCGGCGCGGGCAGGCGCCGCTGATGCTGCTCGACGACGTGATGTCCGAGCTCGACTCCGAACGCCGCGAGCTGCTGGCCGGCCTGCTGCGCGACGGCGGCCAGTCGGTCGTGACGGCGACGGAGGCGGAGCATGTGCCGGGCGCCCGGGCGGAGGAGCTGGTGCGAGTGCAGAACGGCCGGCTGGAGCCGGACGGCGGCGCGGTGCTCGCCGCATGAGGCGCCTCGCCCCTCGCCCGCTTGCGACCGCCCTCGCCCAGGCGCTCCCCGACGCGCGCCCCGCCGGCCTCCTCGCCGAGGTCCAATCGGCCTGGCCTACCGTCGCCGGTCCCGCCCTCGCGGCCGCCGCCACACCGGTCTCCGAGCGGTCCGGAACGGTCACGGTGGCCTGCGAGTCGGCGGTCTGGGCCCAGGAGCTCGAGCTGCTCGGGGCGGACCTGACGGAGCGCCTGAACGGCGTCTTGGCGGCCGGTCGCGTGGAGTGCCTGCGGTTTATCGTGAGATCGGGCCCGAATCGTCCCTGACTGCGCGGGATTTTGTTGCGATTTGCGGGCATTTTGTAACGCTCCGAACCGTCCGGGGCAGGGGGTAGCCTGCTAGTATTCAAGGCGGTCTTATGTACCGCCCCGGTCCGTGAGCCGAACGCCCGGAACCGGGGCTTTTCGTGGTGTGCAGGGGTCACCTCGCGCGTGACCCTGCTTGAACGGAAGGCACGGATTGGCGAAGCAGCCTGAGAAGGGGCAGAACAAGGGAAACGGCACCTACGGCGCCCAGGACATCACCGTCCTGGAGGGTCTCGAGGCCGTCCGCAAGCGCCCCGGCATGTACATCGGCTCCACCGGCACGCGTGGGCTGCACCACCTGATCTACGAGGTCGTCGACAACTCGGTCGACGAGGCCCTCGCCGGCGAGGCCGATCAGGTCCAGATCGTCATCCATCCCGACAACTCCGTCACGGTGAGCGACAACGGGCGCGGCATCCCGGTCGACACGATGGAGAAGGAGAAGCGCCCCGCCGCGGAGGTGGTCCTGACCGTCCTTCACGCCGGCGGCAAGTTCGGCGACGGCGGCGGCTACAAGGTGTCGGGCGGGCTGCACGGCGTCGGCGTGTCGGTGGTGAACGCCTTGGCCGAGTGGCTCAACCTCACGGTCTGGCGCGACGGCCACGAGCACACCCAGTCGTATGAGCGCGGGGTCCCGACGACCGAGCTCGAGAAGGGCGCCAAGACCGACAAGCGCGGCACGAGCATCACGTTCCTCCCCGACCTCGAGATCTTCGAGACGATCGAGTACGACCGCACCGTCCTCGAGCAGCGCTTCCGCGAGATGGCCTTCCTCACCAAGGGCCTCAAGATCGACTTCCGGGACGAGCGCGGCGAGCGGTTCGAGACGAGCTTCCAGTACGACGGCGGCATCGTCGACTTCGTCAAGTACCTGCACGGCCAGGGCACGCGCGAGCCGCTGCACAAGAAGATCGTCTACATCGAAGAGGAGAGCGACATCGGCGAGGTCGAGGTCGCGATGCAGTGGAACAACTCCTACCAGGAGGCCCTCCTCTCCTTCGCCAACAACATCAACACGCACGAAGGCGGCACCCACCTCTCGGGCTTCCGCTCGGCGCTCACCCGCACGATCAACGCCTACGCGCGCCAGACCGGCGAGCTGAAGGAGAAGGACCCCAACCTCCAGGGCGAGGACGTGCGCGAGGGCCTCACCGCGATCATCTCGGTGAAGATCCGCGAGCCCCAGTTCGAGGGTCAGACCAAGACGAAGCTCGGCAACCCACCGGTGGAGGGCTTCGTGCAGGCGGCCGTCAACAAGGGCCTCGCCGAGTTCCTCGAGGAGAATCCCTCCGAGGCGCGCACGGCGATCCGCAAGTCGGTCGACGCCGCCCGGGCGCGCGACGCCGCGCGCAAGGCGCGCGACCTCACGCGGCGCAAGTCCGCGCTCGAGAACTCGACGCTGCCCGGCAAGCTCGCCGACTGCTCCGTGCGCGACCCCGCCTTCGCCGAGCTGTTCATCGTCGAGGGAGACTCCGCCGGCGGGTCGGCCCAGCAGGGCCGCGACCGGAAAACCCAGGCGATCCTGCCGCTGC
>Ga0081538_10003055_pt1 | contig 15950 bp, 14 predicted proteins | sample TabmetS5T2R1_FD_71022 | JGI IMG/M metagenome (GOLD analysis project Ga0081538, IMG submission 71022) | Tabebuia heterophylla rhizosphere microbial communities from the University of Puerto Rico - S5T2R1 | ecosystem: Host-associated > Plants > Roots > Rhizosphere ... | reverse complement strand
GAGACGCCGGGGAACAGGGCCGCCGTCTGGGCCAAACCTATGCCGAGCGCCTCCTTGAAGCGCAGCTTGTCGGAGGTGCGGGTCTGCCGGCCCACGACCTCGCCCACGATGAAGAGCACGCCCACCAGCACCAGATTGAACGCGACGAGCCACGGCGAGCGCACCTCCTCCTCGAAGAAGTTCTGGAACAAGAGCCCGACGACGCCCGCCGGGATGCAGGCAACCAGGATCAAGTACGCCATGCGCTGGTCCCGGTCCGCAAAATCCGGACCCCTCAGCGAAGCCACGAAGGCGGCCGCCATGCGCATGAGATCCCGCCAAAAATACACCACGACGGCCAGCACTGTACCCGTGTGGATCGAGGCGTCGAACGTAAGCCCGAAGCGGTCCTGATCCATGCCGAGAAAGTATTGCCCGAGTAACAGATGGCCCGAGCTGGAGACCGGCAGGAACTCCGTGAGCCCCTGCACCACCCCGAGAAGTATCGCTTGAACCAGCTCCAGCACGCGGAAATATTAGCCTATCCGCGTCCGGTTTCCAGCGGCTGACCGGGGGCTACTCGACGGGCCAGGTATGCGTTTCGTTCAGGGAGAACCCTACTGGAGGGTAGCCTGGCCTCTAAATCCCGCTTAGCACGGCGAGGGCTGCGGGGTCTTTGAGGGTGATGCGCCCCGCCTCGACCTCGATCACGTCGCGGTTACGCATCTCGTTGAGGACCTTGGTGACCGACTCCCTGGTGGAGGCGACCATGGCGGCGAGGTCCTGGTGGGTCAAACGAAGGCCTATCGTCACGAGGCCGTCCCTGCTCTGGCCGAACTTCTGCGCCAAAAGGGGCAGCAGATTCGCGAGCCGCACCTCCGTCTCGCGGGGCAACAGACACTGGACTAGCTCCTCGTACTGCACGAGACGCAACTCCAGAAGGGTCATGAGCTTGAAGGCGGCCTGCGGTTCCTGGCGTACGGCGCGTTCGACGAAGATCTTGGGTACCTTGGTCACCCTGCACTCCGTAACGGCCTCGGCGTAAGCGCGTTGCCTGGTCTCCCCGGCGAAGGCCAGATGGCCGAAGATATCCCAGGGCTTGAGCAGGCGTAACGTAGCCTCCTTGCTACCCGAGTAAGGCCTGAACAGCTTCAGCACGCCCGAGGTCAGCACGTAGAGGGCGTCACCGTACTCGCCCTCGTTGTAGATGGCGTCCCCCGGTCCGTAGACCCTGTCGGCCGTGGCGATGCCCATCTCGTCGAGCAGCCGCAAGAGCGACCGGCACTCCTGCTCCTGCAGCTTCGTGTACTCGGTCAGGGAAATATCAACGGCCACGTGCGTCTCCTCCCTGCGATTCCGCCCCAGGACCACACCGATACTCGCGAACCTCGGGGCTGAGCGTGCTACACATTGCTACATTGTACATTACGAGCGGGCGAACATGAGAGAAATTCGCAGGACGTGCCTCGCTGATTGGGTTAGAATGGCGCTGAGGTTCGTACTCGAGAGAGGAGACAAGGTGCGGGAGCGGCTGGCGTTCGGGATCCTGATCCTGCTACTGATCTGCCTGTTCGCCTTTACCTTCGCCGTACTCGGGAAGGGTGAGTACGAACCGACCGGAGAGAAGCCCCAGCAGCTCTCTCAAAGCCTGGCCTGATCTTCAACCCTGGCCGGAAGCCTCCGGCGCACGCTCGACCGCGACCCGATAGGACGTCATCCTGGGGTGGCCCGTCAGAAGTTCGCCCGCTCCACTGCGGCCATGCGCCCTGGAGAACGCATCGCTGTCAATCCACGCCTCGAAAGATTCCCGATCCCGCCAGCGCGTAACGACGAGCACCTCGTCCCCCGCATCGGACTCGAGAACCTCCATGGAGACGAACCCTGGGAACCCCTGTACGTGCCCGCGGCTTTCGGCAAAGCGGTTCACGATCTCGTCTGCGGCTCCTTCTTTGACGGGCAGGCTGTTGAAGATCGCGATCACGTATACCTCCCAACTACCTAGCGGGCTACCACGATACCGCCGCCGCCGACGCGTTTGGCCATCTTGAGCGCCTTGAGGGTCTCCCCCATCAACTCCCCCGGATCCGTTCCGTGTGCCGGATACTCGGCGACACCTACGTCCACTTCGAACTCTGCCATGCCCTCCACCAGGCGCCCGAGCACCCGCTCCGCCAACCGGTAGCCACCTTCACCGCTCTCGCCGGGCAGGATCACGCAGACCTCGTCGTCCCCGAAGCGGGCGAAAACGGAGCCCTGCGGCGAGGACGCCTGCACGGCCTCGGCTAGCGTGCGCAGAACCTTCCTGGCGCGCTTGATCTTCCCCGCCGCGACGGTCTCGGTAAAGCCGGCGACGTCGAAGACGGCCACGGAGAACCTCTCGTACGAATCTATGGCCCGTGGCAGAAGTAGCCGGTTTAGTTGATCTCTGTCGGGCAGCCCGGTCACCAGGTCGGTGGCGGTAGCCCGCCCGAGAGCCTGCTCCATTTCGCGCCGCACTATGGCGTCGAAGGCCTCCAGTCCAGTCTCGGTAAGCCAGTCCGAAGCCTGCATCAGCTTGGCGAAAAACCCCGAGACCTCCCCCCCATGCAGCCCGCCGAGGTCGACCCCAGCCTCGACCGAGCGCCAGATGCACCGCCGCAGGACGCTGAAATCCTCTATGACCCCTACCGCGTCCCTGCCCAGATCGTGCTGGTGCTCGGCGATCCTGCGGACCATAGCCCTGGTCGCCCCACCCCGGGAAAAGGTCTCGACCGTCTCCGTACTGCGTAGAAAGGCGACGAATACCGAGACCAATTCCTCCATACCGGCGAGCATGCGATCATAGACCCCGTCCTCGTTGTCTCCACGCCTGCGCGCCTGCCAGCAGGCCACGATGTTCGCAATGTCCTCGTTTATGCGGTCCGGGATGCGGGAGGCATTCTCCATGAGCCCAAGTATAACCGCGCCCGCTGCAAGACACCGCAACGCGATGACGAAACGGGCCACATGCAACTATTTCGCGTCGACATACGTATGTATCAGTGTAGTGGCAAGCGGTAGTGAGACCGGGTGAGGAGGGAGCCCTCGGAGAGGTTTAGGGAATTAAACCTCGCGGTAGAACCAATAGTAGTTTCCAGAACTGATTTCGGGTAAGATGGGTGTGTAGTGAGGAGGGTATTTTGAAAGCCAGTTTCGAGAAGCGGAAGGAAAATCACAAAATCGAGCGGGAATCGGAGACTCCCGAACTCCTCGCCAAGTATCTCGCGCACATCGGGCAGGGCAATCTCCTGACGCACGCCGAAGAGATAGACCTCAGCGTGAGGGCCAAGGCCGGCGACAAACGGGCCAGGCAGCGGCTCATCGAGAAGAACCTCAGGCTGGTGGTCAGCGTTGCCAAAAAGTACCGTGGCTACGGGCTCCCCTTCGAGGACCTGATCCAGGAGGGCAACATAGGCCTGATGAAGGCCGTCGAGAAGTTCGACCCCGACAGGGGCTTCAGGTTCTCCACGTATGCTACGTGGTGGATCCGCCAGGCCGTGCAGCGTGCCGTGGCGGACAAGGGCCGTACCATCCGCGTCCCCGTGCACATGACGGAGAAGATCAGGAAGGTCAGCCGCGCCATGAGCGAGCTGGCCCTGGAGATCGAACGCGAGCCCACCGAGGAAGAGGTCGCCAGGCGCCTCGACTGGGACCCCGACGAGGTGCGCCTCACCATGCGCGCCATGCCTGACGCGACGAGCCTGGATCAGCCAGTATCCAGCGAGGAGACCGCCTCCCAGCTGGGTGACTTCATCGAGGATGATAAGGTCTCGGACACGCCCGATACCGTGATGCGCGAGATGGAGACGGAGCATCTCAAAGAGGCGATCGAAGGCCTCCCCGAGAGGGCGCGCTACGTACTCGTCAGGCGCTACGGTCTCGACGACCGCGAGCCGGCCACCCTCGCCGAACTCGGCGACGAGTTGGACATCTCCCGCGAGCGAGTCAGGCAGCTCCAGCGAGAAGCGGAACGTATCCTGAAAGGTGGAGAGTACGGCCGCGTCCTGCGCGACGCCGTAGCTTAGGGCGATTTGTGGGCGGCCCAAGCCGCCCACAAATCGCGCATTTCAGCACGCTCAGGCTTTTAGCCTTCGCTCGTCAGCACTTCAGCATTTCAGCTTTTTGGTTACGCTGAACGCTGGTAGTTGAATGCGCGATTTCCGGTGGGTCGGTACCTCTGCGAATCGCACTTTTTCGACATTGCGGATCCAACAGCGTCAGGCCGTGGGATCCCCCCTCTGGTAACCTGTGAGGGCGTGAAGGGCGACAACAGGCTGATCCTGCTGCTCTCGACGGCGGCATTCCTCGTTTGCACGGCGGCGGCCGGCGCAGGGTTGCTCCGCCCCCTCGACGTCCTCATACTCGACTCGGCCCAGAGAACAGACTCAGGGGTTCTCGATGTAATCGGGTTGGTAACCTCCGTGGTAGGCGGGGTCGAGTTCGTCGCCGTCGCCACACTCGCGCTCGCCGCCGGTCTGCTGGTCGAAGGAAAGACCCGTCTCGCGCTACGACTTCTCGTCGCCTTCCTGGTTACGGGCCTGGTCGAGCTCGCCTCGAAAACGATGGTGCCCCAACCGCCCGTCCCCGAGGATGCCATGCGAACGCCGGACCCATCGTGGCTCGACGTGAGTACGCCACACCCCTACCCCAGCGGTCACATCCTGCGCTCGGTCCTCCTGCTCGGGGCCATCTACGCACTTTGGCCGAACGGCCCGGCCAGGATCGTCCTCCTGATCTTCCTCGCCGCATCCGCCACGAGCAGAGTCTACCTCGGAACACACTGGCCCTCCGACGTCCTCGGCGGCGCCCTGCTCGGCCTCGCCGGACTAGCATGGACATTCGAAAAGCAACCAGCCAAGCTGACTAGCTGACAAGCGAAGGCCGCAGGGCCTGAGCGTGCTGACCAGCTGAAATGCTGTGACGACCGAAGGGAGGAACATGAACATCACCGTCGTAGGATCGGGCACCGTAGTTCCACGCCTCGAGAGGCGCCAGAGCTGCGTCGTGGTACGCGCCGGTGGGCAGACGCTCGTCTTCGACCTCGGTTCGGGCGCGGTCCGCGGCATGCTCGAGTCGGGCCTTGACCCCTTCGCCGTAGACCGCATCTTCTTTACGCACTTCCATCCAGACCATACGGTAGACGTCGTTCCCCTACTCTTCGCCATCAACTACGGCGCACCCGAGAAACGTACTCTGCCGCTCTACCTGAGCGGTCCCGTGCCCTTCCTACGGTTCTGGGGCTCCGTGATGGAAGTCTGGGGAAAGTGGATGGCCGGCGACCACGCCACGCTCCTCTCGGAGCTACCGCAGGAGTGCCCATCCCCCATCGACCTCGCCGGTTGCAGGCTCTCGTGGGCCCCGGCGGAGCATCGCAGCGAGAGCATCTCCTACAGGCTGGATGCCGAAGGCGGCGCGTTCGTATACACGGGCGACACCGAATACAGCGGGTCCGTAGTCGAACTGGCGCGGGGCGCAGATACGCTCCTGATCGAGTGTTCCTTCCCCGACGAAACCCCCGTTCCCGGACACCTGACGCCTTCAGGCGTAGCACGTATCGCCAGCGAGGCAGGCGTACGTCGTGTCGTCCTAACCCACATCTACCCGGCAGCGGATGATCTGGACCTCGTCACCGAAGTGGGAAGGGGCTACGAAGGCGAGATCCTCGTTGCCGAAGACGGCCTGACGTTCGAAGTCTGAAGCCTGTAGGGGAGGTTCGCGAACCGCCCACGTGAGGACCGCGGCCACTCACACAGAGCAGTTCGCGCAGCGGCCGTACAGGGTGATCTCATGCCAATCCGTGACGAAACCGGTCTCCCGTTCGACCTGCAGGGCCAGATACTCCATCAGCTCTTCGTTGAACTCGATGACGTTGCCGCACTGCTCGCAGCGCGCGTGGTGGTGCATCCGCTCCGTCGCCAGCTCGTAACGCGAGTAACCCTCCCCGAAGTCATCCTTGCGTACGATGCCGAGCTCGACCAGAAGGTCGAGCGTGCGGTACACCGTGGAGAGGCCAAGGTCCGGATGCTCGCCCTTGACCCGGTCGTAGATCTCCTCAGCCGAAAGGTGCCGCTCCCCTTCCAGCTCATGGACGATGATCCGCCGCTGGTTGGTTAGCCGGTAGCCCCTGTCCTTGAGAATCCGCTCGAATTCCACCATACACCACAGTCTATCCCCGGCACACAGCAAGATCAAGAATCGATCTTATCTCGGGGATTCCCTATCCGGCGGTCAGTTCTTCGTCATCTCTTTCGGGTCGGCCCCGAAGGTAACCTTGCGTCCACCCGGCCACCAGTTCCAATCACCCAAAACACGCATGGTGGCGGGGACGAGGAGGATACGGACGATCGTCGCGTCGACAAACACGGCGACGGCGAGGCCGAGGCCGATGGCTTTTGTAAGGACGATGCCAGTCAGGGCGAAAGCCCCTGTAACCACTATGATGATCGCGGCGGCCGAGGTGATGATACCCGCGGTCGCCACCAGCCCCTTTGCGACACTGGCGGTGTTGGAGTCGCCGTTCTCGTAGGCTTCTCTTATGCGGGAGAGGAGAAATACTTCGTAGTCCATGGAGACCCCGAAGATCGTACAAAACATCAGGATCGGGAGCGTCGCATCCACGAAGCCTAGAGGGGTGAAGTCGAGGAGGCCGGAGAGATGTCCGTCCTGGAATACGAAGACCAGTGCCCCGAAGCTCGCCGTGAGGCTCAGGATGTTGACGATGACCGCCTTCAGCGGGAGTAATACCGAGCGGAAGGTGATGAGCAGGATCAGGTACGTCACCCCGATAACGAAGGCGGCGGCCAAGGGCGCCTTGCCGTACAGGCTGGATATGAAGTCTTTCTGGCCGGCGGAGAGACCGCCGACGAGGAAGCTCGTTCCATCCGGCGCCTCGACCGCGCGCACGGCGTCGACCGCGCCGTAGGCGCCCTGTGTGTAGGGGTTCGCCTCGGTCACACCCCGAAGCAGCGTTCTATCTCCCGCCACGTACGTGTCGAGGGTGTCTTGCAGGTCCTCGGATCGCCTGGCCGCTGGCAAGTTCAGGAAGTTCGCAACACCCTCTGGGGTAACCGTACCGTCGGCCGAGATCCCCTCGGGCAAGTCGGGCACCTTGCGGTCCACCTCTTCGGCCAGGCGCCGCTCGACCTCATCTCTAATGCGGCCCTCCGAGGCGCGCACTTCGCTCTCCACTTGCGGCCGGATATCCGCCCGCAGCCGCTCCTCGGTCCCCGGAGGTACGGCGCCGTAGTTAGCCTCTATCTCGGAGAGTTGCTCGTTCACGGCCCTATCCGTCTCGTTCTGCGTCTGCACTTCGATCTGCCGCTGCACGATAGCGTCCACCCTAGATGCGGCCTCCTTCCGCGCTTGCTCGCGGGCGTCGGCGAGGCGCCCCGCGTAATCCTCCGCAGCAGCGGCTGCTAGCGTGTAGGCGCTCTCGACGCGGGAGACACCGTCGGCGCCGCTGACGTTCTCGCCGAGCTCTCTGGTGTCGGAGAGACCGCGGGCGCTGAGTGGGTCATCCTCCAGGGTGGCGACGATCTCCATCGGGTTCAGCGCGGCGTACTCGAAGTTCCTCTTCAGGATGTCGTCTCCGGCGCGGGACTCGTACTCCTGCGGCAAGACGGTCGCCTCGGGGATACCGACCTTCATGTGGCCGACCGGGTAGAGCAGGGTGCCCAGGATCGCGGCCGCGAGCAGGATCACGGCGAGAGGATGGCGCATCACGACCTCGGCGCTGCGGCTCCAGAACGCCGAGCCCGCCCCATCCCTGGGACGCCTGATGGCGAGCCTGTTGATCCGCGGTCCGAGCACACCAAGGAGGGCGGGCAGAAGCGTGAGCGCCGCCAGGACGGAGACGAAGACGACAACAACGCCGGCCACCCCGATCGACCGCATGAACATAAAGGGGAAGAACAGAAGGCCGGAGAGACCGATCAACACCGCCGTCCCCGAGAAGAAGATAGACCGACCTGCGGTCGCCACCGTGCGCGGCACCGCCTCCACGGTCGGGTAGTCCTCGAGTTCCTCCCTGAAACGACTCACAAAGAACAGCGCGTAGTCTATGCCGAGCCCGAGACCGAGCATCGTCGAGAGCGTAAGCGTAAACACGGACATATCGTAGACGCCAGCGATGAAATACAGCGTGGCGAGCGCCGTCACCACGCTCGCGCCCCCGATCAGGACGGGCACACCGGCGGCGACGAGCGTGCCGAAGGCGAAGATCAGTATGATTACGGCGAACGGGAAGGCGTATTTCTCGGCCTCCTTCACATCCTCGTTGCTGGCTTCTTCGAGGTCCTGGTAGACGGCCGGCGCTCCTGTTACGTAGGTCTCGAGCTCGCCGGAGCGGACCTTACTCCTCACCTCGTCGACCACGTTGCGCGTCGCGTCGACGGAGACATTGGAGGTGACTACCGCGTAGGACTTCATTCCATCCTCCGAGATAAAGCGGGGGTCTTCCGCGTCGGCGTAGGAGATGACCTGGCGTACGTCGTCCAGCTTGCGTACGTCGGCGAGCGCACTCTCCTGGGCGTTCTGGAACTCTTCGCTGCGGGCTGGGAGACCGTCTCCGGTAAAGACCACCGTCAAGGTAGCAGGCGAGAGCCCGAACTCGTCCGACATCAAGTCCTGCACCCTCTCTGCCTCCGAGTTCGCGCCGTCGAACCCACCGCCCTTGAGTTGTCCCGATAGCCCTGGGGCGAAGAAAGCGCTCGAGATCAGGACCATGCCCCAGACCAACAAGATAGCCCACCGCAAGCGGTAGGCGAAGACACCGATGCTATGGAATAGGCTCACCCCGGCTGATATCCCTCTCTAAACGCCGCGCTCATCGGAGCTATGGTACTCGACCCGGGGAGAAGCGCTGTGTTTGGTTACACGAATCCGTGCGTTTCGCGAACCGCCCCTACCTTCCGCGGGGCAAGGTCAGGGCGAGGACGAGTCCGGGCACGGGCAATACGGCTATGACGAGCATCGTGAAGGAGAGGCCTGCGTTATCCGCGACGAGACCGAGCAGCGGCGCGCCGACACCGCCGAGCCCGATGGAGAGCCCCATGGTTATGCCGGCCGCGAGCCCGATGCGCCCTGGCAGGTACTCCTGTCCCATAACGACGGTAACGCCGAATGTCCCCACGGTGGCCGCCCCGACGAGGATGAGCAGCGCCATGCCGAAAGCGGGACCGGCGAGCGTGAAGCAGAAGATCAGTGGCGGCAGCACCAGCATCGAGGCCAGTAGTACCGTGCGCCTGCCGAACCTGTCGGCCAGGGGACCCATAATCAGGGTTCCTGCGGCTCCGCCGAAGAGCATCAGCGTGAGGGCCGTGTTTCCGAGCGCCGGGGACACGTCGAGCACGCGCTCGTAGTAGGAGGCGACGAAGGCCACGAGCCCGAAGTACACGAAAGACCGTACTGTGACCACCCCGATCATACGCACGAATGGCCCCCAGTGTTCGGGAGCGTCTGCCACGGTCTCCCCTTCGCTCTCGATCGCCTCGGGTTTGAATCCGAGCATCCGCGGCAGCTCGTGGAATAGCACGGCGGCCATAAGGAGGGCCGGCACCGCGAGGAACAAGGCCCCTGGCAGCCCGAAGAGGAGGATGAGCGGCGTGGTCAGGGCGGGCCCGAGGGCGAAGCCGGCGTTCCCGCCCACGGAGAAGAAGCTCATCCCGCGCGCGCGGCCCGACCCGGAGACGTAGTTGGCGAACCTGGCCGCCTCGGGGTGGAACGCGGCCACCCCGATACCGCTCAGAACGACGCAGAGCAGGATCAGGGGATAGCTCGGCGCCACGCCGACGAGCGCCATTCCGCACCCGGCGAGCAAGACACCGAGCGGCATAAGGACGGGTACCGGCCTTCTGTCCGAAAAGATGCCGAACAACGGCTGTACGATCGACGAGCTCACCGTCGCGGCGAACAAGAGAGCGCCGGCCGCCGCCAGGGAGATACCCCGGTCCGCGATCAGGAAAGGCAGCATAGCAGCAATGGCTCCCTGATTGAGGTCCGTGAACAGATGGCCGGCCGACAGCCCCGCCATCGCCCGCCGGTCGACGCCTTTGTTTGGGATCTCGCTCAATACAGGTTCCTTCCGAAGTCGCGGCAGTCGACGAAAATCCTATCAGCCATCGGAGATGTCGTAGGGCGCGACCGCCAAAAAACCGCCGGCCCGAAGCCCTGAAAGGGCCAGCCACGTCTCCCCTATCGCGTCCAGTGCGGCCCGCGCAGGCTCTCCGGGAAGAGGCCGTCCGCCCCTGGGAGGGTTGATCTTTGTGAGCACTCCCGGTACATCCCGCTCGATGCTGCCAAGCTCCCTGGCCTTGAGCAGAGCTTCTCTGAAACCCCCTGTCTCGTCGACCAGCCCGAGCTCCAACGCCTCGGCACCCGTCCATACCCTTCCGCCGGCGATGCCTTCGAGGTCCGAGAGCTGCATCTTGCGCCCCCTGGCGACACGGTCCTTGAACTGTGTGTAGATGCGCCCGATCTGGGCTTCGATCACCCGCAGTTCGTCGGGGCCTGGCCGGCGACTGGGGTCTAGAAGACCGGCATGCGCCCCCCTCTCTAGTACGACGGGGTTGATACCAAGCTTCTCGTAGAGTCCGAGGGCGACCGGACGGATGGCCAGTACGCCTATGGAACCCGTGAGCGTGTTGCGGCGTGCGACGACGTGGCTCGCCGCCGCCGAGACGTAGTAGCCGCCCGAGGCGGCCGCATTCCCCATAAGGACGACGACCGGTTTTTTCGCGCCGACGCGTTCGACCTCGCGCCAGATCAGGTCAGAAGCCAGCGCGTCCCCGCCGGGCGAGTCGACGTAGAACAGCACTGCCCCGACCCTCCGGTTCTTCTCCGCCACCCGCAGCGCACCGACGACGGACTCGCTCCCGGCCTGCTCCCCTCCGACGAAGGGCAGCGGAATAGGCAGTCTCCTGCTCCGGCCCCGAACTATAGATCCCGAGAGGGTAACGAGCGCGACCTTCTTTCGCAACCGCCTCCTGTAAGGCACACGCAATGAGCCTCGTGCCCGGCCCCACTCCGCCAACCCGGCGGGTCGTTCCTCGGACCCGAGCCTCGCCGGCAACTCGTCCTCGTAGAGGACGCCGTCGAGCAGTCCTTCGGAGAGGGCTTCCGATGCACCGAAAGGGGCGAGGTCTATCTTGGTGCGGACCTGCTCGGGGGAGAGATCTCGGCCATCGGAGATCGCCTCGACCACCTCCTCGAAGCGGCTATCGAGGAGGCGTCCGGCCTGCTCGCGGGACTCGCGGGAGAAGTCGTTGCTGACGAATCGCTCACCCGCTGACTTGTAGGGCGAGACGGCGACGACTTCGGCCTCGAGGCCGAGGTTGTCGAGGGCGTCTTTGAGGAAATCCACCCTGGCGCGGATACCAACCACGTTCAACTCGGCGAGCGGGGTGGCCAGTACCTCATCCGCCGCGCACGCCAGATAGTAGGAGCGAATGTCCGCGGGATCGGCGAAGTAGGCCACGACGCGGCCGCCGCGTGACCGGAAGGCGAGGATCTCACGTCGCAACTCTTCGATGGCGGCCCATCCGGCATCGAGGTCTCTGATGCGGAGCACGACCCCGCCCGGACGCCCGTCGGCGGACACGCGGTCGAGCCACAGGCGCAGCCTCTCCAGCGTCGGCGGGCTCGGACCCTGGGACAGGCGGCGCCGCAGGAAGCCGACGGGCGTCTCGAACTCGGCCAGCGGGCCACTGACCTCGATCCACACGTACTCCGGCGGCCTGCCGAGTAGACGCGCGCGGGCGTTTCGGATCGAGCGCCAGAGGTTGACCAGGGCATCGATGATCAGCGACATCTGGCAGTATGGTACACCGCAGCACCAAAAACGCCGTATGATAAACTCTAAGATCAGGAATGGTTACTGATCACAAGCCAACGCAGGAAGATACTTCAGGCGTGCTCGTACCCGACGTCAGGGAGAAGCTACGCAGGTCTGGTTACACCCTCACCTCCCAGCGCAGGGCCGTACTCGAGGCCCTCTCCAGGGCGAAGGGACACCCTTCTGCTGAGGACGTCTACCTTATCGTCAAGCGCGAGAACCCGCGGGTGGCGCTGGGCACGGTCTACCAGGCGCTCTCGGTACTGGAAGAGGTCGGCATAATAGGCTCGAAACACTGGGCCGAATCCCCGACACGCTACGACCTCAACGTAAAGCCGCACCTGGACATCAGGTGCATCAGTTGCGGCGAGGTCTCCGAGGTCCCCGGGGTCGCACTCGACGGCGTGGAAGAGCGCATCCGCAACAATACTCCTTACAGGGTCACCCGCGCGACAATGGTCGTCGAGGGCGTGTGCCCTTCCTGCACAGACAGCTAGTCAGCGGGTCTTTACCCCAAGCCTGCCAGGAGTTACCCTTTCGACCAACGTGGAGTTGCGGGTAACACGGAAGAGGCGATCATGAGCGAGGATCCCAGGGATGAAGCGGCCGCGCTCGCTGAGGGCATGGAGACGGCCGGCGCCCTGATCGAGAACCTGGAGCAGGAGGTGGCCGACCTTAGGAGCGACCTGGACCGGGCGGCCGTGGCGCTGAAGGCTGCGCAGGAGGAGGTCTCTTCCCGGGCCGGGGCACTGGAGGAGAAAGAGCGGGCCCGCGTCGAGGCCGAAAGAAAGGTCGAAGACCTCAGGGCGGAGATCTCCGCACTCGAGCAGCGGCACTCGGACGAGCAACTCCGCCTCAACAACGAGCACACAAACGAGATCGCAGAGGTGCGTAGCAGGCTCGAAGAGCAACGACGCACAGAAGTGGACGCGGTCTCCTCGGAGGCTCGTCTCGACACCATCAAGGAAGAGTTCAGGCGTGAACGCGAAGCCCTGGAGGCGCGCTACAGGGAGGAGATCGAAGCCCTGAAAAGCGCTTCCGAGCATTGGGAGGAGCAGCTAAGGACGTCTTACCAGGAGCAGGAGGCGCGCCACGCGGCCGAGCTCGAGTCGGCCCACACCGCGGCCGCCGACAGGGAGAGTGCCTTGGAGCGCTCCCTCAATGAAGACTTCGAAAGGAGGCTGGCCGATGAGCGGGCCACCGCCGACGATCGTCAGACGGCGGCCGTTCAGGCCCTGAGAAGCGCGGCGGCAGAGAGGGAGTTGGAACTCCAGAACGTCGTAGAGACGCAGCAAGGGGAGATAGAATCGCTGCGCGCCGAGCTCGAGGCGGCCCGCCGCAGCTCGGAGGAACGGCGCAAACAGGATCTCCGGCAAATAAAGGCGCTCGCCGAGGGGCGCGAGTCCGACCTGAGGAAGACCCACGCGACCAGGCTGGCCGAGGCGAAAGAGTCCGCAGATAAGAGGGTCGCGGCCATCCAGGCCCAAAGAGAGGCCGACAACAGGGCGCTCAGGGCGCGCCACGAGGAGGAGAAGTTGCGCCTCGAGCGCGAATACGAGGAGCGACTGGCGGCCGAAGTCGAGCGCAGGAAGTCGGAGACGTGGGCGCTCGACGAGCGATTGAGGGAAGCCGCCCTTCAGCGAGAGACCGAGATGCGCACCTACACGGCACGCCTGACGGAGCTCGAGGCGGCCAGGCTGTCCCAGAAATCCTCCTCGCAGGCGGAACTGGAGCAGGTGGCGGAGCGTTTCGGGGCGGAGATCTCCGATTTCGAGAACCGCATCACCGAGCTGGAAGGGGCCCTCGAAGAGTCCGAGGCCCGCAGGAACGAGCTGGAGGGGGTGCTCGGCGAGATCCGCGCCGGCCATGAGGAGCCGTCCGGGATCCCAGCCTGGCCCGACGATGCCGCAGACGAAGAACCGGAAGGGCCGCTGGAGGATGCCCAGGCGCAGACCATACTCGCAGAGAACAAGATCGAAGACCTGGAAGCGAAACTCTCTGAGGCCAGGGAAGAGAGCCGGCGCAACGCTGCAGAGCTACAGAAAGCCCTGGAGAGCCTCGACCGGCTCTCCGACCCGGCACGCCGGCTCAGGGAAGGCATCGCGCTCTTCAACGAGAGCGAGCACGCCAGGACGGTAGCTTCCATCTCGAAGGCCTTCGGCCTACCCAGGGTTCACGCGGCCCTCGACGATGCGACCCCAGGGAGACCAACGCTCACGTTCCTCTGGGGCGACATGGCCTGGCGGCGTTACGTCTCAGACCCGACAGATGGGGTCGAGGAACCCAGGGTCTACCTCACGGGTACGGGCGAAGACCCGTCCGAGGTCGAAGCGTCGAGCCGGCAGCCCAACGCCAGGATGGACTCGAGGGGGCGTCTGATGATCGGCATCCAGGCCCGCTGAAGCGGTCTTCGGAAGCCGAAGCTACCGGCGCCGCGCTACCTTCTGGTTATGTGCATGGAGCGCCTCCCCACGGAGGGCGCCGACGTAGGAGGCCGCGCAGGAGACGACGAGGAAGATCACTACCTGCCCCAAGGCCCAGGCACCATCGACGCCGGGCAGGAATCCCTTGCCCAATACCAGGTTGAGCACCAGGGAAAGAACGAAGGCCACAGGGACGACCAGGACCCCGTGCAGACGATGTCTGGAAGGCGCCTTGTAGCTGGCGGCCATCCCCCCGAAGTAGAATGAGAAGGCGGCGGCGAAGACTAGCAGGACGAGCGGGAGGGCGGCGGGGCCTGCGCGCTCGAGGCCAAAGAAACGTGTGAGAACCGGCGCGAATATCCCCTGCACCACGAGCAGACCGAGCACGAGCGCCAGCAGCAACCCGATCCCGACGGCCATGATGCTTCTCATACGAATCATTCTAGCAGTCCGTTTGGCGGGCCAGGGTGGGCGGGTTCACGGTGGCGGCCGCCCGGCTTGTAGGTCGCATTGTTGCGTAGTACGCTCTTGCTTCGTGAGAAACCGCACTCTGACCCGTAGAGCCTTCCTCAAGATGACCGGTGCCGGGATGGCCTCGGCGATGCTGCTCGGTGCTACAGGCTGCGGCATTACAGAGCGCATCCGCAACATCACCATAGATCCCCCCGGCATCAAAGAGGGTACCAACGTGGTGCTCATCATCATCGACAGCCTGAGGAAGGATCACGTCGGCGCCTACGGCAACGAGGAGATCCGGACCCCCAACCTCGACGCCCTCGCCGAGGACAGCCTGCTCTTTAGCAGGGCTTACCCCGAGTCCATACCGACGATCTGCGCGAGGAGGGCCATACACACCGGCCTCAGGACCTGGCCTTTCGAGAACTGGGTGCCGCCCAAGGGTGAGGACATAATCCTGCAGGGCTGGCAGCCGATACCCAACCACCAGACCACGCTCGCCGAGACGCTGCAGGCGGCAGGGTACGGGACCTACCTCGTGACTGACAACATGCACCAGTTCAAGCCCTCCTACAATATTCATCGTGGCTTCGACGTCTTCGACTTCTTCCGCGGCCAGACCACAGACAACTACAGGCCGGCGTGGACCTACCCGAAAGACAAGGTCGACCAGGCCCTCGTCAAGGGCAACATCCCCGCCATGACGGGCCAGATGCGCCAGTACTTCGCCAACGTGAAGGAGCGCAAGACGGAGGCCGACTGGTTCTCCCCCATGGTCTTCTCCCAGGCCGCAGAGTACCTCGATGTCCTGAGCAAGGGCGGGCCTTTCTTCCTCACCGTGGACAGCTACGATCCGCACGAGCCCTGGGACCCGCCCGAGAAGTACGTCGAGATGTACGACGACGAGCCCTACAACCTCAAGGAACCGTACTCTGTGATCTACGGCCCGAGCAGCTACCTGCTGCCGAGGGAGCTCGAGAGGATGAAGGCGCGCTACTCGGCGGAGGTCACGATGATGGACCGCTGGCTGGGCCGTTTCCTCGACAAGATGGAAGAGCTTGACCTCTTCGATAATTCCCTGCTCATACTGCTCTCCGACCACGGTGTCGCCCACGGCGAGCACGGTTACACGGGCAAGCCGGACAACGTGCTCTGGCCTGAGGTTACAGACATCCCGTTCTACATAAGGCACCCCGAAGGCAAGGGGGCCGGAAAGACCAGCGAATACTACGCCTCCACCCACG
>Ga0081538_10003054_pt1 | contig 15954 bp, 16 predicted proteins | sample TabmetS5T2R1_FD_71022 | JGI IMG/M metagenome (GOLD analysis project Ga0081538, IMG submission 71022) | Tabebuia heterophylla rhizosphere microbial communities from the University of Puerto Rico - S5T2R1 | ecosystem: Host-associated > Plants > Roots > Rhizosphere ... | reverse complement strand
CAACCCGTTCTTCCCGCTCCGCCACGAGCAGCAGGGCAACCGGCTGGCCGAGCTGCTGGAGACCCACCCGCTGGAGGTGTTCCTGCTCAACACCGGGCGGGTCGGCGGGCCCGACGGCGACGACCGCTCCAAGAAGGTCCGCATCCCCCACTCCTCGGCGATCGTCCGGGCCATCGCCGAGGGCAGCATCACCTGGGACGAGGACCCCGACTTCGGCTACCAGGTCGCCGCCGAGGTGCCGAGGATCGACGACCCCGAGCTGCTCCAGCCGCGGCGGCTCTACGAGCGCCAGGGCCGCGGCGACGAGTACCGGCGCCACGTGGAGCGGCTCAAGGCCGAGCGGGCCGACTACCTGGCCGAGTTCCCAGGGCTCGACGAGGCGATCGTGAAGGCGGTCAGCTGACCCTTTCCGAGGTCGGTGAGTTCGGGCTGATCGCCCGGCTCGCTGGCGACCTCGAGCTCGGGCCCGGGGTCGAGGTCGGGGTCGGCGACGACGCGGCCGTGCTGGCCCCAACGCCGGGGCACAAGCTGGTGGTCACCACCGACGTGCTCGTCGAGGGCCTCGACTTCACCGCCGAGCTGTCCGAGCCTGAGGACTGGGGCTGGAAGGCGGTCGTGGCCAACCTCTCCGACCTGGCCGCGATGGCCGCCGAGGCCCGCTGGCTGGTGCTCGCCCTGACCGTGCCCGAGACGACCCCGGTGCCGACCCTGGAGCGGGTCTACGCCGGCGTCCGCGAGGCCTGCCTGGAGTTCGGCGTGGCGCTGGTCGGGGGCGACGTCTCCGCCGGCCCGGCCCTGTCCCTGGCCGTGACCGCGCTCGGAGAGGCCGAGCGCCCCCTCCTCCGGTCGGGAGCCCGCCCCGGGGACCGCCTGGCCGTCACCGGCCCCTTGGGCGCGGCCGCCGCCGGCCTGGCCCTGCTCCAGTCCCAGGACCCGGCGGCGGAGGAGCTGCTCGGCCGGTTCCCGGCCCTGGCCACCGCCCACCGCCGTCCCCAGCCCGCCCTGACCATGGGCGTCGCCCTGGCCCGAGCGGGGGCGACGGCCATGATCGACGTGTCCGACGGCCTGGCCGGCGACGCCCTCCACCTGGCCGAGTCGTCCGGGGTCGGGGCCGAGATCCACGACGCCGCCGTGCCTGTCGCCCCCGGGGTCACCGAGACGGGCTCGCTGCTGGGCCTCGACCCCCTGACCCTGGCCCTCGGCGGGGGAGAGGACTTCGTCCTGGCCGCCGCCCTCCCCCGCACCGCCGACCTCGGCGGCGTCCTCGACTGCGGCCGCTTCACCGCCGATCCAGCCCAGCGGGTCCGCGTCACCCGTTCCGGCCCCGTTCCCCTGTCCGGCCTGGCCTACGACCACTTCCGGGCGGGAGGCTAGGAGGCGGCAAGGACCTCGTCGGCGGCTCGTTCGCCGGACTGGACGGCGCCCTCCATGTAGGAGGTCCAGACGGTGGCGGTCTCGGTGCCGGCCCAGTGGAGGCGGCCGATCGGCTCCCGGAGGGCCTGGCCGAACGAGGTCCAGACGCCGGGCGGGAAGTAGCCGGCATAGCAGCCGCCGCTGTACTCCTCGTCCGCCCAGGACCGCTCGAGCAGCTCCCGGGGCCGGCCGGCGCGTGCGCCGAAGTAGTCGGTCAGGCAGGCCAGGATGCCGGCCCGCCGGTCGGCCGGGTTGCGGCGGGACCAGGTGCGGGCCTGCTCACCCTCGATGAAGCCGACCAGCACCCCGGGCGACCCGTCCTCGGGCGAGTTGTCGTAGACGATCCTGACCGGGCCGTTGTCACTCACGGCCAGCCCGGACAGCCCCTCCCGGCGCCAGAACGGCTCGTCGTAGAGGGCGTGGACCTTGATCACGCTGCCCATCGGGACCCGCTGGGTGAGCTGGCTGCGCCAGCCCGGCATGGCCGGCCGGTAGCCGATCCGCCCGGCGATGGCCGGCGGCACGGCCAGGATGGCCCGGCCGGCCGCGAACGACCGGCCGCCGGCCTCGACCACCACGCCGCTCTCGCCGTGGCGGACCACCTGAGCCGCGGCGCCGAGCACGACCCGCTCGCCGAGCGCCTCGGCCAGCCGGATCGAGATGGTCTGGGCGCCCTGGTGGAAGCGGCGCTCCTGGGCGCCACCGGCGGTGGCGATCAGCGGGGCGATCCCACCCGCGGAACGGATCACGAACAGGGTGTGCAGAAGTGACAGGTCGCGGGCCTCGGCGGCCAGGGTTCCCCGGATCACGGCCCGCAGCCAGGACCTGGCCCGCTCGGCCGTGACCCGGTCCTGGAGCCAGGTCTCGACCGTCTGGGAGTCCCAGGCCAGCGCGTCCACGGCCGTCCAGGGGGCCTCCAGCGGCACCCTGGCCGCCATGGCGTCCAGCTCGCGGATGGCCTGGCCCATGGCCACCGCGGTCATCGGGTCGCTGCCGTTGGGAAGCTGGCCGTCGAAGCGGTGGGCCCGGCCGTTGCGGAACTCGGTGTTGAGCCCCTGCTCGTAGGTCGCGTAGGTGGTGACGCCGACGCGCGCCGCGAGGGCGGCGATGCGGTCCTGGGTCGGGCCGATCCACTGGCCGCCGTGGTCGATCGGGGTGCCGTCGGCCGCGGGCACGGTCAGGGTCCGCCCACCGACCCGCTGGCGAGCCTCCAGCACCACCACCTCGGCCCCGGCGTCCACCAGCCGGCTGGCGGCGGCCAGGCCGGCCAGGCCGGCTCCGATCACGACGACGTCTGTTGCTGCGGCGGTCAACGTTCTCTCCTCGCTCGGGTGGCGTCCGGTTGCGGCAACGCCTGCAGAGCACGGCGGTCGGGCGAGTCACGGCCCTCGCGAGCGCCGAGCGGGATGCGCGCCGAACTCTACGAATCCGCGGCGCCGGATTTCCACCTCCATGACCGGTTCGAGACGATTGCTGCGGCCCGGGTCGCCGAGTGGCTAGAGTCCATGTGGGGAAAGGGGAACCGATGGCGATCACTACGGAGGGGTTCGGTGAACCCCAGGGGGGTGCCCCGATCGGCCGGGACCGCACGGCTCGCGTCCGCACCTTCGACTCCACCAGCCCGGCCACCGGCGAGGTCGTCGGGACGTTCCCGGTCGACGGGCCCGAGCAGGTGGCGGCCGCCGTGGCCAGGGCCAGGGAGGGGGCCGAGGGCTGGGCCGGGCTTGGCTTCGAGGGTCGCCGGCGGGCCCTGCTGGCCTACAAGGCGCTGCTGGTGCGCCGCACCGACGAGCTGGTCGCCCTGGTCCACCGCGAGAACGGCAAGCCCCACGCCGACGCCCTCATCGAGGTCCTCCTGGCCGCCGAGCACCTCGACTGGGCGGCCCGCAACGCGGCCAGGGTGCTCGGGCGGCGCCGGGCCCGGGGCAACCTGCTCGTGCCCAACCACGCCGCCTCGGTCGAGTACCAGCCCCTCGGGGTGGTCGGGGTGATCGGCCCCTGGAACTACCCGGTGCTGACCCCGCTCGGGTCGATCATCTACGCCCTGGCCGCCGGCAACGCGGTGGTCTTCAAGCCGAGCGAGCTCACCCCGGCGGTGGGCTGCTCCCTGGCCGACACCTTCGTCGAGGCCGTGCCCGGCCAGCCGGTGTTCCAGGTGGTGACCGGGGACGGGACCACCGGTCATGTCCTGTGCCTGGCCGGCGTGGACAAGGTCGCGCTCACCGGGTCCCCGGCCACCGGCCGCAAGGTGATGGCCGCCTGCGCCGAGCGGCTCACCCCGGTGATGCTGGAGCTGGGCGGCAAGGACGCCATGATTGTCGACGCCGACGCCGACCTGGACGCCGCGGCCGAGCAGGCCGTCTGGGGCGGCATGGCCAACGCCGGCCAGACCTGCCTGGCCATCGAGCGGGTCTATGTGGTCGAGGCCGTCTACGAGCCGTTCCTCGACAGGCTGGTCGAGCGGGCCTCCCGCATCCGGCCGGGTCCCGGTCCGGCCGCCGACTTCGGCCCCATGACCCTGCCCCGGCAGCTCGGCCTCATCCAGCGCCACCTGGACGACGCCTTCGCCCGCGGGGCCAGGGCGCTGGTCGGGGGCCCGGACGCCGTCCGCCCGCCCTATGTCGACCCGGTGGTGCTGGTCGACGTGCCACCCGATGCCCTGGTCATGCGGGAGGAGACCTTCGGCCCGGTCCTGCCGGTCGTCAGGGTCCGTGACGCCGGCGACGCCGTCGCCCAGGCCAACGCCAGCCCCTACGGCCTCGGCGCGGCCGTGTTCGCCGGCCGCCGGGCCGACCGGATCGCCCGCGCGCTGCGCTCGGGCATGGCCAGCGTCAACTCGGTGCTGACCTTCGCCGGCGTGCCGTCACTCCCCTGGGGTGGGTGGGGGAGTCCGGCTTCGGCCGCGTTCACGGCCCCGACGGTCTCCGCGAGTTCAGCCGCTCCAAGGCCATCACCCGCCAGCGCTTCCGCCTGCCGTTCCCGATGCTGAGCTTCGACCGCCCAGGCTATGTCCTCCCGGCGGTCAAGCAGGCGATGCGACTCCGCCACGGCCGCGCCCCCCGAAGGTGAGACCAGGGCCAGGCTCGAGCCTCCGGACCCCTAGCCCGACCCGAGCTTGCGGTGGTCCCAGCTCGACACCCGGGCTGGGGAGAAGCGGATGCCGACCCGCTTGGCGGCCTGGGGGGCGAGGGCGGCCCGGAGCTCGGGGGTCGGCGGGAGGTCGCGGTAGCGGGCGGCCAGGGCGACGCCGATGTCGAGCACCTGGTCGGGGTCGCGGACCAGCTCGACGTCGCATTCCAGGCTGGCGCCGCGGAGCTCCTCGTAGGTCGTGCCGGCCTCGGTCAGGAGGGTGGCCCTGGGGTCGCGCTCCAGGTTGCGGGCCTTCTGGGAGGCGGCGTAGGTCCAGCAGTCGAGCCGGCCGGGGCCCGGGACGTACCACAGGGCGGCCAGGTGGGGGCGGCCCCCGGGGCCGATGGTGGCGCAGGTCACGGTCCGCTGCTCCTCCAGGAACGCGGCCAGCTCGGCCTCGCTCATGCGGATCTGGCGGCGGCGGTCCATGACCGCAGTCTACGGCGGTGACGCTGGTAGCCTGGCCCGACGGTTGGCTCCGATCGGTCAAGGAGGTGGACGGCCGTGCCCGTGCCGGCTCGGGTACTGACCATCGCCGGGTCCGACTCCGGCGGCGGGGCCGGGATTCAGGCGGACCTCAAGACGTTCCTGGCTCACGGGGTCCACGGGATGTCGGCCATCACCGCCGTGACCGTACAGAACTCGGTCGGGGTGCAGGGGTTCTACGAGCTGGAGCCCCGGGCCGTGTTCGAGCAGATCGAGTCGGTGGCCACCGACATCGGGGTCGACGCGGCCAAGACCGGGATGCTCGCCTCGGCCCCGATCATCGAGGCCGTCGCCGACGCCTGCGAGCGCTTTGGCCTGCCCAACCTGGTGGTCGACCCGGTGGCCGCGTCCAAGCACGGCGACCCGCTGCTGCGGCCCGACGCCGTGGACGCGCTGCGGGAGCGGCTGGCCCCGCTGGCCACCGTCATCACCCCCAACCTGGGCGAGGTCAAGCTGCTGGGCGGGGTCGAGGTCCGCGACCGGGGCGACCTGCTGCCCGCCGCCCAGGCCATGCACGAGCTGGGGCCGCGCTGGGTGCTGGTCAAGGGCGGCCACCTGCCCGGCGGCGACGCCGTCGACCTGCTCTATGACGGCCAGGAGGCGGTCGAGCTCACCGCCCCCCGCCTGGCCACCTCCCACACCCATGGGACCGGCTGCACCCTGGCCTCGGCGATCGCGGCCAACCTGGCCGACGGCCTCGACGTTGTCACCGCCGTGCAGGAGGCCAAGCGCTACCTGTCGGGGGCGATCGCCGGCGGCTTCCCCCTCGGCAAGGGCATTGGCCCCACCGACCACGCCTGGCGGTTCCGGGCCGCCGGCCTGCTCCGCCCCGGCGGCCCCAGCCACCCCTCGCCCGTGCCCTGGCCGTACGGGCCCAACCCGTACGAGGGCTAACGAGGCCCGCGTCAGGCAACAACAGGAGGCTGCAATGGGATCACCGAGCAGAACCGTCTTCGGCCTACGCGGGCCTCGTTAAAGCGGTGGCCTCCCGCAAGGCGACGCTGGTGGCCAGGGCCCTGGTCGTCCACGACGGCAAGGTCCTGGCCGCCCACCACCGCCACCAGGACGGCCAGGACTTCTGGTGCCTGCCCGGCGGCAAGGTCAAGCCCGGCGAGCGGGTCGAGGACGCGGCCCGGCGCGAGCTGCTGGAGGAGACCGGCCTGCCGATCGGCCTGGCCGGGGTGGTCTGGCTCCAGGACCTCATCGAGGAGGACGAGTTCGTGGTCGTGTTCGCCGGCTGGCTAGCCGCCGGCCACGACGGTGTCCTCGGCATCGAGCCCAATCCCAGCGGGGACAAGAACCTGGCCGAGGTCGCCTGGCGGGACCCGGAGGAGCTGCTGGCCGGCGACTTCCGCCCGGCCGCCCTGCTCAAGCTGCTCGACCTCGGCAACCTCCCCGAGCTGCCCCGCCCCGAGGGCTAACGCCGCAGCAGCTCGGCCAGGGTGTCGTTGACCTCCTGGAGGCTCAGGCCGCCGGCGGCCAGCTGCTCGGGCTCGAGCGGGCGCAGGCGCTGGCAGAAGGCGATCGCCTCGTCGACCGGCTCGGGGTCATCTGGCCGCTCGTCGATCACCTCGAACAGGGCGTCCTCGGCGTCGGCGTAGCGGCCCAGGGCCTCGAGCACCCGGCCCGTGGCCAGGCGCTGGGGCACCGACAGCTCCAGGTCCCCGGCCCGCTTCAGCAGGTCGGTGGCCAGCTCCCGGTCGAGCAGCCGCTCCGAGCGGGCGGCCAGGGTCCCGGCCAGGGCGACGGCCCGCCGGTAGCGGACCGCGGCCTCGCCCGCCTGACCGGCCCCGGCGTACAGGTCGGCCTCGGTCTTCAGCAGCTCCAGGGCCAGCGCCACCCGCCGCATGTCCGGGTTCGACCCTGAGGTGAGCATGTCCACCAGCTGGGCGTCGTCCAGCGTGGCCACGACCCCGGTTCCGACTCCGAGCAGCGGCTTGTAGGCCTCGTCGAACATGCCAAGGGCCTCGTCCCCCCGGCCGCCCCTGGCCAGCCCGATGATCGCGGCGAGCATGCGTCCGACCTGCTCGATCTGACGCATGAGATAGTCGCGCTGGTACAGCGTCGGCCTCCTCGCCGGGCGCTGTTGCGGTTTTCGCCCGGCCGGCAAAGGCTATCCCAGGCGCCTGACGACTTGAGAGGAGCCCATGAGCGACGACCAACGGCCCGACGTCCCGCCGGCGCTGCGGCGCCTGGCCGCCTGGAGCTGGCGTCTCCTGGTGGTGCTGGCCGCGGTCGGGCTCGTGCTGTACCTGCTCATCGAGCTAAAGGTCATCGTCGTGCCGGTGATCGTGGCCCTGTTCCTGGCCACCCTGCTGGTCCCGCTGGTGAGCTGGCTCGAGGCCCGCGGCTGGTCCCACGGGGCGGCGGTGGGGGCGGTGTTCGCCGGGACGGTGCTGGTCCTGACCGCGATCATCGCCGGGCTCGTCCCGCTGGTCAGCAGCGAGTTCCAGGCCCTGCGCCAGCGGGCCGACGAGGGCGTGGCCGAGGTCCAGCGGTTCATCGCCTCCCGTCCCTTCGGGCTCAGCGAGGAGGACCTCAACCGGTACCTGCAGCAGGCTCGCGAGCGCCTCACCGAGAACTCGAGCGGCCTCACCCGGGGCGTGGTCGGGGGCGCGACCCTGATCGGCGAGGTGATCACCGGGTTCATCCTCTGCCTGTTCCTGACCTTCTTCTTCGTCAAGGACGCCGAGCGCTTCACCCGCTGGATCCTCGACTTCGCCGGCCGCGGCCGCGAGGGCCACCTGCGCGAGATCGGCCACCGCTCGGCCACCGCGGTCAGCGGCTACCTGCGCGGCCAGGCCGCCGTCGGGCTGGTCGACGCCGTCTTCATCGGCATCGGGCTGGCCATCGTGGGCGTCCCCCTGGTCCTCCCGCTGTCCTTCCTGACCTTCGTGGCCGCGTTCCTGCCGCTGGTCGGGGCGTTCGTCGCCGGCGCCCTGGCCGCGCTGGTCGCCCTGGTCACCAAGGGGTTCACGGCCGCCCTGATCGTGATCGGCATCACCGTGCTGGTCCAGCAGCTGGAGGGTCACCTGCTGGCCCCGCTGCTGCTGGGGCGGGCGGTGAAGCTGCATCCGGTGGTGATCATCCTCGCCCTGGCCGCCGGGTCGATCCTCGGCGGCATCATTGGCGCGTTCCTGGCCGTGCCGATCGCCGCCGTGGTCACCGCGGTCGGCACCTACCTGCGCGGGGAGCCGGTGGGGGAGCCGGCCGACGCCGGCGAGCCGGAGCCGGAGACGAGCGAACGCGCCGAGGACGAACGCGCTGAGGGCGAACCAGCCGGGGACGAACCGGCCAGGGCGGAGCGGGGGCGGGGCTAGACGGCCCGGCGGACCTTGTTGGCCTTGATGCAGGCCGTGCAGACGTTGCGACGGCGGGGCGTGCGCCCCTCCAGAATGCGGATCCGCTGGATGTTGGGGTTCCAGCGGCGCGGGCTGCGCTTGTGGGAGAAGCTCACCTTCATGCCGAAGCCCGGGTGCTTGCCGCAGATCTCACAGACGGCAGCCATGGTGGGAAGACCTTCCTCGAGTGTGAATTTCGCGCGAATTGCAGAGAGCCGGGAGAGGGTAGCACGGTCCCGTCCGAGGCCGCACCTATACTCGACCGATGCCCCAGACCCCTGCTCCCGACCCCCTCGGCACCCCGCTGGCCAAGGCCCCCGGGGTGTCGGCGGCGCTGGCCGGGGCGCTCGAGGAGGGCTTCGGCTACGGCACGGTCCGTGACCTGATCGAGCACTACCCCCGCCGCTACCTGACCAGGGGCGAGCTCACCGACCTGGCCCACGCCAAGAAGGGCGCCGAGGTCACCCTGGTCGGGACGGTCCGCAACCTGGCCCGGAAGCAGCCGCGGCGCAACCTGCGCATCCTCGAGGTGCGGGTGGCCGACGACAGCGGCGCCTGGGTCTGCACCTGGTTCAACCAGCCCTGGCACGCCCAGAAGCTCACCGTGGGCACGGTCGCCGCCTTCTCGGGCAGGCTCGCCTGGAAGGCCGGCCGCCTCGGTATGGCCAACCCTGGCTACGAGGTCCTGCGCGAGGGCGACGACCCCGAGGGGTTCGCCAACGAGGTCATCCCCGTCTACCCGGCGACCAAGGACATCTCCTCGGGCCGGATCCGCCGGGCGGTCCGCGCCCTGCTCGACCGCTACGGCGACGTGCCCGACTTCGTCCCCGAGCCGCTGCGCCGCAGCCACGGCCTGCCCGGCCGGGCCGCCGCCCTCGAGGCCATCCACCGCCCCGCCGACCGCAGGGAGGCCGGCCGGGCCCGCGACCGCCTGGTCTACGACGAGCTGTTTGTCCTCCAGGTCGGCCTGGCCCTGCGCCGCCGCGCCCAGGCGGCCGGCCAGCACGGCCAGCCCCTCCAGACCGACGGTGACCTGACCAAGCGCCTCCTGGCCAGCCTTCCCTTCCGGCCCACCGCCGCCCAGTCCCGGGTCATGTCCGAGATCGGCGCCGACCTGGCCCGCTCCAAGCCCATGCACCGCCTGCTCCAAGGGGAGGTTGGGAGCGGGAAGGCGCAGCCGATCGAGTCGCTGGTGCTGACACCAAGCGGGTTCAAGCAGATGGCGGAGATCCAGGTTGGCGACGAAGTGGTGAGCCCGTCTGGCGAGATCACGGTGGTCACGGGCGTGTTCCCGCAGGGATGCCGCGACGTATGGAGGGTGGTGTTCTCCGACGGTTCCACCGTGGAGTGCGATGACGAGCACCTTTGGGCTGTCAACACCTCCGCCGCCTGGTACCGGGGCCAGGCGCTCAAGGTCAAGACGACCCGAGAGATCCGCGAGGACCTGCTCAAGAAGAACGGATCGTCGAAGTGGTACATCCCCGGCACCATCGCCGTTGACCTGGAGTGTGGAGAAGAGCGACCGCTCGATCCGTACCTGCTGGGCCTACTTCTGGGAGATGGCTCATTCCGAGCTCACCTCACGCTGTCGACTGCGGATCAAGAGATTCTGGATGCGGCAACGTCGGCGTTGCCGCCCGGCTGCTTCCTACAACAATCGTCGAGCAGGAAGTACGACCACTACATTCGCTGCAAGCCCAAGCGGAACCAGTTCAATCCCCATCCCGTCCTGCATGCGCTGGAGCAGTTAGGGGTGCGCGGCCTGCTTTCGCGCGACAAACACGTGCCTCGCGCCTATCTCGTCGCACCCATCAAGATCCGCCACGCGCTCCTGCAAGGTCTGCTGGACACAGACGGAACGGTGGACCGAGAGCGGGGTAGCAACGTCACCTTCCTGTCAGCCTCGCGCCAGCTAGCCGATAACGTGCAGTGGCTGGTTCATTCTCTCGGCGGTCTTGCTCGGGTCCGACCGGTCGTCAAGTCGGGCGGGACATACTTCCTCGTAAGCCTCAAACTTCCCAACGAATATCCACCGTTCCGCCTCCAGCGGAAGGCTCGTCTGTGGAAGCCGCTGACCAAATACCACTCGTTCCGACGCGGCATCCGCCGGATCGAGTACGTGCGACCCAAGCCGGTGCAGTGCATCTCGGTCGCCCACCCCAACCAGCTCTACGTCACCGACCATTTCGTCGCCACGCACAACACCCTCGTCGCCCTTTGGGCCCTGCTGTGTGCCGTCCAGTCGGGGATGCAGGGGGCGATCATGGCCCCGACCGAGGTGCTGGCCGACCAGCACGGGATCAACCTCAGGGCGCTGCTGGAGCCGCTGGGGGAGGGCGGGGGGCTGTTCGGGGGGCCGCGGGTCGAGGTGCTGACCGCCGGGGTCACCGGGGCGGCCAGGCAGCGGGTCCTCGAGGGGGTGGCCGCGGGCGAGGTCGACCTGCTGGTCGGCACCCACGCGCTGCTGTCGGAGGGGGTGGAGTTCCGCAAGCTGGGCGCGATCGTGGTCGACGAGCAGCACCGCTTCGGGGTCCACCAGCGGGTCCGGCTGCGGGAGAAGGGCGACAGCCCGCACGTGCTGATCATGACGGCGACCCCGATCCCGCGGACGCTGGCCCTGACGCTGTACGGCGACCTGGACGTCTCCACCCTGGACGAGCTGCCCCCAGGGAGGACCCCCATCGCCACCCACGTGGTCGCCGACGCCACCCTGCGCGAGCGTGCCTACCAGCGGGTCCGGGAGGAGGTGGCCGCCGGCCACCAGGCATACGTCGTCTGCGCCCTCAAGGACGAGTCGGACAAGGTCGAGGTCCGCTCGGCCAAGGCCGAGGCCGAGCGGCTCCGGGGCGAGGTCTTCCCCGACCTGCGGGTCGGGCTGGTCTACGGCGACATGCCGGCCAGGGAGAAGGAGGCGACCATGGACCGCTTCCGGGCCGGCGAGGTCGACGTGCTCGTCTCCACCACCGTGATCGAGGTCGGGGTGGACGTGCCCAACGCCACCGTGATGCTGATCGAGGACGCCGACCGCTTCGGCCTCTCCCAGCTGCACCAGCTCCGCGGCCGGGTCGGGCGGGGCCAGGCCCCCGGGCTGTGCATCCTGTTCGCCGACCCCCTGACCGACGAGGGCCGGGCCCGCATGGACGCCATCGCCCGCACCAACGACGGCTTCGAGCTGGCCAACGAGGACCTGCGCATCCGCGGCGAGGGCACGGTGTTCGACGCCCGCCAGTCGGGCCTCTCCGACCTCAAGCTGGCCCGCCTGATCGAGGACTTCGACTGGGTCCGGCGGGCCCGGGCCGACGCCTTCGCGCTGGTCGAGGCCGACCCGGAGCTGGCCGCCCCCGACCACCGCCGGTTGCGCCTGGAGGTGCTGGCCCGCCTGGGCGACGGCCGCGCCGAGTGGCTGGCCCGCGGGTAGCACAAACCCCCCATTCGCACTAGGCTCCCGCCATGTCGACCGACGACCGTGGCTGGTCGGACGAGGAGGAACTCGTCCAGTACCTGGCCGAGTTCGGCTTCAACCGCAACGAGGCCCGGATCTACCTGGCCGCCCTCGGCCGCCCGCCGCTGCGGGTGGCCGAGCTGGCCGAGCTGGCCGACGTCAACCGGCCCAAGGCCTACGACGCCCTGCGCCAGCTGGTCGGCAAGGGGCTGTTCTCCGAGGTCAGCGGGTCGGGGCACGGCCAGGTGGCCCGCTTCCAGGCCGCCGACCCGATGCTGGTCGTGCAGCGCCTGCGCCACCAGAGCGCGCTCGAGCAGGCCGACCGCGTCCAGGACACCGCGCTGCTCGTCGCCGACCTGTTCGCCCGCTACTACGAGGCCCCCCAGGGCGACGACCCGTTCGAGTACGTGGAGCTGATCCGCAACTCCGACGCCGCCTGGGCCCGCCGCGACGCCATCACCGCCGGCGCCGAGAAGGAGGTCGTCCAGGCCCGCCGGATGACCCTCTCCGGGACCGCGCCCCGGGCCGGCGACGAGGTGGGCGTCCGCGAGGGGGTCAGCTACCGGGCCCTGTACGAGACCGGGTTCCTCGACTTCCCCCAGTTCGTGGCCCGGCTGGCCGAGCGCGAGCAGCGCGGCGAGCAGATCCGCTTCGTCGACAACGTGCCGGTCGGCATGACCGCCGTCGACCGCCGCAAGTGCCTGCTCAGCCTCAACCCGACCGGGCTGGTCAGCGGTCAGGGGAGCTGGGTCGTGCTGGAGCAGCCGGCCCTGGCCCACCTGCTCACCGACGCCTTCGACCTGCTGTGGGACTCGGCCAGGCCGGGTCCCCACCGGTAGCTGCGCAACCTTCTTGACTTCGCCCTGAACCGTGCCTACTGTTGCGGCTCGCTCCTGTTGTCCCCTCTGGGAAGGACAGATCGCTGACCCAGTCCGATGACTCGGATCTGATCGACCGGCTCGTCCGACATGGCCTCGGCCAGGGCGAGGCCCGCTGCTACGTCGGCATGCTGGCCCAGCGGGCGTTCAAGGTCAGCGAGGTCGCCGCCGAGGCCGGCCTGCCCCGGTCACGGGCGTACGAGCTGATCCGGTCGCTGGTCCGCTTCGGGCTCTGCACCGAGGTGGCCGGCAGCGGGTTCGCCCGCTTCCGGGCCGTCCCGCCCAACGAGGCCATCGGCCGGCTGGAGGCGTCCAAGGCCGAGCAGGCCCGCCGGCGCGACCTGGCCCTCAACGGCCTGGCCGAGGCGCTCACCCTCCGCGCCGGCCCGACACCCGGGGCCGGCGAGGAGCCGCTGGAGATGCTGCGCCGCCGCGAGCAGCTCCTCAGCGTCATGGCCACCGAGGTCTGCCAGGCCCGCGAGGAGGTGCTGACGATCGTCAACACCTCCTGGGAGCCGACCGACTGCCAGGGGATGCGCGACCTCCTGGCCGCCGGCATCCGCTTCCGCACCATCTTCGACCGCGACTCCCTCGGCCACGACCCGCACCGGGAGTGGGTGGCCGCCTTCGCCGACGAGGACGGGTTCGAGGTCCGCGTCGTCGACCGCGTCGAGACCCTGTACCTGCTCGTCGACCGCCACGTCGTGCTCCTCAACCTGACCGTGCCGGGCTCCGAGTCGCCCGGCAGCCATGCCGAGAGCCTGCTGATGCGCCACGCCGGCCTCGGCGAGATCCTCCGCGACGCCTTCGAGCGCACCTGGGTGCAGGGCGTCCCTTTTGAGCAGGCCCTCGAGGCGGACGGCGCACCCGCCCTCGTGGGCGCAACGGCCAGCGCGCGCGGCCACGCCCCGATCCGGTGGCGCGGTCCGCACGCCAGCAACGGCCGCTCGGCCTCGTCTGGCTGAGCCGGCCCGACCGGTTGGACGGCGGGGGAACGGCCTTGGCCCCCCCGGGCTAAGTACCCCGCCGCCAGCCACTCAGGGGGGAGCGTGCGGGTCGTCGGAGGCCGCCTCGGCGGGCGCCGCCTGCGGGCCGTCCCGGGGCGGGAGGTGCGGCCGACCAGCGACCGGGTCAAGGAGGCGCTGTTCGGGGTCCTCGGCGACCGGGTCGAGGGGGCGCGGGTGCTCGACCTGTTCGCCGGCACGGGGGCCCTGGCCATCGAGGCCCTGTCGCGCGGGGCCGCCTCGGCCGTGCTGGTCGAGCAGGCCGCCCCGGCGGTGACGGTGATCCGGGCCAACCTGGACGCCCTCGGCCTGACCGGCGTGGCCACGGTGCGCCGCACCCGGGCCGAGACCTACCTCCGGACCCAGCGGGACGGGCCCTTCGACCTGGTCCTGCTCGACCCGCCCTACGCGGCCCCGGTCGGCCTGGTCGCCGGCCTGCTCGGCCGCCTGTCCCGCACCGCCCTGGCCCCGGGGGCGCTGGTCGTGGTCGAGGCCGCCGCCCGCGCCGAGGCCCCGCCCTGGCCGCCGGGCCTGACCCCCGAGCGCCCCCGCCGCTACGGCGACACCGCGCTGCACCTCGCCAGTTGGGTACCCTTGAGCTGAGCCCGACCCCCAGCCAGGAGACCCCGACCCGTGCGGACCGCTTGCTGCCCCGGCACCTACGACCCGGTCACCAACGGCCACCTCGACATCGTGGCCCGGGCGACCAGGTGCTTCGACCGGGTGATCGTGGCCGTGCTCATCAACCCGGCCAAGCAGCCGATGTTCACCCTCGAGGAGCGGCTGGCCATGCTCAAGGAGGCCACCGAGCCGATGGCCTCGGTCGAGATCGACGCCTTCTCGGGCCTGCTGGTCGACTACGCCAGGCGGCGCGAGGTCACCGCCATCGTCAAGGGCCTGCGGGCGGTCTCGGACTTCGACTACGAGCTCCAGATGGCGCAGATGAACTACCGCCTGGCCGAGGTCGACACCATGTTCATGACGACCAACCCGACCTGGTCGTACCTCAGCTCCAGCCTGGTCAAGGACGTGGCCAGGCACGGCGGCGACGTCACCGGGCTGGTGCCCGACTTCGTGGTCGCCAGGCTGCGCGAACGCGCCCAGCAGCCACCCGCCTGACCGCGCTCCGACCGTCCCCTTTCTGCTACCCTGATACGCTGCGGTGACTTCCCACCGTCGTTTTTGTGTGCCCCTCACACGCCCCAGGCGCCACCACCTCGGATTGTCATGTTCATGAGCAAGCACGTCACAGCACCGGCGCTCGCGGTCGACGTCCGCGAGCTGCTGCAGAAGCCCGGAGCGCACAAGCACGTCGTGGTGCGCGCCCCCCTCGACGACCTGGCGACCCCGGTCGCCTCGGTCCCGCCCGACCGGCCCGTCACCGTCGACGCCGAGGTCGAGAGCGTGGTCGAGGGACTGCTGGTCACCGGCAAGGTCAGCGCCACCGCGGTGGTCCGCTGCGTCCGCTGCCTGCGCGAGCTTGACCATGAGGTGGAGGTCGAGGTGCGGGAGCTGTTCGCCCTCGAGCCCGGCGACGACGAGGACGAGGACCAGGGCTACGCCGTGCTGCCCGACGACCGCCTGCCCCTCGACACCATGGCCAGGGACGCGCTCGTGCTCGCCTTCCCGGCCTTCCCGCTGTGCCGCCCCGACTGCGCCGGCCTCTGCCCCGTGTGCGGCGCCGACCGCAACAGCGTCGACTGCGGGCACGGCGGGGCCGACGACATCGATCCCCGCTGGGCCGGCCTGGCCGACCTGCGCACCACCCTTCAGGAGGAAGACGATGCCCGTCCCCAAGCGTAAGACCCCGCGGGCCAAGACCCGGCACCGCCGCTCCCATTGGAAGTCGGTGGCCCCGACCTACGCGTCCTGTCCCCAGTGCCGGCAGGCCAAGCTGCCGCACACCGTCTGCCAGAACTGCGGGTACTACGGTGGGCGTCAGGTCGTTGAGGTCGAGTAAGCGACAGCCGATCGAGAAGGCCCTCGGCGTCCGCTTCGGCGGTGAGGAGCTCTACGTCTGGGCCTTCACCCACCGCTCCTTCGCCTACGAGAACGGCGGCCTGCCCACCAACGAGCGGCTCGAGTTCCTCGGCGACGCCGTCCTCGGCCTGGTCGTCACCGACATCATCTACCGCGCCTTCCCCGACCTGCCCGAGGGCCAGCTGGCCAAGCTGCGGGCGGCCACGGTGAACATGAACGTGCTGGCCGAGGTGGCCCGCGAGCTCGGCGTCGGCGACGCCGTGCGCCTGGGCCGGGGCGAG
>Ga0081538_10003053_pt1 | contig 15955 bp, 15 predicted proteins | sample TabmetS5T2R1_FD_71022 | JGI IMG/M metagenome (GOLD analysis project Ga0081538, IMG submission 71022) | Tabebuia heterophylla rhizosphere microbial communities from the University of Puerto Rico - S5T2R1 | ecosystem: Host-associated > Plants > Roots > Rhizosphere ... | reverse complement strand
CAGCCGAGCGCGAGGCCGGCGGCGGCCAGCACGAAGTAGAGCGGCAGCAGCCGGCCCAGGCGACCGTCGTCGGCGATCGACACGAGGAAGGTGCCGCCGCTGTCGAACGAGAGCGGTGGCCTGAACGGAGCCGCCACCAGCACGGCTACGGGCACGATCACGGGCCGCCGCGCCAGTATCGCCGCCGCGATGCCGAGCACGCTTACCCCGAGCGCCGCCGCAGCCAACTCGGCGCCCCCCGTCAGCCGGTCGAGCGAGCCGGTCCCGAGTGAGTAGGCAAGCCCTGCCTCGGCGAGGGCGAGCACCGCCAGCCCGGCGAGCAGCACGAAGCGGCCGCGGGCGAGGAGGACGAGCACCGACCCGACGGCGCCACCGACGGCGGCAAGCTGGGCGAGGTCGGGGTGTTCCATCCGGTGCGGAAGCGTAAACGCGCGGGTGGCTGCCGCTCAGCCCGCGTTGTGGCCCGGCGCCGCGGCGGTATCGGCGAACGGCAGCGCTAATGGGGTCGGGTCGGCCGGTTTTCGACGCTTCGTCCTGACTTTGCCTGCTCCTGGCGGGCAAAGTCAGGACTTCGTCGCCAGGACTTGGTCGGGACCGGCCACCCTTTCCCAGCTGTCGTTCGGTGGAAGTGCCGCGTCGCCGCTCAGCCCGCGTTGTGGAGGGCGGCCGCCTCCCGGAGGCCCTCACCGCTGCCGGGCCTCAGCTCCTGGCGCGCGTGCAGCAGGTAGCGCCGAGGGTCGCGGCCGGGTAGCACGGCCGCCGCGGCGGCGCGCACGAGGTAGGCCCAGGTCCAGCAGAGCCGCCACACGATGCGGGTGAACCACATCCCGTGCTTGCGGAAGTACAGATCGCGGTTGCGGTGGAACTCGACGATGCGGCGCCGCATCGCGGCGCTGTCGGTGGAGAGCTGGTCGTGGTGGATCGCGCGCGCCCCGGGCACGAACAGGATCCGCCAGCCCGCGTCGCGCAGGCGCTTGCAGAAGTCCGTCTCGTCCGAGTAGACGAAGAAGTCGGGATCGAGCCAGCCCACCTGGCGGGCCGCCTCGCGGCGCACGAGCATCGCGCTCGACTGCACCCAGCCCACGTCGCGGACGACCTCGCCGCGGCTCTCGACGGCCACGCGCGAGTGCATGAAGACCGCCGCGGCGAGCGCCCATCGCAGGTCCGGCAGCCGCCAGGCGCAGTCGGTCTCCTCGCCTTCACTCGTGAGCAGGCGCGCGCCCGCCGCTGCAGCCTCGGGATCCGCGTCGAGCGCGGCGATCAGCTCGTCGACGGCAGCCGGCTGCAGCTCCGAGTCCTCGTTCAGGAGCAGGCACAGGCGCCCGCGCGCGGACTCGAGCAGCCGCGTGTCGTTCTCGCCCTTGCCGGCCCGGCGTTCGAGCGCGATCAGGGTCGCCTCGGGATGACGCTCGCGAACCGCGTCGGCGGAGCCGTCCGTCGAGGCGTTGTCGAGTACGAGCAGCTCGTGCGCGACCCCCTTCGGGTGGGTGGCGGCGATCGCGGCGAGGCAGGCGAGCAGGTCCTCGCGCCCGTTCGTGTTGACGACGCAGTAGGAGAGCTCGACCTCGCTCACCGGCGCGCGGCCTCCTCGAGCAGCTCGAGCACGCGTTCGGCGAGCAGCTCGCGGTCGAACTCGCGCTCGGCGAGCGCGCGCGCGTTGCGGCCCATCACCCGCGCTTCGTCCGGGTGCTCGCGCAGCCACTCGAGCTTGGCGGCCAGGTCGCGCGCGTCGCCGGCCCGCACGTAGAGGCCGGCGTCGTTCTCCTCAACGAGCGCGCGCATCCAGCCGTTCATGTTCACGATCGCCGGCCGCCCCGCCGCGAAGCTGTCGAAGAGCTTGTTCGGCGAGTTGGTGGCCAGCACGGGGACGTCCTTGAAGAGCGTCAGGCAGGCGTTCGCCCGCGCGGCGAGCGCAGCTACCTCTTCCTTCGACCCGGCTGCGCCAGGGAAGGCGACGTTGTCGGGCGCGGCGCGCTCGAGCTCGGCGCGACGCTTCCCCTCGCCCATCAGCACGAACTCGACCTCGGGCAGCATGCGCGCGGCCTCGACGGCGGTGGACAGGTCGTTGGCCTCGCCCATCGTGCCGAAGTACGCGACCGTGAAGCGGTCGCCGGGCGTGTGCGTGGCTGGGTCGAAGAGATCGAGATCGGAAGCGTTCGGGACGAGCGCCACGCGCTCCTCCGGGACGCCCGTGGCCAGCACCCCGGCGCGGATCCCTGGCGAGAGCGCGATCACGCGCGCGCTGCGCCGGTAGACGAAGCGCTCGAGCGTGCGCGCGAGCCGGCGGGCGAGCGGATTGCGCAGCGCGCCCATTTGGATCGGCGCCTCGGGCCAGAGGTCGCGCACCTCGAACACGAGCGGCGCTCGCCAGCGCGCGGCGGCGGCCAGCGCCGGCAGCGCGATCGTGAGCGGCGGCGAGGTGGCGTAGACGACATCCGGACGCGGCCCGCGCAGCGCCGCGCGCGTTGCCGCCACGGCGAAGCCCGCGAAAGCCCGCATGCGGCGCGGATACGACACGGCGGTGGCGCCGACGTAGTCGGAGTAGCCGGCGGGCACGCCCACCACCTCGATCCCGTCCACCGTCCGCTCGCCACCCTCGGCGGTTACCATGCGAACCCCGTGCCCGCGCGCCACGAACCGGCGCGCGAACTCGTAGGAGCGCGTGCCGCCCACGCCTGCGCGCGTGACGAAGAACTGGTGCAGGTAGAGAATCCGCATCCCGGTGCGCCCGAAAGCTAGTACCCCGTGAACCGCCCGATGGACATCGCGCTGGCGGCCGTGCTGCTCGTCGTGACCGCGCCGTTGCTGGCCCTGACGGCGCTCGCGATAAAGCTCGAGAGCCGCGGGCCGGTCTTCTACCGGCAACGCCGCGTGGGCAAGGACGGCCGCCCCTTCGAGCTGCTCAAGTTGCGCACGATGGTGCGCGGCGCCGAGGCGATGGGGGCCGGCATCTACGTGCTCGAGGGCGACGCGCGCATCACCCGCGTCGGCAGGCTGCTGCGCCGTTTCTCGCTCGACGAGCTGCCGAACCTCGTCAACGTGCTGCGCGGCGACCTCGCGATCGTCGGCCCGCGCCCCACGGTGCAGGAGCAGGTCGACCGCTACACCGAGCGCCAGCGCCGCCGGCTCGAGGTCAAGCCCGGGATCACGGGCTGGGCTCAGATCAACGGCCGCACCTCGCTGCCGTGGCCCGAGCGCATCGAGCTGGACGTCTGGTACGTCGAGCACCGCTCGCTGCGCCTGGACGTGCGCATCCTCGCGCGCACGGCGCGCATGCTCGCCACCGGCCACGGGCTCTACAGCGAGGAGCTCAGGCAGGGTTGGTGACGCGCAGCGGGAAGCGCTCGGTGGCGCCGCGATCGGTGTCGAGGTCCGACGGCGCGACCAGGTAGTAGCGGTAGCGGCCGCTGCGCGAGGGCGTGAACGAGGTCTCGAAGAGGCCGCGCCGCGCGCGCACGCTGCGCGCGTAGACCTTGCGCCAGCGCGTGCCACGTTGCTGCTGAACGACGAGCCGCAGCACCGGCTTGCGCGGGCCGACGCTGCCGGCGATCGCGAGCGGCTCGCCGCGCACGCCGCGGCGCGGACGCTCGGTCACGAGGATCACCGGATGCAGGCGCAGGAGCAGCCTCGTCGAGGTCGCGCGGCGGAGCGGCGCGCGGCCCGGATAGCGAACGCGCACGTACATGCGCCGGGCCGGCTTGAGCTCGGTGAAGAAGGCTCCGTCGGGCCCGGTCGTGATGCGCCGCGCCGTTCGCCACGAGCCGTCGCTCGCTACCTGCAGCTCGAGCCGCTCGCCCGCGAGCGGCAGTCCGCTCGGGTCGACCAGCGCGCCGGAGATGGGCGCCGCCTCACCGAAGTCGACGCTGTCCTGCGTGAGGCCGGCCGTGAGCCGAGTCACGAACGACTGGAACGGCGCCACGCTGCCCGTCTCGACGAGCGCGCGCAGCTCGGGCAGCTGCGCGTACAGCGCCGCGCCCGGGCATTCGGTGCGGCCCGTATCGCGGTGGCCGATCACGCGCTCGAGCGTCACGCGCGCGCCTGCCCCGTAGCGGCTCAGGGACCCGCCGGCGCTCGTGACGGTCACGCGCCCGGCGAGCGGCTGTCCGTGGGCGGTCAGCTTCCAGCGGATGTAGCTCGCGAGCGCCGCCAACGCCTCGGGCGTCTGCGGCAGGCTGGTGTGGTCGCCGATGTTCGCGATCCCGGCCGTGACCGAGTTGAAGCCCTGCGCCTGTGCGCCGACCACGGCCTGATCGAGGCCGCCCGCGCGACCCTCGAAGAGCGTCCCGTATTTGTCGACGAGCGCGTTGTAGCCGATGTCGTTCCAGCCGTTCGAGTTGCGGTGGTAGCGGCAGATCGCGAGCACGATGCCGGGCGACTCGGCGGGCGTGTAGTCGTTCAGCGAGACCGTGTGGTGGACGTGCACCGCACGCACTTCGCCGTAGTCCGGCGACGTCCGGGGCGGACACCCACGCGCGCCCCACTGCGCGCGCGTGACGTAGGGCGGAGGTGTTGCCTGGGCCGCCCTGGCGCGGAGCCGCGCGGGCCGGACGCCAACGTCCACGAAGTGCAGCCGCAGGCCCGGCACGCGCCGGCTCAACCGGTACTGGACGGCGCCGGCCCTGCCGACCCAAATCGGCTCGGAGCCGGCCGCCTGGCGCTCGCCGCGGCCGGCGTCGGGATTGTGGTCGCCCTCGGCGTGGAGGTGCGCCCAGCGGCTCCAGCCGCCACCGCGGCGCACGCGTAGCTCGATCTCGGGGCGCGAGCGTCCGCGCCAGCGCATCCCGACGAGGTTGAAGCGCCGCGGGGTGACGAGCCTGCTCGACACGACGGCTCCGGTGGCGGAGCTGACGGCCTGATCGCCAGCGCGCGGCTTGAGCTCGAAGTCGACAGGGGCGGGCTCCGCAGCGAGTGCGGTGGGGGCGGATACCAGGGCGCAGACAAGCGCGGCTGCTGGAGCGAGCAGCTTCACCGTTCCCCCAACACGGTGTCAGGCGGCTGGTTGCGGGCTCGCAAGATCTCTTGCAGGATGCCACCCTGCAATGTGGCGCCCGCTTACGGGACCGGCTCGGGGCCGCGCGAGCGGTGCTCGTCGCGGAAGGCGCGCAGCGCGTCGTAGATCTCCGGCGTGACCTCGTTGCAGAGCAGCATCTGTCCGCGTCCGTTCGGTGGCGGATCGCCGTTCCAGGCCGTGGCCGCCACCGCGTAGGGCATGTTGCGCCGCGGTACGAGGAACATCTGGTACGTGTCCTCGTCGTAGAGCGCCTTGAGGTCCGCGCGGTCCTGCTCGGGCAGCGTCGGCTTGAACCAGACGATCACGCGGCCGTGCTCCAAGCCGTGGACGAGCTCCTCGTCCGTCGGGGCCTCGCTGTAGGCGCCGTCCTCGGCGGGGATCTGGTAGTGGCGGCCGGTGGTCGGCGGGTTCGTGTCGTAATTCACACGCTCGTCCAGCGACGTGGTGTGGTCCTGGGTGCCGCTGCCGTCGACCGTTCGCAGTCGGCAGTTCGCGGCTTGCGCGGCCGGTCGCACCTCGAACTCAGACTGCTCCGGAACGCTGCCGCCGTCGGGCAGTACGTCGCTCGACGCGCTCGCGGAACCGCCGCCGCCGTCGTCACCGCCGCCGAGCGCGAAGATGGCGACCACGGCTATCACGGCGATCACCAGTAGGCCGGCGGCGCCGTAGCCGACCAGCTGCTTGCGCTGCTTCGCCTCGCGCGCCTGGCGCTCGCGCTCCTCCCGCTCGCGGCGCAACGCCTCCTTCTGCTGCTTACGGTGTGACACGGCGGCGAAGCGTAGTAGAGCCGGGTCTAAGTGGAGCGGCGCCGCTCGCTGTCGCGGCGGCTCTTCGAACGGGCTGGACGACTGCGGCCGCTGCCGCGGGCGCGCGTGCGGAAGCACTCTTCGACGAAGCCCGTGATCTCCGCCGTGAGCCGCTCAGGCGTCAGTCGCAGCTCGAGGATCGAGGAGGCCTCCACGAGCCGCGCGTTCGGGAGCTCGCGCACGAGCATGTCGGAGTCGGAGAACGGGTGCACCGGGTCGCGGTAGTGGCCGATCACGAGCGTCGGCTGCCGCAACCTGCGGCGCTCCTCGCTGGGCGGCGCGACGCGGCCGAAGAAGAGTCCCTGCAGGACCGACGCCGAGGGCTTCGGATCCTGGCTCACCCAGTCGAGCAGCATGTCGGAGAGCAGGTTCGACCCGCGCGGCACGCGGCGTGCGCCGCGCCCCGCCAGCCGCGCCAGCGGCGCGCCGAACGTGAGCCCGACGAGCAACGGCGTAAAGGCGATCGCGCAGCCGAGTAGCGCGTTGTCGAGCACCGGCATCTCGATCATGAGGCCCCTGACGCGCTCGGGCGCGGCGGCGCTCGCCTCGAGCGCCACGTTGGCGCCGAGCGAGGTGCCGCCGACCACCGCTCGCTCGATCCCGGCGTGGTCGAGCAGCGCGATCACCTGGCGTCCAAAGGCGGTCATCGAGTAGTTCGACATCTCCGGCGGGCGATCGGAATCGCCGTGGCCGAGCAGATCGAGGCAGAGCACGCGGTTGCCGCGGGCGGCGAGTTCCTCGGCGAGCGGTCCATGCATACGCCGCGAGAAGAGCAGCCCGGGGAGCAGCACGACCACGCGCGCACCGACCCCATACTCGTCGTAAACGAGCCGGTGGCCGTCGTACTTGAAGTCGTGGGTGGCGACCGCCATGGAGCGCCGAGGATATTCGCCGGAAGCCGCTCCTCGCCAGCTTGCGGCGGGGAATAGGATCCCTCCACGAGAGGGACGACCGAGGGAGGACCATATGGGTGCGACCGTGCGCGTACAGGCCACCGTCAACGGTGAGAGGCGCGAATCGGAGGTCGAGGCGAGAACGCTTCTGGTCCATTGGCTGCGCGACGAGCTCGGCCTGACCGGGACCCACGTGGGTTGCGACACATCCAGTTGCGGCGCCTGCACGCTCCACCTGAACGGTGAAGCGGTGAAGGGCTGCACCGTGCTCGCGGTGCAGGCCGACGGCGCCGAGGTCACCACGATCGAGGGTATGGGTGGGGAGCAGGCGCTCCATCCCCTCCAGCAGGCGTTCTGGGAGCAGCACGGGCTTCAGTGCGGCTACTGCACTCCCGGCATGATCATGGCGGCGGCGGACCTGCTGGCTCGCAATCCCGATCCCAGCGAGCACGACATCCGCGACGCGCTCGCGGGGAACCTGTGTCGCTGTACGGGCTACCAGAACATCGTCAAGGCGGTGCAGGTCGCCGCGGCGCGGACGCGCGGCGGCGAGGGGCGGCCCGCGAAGGAGGAGGTGGCGGTCTGATGGGCGCTCCGGGTGCAGAGACGGCCGAGCGCACCGAGCCGGGCGGCAACGGCTTCGTCGGGCAGGCGCTCAAGCGCAAGGAGGACCCGCGCCTCATCACGGGCCGGGGCATATTCACCGACGACATCGTGCTTCCAGGGATGCTGTACGCCGCCATCGTGCGGTCGCCCGAGGCCCACGCTCGGATCCTCTCGATCGACACCGAGGCGGCCCGGGAGCATCCCGGAGTGGAGGCCGTGTTCACCGGCGAGGACCTCGCCGATATGGCGGCGCCCTGCCCGATGGTGTGGGTCCCGCCGGGTGTCGAGATGCGCGTGCCCGACCACTGGCCACTCGCCCGAGGCAAGGTGGGCTACGTCGGCCAGGCGGTCGCGGTCGTCGTCGGGAGGAGCAAGTACGGGGTGGTCGACGCGGCGGAGCAGGTCGTCGTCGAATACGACCCGCTGCCTGTGGTCGTGGATCCGGAGAAGGCGCTCGAGGACGGGGCGCCGATCATCCATGAGGAGTTCGGCACGAACAAGGTGTTCGAGTGGTCGCTGCCGGGCGGCGACGTTGAGGGCGCGTTCCGGGACGCCGAGGTAGTGGTGGAGAAGCGGATCGTCAACCACCGCACCGCGGGGGCCGCGATCGAGCCGCGAAGCGTGCTGGCCGAGTGGCGCGAGGGCAAGCTGACGCTCTGGAGCGCCACCCAGATCCCGCACATCTGCCGGGTGATCCTGTCGATCCAGCTCGGCATCAGCGAGGACAAGATCAGAGTGGTGGCGCCCGAGGTCGGCGGCGGCTTCGGCTCAAAGCTCCAGGTCTACGGCGAGGAGGTGCTCGCCTGCTGGCTCGCGCGCAAGCTCGACAAGCCGGTCAAGTGGACCGCCACGCGCTCGGAGGAGATGTCGACGACGCATCACGGGCGCGACCAGATCGACTACGTGCGGATCGGCGCCAAGCGCGACGGGACCGTCACCGGCATCCACGTGAAGATCATTCAGGACTGCGGCTCCTACCACCTGATCGAGGGGCCGGTGATCCCGACATTCAGCGCCTGTGTGGTCAGCGGCTGCTACGACTTCCCGGCCGTGCAGACGGACATCGTGGGCGTGTTCACGAACAAGTTCACGACCGACGCGATCCGCGGCGCGGGGCGCCCCGAGGCCACGCACTTCATCGAGCTGACGATGGACGAGCTCGCCAAGGAGCTCGGCATGGACCCGCTGGAGCTCCGGCGCAAGAACTTCATCAAGGAGTTCCCGAACGAGCGCCCGCACGGGTTCATCTACGACTCGGGCGACTACCACGGCACGCTCGATCGCTGCCTGGAGAAGCTCGACCTCGATGGCTTCCGGCGCGAGCAGGCCGAGCTCCGCGAGCGCGGCGTCTACCGCGGCGTTGGCTTCTCGACCTACGTCGAGATCTGCGGCCTGGGGCCGTCGCGCGCCTTGGGCCCCGACGGCTGGGGCATGCAGGGCGGCTACTTCGAGTCGGCCCAGGTGCGCGTGCACCCGACCGGCTCGGCGACCGTTTACACCGGCACCTCGCCGCACGGCCAGGGCCATGAGACGAGCTTCGCGCAGATCGCGGCAGACCGCCTCGGGGTCACGCCCGACGTGGTGGACGTGATCCACGGCGACACCAACACGGGCCCGTTCGGGAAGAACACCTACGGCTCCCGTTCACTCGCGGTGGGTGGTGAGGCGATCGCCCGCGCCGCCGAAAAGGTGCAGGACAAGGCCAAGCGGATCGTGGCGCACAAGCTCGAGGCGGCGCCGGAGGACATCGAGCTCGTCGATGGCAAGTTCCAGGTGCGCGGCTCGCCCGACAAGTCGATGACGCTTGCCGAGGTGGCGGGCGAGGCGTACATCCCCGGCGACCTGCCCGAGGGCATGGAGGCCGGCCTGGACGAGATGTGCTTCTACGACCCGTCCAACTTCGTCTGGCCGTTCGGCGCGCACGCCTGCATCACCGAGGTCGACGTCGAGACCGGCCGCGTGGACATCGTGCGCTACATCGCCGTCGACGACTGCGGGCCCGCGATCAACCCGCTGCTGATCGACGGCCAGATCCACGGCGGGATCGTGCACGCCGTGGGCCAGGCGCTCTACGAGCAGCTGGTCTACGACGAGGAGGGGCAGCTCCTGACCGGCACGTTTGTCGACTACGCGCTGCCGAGCGCGGCGGATGTGCCCAGCTTCGAGACCGATCGCACCGAGACGCCGTCGCCGACCAACACGCTGGGCGTGAAGGGCGTCGGCGAGGCCGCGACGATCGCCTGCTCGCCCGCCGTGGTGAGCTCGGTGCTGGACGCGCTGGAGCCGCTCGGCGTGACCGAGCTCGATATGCCGCTCACGCCCATGCGGGTCTGGCAGGCGATCCAGGAGGGAGGTGCGCGATGATCCCGTCGGCCTTCGACTACGTCGCCCCGGAGTCGCTCGACGAGACGATCGCCGCGCTGCGCGAGGGCGGCGAGGACGCGAAGCTGCTCGCGGGCGGCCACTCGCTGCTGCCGCTGATGAAGCTGCGGCTGGCGGCTCCCACGCTGGTGGTGGACCTGCGCCGCGTGCCCGGCCTGACCGGGATCGAGCGCGCCAACGGGGCGTTCCGGATCGGCGCCATGGCCACCCACCACCAGGTGGCCACGGGCGGCCTGGGCCTGGCCTCGGCCGCCGCGGCGAGGATCGCCGACCAGCAGGTGCGCAACCGCGGCACGATCGGCGGCTCGCTGGCCCACGGCGACACCGCGGCGGACATGCCCGCGGTGCTGCTCGCTTGCGAGGGCGAGGTGATGGTGCGTGGCTCGGGGGGCGAGCGCACGATCGGCGCCTCGGATCTGTTCCAGGACTACCTCACGACGGCGATCGGCCCGGACGAGGTGCTCACCGAGGTCCGCCTGCCGTCGATGGACGGCTACGGCTTCGCCTACCAGAAGTTCAACCGCCGCACCGAGGACTGGGCGATGGTCGGCGTCTGCGCGCTCGTGAAGAAGGCGGGCGATGGCTCCTGCGAGGACGTGCGCATCGGGCTCACCCACATGGGCTCGACCCCGCGGCGCGCGAGCGCGGCCGAGCAGGCGCTGCGCGGGCAGGGTCTCGACCGCGACTCGATCGGCCGCGCCGCCGAGCAGGCCGCCGAGGGCACGGATCCGCCCAGCGACCTCAACGCGACGCCGGACTACAAGCGCCATCTGGCCCGAGTGCTGACGCGCCGAGCGCTGGAGGAGGCAGCGAGCCCCTGAGCCTCGACAGCCCCGCAGCCGTACGCGAGGCCCTGGCGGGCGAGCGCTATCTCGCCGACCGGGGCCTCTCGACTGCCGTGTACCTGGCGGCGACCCTCGAGCAGCCGCTGCTGCTAGAGGGCGAGGCCGGCGTCGGCAAGACCGAGGTGGCGAAAGCGCTCGCCGGCGCCAGCGGCGCCCGTCTGATCCGGCTCCAGTGTCACGAGGGGATCGATCTGCACCACGCGCTCTACGACTGGGACTACCCGCGCCAGCTGCTGCACCTGCGCGCGGGCACAGTCTCGGAAGAGCCGCTCTACTCAGAGCGCTTCCTGCTGCGGCGCCCCCTGCTCGAGGCGCTCCAGGCGAGCGAGGCGGTGGTGCTGCTCATCGATGAGATCGACCGCGCCGATGACGAGTTTGAGGCCTTCTTGCTCGAGGTCCTGTCCGACTTCCAGGTCTCGATCCCCGAGCTCGGTACGGTGAAGGCGGAGCGCCGTCCGGTGGTTGTGATCACCTCGAACCGCACGCGTGAGTTGCACGACGCCCTCAAACGCCGCTGCCTCTATCACTGGATCGACTACCCCACGCCCGAGCGCGAGGCGGAGATAGTGCGTGCCCGCCTGCCCGAGGTACCGGGCGCGCTCGCTGAACGGGTGTGTGCGGCTGTGGCCCGCCTGCGGGGCGAGGAGCTGTACAAGCTCCCGGGGGTAGGGGAGACGATCGCCTGGGCGCAGGCGCTGCTGGCGCTGGAGGACGCCTCGCTCGAGGAGACGCTGGGCGTCGCGCTGAAGGTGCGCGAGGACATCGATCAGGTGCGCGGAAGCGGGGTGCTCCAGGGTGCGTGACCGGCTCGGCGCGCGGCTCACCGCACGGTTGACCGTTCTGACGGCCTCGATGCGCGCCGCGGGCGTCAAGGTGGGCGTGGGCGACCTCCTCAGCGCCCACCGGGCACTCTCGGCCGTCGATCCAAGCGATCGCCAGGCCGCCTACTTCGCGTTGCGGGCCACGCTCTGCTCGCGCCACGAGGACCTGGCGGCCTTCGACGCCGCGTTTGCAGAGTGGTTCAGCCCGCCACAGGAGCCCGCCGAGCCCGCGCCGCCGGGCCTCAGCGAAGCCGCAAGGCTTGTGCTCCCGCGGACGGCCGTGCCTGGTGCCCGGCCGGCGCCGCAGCTCCGGGCCGAGACCGAGCTCGTTCCCTCCGCCTGGTCGGATGTGGAGCTACTGCACGACAAGGACTTCGCGGACTACACCGAGGACGAGCGCGTCCGCGCGCGCCGTGTGATGCGCAGGCTGGCCGCGACAGCGCCGACCCGGCGCAGCCGCCGAACCCGCCCAGCACGCCGTCGCGGCGCCCCACCGCACGCCGGACGGCCCGATCTGCGCCGCACGCTCCGTGCCTCGCTGCGCAGCGCCGGCGACCCGCTCGAGCGCCACTGGCGCGAGCCTGGCGAGCGCCCACGCCAGCTCGTGCTCGTCTGCGACGTGTCGGGCTCGATGGAGCCATACGCACGCATGCTGCTCCAGTACATGCAGGCGTGCGTGGCCGCGCGCCGGCGCGTCGAGGCGTTCGTGTTCGGCACGCGCCTGACGCGCGTCACAGCCGAGCTCGCCGGGCGCGACCCGGACCGCGCGCTCGAGCGTGCCGCGGGCGCCGCCGACGACTGGTCGGGCGGCACGCGCATCGGCGACGCGCTCGCCACGCTCAACCGCGAGCACGGTCGCCGGCTCGGGCGCGGCGCGATCGTCGTCCTGTTGTCGGACGGCTGGGATCGCGGCGATCCCGGGCAGCTCGGCGCCGAGATGGCCCGCCTCGGCCGCTGCGCACACACGCTGATCTGGCTCAACCCGCTGAAGGCCCATCCAGCCTACGAACCGCTCACCGTGGGCATGCAGGCGGCGCTGCCGTACGTCGACCATTTTCTGGCCGGCAACTCACTAGCGTCGCTGGAAGAGTTGGCCGAGTTGATGGAAAGTGGCATGAGATGAGTACTTGGGGGGAAAGGTCTTGCAAGGAAGGGAACGGAACCCGTGAAGGATGTGCTGGATGACGTGCGCGGCTGGCGCGAGCGGGGCGATCGCGTTGCCATAGCGACCGTCGTCGCGGTCAAACGCTCGGCGCCGCGCCCGCCCGGGGCCAAGATGGCCGTCAACGAGCACGGCGAGGTGTCGGGGGCCGTCTCGGGCGGCTGCGTCGAGGGCGCCGTGGTCGAGGCCGCCGGCGAGGTGCTCGGAGGCGACGGCCCGAAGCTGCTGCATTTCGGCATCGCCGATAGCGAAGCGTGGGATGTCGGGCTCCCCTGCGGCGGCGAGATAGACGTCTTCGTCGAGGAGTTCTCCGCGTGAATGGGATCGCTCCGCGGCCGGCAGGGCCGGCCGCCTCGCGCAAGGCGCCTTGCGGCGGCGAGATTGACGTGTTCGTCGAGGAGTACTCCGCGTGAGCGCTGTGGGCGCCCAGGCGGAGTTCGCCCGCATCGCGGGCGAGGACGGCCGCGCCGCCCTGGTCAGCGTGATCGAGGGCGGGAACCTGAGCGCCAAGCTGCTCGTGTGCGCCGATGGCGAGATCGTGGGCGGTCTCGGCAGCCCCGAGCTCGACCGGGTCGCGGTCGAGGCGGCCGAAGAGCTCATGTGGGCGGAGCGCTCCGAGCAGCGCACGCTCGGGGGCATCAAGCTGTTCGTGGACGTGACCGCGCCGGCGCCGCGGCTGATCGTGTTCGGCGCCGTCGACTACGCGGCGGCGTTGTGCCGTCTTGCGAGGGCCGCCGGCTGGCGGCCCTTCGTATGCGACCCGCGCTCACAGTTCGCGACGCCGGAGCGTTTCCCGGACGCCGACGAAGTGATCGCGGCCTGGCCAGCGGACGCCTTCGCCCGCATCGGCGGAATCGACCGGGCCACCTACGTGGCCGTACTGACGCACGACCCTAAGCTGGACGACGCCGCGCTGGAGCTCGCGCTGCGCTCCGAGGCCCCCTACGTGGGCGCGATGGGCAGCCGGCGCGCACAGGCGCACCGGCGCGAGCGCCTGCTTGCCGCGGGGCTCGAGGAGGAGCTGCTCGACCGGATCGCCGCGCCGATCGGGCTCGACCTCGGCGCCGTGACGCCGGAGGAGACCGCCCTCTCGATCATGGCCGAGGTCGTGGCGGTCCGCAACGGTCGCGCAGGCGGGCGTCTGTCGGAGGTGGGCGGCCGCATCCACGAGGTGGGCGCGTGATCGGAGGCCTCGTGCTCGCCGCGGGCGAGGCCTCGCGCTTCGGGAGCGCGAAGCAGCTCGCCCTGCTCGACGACGCGCCGCTGCTGGAACACGCCGTGCGGGCGATCACCGCGTCGCCGGTAGGGCGCGTGATCGTCGTCCTGGGAGCGGGCGCCGAGGACGTGATCGCGGGCGTCGACCTGCACGGAGCCGAACCGCACCTGTGCGAGCGCTGGCAGGAGGGCCAGGCGGCGTCGCTCGCCTGCGGCCTCGCCGAGCTCGAGGACTGCGAGGCGGTGGTGGTGACGCTCGGCGACCAGCCGCGCGTGTCCCCGGACGCGATCCGGCGAGTGATCGCCGCCCGCGGCAACGGGGCGCTCGCCGTGCGCGCGACCTACGGCGGCGACCCGGGCCATCCGGTGCTGCTCGAGCACGAGCTGTTCGCGCGCATGCGCAACGTGACCGGCGACCACGGCGCGCGCAATCTCCTCATGAGCGTGCCCGTGCGCGAGGTCCCCTGTGGCGACCTTGGCGGCGGCGAGGACGTGGACACACCGGCTGAGCTGGACGCCTTGCGCGCCGGCGGACCGGTCGGCTGACGCCGCCCCGATTCGCGCCGCAGCGGGTACACTTGTTGTGCCCGCAACTAACTGGGGCGCAGATGTGATGAGCAGCAACGGCGACGACAAGATCCAGCTTCTCGACCGCGAGGAGCTCGGCGCATGGCGCGGGATGCTGCGCGTGCACGCAGAGCTCACGAAGGCGCTCGACGCCGAGCTGACGGAGGCCCACGGCCTTCCACTCTCCTCGTACGAGGTGCTGCTCTTCCTGGCCGGTGAGCCCGGCGGCCGCATGCGCATGTCCGAGCTGGCCGACTCCGTGCTGCTGAGCCGAAGCGGGCTCACACGGCTCGTGGACCGGCTCGAGCGCACCGGCCTGCTCGAGCGGGTCCAGTGCAGCGAGGACGCGCGCGGCTACTTCGCCCAGATCACGCCCGCCGGGCGCGATGCGTTCAACGAGGCGCGTCGCACTCATCTCGACGGCGTGCGCCGGCTGTTCCTGAGCCGTTTCTCGCGCGAGGAGCTGCGCGAGCTCGGCGGGCTCTGGGAGCGCGTCCTCGTCGGCTAGGACATCGGCGCGGCGACGGCGTGCCGCGACCTGCGGCGCACCTCGCGCATTGCCCGGGCCAGGCGACGCACGCCCTCGTCGAGCTCCGGTGGATCGAGCAGCGAGAACGACAGCCGCAGCGAGACCTGCGAGCGACGCTCGGCGGTGACAGCGCCCCCCGGCGTGAAGGCCACGCCATGGCGCTGCGCCTCGGAGTACAGGCTGCGCTCGTCGAGCGCGCGCGTGAGCGTGACCCACAGGTGGTGGCCGCCGCTCGGGATGTCCGCCCGGTACTCGCCCGCCAGATGGCGCTCGAGTGCCGCGACCAGCGCGTCACGGCGCTCGCGATAGAAGGACAACGTGCTCTCGACGTAGCGGTCGTGCGCGCCGGCCGCGAGCCAGCGCGCGGCCATGTGCTGGATCAGGGTGGGGCTGTGGAAGTCGTCGGCCAGCTTCAGCATCGCGATCCGCTCGCGCACGGGCCCGCGCGCGACCACCCAGCCGGCGCGCAGGCCGCCACCGACCACCTTCGAGAGCGAGTTCACGTAGATCACGTGCGCCGGAACGAGCTCGCGGATTGGCCGCGGGACGCTGCTGTCGAAGCTCGTGTCGGCGTACACGCGGTCCTCGATGATGAAGAAGTTGCGCTCTACAGCCAGCTCGGCGAGGCGCTGACGGCGTTCCTCGGAGAGGTTGCGCCCGGTCGGGTTCTGGCAGGCCGTCTGCAGCGCCACCAGCTTGACCTCGTGGCGCGCGAGCTGGCGCTCGAGCCCGTCCATGTCCATCCCGTCCTCGTCGACCGGCACGCCGATCACGCGCGCGCCCGTTTGGCGCAGCGACTCGAGCAGGCCGAGGAACGTGGGTGACTCGACCACCGCGACGTCGCCGGCCTCGAGCGTCGCCTTGGCGGCGAGGTTGAGCCCCTGCTTGGCGCCCGACACGACCACGATCTCGTCGGGCTCGTCGGCCCAGCCGTAGCGGCGCCCGCGCAGGGCGAGCTGCTCGCGGAAGGCATAAAGCCCCTCGGCCGGCAGGTAGGACAGCGCCTCGCCGCCCTCCTCCTCGAAGACCTCGGCCGCGATCTGCGCGAGCTCGGCCGTCGGATAGAGGCGCGGGGAGGGCCAGCCGATCGCGAGCGAGATCATGTCTGGATCGCCGGC
>Ga0081538_10003052_pt1 | contig 15956 bp, 9 predicted proteins | sample TabmetS5T2R1_FD_71022 | JGI IMG/M metagenome (GOLD analysis project Ga0081538, IMG submission 71022) | Tabebuia heterophylla rhizosphere microbial communities from the University of Puerto Rico - S5T2R1 | ecosystem: Host-associated > Plants > Roots > Rhizosphere ... | reverse complement strand
TCGCCTTTTTCACTTGCCGGCGGCACGCCCTTCAATCTTTGACACTGCGCGATGAGCGATTCGACGTCGTTGCTCTGCAGCAAGGGACGCAGGACCTGAACCTGCTCGGCGCCGAGATCCCACCACCGCAGCTTCAGCAGTTCCTCCACGACGTCCTCGGAGAATCTCTTGCGCATCACGCGTGCCGGATTTCCGAAAGCAACGGCATAGGGAGGAATGTCGTGGATCACCACCGAGCCGGCCCCCACGACGGCACCATCGCCGATCGTTACGCCCGACAGGATCGTAGCGTTCGCCGCGATCCAAACGTCGGATCCGATGACGATGTCTCCGCGGGAGAACGTGCGATCGGCGGAGCCCAGGGAGCGCACAGCCAATCCCAACGGGTGCGTCGTGACGGTATCGGTGCGGTGATCGCCGCCCAGGATGAATGTGACGCCGGCCGCGACGCTGCAATATCGTCCGATCTTCAGTTTCGACGAATCATCGAACATCCTGATGGTCGGCGTGCCGACCGAAAAGTCGCCGATCTCGAATCCATGCCGGGCAGCATGATAGGCGAGATATCGTCGCAACTGATGGTGTCGGGGCACGGACCGTCCATGCCATCGCCTGCGCTGCCTTTGCCAAAACTCGGACAGGGTCGACACGGCGGCACTTACCGGGCATGCACGCGGCGGCGCGAACCGAGGCCGACGGCGTAGCGCACTTGCGATGCATTGGGGTTGATCATCGCCATAGTTTCTTTCATGCGCGCCCCATGATCAACGAGCATCAGCGGCATGGACCAAGCGGCCCGATCGGCCCGCGCGGGCCGTCAAGCTTGAAGGCATGGTACGTTCGCGCCGACGTCGGTCCGGTCGGCGTCGCGAATGCGCCGAGCGCCTCGACCGTGGTGAATTGGTCCGACAGGCGGGTTGCTGCCGAGCAGCGGCTCACGAACAGGATTGGCAGCGGCGTGGCATTGGAGAGCGCCCGGGTCAGCTCGAACTGATGCCTTGCCGTCGCTTCGACCGGCCATGCGACGACCTGCTCGGGCTGATCGCGCCAGTAATAGAGAAGAGAGGCGACATCATCGCGCTGATGGCCGGCGATGGCGCGGGCGCCAACCTCCCGCGCCAGCCGGCCGCTCTCGGTGCCCAAGGTGCGCCAGCCGAGCGTGCGGCGGTAGACATCGCCGAGCCCCGGCACGTTGACCGTGGCCGCGCGCGTGTCGCTCAGCAGGATTGTTGCCTGCACCAGCAAACCGATCGCCAAGCTTGCAGCAAGCCACTTCCAGGCGCCATGGCGGATCATGATTGCGACGACCACCACGGCGGCGGAAACGTACGCCGTCGCCGCCCAGTTGGCGAAGGCGCGGCTGGCGATCGAAGTCAAGGTGATCAGCAGGAGCGGCGGAAGCGCAAACGCGAGCATCAGCCGGTCGGCGCTGCGAAGGGCGGGGGAGGCGATGCGCGCAAATGCCCCGAGCAGCACCGCGAACAGAATCGGACCGAACACGGCGAACTGCGTAGCGATGAACTCGAGCGCGCGCAGCGGATTGATCTTGAAGCCGCTCCCTTGGATGTTGTCGCCGGTGTGCCGAAACGTGGCGAGACCATGGGTCAGGTTCCAGTGGATGTTCGGGAGGATGATGAGCGCGGCGAGCGCGAACGCCAACCACAGGTCGCCGCGGCGCAGCAGCTTGCGCGCATCGTCGTCGAGCCAGGCAGCCAGCGCCATGCCGATGAGGAAGTAGAGCATCGCGTACTTCGCGAGCATGCCGAACCCGAAAGCGACGCCGAGAACGACCCACCAGCGGCGGTCGGCGCCGTGAAGCAGCTTCACGTAGGCGAGCAGGGCGAGCGCCCAGCAGAACAGGAGCGGGACATCGGTCGAGATGATGCGCGCGGAAAAAATCACGCCTGGTGTCAGCGCGGTCGAGATCGCAGCGAAGAAGGCGACGGTGTCGTCGTAGAGCTGCCGCGTGATCGCGAAGACGAGAAGGCTGGTACCCAAGTAAAGAATAGGCGCCGGAGCGCGGACGCAGGCCTCCGAACTGCCGCACAGCGGCTCGGCGACCGCGATGATCCAGGCGAGCAGGGGAGGCTTGGTGAAATAGCCGAAGGCGGGCTCGCGCGACCACGCCCAATATTGCGACTCATCGAAGAACAGATCGACGATCGAGAGCTTCAACCCGATCAGCCGAACCAGGGTCAAGGCGCCCAGCAGCGCGGCGGCGAGGCCGAAGCTCAAGACAACCTGCGATCGGCTGGCGCTCTGCAAGCTCGATGTCATCGCTCGTTTCCGCGAAGGGCGCGCACATTAGCGCATGTTCCGGCGAAGTGGGCGAGCCGCCACAGCGGCGAGGGACCGGTTCGACACTCCATAAACCCTGCCGGTGGCGAAACAAGGCCGCATCGCCGACCTGGGGAGGTGGCTCATTGCGCCGCAGCGGCGACATAATCTGCTGCTCTTGTCGTATAAGTCATTGATTCGATTGTCTTTCTCCGTGCACTAAGGAGCCGGTCGCCAGCCGGCCGCAGGCGTGCTAGGGGTTTTGCCGGGCCGGCCGTCGCTAAGAGGGGGGATGCATCCGAACATGGTGCAAGCCGTAAAGGGCAGCGCGGAAGACTTGCTGCGCGTCGGAGTGGTCGGCGTGGGCGTCATGGGCAGCAATCACGCGCGCGTTCTCGCCGGCCTGCCCGGGATTCGCCTGGTCGGCGTTGCCGATCCGGACCACCAACAGGCCCGGTTCGTCGCCGGCGCGCTGGGCACGACCGCGGTCGACGACGTCGATGCGCTGCTGCCGCTTGGGATCGACGCGGTGACGATCGCGGCGCCCACCCATCTGCATCACGACATCGCGCTCACCTGCATCAAACGCGGCATCCACGTCCTGGTGGAGAAGCCGATCGCCTCCAACCCGGAAGAGGGGCGCAGCATCGTCGCGGCGGCGCGCCGCGCCGGCGTCACGCTGATGGTCGGCCACGTCGAGCGATTCAATCCCGCGGTCGAGACCGTCAAGGAGGCGATCCGCGGCGAGGAGATCCTCTCGATCGCCATCACGCGGGTCGGCCCGTTCCCGCCGCGCATGTCGAACGTCGGCGTCGTCATCGATCTTGCGGTGCACGATATCGATCTGATCCGCTGGTTCACCGACTCGGACATCGTCGACGTGCAGCCGCTCACCGCCAACGCGGTGGCCGAGCGCGAAGACATCGCGCTGCTTCAGTTCCGCACCACCTCGGGCGTGCTGGCGCAGATCAACACCAACTGGCTCACGCCGTTCAAGGCGCGCACGGTGCACGTGGCCACGCGCGACAAGTACATCATCGGCGACCTGCTGACGCGGCAGGTTACCGAATGCTTCGGGTTCCAGCCGGACGGCAGCTATTCCATGCGGCATCTATCGGTCGGCTATACCGAGCCGCTGCGCACCGAGCTCATCGCCTTCTTCAGCGCCATCCGCCAGGGCGGCGCTCCCATCGTGAGCGGCGAGGAAGGTGTTGCCAGCCTCGAGATCGCCATGCGCTGCCTCGAGGAACGTCCGGTGCGGGCGGCGTCGCAGCGCAAGACGGTGCACCGCGCCGCCGGCTGATCCACTCTAGGGCGGCCATGATCGAGCGCATCCTGACCGTCGGCGGTCTGACCCTCCTGTCGCGCGTCACCGGCTTTGTCCGCGACATCGTGCTCGCTTACGTCCTCGGTGCCGGGCCGCTTGCCGACGTGTTCTTCGTCGCCTGGCGCCTGCCCAATCACTTTCGCGCAATCTTTGCCGAGGGCGCCTTCAATGCCGCTTTCGTGCCGGCCTACGCGCGCATCCGCGAACAGCAGGGCGGCGATTCGGTGCGCCGCTTCGCCAACCGCATCTTCACCCTGATGGTCGCCAGCCAGCTCGTGCTGCTGGTGCTGGGGCTGATGTTCATGCCGTGGGTGGTGGATGCCCTGGCGCCCGGCTTCAGCGGTGAGCGATTCGCGCTCGCCGTCGAGCTCAGCCGGATCACCTTTCCTTATCTGATGCTGATCACGCTGGTGACGCTCTACAGCGGCATCCTCAATGCGCGCGAGCGCTTCGCCGCTGCCGCCGCGGCGCCGATCCTGCTCAACCTGACCATGATCGCCACCTTGGCCTGCGCGTGGCTGTTCCCCAGCGCCAGCCACGCGGCGGCGTGGGGCGTGCTCATTGCCGGCTGTCTCGAGCTGATGCTGGTGACGGGCGATGCCGCCGTCGTTGGCGCGAGCGTGCGGTTCCGGGTCCCGCGCTGGGACGAGAACATCAAGCGGTTCTTCAAGGCGCTCGGGCCGGCGGTGGTCGGCTCGTCGGGCGTCCAGCTCGCGCTGCTTGCCGACACCATCATTGCAAGCTTACTGGCGCAAGGCGCGCTCTCGGCGCTCTACTATGCTGACCGTTTGAACCAGCTGCCGATCGGCGTCATCGGCATTGCGGCCGGCACCGTGGTGCTGCCGGAAATGGCGCGGCGCATCGCCGCCGGCGACGAGACGGGCGCGCTCGATGCGCAGAATCGCGCCATCGAGCTGACGCTTCTCCTCTCGGTGCCATGCGTCGCCGCGTTCCTGATCGTTCCCGACCTCATCATGCGGGCGCTGTTCGCCCGCGGCGCCTTCACGGTTGCGGATGCCGCCGCCGCCGGGGCGACGCTCGCCGCCTATACGGTCGGCCTCATTCCGTTCGTGCTGATCCGCAGCGTGACTGCCACCTTCCTGGCGCGCGGCGATACCTGGACGCCGGTCAAGGCCGTGCTCATCGCGGCGGTGGTCAACATCGCCTTCAAGGTCGCGCTCATGGGACCGCTGGCGCAGGTCGGGCTCGCGCTCGCAACGGCGATCGGCGCGTGGATCAATTTCGGCCTGGTGGTATGGTTCGCCGCAAGGGCCGGTCTGTTCAGCGTGGATGATCGGCTGAAATTGTCCACCGCCAAGATCGCCGTCGCCGGTGTCGTCCTCGCCCTCACCCTGTGGCTCGCGCAGGATCCGGTGCTGAGCCTCTACCGGACGTGGGGGCTGCTGCGGGACGTTGCGGCCTTGGCGACCCTCGCGGCCATCGGCGCCATCGTGTATGGCTGCCTTGTCGCTGCCCTTTTTGGGCGTCAGTGGCTGGCCGCGTTCGGTCGCAGCCGAGGTCGGAAAGTGACGGCGACGGAAGATTGAGCACATTTGCTGATGCTTGAAGCACATTGCATAAACGCGATCGGAAATTGCGCGGAGACTGGTGGACGCGCGTCGCGTTCATAGATATGCGTCGCGTCCATCAATCGGGGTCCAATCCGTGACCGGGATTCGCCTGATGAAATGGCTCATGCCGAGCTCCGCTTGGCCGTCCGCCGTTTCGATCCTGGTGCTCACCGGCTGCGGCCAGGGGCAGCAGCCGGCTCAGGCGCCGCCGGCGCCGCCGGTGGTCACGGTCGCGCAGCCGATCAAGCGGACGATCATCGACCATGACGAATACGTCGGCCGCTTCGTCGCGGTCGACTCGGTCGAGGTGCGCGCGCGGGTGTCCGGATATCTCGAAAAGGTGCATTTCGCCGACGGCCAGACCGTCAAGCAAGGCGACCTCCTATTCACCATCGATCGGCGGCCGTTCCAGAACACGCTCGACCAGGCGCGCGCCAATCTGGCGACCGCCAGGTCGAATTTCATCTACGCAGAGGGCGATCTGGCGCGCGGGCAGCAGCTCGTGCGCGACCGGACGATCGCCGAGCAGACGTTCGAGCAGCGTGCCCAGGCCAAGCGCAATGCCGAAGCTGCCGTGGCGGCCATGGAGGCGGCGGTGCGCCAGGCCGAGCTCGATCTCCAGTTCACCGAGCTGCGCGCTCCAGTGACCGGCCGGATCGGCGACCGCCGGGTTTCGCCGGGAAATCTGGTGTCGGGTGGGACCGTTGCGGGAACCGGGAGCACCACCCTGCTCGCCACCATCGTGTCGACCGACCCGATCCGGTTCGAGTTCACCTTCGATGAAGCGTCCTTCCTGCGTTACGAGCGGCTGCCGAAGGAGAGCAAGAACGGCGAGGGTTGGGGAGCCGCGACCCCCGTCAGGCTCAAGCTCATCGACGAGAAGGATTTCATCCATCGCGGCCGCATGGACTTCGTCGACAACGTGATCGACCGCGCCTCCGGCACGATCCGCGGCCGCGCTCAGATTGCCAATCCCGACGGCCTGTTCACCCCGGGCATGTTCGCCCGGGTGCAGGTCCCGGGCTCGGCGCCTTACCAGGCGCTGCTTGTGCCCGACGCGGCAATCGCGACCGAGCAGGCGCGCAAATACGTGCTGGTGGTCGCCCCCGACGACATGGTCAGCCAGAAATATGTGACGCTCGGCGACGTCGTCGACGAGCTGCGCGTCATCAAGTCCGGGGTGTCGGCCGACGATCGCGTGATCGTGAATGGATTGATGCGGGCGCGTCCGGGCATCAAGGTCACGCCGCAGCAGGAGGGCGCGGCGCCTTCGGCCGCCACCGGCGCGCCGGCGAAGGCCAATTGAGACCGGAATGACGATCTCGCGCTTCTTCATCGATCGGCCGATCTTCGCCTCGGTCGTCTCGATCGTGTTCGTGATCCTCGGCCTCGTCTCGTTCGCGCGCCTGCCGGTCGCGCAATATCCCGAGATCGCGCCGCCGATCATCAACGTGCAGGGGCAATATCCGGGCGCCAGCGCCGAGATCGTCGCCTCGACCGTGGTCGCTCCCATCGAGGATCAGATCAACGGCGTCGAGAACATGCTCTACGTGTCGTCGAATTCGACGGCCGACGGAAGGTTCACAATCGCGGTCACCTTCGACCTCGGCACCAATCTCGATATCGCCCAGGTGCAGGTGCAGAACCGGGTCGCCATCGCCCAGCCGCGCCTGCCGGCCGAGGTGCGTCAGGTCGGCGTCACGGTCAACAAGGCTTCGCCCGACCTGATGATGGTCGTGCATCTCTACTCGCCCGACAAATCGCGGGATCAGCTGTTCATCTCCAATTACGCAACCCTGGAGATCAAGGACGCCATCCTCCGTGTCGACGGCATCGGCACGATCACCGTGTTCGGCAGCCGCGAGTATGCGATGCGCGTGTGGCTCGATCCCGACCGGCTGCAATCGCTCGGCATGACCGCCAACGACGTCATCGTGGCGTTGCAGGGCCAGAACCTGCAGGTGGCCTCCGGCGTGCTCAACCAGCCGCCGGTGGAGCAGCCACGCGCTTTCCAGGTGGCGGTGCAGACGCTCGGCCGTCTCGCCGATCCGAACGAATTCGCCAACATCGTGGTAAAGCAGACGGCGAGCGCGGTCGTGCGCGTGAAGGACGTGGCGCGGGTCGAACTCGCCGCTCAGGATTACGGCTCGAATTCCTATCTCGATCGCGACCAAGCGGTCGCGCTCGCCGTATTCCAGCGGCCGGGCACCAATGCGCTGACGACCGCGCAGGGCATTATCCGCACGATGGACGAGCTGGCCAAGCGGTTTCCGCCCGGCATCAAGCACACCATCATCTACAACCCTACCGAATTCATCCAGCAGTCCGTCAACGCGGTGCAGAAGACGATCCTGGAGGCGACCGCCCTCGTCGTCCTGGTCATCGTGCTGTTCCTGCAGACCTGGCGCGCCGCCATCATCCCGCTGGTCGCCATCCCGGTATCGCTCATCGGCACGTTCTTCTTCATGGCGGCATTCGGCTTCACGCTCAACAACCTGTCGCTGTTCGGGCTCGTGCTCGCGATCGGCATCGTGGTCGATGACGCGATCGTCGTGGTGGAGAACGTCGAGCGCAACATCGCGGCGGGGCTTAAGCCCCGCGAGGCGGCCATCCGCAGCATGGACGAGGTGGGCGCGGCGCTGATCGCCATCGCGCTCGTGCTTTCCGCGGTGTTCGTCCCGTCCGCCTTCATCACCGGCATATCCGGCCAGTTCTATCGCCAGTTCGCACTGACCATCGCCGGCGCCACCATCATCTCGCTGATCGTATCGCTGACGTTGTCGCCGGCCTTGTGCGCGCTGCTGTTGAGGCCGCACGATGAGCGGCCGCTGCGCTTGTGGGAGCGTCCGATCCGCGGCTTCTTCAAGGGCTTCAATGCCGGCTTCGATGCGTTCGCGCGCGGCTACGGCTGGCTCGCCGCCCGGGTGGTGCGGTTCGCGTTCCTGATGCTGGTCGTCTATGCCGGCGTCCTCGCCTTCGGGCTCAACGAGTTCCGCCGCACCCCGGTCGGCTTCATCCCGCAGGTCGACCGCGGCTTCCTCATCGTCGCGGCGCAGCTTCCGCCCGGAGCCTCGCTCGCGCGCACCGACGCGGTGATGCGGCGGATTGCGGACATTTCCTTGAACACGCCGGGCGTCGCGCACGGCGTGAACGTCGTCGGCTTTTCCGGGGCGACCTTCACCCAGGCGCCCAACGCCGGCGCCTTCTTTGCCGTGCTGGAGCCGTTCGAGCAGCGGGCGCGCGATCCGGCCCGGTCCGCGGCCGGCATCCAGGGCGAGCTGTTGCGGCGGCTCGCCGCGATCCAGGAAGGGTTCGTCGTCGTCGTCCAGCCGCCGGCGGTGCAGGGTATCGGCAACGCCGGCGGTTTCCGCATGATGATCGAGGACCGCGGCGGCCGCGGGCCGCAGGCCCTGCAGGCCGCCGTGTTCGCCATGATGGGCCGCGCCGCCCAGACACCCGGTGTCACCCAGGTGTTCTCGCTGTTCGAGACCTCGACCCCGCAGCTCTATCTCGACATCGACCGCACCAAGGCGCAGCTCCTCGGCATCAATATTCCCGACGTGTTCGGCGCGCTGCAGACCTATCTCGGCTCGACCTACGTCAACGACTTCAACCTGTTCGGCCGCACCTTCCGGGTCATGGCCCAGGCCGAGAGCGGGGAACGTCTCGATCCCAAGGATGTGCTCAAGCTCCGCGTGCGCAACTCCAGTGGCGAGACGGTTCCGCTCGGCTCGTTCACCACCGTGCGCGATATATCCGGGCCGTTCCGGGTGCCGCGCTACAATCTCTATCCGGCCGCCGAGCTCGATGGCGCGGCGGCTCCCGGCTACAGCCAGGGCGAGGCGATCGACATCATGCAGCGGCTCGCCGCCGAGACCCTGCCGGACGGCTTCGGCTATGAATGGACGACGCTGGCGTTCCAGCAGCTGCGCGCGGGAAGCACCGCGATGTTCGCCTTCGTGCTGGCGGTGGTGTTCGTGTTCCTGGTGCTGGCGGCGCAGTTCGAAAGCCTGACGCTGCCGCTCGCCGTGATCATGATCGTGCCGATGTGCCTGGTGGCGGCGATCACCGGCGTCGTGCTGCGTGGCCAGGACAACAATATCCTCACCCAGGTCGGGTTCGTGGTGCTGATCGGGCTCGCCGCCAAGAACGCCATCCTGATCGTCGAATTCGCAACCCAGCTCGAGGAGCGCGGGCGCGATCGCTGGACCGCCGCGGTCGAGGCGGCGCGGCTGCGCCTGCGTCCGATCCTGATGACCTCGCTCGCCTTCATCTTCGGCGTTCTGCCGCTGGTGTGGGCGATCGGCGCCGGCGCGGAGCTGCGCCAGACGCTGGGCACCGCGGTGTTCTTCGGCATGATCGGCGTGACCGCGTTCGGGCTTGTGTTCACGCCCGCGTTCTATGTCGTGGCCCGCTGGTTTGCCCGTGGACGCCGCGTGGCACCGGCGCCGGAGGCGCCCACGCCACATCCGGCGGAGTGAGTGCAGTCATCAGCCAATTTCGGCTCGTGCCGTAACTGTAGCTGTCCAGCCGCCGGTTCAGTTTCAGTGGAGCAGAAATAGCGGGGACCGTGAAAATCCGCCCGCTGTGACGCACCTCGCACAAGCCAAGGGCCAATTCCGCTACAAGCAACCCAGGCATACACCCGGGCCGCCCACGCGAAGTAACCGGGCGGAGGGAGATGGTCATCATGTCTTTGACACGCACCTGCCTGATGTCCTTGACACGCACCTGCCTGGCAGCTTCGGCAGTATTGTGCTTTGCAGGCGATCCTGCGGCAGCGCAATCCAATATATTTGATTCTCAAATCGGTACCTACACGGACGTGATCATAAACGGTCGACCGGAGGGCCTTGATTCCGTGCGGGAGTTTGAACAGCGCTGCCAAATCCGTGCTGAAGCCGGCCAATGGTCGTTGGACCAGGACGGCAATTTCGGGCCAGTGGGTGGCCCAGCGATATACAATGTCAAAACCTGTCGAGCACTTACAGGGCGAAACGGTCCTGAGAATGATCTCGCGCAAGAGAGAAATTCGCGGACTGAAGGACGTTGTACGTTTTTCAGCGGCGGCGGCTCGATTTGCAGCGGTCCAGGTTGGGGTACCGTGAACCCGAATTAGATCTTTGCGGGCTTGGGATGCTACCGCGCCGCTGGCGTGCCGCCCACCGTACCGGCCGGCGTTGCGCGCGGTGCACCGGCGATGCCCTGGGAAGGTACTGGTGGCACTCGGCCCGGACTTTTTCGCGAATCCTCTGCTTGTGCTCCTGACTGATGTTGAGCCTTTGACGCTTCGCCTTGCTCCGCTTCTGCTTCTCGGCGACGAAGACGATGTCGCTGTGGTTCAGCGCAGGACTGACGTCGCGCCCCTGGCTCATGGCGCCGGCCGGAAGCGGTCCCAGGCAAACGCGACAGCCGGCAGCAATGACATCGTCTTGCTTATTTCATCCCTCATGCCGACTGTTCGAATGATCGACCGTCACCCTATCATATGGACCGGGCAGGGTATGCAAGGCCGTTTGGCCGTAGGCGCCGGTCGAGGGCGCCCGCACCCTCGTGGTTCCACAAGGGTTGCCCCTAAGGTCGCGACATGACGAATCAATTCAAACGGAGCCACCATGAGCCTCATGAAATTCGGGATCGGCCAGGCGGTCAGGCGCAAGGAGGACGATCCGATCCTGCGCGGCGCCGGCCGCTATGTCGCCGATCATGCGCCGGAGGGCGCGCTGCACGCGGCGGTGCTGCGCTCGCCCCACGCGCACGCGCGCTTCCGCATCACCGATGCGGCCACCGCGCGCGCCATGCCCGGCGTGCGGCTCGTGCTCACGGCGGACGACGTGCAGGATCTGGGGCCGCTTCCGTGCGAGGTCGCATTGCCGGACGTGGAGATCGCGGTGCCGCCCTATCCGATCCTCGCGCACGACGCGGTGCGCCACGTGGGCGATGTCATCGCCTTCATCGTCGCCGAGACCCTCGATCAGGCGCGCGACGCGATGGAAGCCATTGCAGTTGAATGGGAGACGCTGCCGCACGTGGTCGATGCGGTCGCGGCACTGGAGCAGGGTGCGCCGCCGGTGTGGCCGCAGCGGCCTGGCAATGTCGCGTTCGCGACAACCATCGGCGAGGCAGCCGCGACGCGCGCGGCGTTCGCGTCGGCCGCGCGCACGGTTTCGCTCACGCTGGTCAACCAGCGCATCGTCACCAACTATCTCGACACCCGCGGCGTCGTCGCCGCTTACGAGGACAAGGGCGATCGCATCACGCTGACGCTGTCGAGCCAGGGCAGCCACGCCGTCCGCGACATCCTGTGCAACAGCGTCCTGAAGATTCCGCCGGAGAAGCTCAGGGTCATGACGCCCGATGTCGGCGGCGGCTTCGGCACCAAGCTGTTCTGCTACCGCGAATACGCGCTTGCCGCCGTCGCGGCGAAGCGGCTCAGGCAGCCGGTCAGGTGGATCGCCGACCGCACCGAGCACTTCCTCGGCGACGCGCAGGGACGCGACAACGTCACCACGGCGAAGCTTGCCCTCGACGACAGGAACCGCTTCCTCGCGCTCGACGTGGATCTAATCGCCGACATGGGGGCATATCTGTCGTGCTACGGGCCGTTCATCCCGTTCATCGGCGCCGGCATGTCGCCCGGCGTCTACGACATCCCGGCGTGTCACATCCGCATCCGCGGCGTCTACACCAACACGGTCCCGGTCGATGCCTATCGCGGTGCGGGCCGACCGGAGGCAGCCTATGTGATCGAGCGGCTGGTCGATTTTGCGGCGCGCGAGATCGGCGTCGAACCCGATGCGCTGCGGCGCAAGAACTTCATCAAGCCCAAGGCGATGCCGTACCAGACGCCGACCGGCAAGACTTACGATTCCGGCGATTTCGCCGGCCACATGGCGCGCGCGCAGGAGATCGCCGACTGGGCGGGATTCAAGCAGCGGCTGGCGGCGGCCAAGAAGGCGGGCAGGCTGCGCGGCATCGGGCTTGCCACCTATATCGAGGCCTGCGGCAACAATGGGCCGGATGCCGCCACGGTGAAGCTCGGGCAGGATGGCGGCATCACCGTGCTCGCCGGATCGCAATCGACGGGGCAGGGCCATCACACCGCCTATGCGCAGCTCGTCGCCGAGCACCTCGGCGTGGCACCGGAACGGGTCCGGGTGATCCAGGGCGATACCGACCTGATCGCAACCGGCACCGGTACCGGCGGCTCGAGCTCGATTCCCTGCGGCGGCGCATCAGTGGCCGGTGCGGCCAAGAAGCTCGCCAACAACCTGACCAAGCTGGCGGCCGAGGCGCTCGAGGCGGGCCCGGGCGACCTCGAGCTGGGCGATGGCCAGATTCGCATCGCCGGCACGGATCGCGCGGTCTCGTTTGCGGAACTTGCCCGGCGCGCCGGCGCCGACCTGCTCACGACGTCCGACGCGTTCACGCCGACCGAGGCGACCTATCCGAACGGCACGCACTTATGCGAGGTCGAGATCGATCCGGCGAGCGGCGCCACCTACATCGTCAACTACGTAGTGGTGGACGATTTCGGCGTGACGGTGAATCCCTTGCTGCTGGAAGGTCAGGTGCATGGCGGCGCCGTGCAGGGGATCGGCCAGGCGCTGATGGAGCGCACCGTGTATGATTCCGGCTCGGGCCAGCTGGTCACGGCTTCGCTCATGGATTACGCGCTGCCGCGGGCGGACGACAGCCCTTCGTTCACCTTCGAGACCCGCAACGTGCCGTGCCGGACCAACCCGCTGGGGGTGAAAGGCGCGGGCGAGGCGGGCGCGATCGGCTCCTGCCCGGCGGTGATGAACGCGATCGTGGATGCGCTGTGGCGCACCCATCGCATTCGTCACGTCGACATGCCGGCAACCGCCGAGCGCGTCTGGCAGGCGATCGAGGAGGCGCGCCGCGTCCACACGCTGTAGCCCGAGTGGCTTCGCAATCCGGGCGGCCCTATAGCGGCGCGCCTGCGCGCGGCGCCATGCTCACGATTTCGTGAAGGCGCGATCCTTTGCCGACATCGGTTCTTTGCAGGAATAACAAACCAGGGGCGGTGTTCGGTCCCATGCCGGTCAGCGCCATCCGTGGGCTTCAGGCCGCGGGCCGGGGACCGATCCGGAGAACATAGGGAGACCACATGATCATTCGCATCGTGCTCGCCGTCGGCGCTATTGCGCTCGGCGCCACCGCCGTCATCGCTCAGCAGGACCCGATCGCAGCTCGCAAGGCTCTCATGAAGGCAAACGGCGAGCAGGCCCAGATCGGAACAAAAATGTCGCGCGGCGAGGAGCCGTTCACGGTCGACAAGGCCAAGAAGGTCTTCGCCACCTATCAGGACGTTGCGAAGGCGCATGCGCTCTTCCCCGATAACTCGAAGACGGGCGGTGATACCGCCGCGTTGCCGGCGATCTGGGAGAACAAGGCCGACTTCGAAGCCAAGCTCACCAAGCTCGCCACCGAGGCAAAGGCCGCCGAGGCTGCGGTCAAGGACCTCGACAGCTTCAAGGCGCAGTTCACCGAGGTGCAGAAGAATTGCGGCGCGTGTCACCAGACCTATCGGCAACGGAGAACCTGATCCCGCCGACCCCGTAGGTCAGCTGGTTGAGTTTGGGGCGGCCGTGCTGGCCGCCCTTCGACTCTCCGGGAAGCGCCGCTTGCACCTCTCCCCGTGTGCGGCGCACGCCGGGAGAAGCGGAGCGAGTGGCACCGACTGTGCGTCACTGAAAGCAGAACTTGAGCTAAGGTAGATGTTCGCGCCTTGCGCGACGGAGGCCGCCCATGTGGCGCAAGCTGGTCATGCCTGTCGTGTTCCTCGCCGCCGTCGTCGCGGGCGTGCTGTGGGTGCTGACGATTCCCGCGAGCGTGCCCGCCAGTGCGCTCGGGCCGTACAGCCCGGACGTCGAGAACGGTCGCACCATGTTCTGGGCCGGCGGCTGCGCCTCCTGCCATGCCACCCCGAACCAGGACGACAAGACCCGGCTGGGCGGCGGGCTCGCGCTGAAATCGCCGTTCGGCACGTTCTATGTCCCCAACGTTTCATCCGATCGCACCAACGGCATCGGCGGCTGGAGCGAAGTGCAGTTCGTCAACGCGATGGTGCGGGGCAGCGTTGACGGAATGCACCTCTATCCGGCGTTCCCCTACGCCTCCTACGCCAAGATGCAGATCGGCGACGTGCGCGACCTGTTTGCTTATTTGCGCACGCTGCCGGCGGTGGAGAGCTCGGTGCCGGCGCATGACGTGCCGTTCCCGTTCAACATCCGCCGTGCGGTCGGAATGTGGAAGCTGTTGTTCCTCGATACAGCGCCGTTCAAGCCCGACCCCGCCAAGCCGGCCGCGTGGAACCGCGGCGCCTATCTGGTCAACGGGCCCGGCCACTGCGCCGAGTGCCACAGCCCGCGCAACCTGCTCGGCGGCATCGTCGCAAGCCAGCGGTTCGCCGGCGGTCCCAATCCGGTCGGCAAGGGCTGGATTCCGAACATCACCCAGAAGGACCTCGGCGATTATTCCGAAGCCGACATCGTCGAGATTCTTACCACCGGAACCACGCCCAACGGCGATTCCGTCGGCGGCGAGATGGCCGAGGTCGTGCGCACCACCGCCCAGCTATCGGCGGAGGACCGGGCCGCCATCGCGACCTACATCAAATCGCTGCCGCCGGTCGAAGGCCCGAAGCCGCCGGAACAGCCGAAGGAGCCGGAGCAGAAGTGAGGGCCAGCAGCATTAGTCATCATGCCAGGTGCATGCTCAATAGGCGCCGGCGATTCGTTGACTTGAGCCGGCCTGCCGCACGCTGCAAGTGAACATCCTCAAGGGAATCCTGCTCAAGCTCGCCTCGGCGCTCATGTTCGCCGTCATGCAGGCGCTGGTGCGCTCGCTCGGCGAAGCGATTTCGGTCGGCCAGGTGGTGTTCTTTCGCTCTGCCTTCGCCGTCATCCCGGTGGTGGTGATCTACGCGCTGCGCGGCGAGCTCGACGCGGCGGTCCACACCAAGCGGCCGTTCGGGCACGTCGGACGCGGCCTCGTAGGGCTCGGCGGCATGTTCTTCAGCTTCGCGGCGCTGGCGCGGCTTCCGCTGGCGGAGGTGACGGCGATCTCGTTCGCCTCTCCGCTGGTCACGGTGGCGCTGGCGGCGCTCATGCTCCATGAGCGCGTGCGCATCTACCGCTGGTCGGCGGTCGGCGTCGGTTTCATCGGCGTCATCGTGATGCTGGCGCCGCATCTCGACCCGCAGGCGCTCGCCAGCCACACGCCGGCGCAAACCATCGGGGCGATGCTGGCGCTGGCGGCGGCGATCGCCAATGCCGGCGCGGTGATCCAGACGCGGCGGCTGACCGACACCGAGACCACGTCGTCGATCGTGCTCTATTTCTCCCTCGTCTGCGCGGCAGGCGGCCTGCTCACCCTGCCGTTCGGCTGGGTCATGCCGACGCCATGGGAGCTCGGCGCCCTGATCGCCACCGGCGTGCTGGGCGGGACCGCGCATCTCGTCCTCACCCACAGCTACCGCTATGCGCCCGCCTCGGTGATCGCGCCCTACGACTATACGGGCATCCTGTTCGCCTTCCTGCTCGGCTATCTCATGTTCGGCGAGGTGCCGACCAACCTCGTCATCAGCGGGGCCGCGATCGTGGTGGCGGCCGGCCTGTTCGTGCTGTGGCGCGAGCGCCAGCTCGGCCTCAAACGCGCCCGCGATGCCGAGGGCCCGCCGAGCGGGGCCTGAGTGTGCACTCAAAACGCCTTGAAGGTGATGATGGTGCGGGTGTCCTGGATGCCCGGAATGGTCT
>Ga0081538_10003051_pt1 | contig 15958 bp, 11 predicted proteins | sample TabmetS5T2R1_FD_71022 | JGI IMG/M metagenome (GOLD analysis project Ga0081538, IMG submission 71022) | Tabebuia heterophylla rhizosphere microbial communities from the University of Puerto Rico - S5T2R1 | ecosystem: Host-associated > Plants > Roots > Rhizosphere ... | reverse complement strand
ATGTTGCCCGGGACGTGACCGAGGGGCAGAAGCTGCCCGCCGACCGGCGCAAGCTGGCCAGGGCGCGGGCCGGGCAGGCCAAGGAGCGGGAAACCGGCTCCTAACAAGCCGTCTGGCCGGAATTTAGCCATCACGGTTCACCCCATCCCTGTAGCATTCACGGATCGCCGCGGCCTGCGAGAATGATGGTTAGCAGGGCGCTTGGCCGTCGATCTCTGATACGGATGAAGTCGGAGGTTCAAGTCCTCCCAGGCCCACCATCCGGCCTCTGACCAGCCGAAACGCAGCCCAGCCTTTTGGACTCAGCCGATTCCAATTGATCAGCAAGGAGTCGACAGGAGCGGACCCCTTTCAGCAGCCTCATGGCTCTCTACCAGCACCTTGACTGGCTATTGGGCTCGCTTCCCGGAGGCCGTCTCGGTCGCACAGCGGACACACAGCGCATTACTTCGCGTGCTGACGTCAACGCGGCCAGGCGAGCCGCAAGTAGCCACAACTGTGGGATGCCTAGGTCGACGGCGCCAACGTGACGTCGCCAAACTGGTTGCGCTCTGACCAGCCGTATCCGCTGCTACGCCGAGCAAGAGCGGCCACGGCCGACGCGGATCATTGCTTGTCGAGGCCGAGCCGGTGGGCGATCGCGGCCGCCTCACCCCGTCCGGCGACCCCCAGCTTGGCCAGGATCCGTGAGACATGGACGCCGGCGGTCTTGGGAGTGATGAAGAGCGTCTGGCCGAGCTGCCGGTTCGCGCGGCCCTCGGCGACCAGCGCGAGTACCTCGCCCTCACGCGGGGTGAGACCGAGCGAGGCAGCCGGCGAGGACGGCTTCCGCTCCGCGGCCTCATTGACCGGTTCGTGGAGGCGGAGGCGGGCGCGCTGGGCGAGCAGTTCGATCTCTCTCCGAAGAGGCGCTGCCCCCAGGGCCACCGCTGTCTCGTGCGCCGCCCGGATCACTGGCTCGATCCATGCCAGCGGCGCCCGGACCACAAGCAGTGCTTCCGCCTCCCGGAAGCGGGCGTACGCGGCCCGATAGGCCATCTCCAGCCGCTCCCAACCCTGAGTGACGGTGGCCCAACGTTCCGGGTCTGACCGCCCCTCCAGGCGTGAGGACTCCGCGCTACCGAGCGCGCATAACGGTGCACCAAGGCGTCCTGGGCATCCGCCGTCTGTGTCAGCTGGCTAGGCATCGCGTGAAGCGTGGTGAGGAGCGGGCCGGCGCGTCGGCGGGCCTCCCTGACGCCGTCCGCTGACCGGGCCGCACGGGCCAACTCGGCCCGGTCGGCCTCCACCCGCAACCCGAGCGCGTAGATCTCGGCCGTGTAGGTCGGTGGCAGCTCCTCAGGGGGGTCGATCCGCTCCAGCATGGCAACGGCCTGGCGACGGCAGCGCCCGCGTCGTCGTATCGGCCCTCCCAGAGAGCCAGCTCGGCGAGATAGGCGAGCAGCCAGGCCGCCGTGGACGGCGGTGGGTGCGGCCGCTTGGGCCTGCCGCCACCGCGGCCAGGCCCGGGCGGTCACCGCGCGGCCTGGCGGGTCAGCCGGGCGATCGGCGCCGGCTCGCCCAGGGCCACCGCCACCAGCAGGATAAACTGGGTGATCCGCTCCGCATCGGCCTGATGGGCGGTCTACCGGCGCCCTACAATGAGTCCGCGTCTGCGTCTGGCCGATGGGTGGGTGGAAGGCGATGCCTGAGCTGCCCGTGAGCCGCCCGCCCGAGGCCGCGCCGGGGCGGGGCGTCCTGCTGACCACCAAGTTGCACCTGCCGAGCACGCAGCCCGGGTTCGTGCCGCGCCCGCGGCTGGGTGACCGGCTCACCGACGGGCTGGCCGGCGGGCTGACGCTGGTGTGCGCCCCGGCAGGCTTCGGCAAGACGGTCCTGCTGGCCGACTGGGCCCGACGCCATCAGCGGCCGGTCGCCTGGATGTCGCTGGACGAGGGCGACAACGACCCGGCGCGGTTCTGGCGCCACGTCGCCGCCGCGCTGGACCGGGTGCGCCCCGGGATCGCCGAGCGGGCAGCCGCGCTTCTGCAGGGCCTGCAGCCCGTCCCGCTGGAGGCGGTGGTGACCTCGCTGCTCAACGAGCTGGACGCCGTGGCCGAGGAGGTCGTGCTGGTGCTGGACGACTACCACCTGATCCAGGCGTCGGCGGTCCACCAGTCTCTCGCCTTTCTGCTGGAGCACCTGCCGGGCTCCTTGCGGCTGGTGGTGGCCAGCCGTGCCGACCCTCCGCTACCGCTGGCACGGCTGCGGGCCCGCGGACAGCTCGTGGAGGTGCGCGAGGGCGACCTGCGCTTCACCCCCGAGGAGGCCACCGAGCTGTTGCGCGCCGCCGTCGGGTCAGATCTGTCGGAGGCGGCCGCTTCCGTCCTGGGGGAGCGCACCGAGGGCTGGGCCGCCGGGCTGCAACTGGCGGCCCTGTCGCTTCGCGGCCATACCGACCCGGCCGGGTTCGTGGCGGGGTTCTCGGGCAGTCACCGATACGTGCTGGACTACCTGACAGAGGAGGTGTTGGACCGCCAGCCCGAGCCGCTGCGGGAATTCCTGCTCCAGACGTCGGTGCTGGAGCGGCTGTCGGGGCCGCTGTGCGACGCCGTCACCGGACGGGACGACAGCCAAGCGCTACTGGAGCAGGCAGAGCGGGCCAACCTGTTCCTGGTGCCGCTGGATGAGGTGCGCGGCTGGTGGCGCTACCACCAGCTGTTCGCCGACCTGCTACGCGCCCGCCTGCAGCGGGAGCAGCCCGACCCGGTGGCTGGGCTGCACCAGGCGGCCGCCGCCTGGTCCGAGGCGCACGGGCTGGTCGATGACGCCGTGCGGCATGGGCTGGCCGCCGGCGAGACCTGGTGGGCGGCCCGGTTGCTGGAGCGGCACCTGGACCGGTTCTTGCTGGGCGGCGAGGGCGCGACGGTGCGGGGCTGGCTGGACAGGTTGCCCGCCGAGGTGGTCGACTCCCGGGCGCGGCTGTTGCTGGCGCAGGCGCGCCTGGCCCTCATCGGCGGCCGCCTGGAGGCGGTCGAGGGCCCGCTGGACGCCGCCGAACGCGCGTTCGCGGATGCTGCTGACGAGCCGTACGCGCCGTCGGTCGGCCGGGCCGCCAGCCTGATGGCCAATGTCCCGGCGACGATCGCGCTGGATCGTGCCTTCCTCGCCGCGCTCCGCGGCGACGCTGCGGGGACGAGCGCGTTCGCCCGCCGGGGTCTGGCCGAGATCGGCGGGGGCGAGGAGATGCTGGAGACCTACGCCCGGGGGCATCTGGCCGTGGCCGAGTGGCTGGGCGGCCGGCTGATCCAAGCAGAGCGCGGTTTCGCTTCGACCATCGCCCGGTGGCGGGCGGCCGGCGAGCGCTTCCTGGCCGTGCGACTGGCCGAGTTCCTCGGCCTGGCCCAGCGTGGCCAGGGCCGCCTGGACGCGGCGCTTGGGACCTACCAGCAGGCGCTGGAGGACGTCGGCGTGCCCAGCCGGCCGGCCCTGCCCGCGGCGGGCATCGCGCATGTCGGCATGGCGGGCGTGCTGTACGAGCGGGGCGAGTTCGACGCCGCCCTGGAGCACGTCACCAAGGCCATCGCCCTGTGCCGGCAGCTGGCCTACACCCAGCCGCTGGCCACGGGCCTGGCCACCCTGGCGTGGATCCGGCAGGCCAGAGGTGACCCGGCCGGGGCCCGGGAGGCGATCGAGGAGGCCGGGCGAGTGGCGCCGGGCCCGAGCGTGGCTAACCTGCTCAACCCCGTGCCGGCGCAGCGGGCCCGGCTGCTGCTGACCCAGGGCGACGTCGCCGCAGCCACCCGCTGGACCAGGCAGCGTGGCCTCGGCGTGAACGACGAGGTGAGCTACCCCCAGGAGGGGGAGTACCTGGTACTGGCCCGCGTGCTGCTCGCCACCGAACGACCCGACCAGGCGCTTGAGCTGCTGGAGCGGGTGAACGCGCAGGCCGCGGCGCAAGGACGGACGGGCAGCGTTGTCGAGGTGCGGACGCTGCAGGCGCTTGCCCTTGCGGCCGCAGGCGACCAGCCACGCGCGCTGGCCGCGCTGGCCGAGGCGCTCAGCCTGGCCGCGCCCGAGGGCTACCTACGGGTGTTCGTCGACGAGGGCGCCCCGATGGCCGCGCTGCTCGGCAAGCTCACCACGGCCGGGGCGGCATCGGTCGTGGTCGCCGGCGACATCCCACCGGACGAGCTGGCCCGACTCGCGGAAGCGTTCGCGGGGGATGGAGCGCCGATCGGCGAGCATGGCGGACGCGCTGCGGTCACGCCGGGCCTCATCGAGCCGCTCAGCGACCGTGAGCTTGAGGTGCTGCGGCTGGTGGCCGCGGGCAGGTCCAACCGGGAGATCGCCGACGAGCTGGTCGTGGTGCTGGATACAGTCAAGAAGCACGTCGGCCACCTCCTCGCCAAGCTGGGTGCGGCCAACCGCACCCAGGCCGTCGCCCGTGCCCGCGAGCTGGGGCTGCTCCGGTAGGCCCGTCTCGGCCGTACCGCGCTGGCCGACCAGCGAGCGATCGTGACGCAGCGGCCCACCGAAGGCGACGGCCGTCCACCTCGGGTTGCACCAAGGTGGACCGCCCGACGCCGCCCTGCCGCCCAGAGACTCCACCGGCGGTGTGCACCTTGGAGTGATGCCTCCTGCAGAGACCGCTCGTAGCGTCGTGGCCAGGCTCTGCTGGCCAGCTGGGCCGGCCGGGAGGTGATGACGGGACGAAGCCGCCAGCGCACTACGAGATCCGCGTCAAGGGCGTCCTGGACAGCGGCTGGTCGGCCTGGTTCGCCGGCCTGCGGGTCGCCGGCGACGACCACGGCGAGACCGTCCTTGCCGGGCCGGTCGCCGACCAGGCGGCGCTGCATGGCCTGCTCGCCAAAGTCCGCGACCTGGGCCTGGAGCTGCTGGTGGTGCGCCGCGTCGACCCTTTCTGACCACCGAGATGCACGCCCGCGATGCAGTCCAAGCGTAGGAGGCAGCCATGACCACGCCGAGCACAGCCTCTTGGGAGGCAGCACCTGAGCCGCGGTCCGCGATCGCTATCGAGGCTTCGGGCCTGGTCAAGGCATTCGGAGAAACCACGGCGGTCGACCGGGTCGACCTGGCCGTGGCCCCCGGCATGATCTACGGGCTGCTGGGACCCAACGGCGCCGGCAAGACAACCATCATCCGGGTGCTGGCCACCCTGCTGCGGCCGGACGCCGGCACGGTGCGGGTGTTCGGCCACGACGTGGTGACCGAGGCCGACGCCGTGCGCGGCCGGGTGGCCCTGACCGGCCAGTACGCCTCGGTCGACGAGGACCTCACCGGACAGGAGAACCTCGTGCTGTTGGCCCGCCTGCTGGGCCTTCCATGGCGACAGGCCAGGATGCGGGCCGGCGAGCTCCTGGCCGCCTTCGGCCTGGCCGAGGCGGCCGGCCGGCTGGTGAACACCTACTCGGGCGGCATGCGGCGCCGGCTCGACATCGCCGCCAGCATCGTGGTCACCCCCCACCTGATGTTCCTGGACGAGCCGACCACCGGCCTGGACCCCCGCAGCCGCAACCAGGTCTGGGAGCTGATCCGAACACTGGCCGCCGGTGGGACCACGGTCCTGCTGACCACCCAGTACCTGGAGGAGGCCGACCAGCTCGCCGACCGCATCGCCGTCATCGACCACGGCCACCTCATCGCCGAGGGCACCCCCGGCCAGCTCAAGGCCTCAGTCGGCACTGGCGCCCTGCAGGTGCGGCTGCGCGACCCCCACCTGCGCGTCCAGGCCCAGCGGGTGCTGTCACAGGCCCTTGAGGTGGCCGTGCAGCCGGCGTCCGACCCGGCGACGCTGTCGGCCAGGGTGTCCGACCCCCAGCAGGTGGCGCTCGCGCTCACCGAGCTGTCCCGCGCCGGCGTCGCGGTCACCACCTTCGCGCTCGGCCAGCCCAGCCTGGACGAGGTGTTCCTGGCCCTCACCGGCCGCCCGGCCGACGACCACGCCACCAGCAAGGAGAACGCAGCATGACCACCACCTCGACCACCCCTGCCCTGGACGCGCCCCTGGGTGCGGCGCTGGCGGCCCGTGCCCGGCCGCCCCGTCCGAGCGCCCTGGCCGCCTCGCTCACCTTTGCCTGGCGGGCGCTGCTGAAGCTCAAGCACGTCCCCGAACAGCTCATCGACGTCATCGGCCTGCCGATCATCTTCACCCTCGGCTTCACCTACCTGTTCGGCGGCGCCCTGGCCGGCTCCACCCGCGCCTACCTGCAGTTCCTGCTTCCGGGCAGCCTGGCCATGACGGTGGTGCTGGTCACCACCTACAGCGGCGTCACCCTCAACTCCGACCTCACCAAGGGCGTCTTCGACCGCTTCCGGTCCCTGCCGATCTGGCGGCCGGCCCCGATCGTCGGCGCCCTGCTCGGCGATGTCGGTCGCTACCTGCTCGCCGCCACCATCGTCATCGCCCTCGGGCTGGTGCTCGGCTACCGGCCCGATGGTGGCGTGGTCGGCGTGGTGGCGGCGGTGGGACTCGTGCTAGGGTTCGCGTTCGGCCTGTCGTGGGTCTGGACCACCCTGGGGCTGGTCCTGCGGGCCCCCAGCGCGGTCAACAACCTGAGCCTGCTGGTGCTGTTTCCCCTGACGCTGGCCAGCAACATCTTCGTAGACCCGCAGACCATGCCGGGCTGGCTGCAGGCTTTCATCGACGTCAACCCGGTCAGCCACCTGGTGACCGCCGCACGCGGCCTGATGGCCGGCACGGCAACCACCGGGCAGGTCGGCTGGGTGCTGGCGGCATCGGCCGCGCTCACCGCCATCTTCGCGCCGCTCACCACCCATCTGTACCGCAACAGGTGAGCCTGGCACCAGGATGCCCGCCCCGGTGCCGGAACCGCTCCTGCGAACCAGAGAGGATTCCCCATGCACGACACGACGCCAGCTGGAGCTGGCCGACCCGCCAGCATCTCGATTGCGCGGCTGCGCGCCGCGTTCGACGGTCGGGTGATCGCGCCGGGCGACCCCCGCTATGACCAGGCGCGCACCGTCTTCAACGGCAGCATCGACCACCACCCAGCGGTCATCATCCGGCCCGCGGACGCCGACGAGGTCGCACGCGTCGTCGCGCTGGCGCGCGGGACGGGGCTGGAACTGGCCGTCCGCGGCGGTGGCCACAGCGGTGCCGGCCACGGCGTCAGCGACGGCGGCATCGTGCTCGACCTGTCGGCCATGAAGGCGTTGGACATCGACCCCGAACGGCGCATGGCATGGGCGCAGACGGGCCTGACTGCGGGCGAGTACACCACCGCGGCGGGCGCCTACGGCCTGGCGACCGGGTTCGGCGACACCGGCTCGGTCGGGATCGGTGGGCTCACGCTTGGCGGCGGCGTCGGCTACCTGGTCCGTAAGCACGGTCTGACCATCGACGACCTGCTGGCCGCCGAGGTGGTGACCGCCGACGGCCAGCTGCTGCGCACCGACGCCGACAGCCACCCGGACCTGTTCTGGGCGTTGCGCGGCGGCGGCGGGAACTTCGGCGTGGCGACCCGGTTCCAGTTCCGCCTGCATCCGGTCGGCACGGTCGTGGGCGGCATGCTGCTGCTGCCGGCCACGCCTGAGGTGGTCGCCGGGTTCGTTGCCGAGGCCGAGGCCGCGCCCGAGGAGCTGTCGGCGATCGCCAACGTCATGCCCGCCCCGCCGCTGCCGTTCGTGCCCGATGAGCAGCACGGCCGGCTGGTCATCATGGCCATGCTGGTCTGCGCGGGCGCGGTCGAGGACGGCGAGCGCATGATAGCGCCGTTCCGGGCGCTGGCCACGCCAATCGCCGACCTGATCCGGCCGATGCCCTACCCGGGGATCTATCCGCCGGAGGCGGACGACGTCCACCCGACCGCGGTGGCCCACACGATGTTCGTCGACTCGATCGGCCACCGGGTAGCCGAGACGATCGTTGAGCGCCTGCAGGCCTCCAACGCACCCTTGCGGGTGGCGCAGCTGCGCGTGCTGGGCGGGGCGATGGCCCGCGTGCCTGCCGAGGCGACCGCGTTTGCGCACCGCAGCAGCCGGATCATGGCGAACATCGCCGCGTTCTACGAGGGCCCAGCAGACCGGGCCGTGCGCCAGATCTGGGTGACCGAGTTCGCGGCGGCGCTGCGCCAGGGCGACTCGGGCGCCTACGTCGGCTTCCTCGCCGACGAGGGCCCCGCACGCATCCGCCAGGGCCTACCCGGGGCCGACCTGGGACCGGCTGGCGGCGATCAAGGCCCGCTACGACCCCACCAACCTGTTCCGCCTCAACCAGAACATCCCCCCTGCGACCGACGGTCAGGGGCAGTGGGAGAAGGGCCTGCGCGCATGACAGCCAAGGACGTATTTCTCAAGGTGTCCACTCGTGTCCATCGGGCGGTCTTCAGGGCCTCGAAGGGACGACTTCTCGGCAAGATTGTCGGCCTGCCGGTCGTCGAACTTGTCACCACCGGACGTAGATCGGGTAAGGAACGCTCGACCATGCTCGCAGTGCCAATCGTCGAGGACGACCGATTGGTACTCGTGGCGTCGTTCGGCGGCGATGACCGGCATCCGGCGTGGTACCTGAACCTCAACGCCAACCCACTGGCGCGCGCCACGATCGCCGGTTCGACCCGCACCATGATCGCCCGCACCGCCACCGACGAGGAGCGGACCCGGCTGTGGCCTCAGATCACCGCAAGATACCAAGGCTACGCTCGCTACCAGGAGCGGACCGCGCGACCGATTCCGGTCGTCATTCTCCAACCACGGTCGCCGCTACCGGGTGCTTTGGGAGCGAATGGATTAGCACGTACCGATGTCATGGAGGAGTCGTGACCGAGAGGACCTCGTTCCCATCCGGCCGCGAGCGCTGCGCGGCGTGGGTCACCCTGCCCGAGGGGCCGCCACCGCACCCCGTCGTGGTCCTCGTCCACGGCGGCGGCGCCGTCCACGACATGAAGCTGCCCCAGTACGAGCGGGCGTTCAACGCTGCGGGGCTGGCGGTCGTGGCCTTCGACTACCGCCACTTCGGCGCCTCCGGCGGCCAGCCCCGCCAACTGCTGAGCGTGCGCCGCCAACTCCAAGACCTGGACGCGGCGCTGGCGTACGTGGCATCCCACCCTGCCCTGGACGCCGGCCGGGTCGCGTTGTGGGGAACCTCCTTCGGCGCCAGCCACGTCCTCACCGCCGCCGCCCGCCACCCCGAGCTCGCCGCCGCCGTGGTGCAGTGCCCGATCGTGCGGGGCCGGGCACCCGCGCTCGTCTCCGGCTGGCGGAGCCTCGCCCGGCTCACCTGGCCGATCGCCTCCGACCTGCTCCGCATCGCCACCGGGAGAGCTCGTCGCTACGTCCAGATCGCCGGGCGCCCAGGCGATCTGGCCTTCGTGACCATCCCCGGCGCGGTCGAGGGCTGGCATGCCGTCGCCCAGGGCAGCGCCACCTTCGACAATCGGGTCGCCGCCGCCTCGGGCCTGGGGCTGCTGGCCTACGACGCCTCCCGGCGAGCCCCCGACATCCGCTGCCCGCTGCTGGTCTGCGTCAGCGACCACGAGGACCTCATGGACCCGGCCCTGGCCGTCAAGGTCGCCCAGCGGGCGCCTCGTGGCCAGGCGATCCACTATCCCGCCGACCACTTCGAAGTCTACTTCCCACCCCTGCTCGACCAGATGCTCGCCGACCAGATCGGCTTCCTTCGCCGCCACCTCAACCTCGACGTTCCTGACCGAAGCAGCGGTGTGGCATAACCAAGCCGCGAACCGCAGCCACGCCTTCTGAGGCCTGTCCCGGGCGTGCGCCTGCTGTACCGCTTTCGTCTCCGGGTGTTCGCCATGGCGGCCGAGGGTGGTCGCGTTCGCGTTGGGTCACCCCGGGTTCGGGCCGGCGCGGATTGCGGGTGGGATCGGTGCGGTCGTGCACCCGGAGCCGGGCCGGCGGGGCGTCGGGTAGCCGCCCTGGCCGAGCTGGTCGCCGGCGAGGACGGCCAGCCGAGGGGCCTCGTTGCGCCACCGCCCGGCGCCGGGGCACAGGCGGGCGTGCGCCTGCTCATCGGAAAAGAGTTGGGTGGAGAGTAGCGCGAGACGGCGACTGGCATCCGCTATGGCAAGTACGTTTGTCGGTGGACGGTGGATGGCTATAGGAGTGGCGCGAGCCCCGCGACTGGACTTGAGAATGCTGGCCTCGACCGCCGTTCGCTGACCCTTTCGAACAGCGCATTACTTCGCCCCTGACGGTCGGCGGCGACCTGGGGAAATCGCTGATCCGCACAGCGGTGAGCCCTCGATTGCTGATCAGGATGAGGCCGCTGGTTCAAGTCCAGCCAGGCCCACTACCAGCGTAAACACCGGTCGCGCTGGCGTTGGAGCCGGGTGGGCGGCCGTGTAGCGGATGACATCTCATAGCTGCATAACTTCATGAGGTCTCACGCGAAGGCGAACTGGTGGTTCCGCCGGGGTGCCTGCCTTGGGCGAGGCGCATGTGGCACAGCAGGTCGGCCTCGCCTACGGAACGCCTATGCCGGGAAGCCGCCATGCCTCCAGCAGGGTGCCTCGTGAGGGGCGATGCGGGATGGGGGCGTTGCTGTCGAGGAGCTTGACGAACCACCGCGTCGCCTGGACGGTAGAGCCAACCAGGCGGGTGTGGTGGCCACAGCAGGCGGACTTGGGGTGCCCGCCGTGAGAGGGCCGCCTGGGATGCCCAGATGGTGGAGGGTCGCATGATCGAATCGCCTGTTAGTGCGTCGACGGCGTTGTTCAAGGGTGGGCCGACCTTGATCGACCTGCTGGTTGATGTGACCGAGCTGCGGATCACGGTGACCGGCCCGCGGATGCTGTTTGAGCGTCTGGAGTTGGTGACCACGCTCTCGGCGTTGGACGGCTGCACCGTGCAGCAGCTCCGGGAGCTCGCCGGCTCCCTGGAAGGGACCATCCACTGCGGCCTGGTCGGCGTCCAGCACGCCGGGATCCAGGTCGAGACCCTCCGCTCCGGTGGGAGCCTCCAGATCGACCTCGGGCCGCCGAGCATGTACCAGAGCGAGTTGGTGCTGCGGACCCGGACCGGTGAGACCTTCCGCGCTCTGATCCAGCGGCTGCTGGTCAGCGATCGGTCCCGGCCGTTCGTGGCCGGCCTGCATGCGGTCACCGCCTCCGGCCACCTCGAGCACGGCCATTCCGGGACCCCCGGACACGGTGGGCACCAGCATGCCGGGCACGCTGGAGGAGCCGAGCATGGACGTCCGTAAGAGCGCGGTGGACCTGTCGGCCGGGGAGCGTGACCGGTTCCTGGAGGCGCTGATCCGCCTGAAGCACCGGCCGGCCCCCGGCGGCCCCGCGGGTGCCAGTGTCTATGACCAGTTTGTGGCCCTGCACGGCGCCGTGTTCGCGGTCCTGGCCCCGGGGCTGCCGCCGGGGGACACGATCAACTTCGGCCACTGGAACATCGGGTTCTGCGCCTGGCACCGCAAGTACCTGCGGGAGTTCGAGCAGGCGCTGCAGGCCGAGGTCGCTGGGGTCACCCTTCCGTACTGGGACTGGGCCGATCACGTCGGGGCGGTGGGGACGCTGTTTGTCGCCGAGTTCCTGGGCGCCCTGCACGTGGGCGCGCCCACCCCGCTGACCGGCGGCGTGCTCCGTAATCCGGTGCCGCCGGCGGAACGGCCGGCGTGGTGGCCGGCGGGCGCCGAGGGCTTCCCGATCCACCCGCTCCTGGAGTCAGGGTTTGGGACGGTGCTGGCCCGGGGCAGCGTGGGGGTTGGCTGGCCTCCGACCGCAGCCGGCGTCCAGCAGCTGGAGCAGCTGATGATCCAGCAGCCGGGGGTGCATCCCTTCTGGTACTTCTGGTTGGTCCTGGAGCAGGGTCACCAGCAGGTGACCTCGCGCACCCACAATCGGGGCCATAACTTCATCGGCGGGCACATGTCCACCGGCTTCTCGCCCAATGACCCGGTGTTCTGGCTGCATCACGCCAACGTGGATCGGCTGTGGGCGAACTGGCAGGCCCAACGGCTGGCCAACGTCCCAGGCTCGACCCCGCAGGATCACTATCCGCCGCCGGGCGAGGTGTCGCCGCTGGATGGCGATCCGGCGCCGCTAGGTCACCGCCTGGATGATCAGATGTGGCCGTGGGTGGGTGGCGCCCCTGGCTTTGATGTCGAGATCGACCCGGCGGTCAAGCCGCTGCTCCCGGATTTCTCGGGCGCCCCGGCGGTGACCGTGCGGGAGATGCTCCAGACAGAAACCATCGACCCGCAGGGGTATCGTTACGCCGCTCCGGGCCAGCCCTGAGGCCGTTGGCGCCTGGCTAGCTCCAGCGATCGCCCCCATCAGGACCAGCTATTGCCGTGTCAGCAGCGTTTGTGTTGTTCGAGGTGGGGCTTGGGGCGGCGACTTCATGCTCTGGGTCGCAGCCACAAGGACGTTGGGTTGGCTGCACGGTCTGGCCAACGATGGTGAGCAGCTCGGCCGAGAGCGTGTCGAGATCAACCTCGTCCCGAAGCCGGACGCCGAAGACCTCCACGGCCCTGGCGGCGTCGTAGCGGGCCCTCGGCGGCCCGGCCGTCAAGAGCCGCAGCCCAGCTTGCGCTGGCATGGCGGTCGCCACCGGCGCAGACTTGCCTGGTACCAGGCCCGAAGCTGCCTTGGGGGCCCTCATGTACCACGGTGTTCAGCCGCCCGAGCTGTTCCCGATCCTCTCTCCAGGCAAGCACCGCAGCCCCCGCACGGGTGCGTGCTTCATGGAACTGGCGTCGCTGCTGGCCGGTGAGCGCTGGAGTGATCACCCCGCCTGCACCCACCCGCTGCTGGCCGCGGTCGCCCGCCAGGTCAACGACCACACCTCCGACGCCGGCCGCCAACGATTGGCCGACCTGATCCCCTCGGTGATCGGACTGACCGGCGAGGACCTGCACATCGACGCCCGGATCGCGTTGGAGTCGGCCACCAGGGCGTTGCCGGTGGTGACGGCCGAGCGGCAGCGCGTCATGGCGGTCTCGGTGCTGACCTGCGAACGCGTCATGACAGGTCTGGATGGGCGAGCGCCGGGAAGTCTCGAGGAGCAGAGCCGCCTGGCCCTGGCGAAGGCTCCGCATGCCGCCGAGTGGGCCGACCAGTTCACCAGCGGAGTCCGGCCCTCCAACAAGGGCTTTCGCCGACAGGCTGCGCCCACCATCGTGCAGGATGCCGTGCAGGGGATCGCGCGCGCCTGCGTGCCGGACTCGGATGGGATGCTTCGTGGCCTGCTGGTCCAGGCGATCGACGTGTGTGCGGCGTGGGTCGGCCGCGATCCGGACCACGGCGCGGTGGTCGGTCACAGCTTGTCGGTGAGCGCCTATTAACGCACGGAGCATCAGGACCGATGAGGCTTGATACTGGTCGAGACCGGTGATCGACTGCCGTGTGATCCCAGGCTTGGCCGGTGACCCGGTCATGGCCAGTGGCCACCAGTGGCGTGGCGGCTCCAGGGTGCCAGCCTCGGCGGGACCGGCTGGTGGCCTTGTCATGGATGGCCGAGCGCTTTGGGCGCCGACGGGTGCAGGGTCTGCAGGACAAGGGAGGATCGCAAGCATCATGGCACGGTCGAGCGGGAACGCCTTCTTCGCCAACTTCAGCACCTACGACGCGCCGTTCCCGACGAAGGTTCGCCTCGCGCTGGCAAACAGCTGGAGGAAGATACGGACCCGATCCGACTGCTGCGGGAACTACGGCGAGCCGGGCTGCTGACGGCCGGCCGAGGGGCCCCGTGAGGGTCCCAACGACCACGGACACCCACACCACCACCGCGAGCAGCGCTGAGTGCCAGGCCGCGCGGCGGCGGGCGCGATGAGAGCACGTAGCCAGGAAGCGGGCTGGTAGCGCGGAGGTGCTCGGCAGCGGCGCCGCCGCCCGGTACCGTAGGCGCCACAGCCGCGTGGGCCTCGCCGTGGCGGCGTCCACCTGGCCACCGCAGGGCCTCGTGTCCTGGGAGGTGGCTGCCATGTCGCTTGTTACCGAGTGCATGCCGACGAGGTCCTCAGACGTTGGCGGTGCGCACCGGGCCCGGCTATGTGCTGGTGGTCATCCCGGCCGCGCCGGCTGGATCTGCGCCTTGTCCGCGAGGCGGTGGGCGACCACCATGCCCGCCTGGCCAGTGAGGATGAGCTCCGCCACGACTTCCCCGACTACCGGCTGGGCGCCCTGCCACCACTGGGAGTCTTGGTCGGCGCCAACCTGTACGTCGATCCCGAGGCACTGGACACGCCACGGTGGTCTTCGCGGCCGGCACCCAGACCGAGTCAGTCAGGATGCGGACCCAGGGGCTGTTCGAGGAGGGAGGGTTCACTACCGTGGCGCTGGTCAAGCAACCCGAGCGAGGCAGCGAGGACCGGTCGCGTAGGCTTGTGCAGCCGGTGCAGCAACGCTCTGGTTGCGACCCGCTCCAGCGCGGCTTGGGTCAGGCGGTGGAGGACGCCGCACGGCGGGCCATGGCCGGATCGACGACACCTGGGCTGGCGGTCGCGCTTATCAGCAATGGAGGCCCTGGGCGCCAACCATGGGACCATAGGGCCAGCCGAAGTGAGGGGTACGGTGGTGTGGCAGCGCCTGGCCACCCAGCGCCAGGAGTTCGGCTTGCAGCCTTACCACGTGATGGCCATGCAGACGCTCCGCCTGGAGACGGGCTATCCCCTGCACGGGCAACGACGTGCATGGGCGCTGGGTCGGGACTCGTGCTCGACGACGAGGGCGTCACTGCGGCGGCGAGGCGGTCAGCAACGTCAGCGTCAGCGAAGGCCACACCGTCGGCAAGAGGCTCGTCGTGGCCTACGCCGAGAGCTTCACGCCGGGCCGGGCATCGGGCTGGTTCTGGCCGGCAAGGGGAGGCCGAGGGTGGCGACGGCCACAACGACCCGTTCTTGGACCCGCAGGGCATGCGGCTCAGGCCGAGGAGGCAGGATGGTGTCGGCACGCTAGGACGTGATCGTGGTCGGCGTCGGTGCGATGGGCAGCGCGACCATCTACCAGCTCGCGCATCGTGGCAGGCGGGTGCTGGGGCTGGAGCGCTACGACATCCCGCGCGCGATGGGTCCTCCCATGGGCACACCCGCATCATCCGCCTGGCCTACTACGAGGACCCCTCCTATGTGCTGCTCCTGCAGCGGTCCTATGAGCTGTGGCGCAGCATCCAGGCCAGGGCGGGCGAGCGGCTCCTGCACATCACCGGGTCGGTCGACGCCGGGCCATCCGACAGTTGGGTGTGCAAGGCTCGCTGCAGTCCTGCCTCCAGCACGAGCTGGCCCACCAGGTGCTGACCAGCAAGGAGTTGGCCGAGCGCTTCCCCGGCTACCGGCTTCCGCGCGAGACGCTGGCCGTGCTCCAGCCCCAGGGCGGGTTCCTGCTCCCCGAGCGCTGCATCGTCGCCTTTGTGACCGCCGCCCAGGCCGAGGGCGCCGAGGTCCACGGGCGAGAGCGGGTGCTGGAGTGGCTGCCGCTCGGCGACGGTGCGCGCGTCATCACCGACCACGGGGTCTACGAGGCCGACCACCTGGCCGTGCCCGAGCGCCAGGTGCTGGCCTGGCTGCAGCCGCAGCGCCCCGAGCTGTTCACCCCCGACCGGTTCCCGGTCTTCACCCTCCTGGTCGAGGAGGGCCGCTTCTATGGCCTCCCGGTGTTCGGGGTGCCCGGGTTCAAGTTCGCCAGGTACCACCACCTCCAGGAGACCGTCGACCCCGACCAGCTCGAGCGGGAGCCGCGCCGCGACGACGAGGAGCTGCTGGGCGCCTTCGCCGCCCGCTACTTCCCGGGCGGTTCTGGCCCGACCATGTCGCTGGCCGTGTGCATGTTCACCAACACCTCCGACAACCACTTCGTCATCGACCTGCATCCGGACTATCCGCAGGTGTCGCTCGCGTCGCCGTGCTCGGGGCACGGGGTCAAGTTCGCCAGCGTGATCGGCGAGATCATGGCCGACCTGGCCGAGCGCGGGACGACCCGCCACAACATCGAGCTGTTCCGCCTGGACCGCCTGCTCGGCGGCGCACCCG
>Ga0081538_10003050_pt1 | contig 15958 bp, 17 predicted proteins | sample TabmetS5T2R1_FD_71022 | JGI IMG/M metagenome (GOLD analysis project Ga0081538, IMG submission 71022) | Tabebuia heterophylla rhizosphere microbial communities from the University of Puerto Rico - S5T2R1 | ecosystem: Host-associated > Plants > Roots > Rhizosphere ... | reverse complement strand
GTCTTCAACGACCCCACCGACTACGGGGAAGCGCCGGAGCCGTTCGGCGGCGCCTCCGGCACGCGCACCGGCTGGGGCCGCATCGGCGGCCGCTACACCATGCTGGACATGACCGACCTGAAGACGGCCGTCCTCGACGTGGGAGGCCTCGACTAGGCCGAAAGCGTCACGCCCCGGGGTCTGATCCCTGGGCATGTCCTGAAGAGCCACCGGGCGCCCCATGCCGGCCGCCCGGTGATTCGCAACGTGAGCCGAGGGCTCGGTCGATGACGCTCATTTGGGTCTGCGGGTTGTCGAAGGGGAGGCCCACTCCGACTCCCGACCGAGACCTGCCCGTCAGCCTGAAGACGTCGACCCGGGTGCGGCGCGATCCTACTGCCGACTTCCGGATCGCCAGCTACGCGCGGGCGCGCTCGAAACGGAGCTTGGCGAGGCGGAGGTTCTCGGGAATCCGCGTCGGATACTTCTTCGTCAGGCAGGCCCGACAGAAGGAGGCTGCAGGGCGGCGCGTCGCCTCCTGCAGGCCGTCGAGGGAGAGGTAGGCGAGGCTGGTCGCGCCGATCTCCTCCCTGACCTCCTCGACCTCGCGGCCCGCGGCGATGAGCTCGTCCTCGGCCGCCATGTCGATCCCGTAGAAGCACGGCGAGACGATCGGCGGCGACGAGATGCGCACGTGCACCTCCAGGGCGCCCGACTCGAAGAGCATCGCCACGATCTGCCGCGTCGTCGAGCCGCGGACGATCGAGTCGTCCACGACCACAACGCGCTTCCCGCGCACCTCCGCGAGCGGGTTGAACTTCATGCGGATGCCGTGCTCGCGGAGCCCCTGGTCGGGCTGGATGAACGTACGCCCGACGTAGCGATTCTTGATCAACCCCTCGTGGAAGGGAATCCCGCTCGCGCGCGCGAACCCGATCGCCGCGGGCGTGCCGGAGTCGGGCACGGCCATCACGAGGTCGGCCTCGGCGGGCGCCTCGGCGGCAAGCCGCTCGCCCATGCGCACGCGCGCCCCGTGCAGCTCCACGCCGCGCAACGTCGAGTCGGGGCGGGCGAAGTAGATGAACTCGAAGATGCAGAGGGCGCCTCCGTTCCGCGGCTCCACCGCCTGCTCCGCACGCCCGCCGTCCGCATCGACGACTACCAGCTCGCCCGGCTGCAGCTCCCGCACCGGCTCCGCCCCGAGCAGGTCGAAGGCGCACCCCTCCGACGCCAGCAGCGAGTCGGTTCCCAGGCGGCCCAGCACGAGCGGCCGGATTCCGTCGGGGTCGCGGAACCCGATCAGCTTTCCCTCCGAGAGGAGCACCGCTGCGAACGCGCCCTCGATGCGGGCCATCGCCGCCGCAACGGCGTCCTCGAGCGGACGCTCGTCATGGGCCACGAGCGCGGCGATCACCTCGGTGTCGGACGTGGAGGAAAGCCGCACTCCCCGCTCCACGAGCTCCCTGCGAAGCTCCTCGGTGTTCGTCAGGTTGCCGTTGTGCGCGAGCGCGACGGTGCGCGAGGGACCGTGCTGCACGATCGGCTGCGCGTTCGTCCAGTGCGTCGAGCCGGTGGTCGAGTAGCGGCAGTGGCCGATCGCCGTCTGCCCCCGGAGACCCCGCAGCTTCTGCTCCGAGAAGACCTGCGTTACGAGGCCCATGTCCCGCAGGACCGTGAGCCGGCCGTCGTCGGAGACGGCGATTCCCGCCGACTCCTGGCCGCGGTGCTGGAGCGCGAAGAGACCGAAGTACGAGAGCCGCGCGACGTCGCGCTCCGGGGCGTGGATGCCGACGATCCCGCACACGTCAGCGCCTCCCGTCCTCGTATGCGTCGCGCAGCTCGGCGAGCCGCGCGCCGAGGAGCCGATCCCCGCCGACGACGCCGAGGCGCCGCAGCGCCGCTCCTTCGAGCGACTCGGCCCGTTCGGGGGCGCAGGCGACGACGGCTCGTCCGCAGCCCTCGCCGAACCAGGTGAGCACGTCGTTGTCGAGCCCGAGCTCCGCGCCGATCCCGGAGTGGAGCGCGAGCTCGGCCAGCGCGACCGCGAGGCCGCCCTCGGAGAGGTCATGCGCGGCGGTCAACGCAGGGGCGGAACGCCAGAGAAAGTGGATCAAGGCTGCCTCAGCGACGTAGTCGACGGCGGGCGGCCTCCCAGCCGGGCCTCCGAGGAAGCGCGCCTGGTACTCGGAGCCGTCCAAGGCCACCGTGTCGCCGCCCGCAAGGAGGACCACGTCGCCCTCGCGCCAGCCGCCCGGCACGGCGCGGACGTCGGGGATCGAGCCAACGCAGCCGACGACCGGCGTGGGCGGGATTGCCCGCCCGTCGGTCTCGTTGTACAGCGAGACGTTGCCGGAGACGACGGGAATCCCGAGGACCTCGCACGCACGGGCCATGCCCTCGATCGCCTCGGCCAGCTCCCAGGCGATCTCGGGCTTCTCGGGGCTCCCGAAGTTGAGGCAGTCCGTGAGCGCGAGAGGCCGCCCGCCGGCGCACGCGACGTTCCGGGCTGACTCGAAGACCGCATGGGCGCTGGCCGCCCGCGGGTCGAGGACGGCCGCAGGCCCGGGCCCATCGAGCGATACCGCCACCCCGCGCAGCGACGGGCGGATGCGAAGGACGGCGGCGTCCAGCCCCGGTCGGCGAACAGTCCGGGAGCCGACGAGCTGGTCGTAGCGCTCGAACACTGGGCGGCGGCTGCGCACGTTGGGCGATCCGAGGAGGGCGAGCAGCTCGTTGCGCCCGGCGCGTCGCGGCTGGTGCTCGAGCGGAGAGCCGAGCGGCCGCGCCGTGGTCGCGACGCTGTACCGCGGGGTCTCGTCCGTCAGGAACGCGACCGGGATCGAGCCGACCTCCTCATCGTCGACGCACGCCCGCAGCTCGCCGGAGTCCGTCACCTCACCGATCGCCGCGCAGTCGAGCTCCCAGCGCCGGCAGACCTCCTCGACGGCCCGGAGCTGGTGGGGGGCGACGACCGCCACCATCCGCTCCTGACTCTCCGAGAGCATGATCTCGACGGGCGCGAGGTCGGGCTCCCTCAGGGGCACCCGGTCGAGATGGACGTCGAGGCCGACCCCGCCGCGGCCGGCCATCTCCGCGAGCGAAGAGGCGAGGCCGGCCGCCCCGAGGTCCTGGAGCGATTCGACGAGCCCTTGCTCCGTCAGCTCGAGGCTCGCCTCGATCAGCTTCTTGCCGGTGAAGGGATCGCCGATCTGCACGGTGGGCCGCTTGTCCTCGCCATCGTCCGACAGCTCCTGGCTCGCGAGGACGCTGGCGCCGCCGATCCCGTCCCGCCCGGTCGTGGAGCCGTAGAGGACGACCACGTTGCCCGGCCCGGCCGCCCGCGCGCGCGTGACCCGCTCGGCGGGGAGAAGGCCGACACACATGGCGTTGACCAGCGGGTTGTCGCGGTAGGCGTCCTCGAACACGGCCTCGCCGCCGACCGTCGGCACCCCCACGCAGTTGCCGTAGTGGCCGATTCCGCCGACTGCACGGTCGAACGCGAACCCCGGCGTGCCGAAGCGGAGCCCGTCGAGGAGGGCGACGGGCCGGGCGCCCATGGCGATGATGTCGCGGAGAATGCCGCCGACGCCGGTCGCCGCGCCCTGGAACGGCTCGACGGCGGAGGGGTGGTTGTGGCTTTCGACCTTGAACGCACACGCCAGGCCCTCGCCGAGGTCGACGACGCCGGCGTTCTCGCCCGGACCCTGGAGCACCGCGGCGCCGTCCGTGGGAAACCGGCTCAGCAGCAGGGCCGAGTGCTTGTAGCCGCAGTGCTCGGACCATAGGAGCGAGAAAACGCCGAGCTCGAAGTCGTTCGGGTCGCGCCCGAGCAGGCTTCGGATACGGTCGAACTCCCCGTCGGTGAGACCGAGCGCGCGGTGGAGCGGCTGTTCCGCCACGAAGCTCAAGGGATGTCTCCACTCTATCGCCCTCGCCGGAGCGCTCGTGTCGTCCGGAAGGGGCGGACGAAACGACGGCTGTCGCCGGGCAACGACCGATGTTCCGCCCGCCCCTTCCAGATAGCCTCCTGGGATGATTCGCGGCTACGTTCCCCTACTCGCGATCGTCGCCGCGATCTGGGGCGCGTCCTACCTCTTCATCAAGGTCGCGGTCGACGAGGTCGAGCCGACCGCGATGATGTTCCTCCGCCTCGTCCTGGCAAGCGCCGTGCTGATGCCCGTGCTCTTCTGGCGGGTGGGCCGACGAGAGGCGGTCGTCGAGCTGCGCGGGACCGGGTGGAAGGCCTTCGCGGTCGGCTTCCTGAACGCAGCGTTCCCCTTCGTGCTCATCGCCTGGGGCGAGAAGTACGTCGACTCGGGCGTGGCCGCAATCGCGAACGCCTCCGTGCCGATCTTCGTCGTCCTCCTCGCGCTCAAGTTCAATCCGAGCGAGCGCGTGGGCGGCATTCGGCTGGTCGGGATCCTGGTCGGGCTATTGGGGGTCGGCGTGCTCACGGGGCTCGACCCGGAGGGCGGGTGGTGGGCCGTCGCCGGAACGCTCGCGATCGTGCTCGCGTCGCTCTCGTACGCCGCCGCAAACCACTTCGTCCAACACAACTTCTCCCAGACCACGCCGCTCGTGGTCGCGACCGTCTCGTGCGCCGCGGGGGCGCTCATCCTCCTGCCGTTCGCGGTCATCCAGTGGCCGGACGCGGTGCCGAGCTGGGAGGCGATCGGCTCGATCGTCGCGCTCGGCGTCCTCGGGACGGCCGTCGCGCTGCTCTTCTTCTACCGGCTGCTCAAGCACTACGGCGCCGCGCGCGCCTCGCTCGTCACGTACTTGCTGCCGCCGGTTGCGCTCGTCTACGGCGCCCTCATCCTCGACGAGGAGCTGACCCTGAACGCGGCGCTCGGGCTGGTGCTGATCCTGGCCGGGGTCGCGCTCGGTTCGGGCGCGAGCGAGGTGCTGCGCCGTCGCAGGCGGGTCGCCGAGCCGGAGGTCGAGCCGGCCTGCCCACCGGCATGAGCGCGGCGTGCGGCGAGGTAGGTACGCTCGCCGCATGATCATTGCCGACGGCACCGGGTGGACGCTCGAAGGCGGCGAGGGCCAGACCCTTCTCTTCGAGGACGGGCGCATCGCAGGGTACGGCGGCGTCAACCGTTACGCAGGGGAGTACACGCTCGACGGCGAGGAGCTCACGCTCGGCCCGCTCGCCGTGACCCGCATGGCCGGGCCTGCCGAGGCGATGGAGTCCGAGCGCCGCTACCTGGACGCGCTCGGACGCGCCGCGCGGGCGGCCGTCGAGGAAGGGACGCTCGTGCTCGCCGACGGCGACGGCAACGAGCTGCTCCGCTTTGCCCAGTCCGCACCGAAAGGGGAGGCGCCGACGATGGAGCTGATCCACACCTGCTACCGCATCACCGATCCGGACCGCTCGGTGGCGTTCTACGAGGCGCTCGGCTTCGAGGAACGGCGCCGACTGCCGATTCGCGACGAGGCGATCAACATCTTCATGGGCCTCCCGGGAGACGGCGACCGGCTGGAGCTGACCTACAACTTCGGCGTCGACTCGTACGAGCTCGGCACCGGCTACGGGCACGTCGCGGTCACCGTGGACGACATCCACGCGACCCTGGCGCGGCTCGCCGAGCAGGGCATCGAGCCGGAGAAGCCACCGTACACCGTCCGCGAGGGTGGTTCGCTGCTGTGCTTCGTGACCGATCCGGACGGCTACAGAGTGGAGCTCATCGAGCGTGGTTAGCGAGAGCCGGGAAGACCGCGTCGCCGACCTCATTCGAGCGGGCCAGCAGGAGATGACGGGCGAGGACGTCGACGACTACTTCGCGCTCGACTTCGCGTTTCACGGGCCGGACGGCTTCGACGCGGACTACGAAGGCCTCCAGGGGTACTTCGCGTCGGTGCGCGCGGCGTTCGACGACCTGAACATCCGCCGCGGGATCATCGTCGCGGAAGGCGAGTACGTCGCGTGCCAGACCTGGATCAGTGGAACCTTTGTCGGCGAGTTCACCCAGTCCCCGGTGGGGCCGCTTCCGCCGAACGGCGAGCGGGTCACGTTCGAGGTCATGAACATCTTCCGATACGACGATCAGGGGCGTATCGCCGAGGAATGGATCCAGATCGACAATCGAAGCCTGCTGCGGCAGCTGGGCGCAGGGGGTCGGTAAGACGAGATCGCGTGAATCGCGACGCGACCGTCGTAACGATGAGGATTCAGTGCCTGAACGTACGTTCCTAGACGGCTAGCGGATCGAGCTCATCGAGCGCAGCTGACAGCCAGGCAGGAGGTGCGAATGAAGGCGATCGTTCGGGACACGTACGGCTCCCCCGAGGGTGGTCGGAGGTCCGATCTCATCTTCCTGCTGGCAGGAACTCGTTCGCCCTCGGACTGCAGGCGCGCGCTCACCTCCAAGGGGACGCTCGTGCTCAGTAGCGGAGAGTCCGACGGCCGTTGGATCGGGCCCCTGGATCGCGTGATCAAGGCAGCAGTTCTGTCACCGTTCGTAAGCCAGGAAGCTCGGCTCGTTCCTCGCGAAGGCAAGCAAGGGCGACCTGGAGCTCGTGAAGGAGCTCGCCGAAGCCGGCACCGTCAAGCCGGTCATCGACAGGACGTACCCGCTGAGCGACGTGCCCGAGGCCATCCGCTACCTGGAAGAGGGACATGCGCGGGGCAAAGTCGTCATCACGCTGTGAGGAGGAGCGGACATGCCCAACGACGAGCCACCCGAAAGCAGCCACGAGGACCGCATGCTCATCGGGGAGTGTCAGTGCGGCGCGGTCCGCTATCGGGTGGCGGACGCGTTTCTGTACGCAGCGAACTGCCACTGTTCCCGCTGCCGGGCGGCAACCGGCTCGGCGTTCAAGGCGTTCGCAGGTATCGAGCGGGCCAAGCTCGAGATCACGGAGGGCGCGAATACTCTCCTCGTCTTCGGGGAGGACCAGCTGAACGACACGCGGTGCAGCGTCTGCGGCTCGCTCCTCTTCTCGGTGGTGCGGGACGGCGAGTACGTCCACGTCGCGCTGGGCTCGCTGGTGGATCCGCCCAGCATTCGACCGACGGAGCACATCTTCGTCGGCTCGAAGGCGCCGTGGTTCGAGATCACCGACGACTTGCCGCAAGCGGAGGAGTACGACTAGTCGTGCTGACTGTATAAGGCCGGGAGGCGCCACGTTCGGCGCCTCCCGTGTGAATCGGCTGTCTGTTCAGCCTAGTCCACGACCCCACAGGCAACGCGTGCACCGGCGTCGCCGGTTGCGAGCGTGGCGGAGTCGGGACCGAAGACGCCCTCGGTCGTCGACTGATACCGCGTCGGAATGTTGGCGAAGTTGTCAGCGCCCTCGTGGACGATGATCGCCGACCCGTCGGCGTCGAAGAGCTCGCCGATGGTGAAGTTGTCCGTTGCGAACTGGGCCTCGGCCGTGCCGCCGTCGAGGACGAGCAGGCTCGGCATGTCCCCGGCATGGGAGCCGTGACTCACGCCGCTGGGGTTGTAGTGGCCGCCTGCCGTCGTGAAAGGCGGGACGCACTGCCCGACCGCATGGACGTGGAAGCCGTGGAAGCCCGCCGTGAAGCCGCTCACCTCGCCGCGAACGATGACTTTGCCGCCCTGCTTCGAGAGCTTCACGAAGCCCACGCCGGCGCCGGCAGCATTCTGCAGATCCACCGTGACGTGATTCCTCGACGACGAGGTCCCGTCGCTCCCGTGGAGCGGAGCCGTCAACGCTCCGGCGACGGAGACGAGCGCGATGCCGAGAAGCACGGTCTTCCTCGAGCGGAAGCGATTCGGCATGGCTTTCGTTCCCCCTTTCGTTCCTGAATGCCGTCCCGCGCGTCGGCTCTCCCCCGGGCATGCCGCAACGACGTCGCTCCTTTCCGCAGTCCGAATTCGAGTCCCGTGGGGAGAGCTGTTCGGCAGCAGAACGAAGTTGACCCGGGCATCGTTACATGTCGCGCGCCCTGGTAGGGCCCACGCCGCGGCCGTTACTCTCTCGGCACAGACCGGCACAAACCCGCGCGCTTTTCCCGGCTACGGTCGTTCCATGACGACGAAGCCGGCCAACGGGCCGAAGGCAGCGAAGGCCGCAACTCCCTGGGGCGACACGCGTGTGCTCGAGGAGCTCCGCCTCCCTCAGCGGGCCGGTGAACGTCGCTTCGAAACGATCGTCCAACTTCTCGACGACGGGAAGGGAGGTGAGCTCGTCCGCTTCGCCTACTCGACCGGCGGCACGGCGCGCAGGGGCCCGGTCACGCTCCGCGGCCGCGATCTCGAGCGTTTGCGCTCGGAGCTCGAATCGCGCCCACGGCTCGCCGCCGCCCTGGGGCCTCTCGGCCTGCTAGCCGCCCAGCACAACTGAATACGAGACGTCGGGGCCCGCTCAGGCGTGGGCGTAGGAGCTCTCGCTGGCCGCGTCCACGAGCGACGCCAGAATGAGTCCTCCGTCTGCCGAGCCGAGCAGGGTGTCGACCGCGTGTTCCGGGTGGGGCATGAGCCCCAAGACGTTCCCGGCGGCGTTGACCACGCCGGCGATGTCGTCCTCTGACCCGTTCGGGTTCGCCTGCGGGCCATACCGCAGCACCACCTGATCGTCGGAGAGCCCGGGCGGCGCCTGGTAGCAGCCGTCCCCGTGCTTGACCGGGATCACGAGGGTCTGTCCCGGTTGACAGCGGGTGGTGAAGGGCGTGTCGGTTCGCTCGACGATGACCGGAACGTCGCGGCAGACGAACGACAGCGATGCGTTCGGGCGAAGCACGCCCGGCAGGAGGCCCGCCTCGCAGAGGATCTGGAACCCGTTGCAGATCCCGAGCACAGGCCCTCCTGCTTCGGCGAACGAGGCGACGGCCGCCATCGCCGGCGCGAAGCGGGCGATCGCTCCGGCGCGCAGGTAGTCCCCGTAGGAGAAGCCGCCCGGGAGGACGACCGCCTCGACCCGTGGGAGCTGAGGCTCGGCGTGCCACACGAGCTCGGGCTCGGCGCCGAGGGCAGAGAGTGCCCACGCTGCGTCGTGGTCGTCGTTCGATCCCGGGAAGACAAGTACCGCGATCCGCGGGCGACGCGCGGTCAAGCGTTCCCCTCCTCGAGCTCGATCTCGTAGCTCTCGATCAGGGGGTTGGCCAGAAGGCGCTCGCACATCTGCTCGACCTGGGCTCGGGCCTCCTCGGCGCTGGGAGCGGCGACTTCGAGGTCGATGACGCGCCCGACTCGCGCGTCGCCGACGGGAAACCCCAGCTGGCGCAGCGAGCGCTCCACCGCTTCGCCCTGCGGATCGAGGATGCCGCCCTTCGGACGAACGAGAACCGTCGCCCTCACCGAAGCACCACCTCCGGATCGGCCAGGTAGTCGGCGAACCGGATGCCTGTCAGGCGCTCGAACGCCTCGACGTAGCGGGCGCGAGTTCCCTCCACGACCGCTTCGGGAAGCTCCGGCGCCGGGGGCGCCTTGTCCCAGCCGAGCGACTCGCAGTAGTCACGGACGTACTGCTTGTCGAACGAGGGCTGGCCACGGCCGGGCTCGTACTCATCGGCGGGCCAGAAGCGGGAGGAGTCCGGCGTGAGGGCCTCGTCGCCGAGGGTGAGGACGCCGTCGGCGTCCAGCCCCAGCTCGAACTTCGTGTCGGCGATGAGGATGCCGCGTTCCGCGGCGTAGGCCGCCGCGTGCTCGTAGAGCGCGAGCGAGAGCTGCTCGGCTGCGGCCAGGATCTCGTCGCCGACGAGCTCGGCCGCGCGGGCCCGATCGATGTTCTCGTCGTGCCCCTCCTGCGCCTTGGTGGCGGGTGTGAAGATGGGCGCCGGGAGCTGATCCGATTCACGAAGGCCCGCCGGAAGCCGATGCCCGCAGACCTCGCCGGTCGCGCTGTAGTCCTTCCATCCGGAGCCTGCCAGGTAGCCGCGAACGACGCATTCGATCGGGAGCATGGCGAGACGGCGCGCTTCCGTGGACCGTCCGTCGGCTCGAATGGCAACGAGATGGTTGGGGACGATGTCGCCTGTGCGTGCGAACCAGAAGCTCGAGAGGCCGGTCAGGACTCGGCCCTTGTCCGGGATCTCGGTAGGGAGCACGACGTCGAACGTTGAGATGCGGTCGCTTGCGACCAGGAGCAGGTGGCTCTCGTCCAGCTCGTAGATCTCCCGGACCTTGCCGCTTGCCACGTGCGTGGCCTCAGGCATGGACGGCTTCCTCCTTTCGCTCTCGAGTCTTCTCCGCGAGCGCGGCCAGGCGCTCGAACAGGATGTCGACGTGGCGGAGCGCGCCGCCGAGGTCGAACGCATCGGCGAGCGCGGTCTCGTCAAGCCGCGAGCGGATCTCCGGGTCGGCGCTCACCAGCGCCCTGAAGTCGCGCTCCTCGTCCCAGGCAGCGAGGGCGTTTCGCTGGACGAGGCCGTACGCCTCGTCCCGCGAGAGGCCCGCTTCGACGAGCGCCAGCAAGACGCGCTGGCTGAAGACGAGTCCGTGGGAGGCGTCGAGGTTCCGACGCATCCGGGCTGCGTCTACGACGAGGCCCTCCACCAGCCACGCGAAGCGGTCGAGCATGTAGTCCAGGGCCAGGAAGGCATCGGGAAGGACGACACGCTCTGCGCTCGAGTGGGAGATGTCCCGTTCGTGCCAGAGGGCGACGTTCTCGAGCCCGACGACCGCTGCGGCGCGAACGACCCGGGCGAGGCCCGAGAGACGCTCGGCGACGACGGGGTTGCGCTTGTGCGGCATGGCGGATGAGCCCTTTTGCCCGCGTCCGAACGGCTCCTGGACCTCGCGGAGCTCGGTGCGCGCGAGGTGCCTGATCTCGGTCGCGAAGCGGTCGAGGGAGGACGCCGTGACGGCGAGCGCCGCCAGCAGCTCGGCGTGCCGGTCGCGCGGGACCACCTGGGTCGCGACCGACTCGGGAATGAGGCCGAGCCGCTCGCACGCGAGGCGCTCGACCTCGGGCTCTCCGCCGCCGTACGTCCCCACGGCGCCGGCGAGCTTCCCGACCCGCATGCCTTCGAGCGCGCGCTCGAGGCGGTCGCGGTCGCGGTCGAGCTCGAACGCCCACCCGGCCAGCTTCGCCCCGAACGTGATCGGCTCGGCATGAACGCCGTGCGTGCGCCCCGCCAGGACCGTGTCTCTGTGCTCCTCCGTCCGCCGGATGACCGCTTGGAGCGCCAGGTCGACGCCGGCGAGGACGAGCCTTCCGGCTTCTCTGACCTGGAGCGCCGTGGCCGTGTCGAGGACATCCGAGGACGTGAGCCCGTAGTGCAGCCAGCGGCCCGGCTCGCCGAGTGTCTCAGCTACCGCGTCGACGAACGCCGCGAGGTCGTGCTGCGTCCGCTCTTCGATCTCGGCGACACGCTCGGGCGAGGGCGGCACTGCGCGGTTGCGAACGGCGGCCGCCGCTTCGGTCGGGACGACGCCGATCTCGGCCCAGGCGTCGAGCGCCGCCAGCTCGACCTCGAGCCAGTAGCCGAGCTTGCCCTCCTCCGACCAGACGAGCTTCATGGCCGGTCGGGAGTAGCGGGCGATCACACGGCCAAGTCTAGAGCGCGGGCAGGCTACAGCTCCGCCGTCGGGCGACCCGGCGTCCCCGGGTACCCGCCGCCCTGGGCGAGGATCTTCGCCGCGAGGATCGCCGCGTTGCGCGCTCCGTTCACCGAGACGCAGGCGACCGGAACCCCGGGCGGCATCTGGACGATGGAGAGCAGGGCGTCGAGGCCGCCCATGACGCTCTTCGACGACGTGAGGGGGACGCCGATCACCGGCAGGTCGGTGTAGGCGGCGACGACACCCGGAAGAGCCGCCGCCATTCCCGCGCCTGCGATGAGGACCCGGGTCCCGCGAAGAGCGGCGGTCGAGGCGTACTCCGCGACGGCGCGCGGATCTCGGTGTGCCGAGAGCACGCGGAGCTCCCAGGAGATGCCGCGCTCGTCGAGCTCGATCCCTGCGGGCTCGATCGCCTCGCGATCGGACTCGGAGCCGATGATGATTCCGACCAGCGGCCCGACCTCGTCGTAGTCCTCGAGGACCGGGAGCGGAAGCGGGCTTTCCTCAGGCATTGGCATGCACGGCGGCGAGCGCGATGTCGTGACGGTACTGCAGGTCTGGCGGTCCGATGTGCTCGACCGCCCGATACGCCCGGTCCCGGGCCTCGGCCACGGACTCGCCGAGCGCGGTGACGTTCAGCACGCGTCCGCCGGCGCTCATGAGCGAGCTTCCCCGGAGCGCCGTGCCGGCGTGGAACACGAGCGCGCCCTCCGCCTCGGCCTCATCGATCCCGACGATCTCGATCCCGGTCACCGGGGCCTCCGGATAGCCGGGCGCTGCGAGCACGACCGTCACCGCCGCTTCCCTGCCGGCGACGAGGTCGATCCCGTTGAGGGAGCCGTCCGCCACCGCCGCGAGCGCCTCCAGGAGATCGCCTTCGAGCCGGGGCAGGATGGCCTGGGTCTCGGGGTCTCCGAAGCGGCAGTTGAACTCGAGCACCTGGGGCCCGCTCTCGGTGAGCATGAGACCGGCGTAGAGAAGGCCCCGGAATGGTGTGCTACGAGCTGCCAGCTCGCGCAGGACCGGCCGGTGGACGGTCTCGACGAGCTCGTCCACGCGGTCGTCCGAGAGCCAGGGAACCGGGGAGTAGCTCCCCATGCCGCCCGTATTGGGCCCGTGGTCGCCGTCGAGGAGACGCTTGAAGTCCTGAGCGGGCGCGAGCGGAAGCGCGTCCGTTCCGTCGCAGAGCGCGAAGACCGAAACTTCCTCGCCCTCCAACAGCTCCTCGAGGACGACGCGCTCTCCGAGCTCCCGCGCACGCGGCAGCGCCTGCGCAAGCTCGGCCTCGGTGAGGCAGACGAAGACGCCCTTCCCCGCTGCCAGGCCGTCCGCCTTGACGACACACGGCGCCCGGGGCTCGCGAAGCTCCGCCGCAGTCGGCACCCCGGCCGACCGAAGGACGTCCTTGGCGAAGGACTTCGAGCCTTCGATGCGGGCCGCCCCCGCCGCGGGGCCGAAGACCGCCACGCCGACACCCCGGAGCGCGTCGGCGAGCCCGGCGACGAGCGGGGCCTCGGGCCCGACGACGACGAGATCGACCGCCAGCTCACGGCTGAGCGAGAGCACTGCCTCGTGGTCGTCCGGGCGCACGGGGTGGCACGTGCCGATTCCCTCGATGCCCGGGTTGCCGGGCGCCGCGTGGAGGTCGCGGACGTGCGGGCTCTGGGCGATCTTCCAGGCGAGCGCGTGCTCGCGCCCGCCTCCGCCGACGATGAGGACGTTCACGCGGGCGAGTCTAAACCCGGCCAGAGACGGCGCGGAATAGTATTGACTGACGTGTCGCCGGCGGTGAGTCGGCTTGCGTTCGTGAACGACCGACCCGAAGGAGTCAGACGTAATGGCCACTGTCGAAGCCGGCCCGACCCAGGTTCAGAGCGTTCTTGCGAAGGGGCCGATCCCCGAGGCGTTTCCCACGCTCGAGGAGGCGCGCAGCGATCCCGCGCGACGGCAGCAGATCCAGGAGATCCGCAAGCAGATCAACGAGCTCGGGATCAAGTACATCTTCTTCCAGCAGGTGTCCGTCTCCGGGCACGTGAACGGCAAGGGCGTCTCGGCCACGATGTGGGAGAAGGTGGCCGAGGAGGGATACCAGCTCGTCTACGGAGCGACGGCCGACCTCTTCGTCGACCGCGAGGACCGCTACATCGGCTTCGGACCGGAGGAGTCGGAGCTCGCCGCCGTGGCCGACCTCGACACCTTTCGCCAGCTCCCGTGGGATTCGCGCGTCGCGCGGGTCTTCTGCGACTGCTACGACACCGAAACCGGTGGGCTCCTCGAAGCCGACCCGCGCCAGAGCCTCAAGCGGATCGTGACCGAGGTCGAGCAGGAGCTCGGCTACACCTTCCTGTGCGGAATCGAGCCGGAGATGATGTGGATGAAGCGCCCGCGCGGGTCGACCGACGCCGGTGAGGCTGAGGGCATCACGAAGCCCTGGTGCTACCACATCAATCAGTTCGAGGAGCTGCGGCCGATCATCCTCGACGTCATCGACTACGGAGAGAAGCTCGGCATCAACCCGTCGTACGGCGACCACGAGGACTCCCCCGGGCAGCTCGAGCTGAACTTCCTCTTCGACCGGGCGGTGCGGACGGCTGACAACCTCTCGACCTACAGGCAGATCTGCCAGGCCGTGGCGCGGAAGCACACCCGCGAGGGCACGTACGGGGACGGCGTCGAGGTCATCGCGACGTTCATGCCGAAGCCGTTCACCGGCGTGTCCGCCAACGGCGCGCACCATCACTTCACGCTCGTCGACGAAGAGGGAAACAACGTCTTCTACGACGCGAACGGGCCCGCGAAGCTCTCCGAGATCGGGCTCCAGTTCATGGGCGGGATCCTCGACCACTACCGGGGGCTCTGCGCCATCACGGCCTCGACGGTGAACTCGTACAAGCGCTTCTGGGACTTCGGCTTCTGGGCGCCGATCTACAAGGACTACGGCTGGCAGAACCGCACGACCCTGGTTCGCGTGGCGAGCGGCGGGCGCTTCGAGTTCCGCGCTGTCGACTCGGCTTGCAACCCGTACCTGACGCAGGCGGCGCTCCTGCGCGCCGGGCTCGACGGCGTCAAGCGGAAGCTCGACCCCGGGGAGCCTCAGCAGCGCAACGTCTACGACGTCCTCGCCGAGGGCGTCGAGATCCCGCGCGTCCCCGAGCACCTCGGCGAGGCGCTCGCCGCCCTCGAGGAAGACGAGGTCGTGAAGGGCGCGCTGCCCGGTCGTCTCTACGATGTGTACATGCACTACAAGCGGGACGAGTGGGAGCGCTTCCTCTCGGCGGTCACGGACTGGGAGCGCGAGCGCTACCTCGACGTCCTTCCGTAGAGAGCGAGCCCGACATGTGCGGAATTGCAGGGATCATCTACCGCGACGGCACTCACGAGGTCGGTCGCGACATGACGCGGATGCTCCAGTCCATGAAGCACCGCGGCCCGGATTCCACGGGGTATGCGCTCTACCGGCCGCACGACCACCAGCTGGTCATGCGCTACAAGCTCGCCGATGCGAACACGCCTCGCGACTTCGAGTTCTCCGACCGCCTCGACCGCCACCAGCACCAGGTCCTTCAGCGCCTCAAGGCGATGAACGCCGACGTCCACGACGTCGAGGAGGAGACCGAGTACGCCTACCGCGTCGCGTTCACGCTCCCGAACGGCAACCTCAAGGAGCTGGCCGACCGGATCGAGGACGTTCCGGACGCCGAGGTGCTCTCGCTCGGCCACTCGCTCGAGATCGTCAAGGACTTGGGCGATGCCGAAGAGGTTGCCGAGCAGTACGACCTCCAGGGCTTCACGGGGACGCATGCGATCGGCCACGTGCGCATGGCGACCGAGTCCGACGTCGACATCTCCGGCGCGCACCCCTACTGGGCCTACCCGTTCACCGACGTCGCCGTCGTTCACAACGGCCAGCTGACGAACTACTTCCAGTGGAAGCGCCGTCTCGAGCGCAGCGGGCACCGCTTCCAGTCCGAGTGCGACTCCGAGATCATCGCCGTATACCTCGCGGAGAAGATGAGCGAGGGCGCGACCCTCGAAGACGCCATGAAGGACTCGCTCGAGGAGCTGGACGGCGTCTTCACCTACATCGCCGTCACCGCCGACGCGCTCGGCGTCTGCAAGGACGAGATGGCCGCCAAGCCGCTCGTCCTCTACGAGTCGGAGGGCGTCGTGGCGCTCGCCTCGGAGGAAATCGCGATCCGCGCCGTCATCGACCACGAGATCGACACGCACGACCCCTACGAGGGCGAGGTGTTGGTGTGGCAGCGGTAGGCGAGAGCCGGGTCACCTACGACGCGCGCGGCCTCGCCGAGCCGCTCGCCGAGGCGCCGCGCACGGCCGAGATCGAGCACGGCCGCGCGACTTTCGACGCGCAGGACCTGACGACGCGCCAGATCAACCTCGAGCTTCGGCGGCTCCTGTACGAGGAGGGCATCGACGACGTCAGCGTCCTCAACCCCGGCTCGAAGCACTCGCTCGGCGTCGGCATCCTCACCCGCTGCCGGATCACC
>Ga0081538_10003049_pt1 | contig 15958 bp, 17 predicted proteins | sample TabmetS5T2R1_FD_71022 | JGI IMG/M metagenome (GOLD analysis project Ga0081538, IMG submission 71022) | Tabebuia heterophylla rhizosphere microbial communities from the University of Puerto Rico - S5T2R1 | ecosystem: Host-associated > Plants > Roots > Rhizosphere ... | reverse complement strand
GCAGCCGCCGCCAGCGGATGGCGGGGGGTTCCGGAAGAAACCGGACAAATGGTCCGACAACTTGTTGAACCCCCCTCCGGGGGGGCGACCCGCCGCCCCTGCGCTGGGCTGGCTCGGCCCCGCGCCTCAGCCGTGGATCAGCCAGCCGTCGGTGGCCCGCGCCGCCTCCATCACCGTCTCCGCGAATGCCGGGTGGGGATGGATCGTGCGGGCGACCTCGTGATAGCCGCCCTCCAGCTCGCGCGCGTTGACGAGCTCCTGGATGAGGTCGGCGGCCCGGACCGAGCAGACGTGGCCGCCGAGGATCTCGCCGTACTTCCTGTCGCCGACGATCTTGACCAGGCCGGCCCGGTCGCCGTAGACGGTCGGAGCGCCGACCGCGCCCATCGGTACCTTCCCGACGACGACGTCGTAGTCGGCCTCGCGGGCCGCCTTCTCGGTGAGGCCGAACGACGCTACCTGCGGGTGGCAGAAGGTCACGGCCGGGATGAACCGGTAGTCGATCTCGTGGACCTCGTTGCCGGCGGCGTCCTCCACGGCGATGATGCCCTCGTCGGACGCCTTGTGCGCCAGCGCCGGTCCGGGCACCATGTCCCCGATCGCCCAGACTCCCTCGCGCGTGGTGCGCAGGCGCCCGTCGACCTTGACCATGCCGCGCTCGTCGCGTTCGATGCCCGCCTCCTCGAGCCCTAGGCCCTCGACGTCCGGTCCGCGGCCGGCGGCGATCACCAGGTAGTCGAAGTCCTCGCTCTCGCCGTTGAAGGTGACCGAGACGCCCGAGTCGGACGCGGAAGCTCCTTCGACCGTGGCGCCGGTCTCGATGCGCACGTTTTGCTTGCGGATCTCGCGCGCGCACGCCTTTGCGATCTCCTCGTCCTCCAGCGGCAGGATCCGGTCGATCGCCTCGAGCAGGAGCACGTCCGTGCCGAGCCGGCCGAAGGCGGAGGCGATCTCCGTCCCCGACGCGCCCGCGCCGATGATGCAGAGCCGCGAGGGCTGCTCGTTGAGGAGCCACATCCCCGCCGTGTCCAGGATGCGCTTGCCGAACTGGAGGTCGAGTATCGGATTGGGCACCGAGCCACAGGCCAGGATCACCCGGTCGGTCTCGATGTCGGTGCCGTCGAACTGGCCGCCGATCCGGACGTTCGCGTCGTCCGTCACCGCGCCGAAGCCCTCGACGAGGTCGATCTTGTTCTTTCGGAACAGCATCCCCACGCCGCCCGTGAGCGTCTTCACCACCTTGTCGCGGTGCTTCGTCGCCCCGGCGTAGTCGAACTCGGTGCCGTTGACCGAGATGCCGAAGTCGTTCGCGTTCTCGACCTCCTCCATCACCTCGGCGACGCGTAGGATCGACTTGGCCGGGATGCAGGCCTCGTTAAGGCACCGTCCGCCGACGTTCTCCTTCTCGACGACGGCCGTCTTCATGCCCAGCTGGGCGGAGCGGATCGCCGCTACGTAGCCGCCCGGCCCCGAGCCGACCACGATGCAGTCGTACTTGCTCTCCGCCATGGCGCGTCAGACTATCTACCCCGGTCGGGCGCCCGGGCGCTCGGGCATCTGGATCCGGGCCATCGCCTTGACCAGGAACCAGAAGAGCGTTCCGGCGGCGGCGATGATCAGCGTCAGCAGGACCGCGGCCCAGACGGTGGTCGCGGTTATGAGCCCGAGCAGGGCGAAGATGACGGTGATCGCCAGCAGGGTCTGCATCCCGAGCACCGCTCCGTAGCGGGCGCGCCACATGCCGTAGGCGACCACGACGAGCACGCCGGTAACGAGCAGCGAGCCGGCGATCGCCTGTGCGTCGCGGTCCCCGTCGCCGGGGCCGGGGTCCAGCCCGGCTACGAGGGCGACGAGGTTGGCGAACGCCAGCAGCCCGGCGGCCACCGCCCCCACGGTGACCGCCGTGGGTCGCTCGCCGGGCCGAAGCGGCTGCAGTCGAGCCCGGGCGGCATCGTCCTTCGCCCGGCCGCGCGCGTAGCCGCGCTCCACCGCATCCGGGGCGGAGCGAGGCGGACCGGCGCGGCGATGCGCGGCCGTGGTGCGCTTCCGCCGCTTACGACCGCGGGCCACCGGGCGCGACGGGCTCGGGGAGGGCGGCGCTCAGCGCCGCCGCGGCGGCGCGCGGGTCCGCGGCGTCCCGGATGGCACGCACCACCACGATCCGCGATGCCCCGGCGGCTACCACCTCTCCGACGTTACCGAGGTCGATCCCGCCGATCGCGAACCACGGCCGCTCCGGCGCGCGCTCGGCCGCGTGACGGACATACTCGAGCCCGGCGGCCCGACGCCCCTCCTTCGTCGGCGTCTCCCACACCGGGCCCACGCTGAGCTGATCGACCTTCTGCTCGAGGGCCGCCTCGAGCTGGGCGGGAGAATGAGTGGAGAGACCGACGAGTAAGTCGGCGCCGACAGTCGCGCGGACCTCGGCCACCGACTGGTCGTGCTGGCCCACGTGCACGCCGTCGGCGCCGCAACGCATGGCCAGGTCCGGCCGGTCGTTGAGCCAGAACAGCGCGCCGTGCTCGTCGCAGGCGCTCCGAAACGCCGGCGCCGCCGCCATCAGCTCCGACTCGGTGGCCGACTTGTCGCGCAGCTGGACCATGTCGACCCCGCCCGCCAGGGCCGCCGCGAGCAGGTCACCCAAGTCCGGCCGCAGATCGGTGACGAAATACAGCCGGGCTCGGCGCAGCCGCTCGCGGCGATCCAAACGAGGCTACGGGTTGAAGGTGCTGGTGCGCAGCGCTGACCGCACCGTCCGGTACGCCGGTCGCTCCGTGCCGTCCTCGTTCACGAGTCCGGCATCGAAGCGGTTCGACGCCGGCTGACCCCACCAGTTGTATATGTACAGCCGCTGGATGCGCGACCGATAGCGCCTGGCCAGCGAGAACATCCGCTTCACGGCCGTGTTCTGGCGGGTCAGGTTGAACGGGAACAGCGTGCCGCCGCCGGGGAGCTGGAAGCGGGCGATGCCGCCCGTCTCGGTGAGCCAGATCTTGCCCCTCACGGCCCTCACCAGGCGCCGGGTGCCGCCGAACTTCTGCCCCGGGCGCGGGTTGGTGTCGCGGTAGTTGTGGAGGCCCCATAGCCGCGGCCGCTTCGCAGTGCGGCGAAACACCCGGAGCCAGCGCTCCATGTTCGTCTCGTCGATCACGTCAGCGGCGACGATCTTGCAGCCACGGCAGCGGGCCCGCACGACGTTGTAGTACTGCGCGGCGCGCTTCGGGCTCCTGAAGGTCGGCTGGCTGCGGTGGTTTGCCTCGTTCCAGGGACTGATCACCTTCACGGAGGGATAGCGACGGCGGAAGGCGGTGAAGGCGCGCCTGTACTCCCTGACGGTCGGTAGCTTGCACGGGCGAGCCGGGCAGGCGGAGCCGATCGTCTGGCTGAACGAGATCAGCGGCTCGGCGCGGGCGGCCCGCGCGGCCGCGAGCCAGCCATCGAGAGCGGCCCGAGCCGAACGAACCAGCGCCACGTTCCAGGGCGGGAAGTAGCGCGCGCGCTTCACGCGGAGCTGCTTGTAGAGCGGATCGGTGAAGGTGCGCGGGTCCTGGTCTCCGACCCCCACCCGGATGGCGGCGTCCGCTCGCTGCGGGCCGGCGGCGAGGGCGAAGCCCGCCAGCACGGCCGCGGCGGCGATGAATGCGATCAGGCGAGTCATGGTCCTCCCGGAGCGTAGTGGTGACGGTGTCATCGGCGGAAAACCGGCTTGACTACAAGACTCTCGTAGCCGCCGGACAGGTAGCGGTAGCGGCGCTTCGCCGCGCTCGGGATCCGCACGCGCGCGCGAAAGTAGCCACGAGCATTGGTGACGGTCAGGGGCGCGCCCAAATTCCGGAACGGGCCGCCGCCCCGGCGTTCCTGCAGCTGCACGACGGCGCCCGCGCCGCCCGGCCGCGCCGCGCCCCGGATCTCGACGGCGCTTGGTCCGAGGAGCCGCACGAAGAGGGGCAGCCGGTAGCCGTCGTAGACGCCCTGCTTCGGGCGTCCGTCCGCGAAGCGTAGGCCGCCCTGCCAGGTGCCGAAGGCGTCGCGGGCGCCGCCCAGGGCGGTATCGGTCATGGTGTACTGCGAGAAGCTGGCCACCCGCCGGTTCCCGGCGGAGATCCACAGCTCGGACTCAGCCATGAAGTGCGGGATGCGCGCCAGCCGAGTCTGGAAGCGGTCCGGCGGATTCGACTGGTAGCCGAACTCGGTGTTCCAGATCGGCAGCCGGGGACCCGCGATGCGGCCCGTTCGGCGCGCGATGTCGAGCGCCCGGGTGATCCGGCCCAGCGAGCCGATCGTGGCGTCGTCCCGGGTCGGCTCCTTGCCGCGGGGACCGTTCGGGCGCGTGTACGGGTGGTACGCGAAGCCGGAGAGGCCGGTGAGCCGGCGGTAGCGCCGACAGCCGCGTCGGGCGGCGGCCCGCCCGCGGAACGGCCGCCAGCGGGAGTCGAGGCAGAAGAACTCGCGCAGGAAGCGCAGCGGCTTGATCGTGTTCTTGCGGAAGTACCGCTCCTTGCCGATCGGCAGCAGCTCGCCGAACAGGATGGTGTGGCCGGCGTGTCCGGCGCGCCGCAGCCCTGCCACCCCCTGACGGACCAGCGCCCGGTAGCGGTGCGGGGCGAAGGGCACGCGGCGGCGCGTGGCTTGCGGATACAGGAAGCCGGGATGGTTGGGCTCGTTCCCCAGCGTCCAGATATCGACCCCGGGGTAGCGCCGCCCGGCCGCCTCCGCGAACCGGCCGAACTTGCGCGGGCTGGGCCGGTCCACGCCCCGTCGATCGCCGCGCCGGGCGGTGGCCCAGCCGGGATAAGGCGGCCCGAGCGCGAGCATCACGCGCATGCCACGCGCCTGCACGGAGCGCACGAGGGTGTCGATTGGGCCGAAGCCCGGGTACTGACCTGGGTCGGAGGCGCTGAAGCCCGCCGGCCGTCGGCGGCCGCCGGGCGCGACCGCCGCCCAGTTGATCTGAGCCTTGACCACGTCCACACCGAGTCCCGCGAGCTCATCGAGCGTCGCCTCGCGCGCGGCGTCGCCGCGTTCGAGCAGGAGATGGTCGTCCTGGAACACGGCGTGCTGGTCCCAGCTCGCCGCCGCGGGCGCCGGCCACGCGGCCAGCGCGCCCAGGGCAAGCAGAATCGTCAGGCTCGCTCGGAAGGACATTCGGGCACGGAGATCGGGTGCGGAGGCGGGACGGCGATCATGCCCCCGGAGGCAGGGCGCCGCCGTAGTGTTGAACACGGCACCGGCCGACGGTTGCGGTCCCAAACCGAATCGAATGTAAGGCGCTGGTGTCCATGTCGTCGGTGAACCGACCGGTCCTCCTGCTCGCCGCTCTCCTCACGCTGCTCGTCGCCGCGCCCTCGGCCGATGCGGCGAAGCGGCGGGTCCCGCACGGCTTCTACGGCGTGATGTGGGACCGGGCCGCGACGGACGCGTCGCGCTCGCAACAGGCCACCCAGTGGGACCTGATGGCGCGCGCCGGCGTCGAGTCCGTGCGGACCACCTTCTGGTGGGACCGGGCCCAGCCGGTTGCCGGAGAGCCACCGACCTTCGCCGCCACCGACCGGGTCGTGGAGCTCGCCGCCGCGCGCCGCATACGCGTGCTGCCGGTCGTGTACGGGACGCCGCCGTGGGCCGGGGCGGAGCCACGCCCCGACTCGCCGCCCATCCGGGTCGAGGATTACGCGGCGTATCTGGAGGCCCTCGTACAGCGGTACGGACCTCGGGGCAGCTTCTGGCTCGAGCACCCCGAGCTGCCGCGGCGCCCCGTACGCGAGTGGCAGATCTGGAACGAGCCGCACTTGCAGGACTATTGGCGTACCCCGAACGGCCGGGGCGCGTGGGCGCCCGAGTACGCCGAGCTGCTGCGGGCGGCGAACGCGGCGCTTGAGCGCAGCGACCCGGGCTCGGTAACCGTGCTGGGGGGCCTCGCGGACTTCGCGTGGACCCACATCGGCAAGCTCTACCAGGCGGGCGTCGCGGGCCACTACGACGTCGCGGCGATCAACCTGTTCACCCGCCGGCCGGCGCTCGTCATCAAGGGTCTCGGATACATCCGCAAGGCACTTCGCCGCGGCGGTGAGCCCGGCAAGCCCATCTGGCTGACCGAGACCACCTGGCCGGCGTCGCGCGGCCGGCCGAAGCGCCCGCGCGCGGCCTGGCAGCGGTTCTGGGAGACGACCGACCGCGGCATGGCGCGCCGGCTCGTCAGCTTCTACTCGTTGGCCCAGCGGCACCGGCGGCGGCTGCGGCTCGGACGCGTCTACTGGTACACGTGGTCGTCCGCATACCGCGAGCCGAGCCTGTTCGACTACACGGGCCTGGTCCGCTGGCGCCGGGGCTCCTTCGCCTTGCGCCCTGCGCTTCGAGCCTATGCCGCGAGCGCCCGACGCGCCGAAGGCTGCGTCAAGTCGGCGCGCGGCATCTGCCGCTAGACCGCTAGTTCCGCGCGGGCGGCAGCGCGATCGCGGCGCCGGGGCGGGTGACGCGGCCCCGGTTGCGGTTGTACCAGCGCCTGAGTGCCCGGTACTGCGGGTACTTGACCCCGCTTCGGGCCATCAGGCCGGTGTTGAAGAACGCCCCCGGCGCCTTGCGCGGCGGGGAGACGAGCAGGTAGTGGAGCTGCGACTTCACCCGGCCGTGCCTTAGCGCCAGATCGAACGCCTGGGCCAGGTAGCGCGAGCGTTGCCTGGGCGGGAGCATGCGGTCGCCCGCCGCGAAGTAGGCGAACTCGGTGAGGTACACCGGCATCCGGCCGCCACCGTTGAAGCGCAGGCGGCGCAAGCGCGACAGGCGGTCGAGGGCCCGGGTGAGATTCCTTAGGGTGCCCATGGTGGCGTTGTCCGCCCCGGGGTACCGGTAGCTCGGCGCGTGCAGGAAGTCGTACGGGTGGTGGGCGTAGCCGTCGGCCTTCAGCATCGGGCAGCGGCGCACGCGCTTCCAGCGCTCGTTCACGCAGGCCGCGGAGCGCAGGAACGCGATCGGCGCCGTGGAGAGACCGGGCCGCGCGTAAGGGCTCGTCTCCCCGATCAGGACCTTCGCCTCCGGATCGGCCTCCTTGATGGCCGCGTAGCCCCGCTGGTAGAGGTTGCGATAGAGGCGGGGAGCGGCCTTCAGCGGTCCGAGCCAGGTGCCCCAGTTCGGCTCGTTCCAGATGCTGTAGCGGTCGACGCGGCCCTGGAAGTGGGTCGCCAGCGCCTTCGTGTAGGCCCCGAACTCACTCGCCTTGGGCCTCTGGCCGCTGATCTTGCGGCCGCCGGAGGCCCAGGCCGGTGCCGGACCGGTGGCCGACAGGTGCACGCGGATGCCGTACTTGGCCGCGGCGTCGACGACCGCGTCCAGCGCTTGAAACATCCACTGGATCTGGTCGGGCTCGCGCCGCGCCCGGGCCTGGGATCGCGGCATGGCGTTCGCCCAGGCGGCGTTCACGCGCAGCCGGGTGACGCCCAGCGCGCGCGCATAGCGATAGGCGTCGTCGCCGTCGATGTACCGCCCCTGGACGAAGACGGCGTCGTCCTGTAGAGCGATCTCCAGACCGCGGGCGGCCCGGGCGTCGCGGGGCGTCACGGCGAGGGCCCCAACCGCGGCGGCGAGCAGGGCGAGCAACGTCGCGACGCGGGCGGGACGCCCGGCGAGCGGACGGCGTGGGGTCACTGGATCTCTAGGTGTGATCGTCAGCGGGAGACGGGCGACTTCTCGCGCGCGCGTCCCCCGATCGTGATGCGGTACCGGGCGTCCGCGGCACGGCCGATCCTGAACACCTTGCGGAAGTAGCCCGCGGCGTTCAGCTGGGCGGAGCCGAGGGAACGGTAGCGGCCGCGGGGGACGCGAACGTCGATCGTGGCGCGTTCGCCCCCGGCCGTGCGCAGGCCGCCGAAGACCTCCACCCGGTTGCGGCCGAGCAGGCGAACGAACGCCGGCATGCGAAACGCCTCGTACACGCCGCGCTTCGGCCCGCCGTTCCAGAAGCGCAGGCCGGCCTGCCAGCCCGCCCAGCGGGTGAAGCCGCTGCCGCGGCGGGGCGGATCGTCGCGCAGGGTGTACTGGGCGTAGCTGGCCACCCGGGGGTCTCGGAACGCGATCCACTCGCTCTGGTCCATCAGCCCCGGAGCGCGGCGCAGGGAGACGCCGAACACCGTGTCGGGCGGATCGGTTTGCCAGCCGAACTCCGTGATCCAGACCGGGGTCCGGTGCGGCAGCTTCCCCCGCCGCGCGAGGGCGTCCAGCGTCGCCCGGACGCGCCTCAGCTTGAAGATGGACGCCTCGTCGCGCTCGTCGCCGCCCGGAGTCGTGTAGGGGTGGTACGCCAGGCCCGAGGTCGGGATGCGGCCGACCGCTCGGGGACAGCCGCGCCGGCGGGCGGCCAGCCCGCGGTAGGGCCGGTAGCGCCGGTTCAGGCAGACCATCTCCCGCAGGAACTCGAGCGGGGCTACCTTCGACCGCGAGCGGCGGCCGTTCGGCATCAGCTCCCCGAGAAGGATGCGGTCGCCGCTCTGGCCCGACGCGCTCAGGCCGGAGTGCCCGGCAAGGTATAGCCGGCGGTAGATCGCGGGCGAGATAGCCACACCCTTGCGGTACTGCGGCGCCAGCCAGCTGAAGAGGTTCGGCTCGTTCCACACCGACCAGATATCCACCTCGGGGAAGCGAGCGCCGGCCGCCCGAGCGAACAGCCCGAACTCCTCGGGGTCGGGCCGGTACGTGCCGCGGTAGCGCGAGCGCTTGACCGTCGCCCAGTCCGGGCCGCGACCGCCGAGCGCAAGGTACGGGCGCATGCCGCGGGCCAGGATGCCGCGGACGGCGTCGTCGTAAGCGCCCCAGGCGTAGGCGTTCGGATCAGTCGCATCGAAACCGGCTGGCTTGTCGCTTCCCGGCGGCGCCACCTCGTTCCAGTAGACCTGCAGCTTCACGGCATCGGCCCCGAGGGCCTTGAACTCGTCGAGCGCGCGCGCGCGCACCTCGGCGCTGCCGCGGTACACGAGCGCGTCGTCCTGGACGATCGTCATCTGACTGGGGTGTGCGAGCGCGGGCGGCGCCACAGCGGCCACGCCGAGGGCGGCGCAGCAAAGGGCGAACGTCAGCGAGCGTCTCATCACAGTCGAGCAGGAGCGGGGCCGAAGGCCTGAAGTCCCCCTGCCTAAACAGCCCGAGCTTGGGGAGTTGCGCTCCGCAAACGGGCATTGGTACCAGATCAACCGGCGGCCGCGGGGGTTTGGAGTCAGTCATCTAGGATCTGAGGCGTGGGCATCGGGACCTCGATCTTCCTGATCGCCGCCGGGGCGATTCTCCGCTACGCGGTGACGGTCACGGTCTCCGGCATCGAGCTCCAGACCGTCGGGCTGATCCTGATCATCGCCGGAATCGTCGGCCTCGTCATCTCGCTCGCGGTGATGTTCGCGGGCGGGCGCGGGCCGGACGAGCAGCCCACACGTCGATACGATTAGGGCTTACGGGAGCTCGGCGAAACCGGGCTGAGAGGGCGGCTGCGGCGCCGCCGACCGTCGAACCTGACCCGGGTAATGCCGGCGAAGGGAAGGGTGATGGAAGAGCCGCGACGCAAAAGCTACGACGCCGTAGTGATCGGCGCCGGACTCATCGGTCTCTCCTGCGCGTGGCGGGCGCGCCGCCGGGGCCTGTCCGTGCTGGTGATCGACCGCGCGGGCGAGCCCGGCGCCGGGGCCTCCGGCGTGGCCGCGGGCATGCTCGCCCCGGTGACGGAGGCCGACTTCGGCGAGGAGGGTCCGCTGCGGGTGAACCTCGCCGGCCGCGAGCGCTGGCCGGCGTTCGCGGCGGAGCTGGAGGAGGTCAGCGGACTGCCCACCGGTTACCGCGAGACCGGTGCGCTGGTCGTCGCCGCCGACCGCGACGATGCCGAGGCGCTTCACCGCCTGCACGACTTCCAGCGCTCGCTCGGCCTCGCGGCGGAGTGGCTGCCGCCGTCGCGTTGTCGCGCGCTCGAGCCGGGCCTCTCCCCGCACGTCGCCGGCGGCATCCTCGCGCCGCAGGACGCAAGCGCCGATCCGCGCGCCACGGTCCGCGCCCTCTCCACGGTCGTGGAGGAGATCGTGCTCGGGGCGGAAGCGCAAGCGATCGAGCACGACGACGGGCGCGTGACCGGCGTGCGCACCGCGAGCGGCACGATCTCCTGCGGCCAGGTCGTCGTGGCCGCCGGCGCCTGGAGCGCCGGGCTGGCCCTCGGCGAGGGGCCGCCGGTGCGGCCGGTGAAGGGCCAGATCCTCGAGCTGCGCGTGCGGGGCGCGATGCCGGAGCCGCTCCGCCACGTCGTGCGCACGCCGCGCTGCTACCTCGTGGGACGCGGGGACGGACGGGTTGTGCTGGGAGCGACGGTGGAAGAGCAGGGCTTCGACACGGCCGTGACGGCCGACGGCGTCTTCCGCCTGCTCGAGGCGGCCTGGGAGGTGCTGCCCGAGGTCGGTGAGCTGGAGCTCGTGCGCGCGCGGGCCGGCCTTCGCCCCGGCACGCCCGACAACGCGCCCGTGGTCGGGGCCGGGGCGCTCGAGGGCCTGGTGTGGGCGACCGGCCACTGGCGCAACGGCGTACTGCTCGCGCCGCTCACCGGCGAGGCGGTCTCGCGCCTGCTCGCCGGCGATCCCCTGCCGGCCGAGATGCGCCCGCTGGCGCCGGGCCGCTTCGGCGACCGCAGCGCGGCGGAGGTACGCGCGTGACCAGCGTGATCGTCAACGGCGAGCCCCACGAGCTCACCGCGGGGGCGACCGTGGAGGCCGCGGTCCGGGCCGCCGGCGTCGCCGCGGATGGCCGCGGCGTGGCCGTGGCCCTCGACGGAGAGGTGGTGCCGCGAGGGCAGTGGGCGACGACCGAGCTGCGCGACGGTCAACGTCTCGAGGTGCTCCACGCCGTGCAGGGAGGGGCGTGATGCTCGAGATCGCCGGTCGCTCCTTCGAGTCGCGCATGATCCTCGGGACCGGGGGCTTTCGAAACCTCGAGGTCATGGCCGACGCCGCGCGCGCATCGGGCGCCGAGCTCGCGACCGTGGCCATGCGCCGCGTCGACCCGAGCGCGCGCGGGTCGATCGTCGACGTGCTCGAGGACGCCGGGCTGGAGGTCCTGCCCAACACCGCCGGGTGCTTCACCGCCCGCGACGCCGTGACCACGGCGAAGCTGGCGCGCGAGGCGCTCGCCACCGACTGGGTGAAGCTCGAGGTGATCGGCGACGACCGCACGCTCCTGCCCGATCCGGCGGAGCTGCTGGACGCCGCCGAGACGCTCGTGACGGACGGCTTCACGGTGTTGCCGTACACGAGCGACGATCCGGTCCTGGCCCGCCGGCTCGAGGACGCCGGGTGCGCCGCGGTGATGCCGCTCGGCTCCCCGATCGGGAGCGGCATGGGCATCAACAACCCATACAACCTGAACCTGATCGTCGAGGCCGCGCGGGTCCCGGTGATACTCGACGCCGGGATCGGGACCGCATCGGACGCCGTGCTGGCGATGGAGGCCGGCTGCGACGGGGTCCTGCTGGCCAGCGCGATCTCGCGCGCGGCCGACCCGCCGGCCATGGCGCGGGCCATGCGCAAGGCCGTGGAGGCGGGCCACGAGGCCCGGCGGGCGGGCCGCATTCCGCGCCGCCGCTACGCGCGCGCCTCCTCGCCGGAGGAGGGCCTGGCCGAGCTCGAGGACGCCGAACGGGAGCGCCTGCTGCCCGGCTCCGGCGCGTGAGCGCCGAGCTCGAGCGCTCGGCCCTCGACGCGCTGGCCGACCGCTGGCGCGGCGCCTGGCAGGGCGCCGGCTTCGAGCCCTGTTGCACGCCGGACGTGAACTACGAGGATCCGGTCGCGGTGGACCCGCTGCGCGGCGTCGAGGAGCTCGACCGCCACGCCGCGGCGCTGCGCGGGGCCTTTCCCGACCTGCGCGTCGAGGCCACGGCCCCGCCGCTTACCCGCGGCAGCCACGCCTGCATCCCCTGGCGTGCGGTGGGCACCCACCGGGGCGACCTCGGGACCATGCTCCCGGCCACCGACCGCTTCGTGGCCCTCCACGGGCTGCACTACATCGAGCTGAGCGACGGCGCCGTGCGGCGCGCGCGCGGGTTCTTCGACCTCTACGACGCCGCCGTCCAGCTGGGCCTGCTCCCCGCCCGCGGCGGCCTGGGGGAGAGCGCGCTGCTTCTGCTGCGCGGCTTCGGCGTCAAGCGCCGCTCGGCCTGAGCGCTACTCGACGGTTACGGTGCCCGCCATGCCCGGGGCATGGACGCGGCAGACGTAGTCGTAGGTACCGGCCTTCTCGAAAGTGAACTCGAAGCGGTCGCCGTCGTTCATGCCGCCCTCGGGGCCCGAGCTGAACTGGACACCCTCTCCCCCGCCGTCCACGTCGTGGGGCACGGATTCCCGGTTGATCCAGGTCACGGTGTCACCGCGCTTCACACTCAGGTTCGAGGGCTCGAACTGGATGTCGCGCATCGAGACCTCGGCCGCCCCGGTCCCCCCGCCCTCGCCGGCGGTCTCCGCCGGCTGTTGCTCCTCGGCCCCGCCGCCCGCGTTACCCCCGCCGTCATCGTCGTCGTCGCCGCCGCAGCCGGCGACCACGAGGCCGAGCGCGAGACAGGCGACGAGCAGTGCGAGCCACTTCCTCATTGAGGACCTCCTCAGGGTTCCGGTCGAACACTAATGCCCGCGTCGGGCGCCGGGCGCCCCTTCTCCTGCGATCAGCAGCTCGAGCAGGGCCTTCTGGGCGTGCAACCGGTTCTCGGCCTGGTCCCAGACCGCCGACCGCTCGCCGTAGAGCACGTCGCCGGCGATCTCCTCGCCGGGATGAGCGGGCAGGCAATGGAGGGCCACGGCGTCGTCGCGGGCGCGCGCCATGAGCGCTCGGTCGAGCCGGTACGGCGCCAGGAGCGCCCGCCGTCGGTCGGCGCCGTCCTCGTCGCCCATGCTCACCCAGACGTCGGTGTACACGGCGTGCGCGCCGCGCACCGCGTCGCCGGGTGCGAGCGGCGGCACGCCGGGCAGGGCCAGCTCGGGCGGCGAGGCCACCGCGACCTCGAGGCCGGCGATCGGCCCCAGGACCAGCAGCGAGCGGGCGACGTTGTTCCCGTCCCCCACGTACGCCAGCCTCAACCCCTCCAGCGCGCCGAAGCGCTCGCGTAGCGTCATCAGGTCGGCCAGCACCTGGCACGGATGGTGCTCGCGGGTGAGCATGTTGATCACCGGCACCGCCGCGTGCCGCGCGAGCTCCTCCAACGTGTGCTGCTCGCCGGTGCGCATCCCGATCGCGTGGACCATGCGCGAGAGCACGAGCGCGGTGTCGCGTGGCGACTCTCCCCGTACAAGCTGGAGCTCACCCTCGCGCAGAACGAGTGGGTGGCCGCCCAGCTCGTGCACCCCGGTCTCGAACGAGACGCGCGTTCGGGTCGAGGGCCGATCGAACACCAGCGCCACGCTGCAGCCGGCGAGCGCGCGCGAGGAGAGGCGATCGGCCTTGAGCTCGATCGCCCGCTCCACCAGCCGCCGCAGGTCCGCGCTCGTAAGCTCTTCGCCGGTCAGGAAATGGGTGGGCACGTGCGAGTCCTCAGCTGGAACCTCTACCACGGCCGCGACTGCCCGCCCGACCCGAAGCTGTTCACGTGGCGCTCGCGCATGCTGCGGGTCACCGAGCGCGGCGAGACGCACGTCCAGGTCAACCGTCCGCTGCTCGCCGAGTTCGGTCGCGTGCTTGCCCAGCTCGAGTGGGACGTAGCGCTGCTGCAGGAGGCACCGCCGCGCTGGTTCGCCGCGCTGGCGCACCGGCTGGGGGCGAATGCCGCGCGGGTGCGGACCTCGCGCAACCTGGTGCCGGCGCTCCAGTGGCGTCTCACGGACCTCAACCCCGACCTGCTCGCGTCGAGCGAGGGGGGCTCGAACCAGACGCTCGTGCGCGGCCGCATCGAGCAGGTCCGGCGCCTCACCCTGACCCGTCGCCCCGAGCGCCGGCGAATGCTCTGGACGCGCCTGGCGCTGCCCGCGGGCCGGCTGTGCGTGGCCAACCTGCACGCCAGCGCGGGGCGGCCGGCGCAGGCGGCGGCCGAGGTGGAGTCGGCCGCGGAGCGCGCCGTCGAGTGGTCCGCCGGTGTCCCGCTGGTGTTCGGAGGGGACCTGAACCTACGCCCGCGGGCTCAGCCGGAGGTCTTCGCGCGCCTGCGGGAGCGTTTCGGTCTCGGGGAATCCACGGCCCCGAACGCGATCGACCACCTGCTCGTTCGCGGCGCCGACGTGGTCGAGCCCGCGCGCCCGCTCTCGCCCCGGCTACACGAGGTGGCGGGTCCGGACGGGCTCCGCCTCCGCCTGTCGGACCACGCCCCCGTGAGCGCCGCCTTGCATCTCCCTCCGCGGGCCGCGGCGGCGTGAGATAGTCCCTCTGACGAGACGCCGCAACGGTGCGGTTCGCGGCGGAAGGGAGAGTGCAATGGCGGAGCGCGGCAGTGCACGCAGGAGCGCCAAGTCGGGCTCGTCGCGGGCCCGCTCGACGACGAGGAAAGCGGGTGAAGCCAAGCGCGCGGGGACGGCGCGAGCGCAGGCGCGCGGCGGCGTCGAGGCGAAGTCGGTCGCGGAGCTCCGCGATGCGCTGCGCAAGAACCTGATCCGCCCGCGGGATCTGGTGATGCTCACCCGCGAGCGCATCGAGGAGGTGCTGGGCGACGCGGTCGAGCGCGGCCAGCTCTCCACCCGCGAGGCGCAGCGCCTCGGCTCGAATCTCCTGAAGCGGGGACGCCGGGAGACCAACGACGTCCTCAAGGACCTCGAGCAGCTGCTCGGTCGCGGGCGCGACGAGATCCAGGGGGCCCGGTCGGGTGTGCGCCGGCGCGCGCAGACGGCCGCCACGGACGCCCGCCGCCAGGCGCGAGATGTTCGGGGCCGGGCGGCCCGCGCCGCCGGCGTCGGGTCGGGCTTTCCGATCAAAGGCTACGACGAGCTGAACGTCGGCCAGATCACCCCGCGGCTCGCCGACCTGACGCCCGCGCAGCTGCGCAAGGTGCGCGACTACGAGCGCCGCCACGCCAACCGCAAGACGGTGCTCCGGGCGATCGAGTCGAAGCTGCGATAGGCGTGGATCCAGGCTGAGCCGCCTGCCAGCATTGAGCGCATGGAGAGCGCTCAGGCCACCCGTCCGCGGCCCGGCGCGGACCTGGAGCTGCGCATCGACCGGCTCGCGCATGGCGGGGCCGGCGTCGCCCGCAGCGACGGCTACGTGGTGTTCGTGCGCGGCGCGGTACCCGGCGACCGCGTGCGCGCGCGGGTCACGAAGGCGAAGCGCTCCTTCGCCGAGGCCGACGCCGTCGAGCTGATCGAGCCGAGCCCCGACCGGGTGGAGTCGGCGGCCTACCACCCGGGAGCGCCCTGGCAGGTCCTGCGCTACGAGCGCCAGCTGGCGGAGAAGGAGCAGCAGGTGCGCGACGCACTGGAGCGGATCGGCGGTTTCGCCGGGCCGCCGGTGGAGCCGATCATGCCCGCGGAGGCGCTGTTCGGATACCGGAACAAGCTCGAGTACTCGTTCGGCGACGACGACGCGGGACAGCTCGTGCTCGGCTTCCACCGTCCCGGCCGCTTCGACGTGGTCGACGACATCGAGCGGGACATACTGGCCTCGGAGCGGGTCGACGAGCTGCGGGAGAGCGTGAAGGCGTGGTGTCGCGCCGAGGGCCTCGCCGCGTGGGACCGCCGGGCCCAGAGCGGCCTGCTGCGAAACCTCGTGGTCCGTGAGGGGCGGCGCACGGGCCAGCTCCAGGCGCGCGTCGTCACGAGCGCGGGTTCGGAGTTCCGCGCGGCGGAGCTGGCGGCCGCAGCGCCGGCGGACTCGATGCTCTGGACGCGGGCGGCGGGCGTGGCCGAGACCACGCACGAGGGCCTTACGGAGCGACTGAAGGGGCCGGCCGCCATCGAGGAGCGGCTGAGCGGCCTGACCCTGCGCATCTCCCCCGACGCGTTCTTCCAGACCAACACCGAGATGGCCGAGCGGCTCTACG
>Ga0081538_10003048_pt1 | contig 15964 bp, 9 predicted proteins | sample TabmetS5T2R1_FD_71022 | JGI IMG/M metagenome (GOLD analysis project Ga0081538, IMG submission 71022) | Tabebuia heterophylla rhizosphere microbial communities from the University of Puerto Rico - S5T2R1 | ecosystem: Host-associated > Plants > Roots > Rhizosphere ... | reverse complement strand
TACCGCTCCATCGTCCGAGGGCATGAGGCTAGAGTCGCCAATTGACAGGACAGTGCGAGAGGCAGCATGGTCTGAGCAGACCTCTGGCCGCTGAGGAGGGAAATCTGTTGGATGAGGTGAGTTCCCAGAAAGCCGTCATGTCCTCAAGGTCTGCCAACAGAGAACCAGCATGAAGATTACAGCATGAGCTGGGCAGAAATTACCTAGGTGGGTTTAGTTCTTACCGGATCAGATATTCCCCACGTCGAACGAGGTAGAAGGCAAAGTCAACGCACGCCATGGAAAGGATCGGCACCTTCCAGAGTCTCAACGATAGCATTGTCGTGGCTTGTTGTGCATGGAGCAGACCTGGGCCTCCGAAGGTGTTAGATAGCTGCAGGCCTTGCAAGCGGACACCGTGTTGCAGGAAATGGTGAGATGTGGCTTTGTGACAACAAACCTCCACCCCCTCAGCCATGCTGCAGGTATGGGGCTGTGAGGGAGGAGGTTTGCTGGTAGAGACTGTGCGACGGTATAGAAGCCTTGTTTATTCGTCACCGGCCTTGATCCTGGACCCTCCCTGGTACTCGCGCAGCTTGTTGCGCAGTGTCCGTAAGCTGATTCCAAGAACCTTGGCCGCCTGGGTCCGGTTGCCGTTCATCGCCTGCAGGGTCTCCATGATGAGCGCGCGCTCCATCTCCCTAACTGACATCGATGGCTTGCCCAGAGGTGCCGGAGGTAGAGCCGCGGCGCCTTCATTGAGGAACAGATGGCTTGTCGTGAGGAATCCACCTTGATAGAGCACGAGCCAGCGCTCTACCATATTCTCCAGTTCGCGGATATTGCCTGGCCAATCATAGTGGAGGAAGTGCTGAATGGTGTCCTGGCTCATCCGCGGCAGCGGTTGATTGCCGCCGCGACTATGCTTGCGGATGAAATGTTCGATTAGCAACGGAATATCACCTTTACGTTCACGCAGAGGGGGGATGTTCAGCGGAATGACGTTCAGGCGATAATAGAGATCTTCGCGAAACTTGCCCGCCGCTGAGTGATCCTTCAACCGACGATTGGTCGTCGCGATGATCCTGAGGTCTACAGGCACTGGCTTGCGTCCGCCTATGCGCTCGATCTCATGTTCCTGGAGGACTCTGAGCAGCTTGGCTTGCAGGGGCATGGGCATCTCGCTGATCTCGTCGAGCAGAATGGTGCCACGATGGGCCCATTCGAACTTGCCAACTTGCTTGGTGACGGCTCCGGTGAAGGCGCCCTTCTCATGGCCGAACAACTCACTTTCCAGTAATCCTTCGGGGATGGCGGCGCAGTTGACTGCTACAAACGGCTGCATACTCCGCGGGCTATTCGTGTGAATATAGCGAGCCAGCACTTCTTTCCCAGTGCCGCTCTCCCCCTGGATCAGGACGGTGGCTTTGCTCGAGGCCGCTTCCTTAGCCATCTCGATGACCTGTAGCATGCGGGAGTCTTCAGTGACGATGGGCCGCTCGATATCTGCATCCGCTTCCAGGTACTCCTGCTCCTCCTGTCGTGAGAGTTCTGCTGGGGGTTTTGCTGGAGGATGACGTGGTGTTAAGGCCTTCGTCACCACGGCTTTTAAATCCTCTAGGGAGAAGGGTTTGAGCAGATAATCGAAGGCTCCAGCTTTCATGGCCTCTACGGCGTCTTCGATACGCCCGTAACCGGTCATCATGATCACGGGAAGGGCGGGGGAGGTGCGCTTCATCTCCTGTAACAATGCCAATCCACCCATACGCGGCATCCGCACGTCGGTAATGATTAGGTCAAACGACTGACCTTGGACTTTTTCCAGAGCTTCAACACCATTCGCGGCTGTGGAGATGCAGAACCCTTCCCGTCGAAGAGCTGCTGTTAGTGCATCCCGCATATCTGGCTCATCATCCACCACGAGAATGTTTTCTCTTGCCATCACTGCCTCCCTTCACCTCTCGATCACATCCATGCTACAGTCCTCGTCTTGAGGGTCCTTCCCCCAGGCTCTCTTCACAAGTGTGTATGACTGGACATCCCGAAGGCATGGGGCCAATTTCTGTGCTCGATCTCCTGAGGGAGTTCTTGTCACCGCCGGACAATCGCTTGCGCTGAGCTGCCCTTTGCTTGAAGGCCTGAAGTTCGAGTCTCCTAGTTCGCCGTAATGATGGCCTGCCGGCATTTAGGGGCTGGAGCGGTTATGCGTATGCGACCTTAAATTTCATCATATTATACTTTCTTTATTGTTTTATTGTCTACAAACCATTTCCTATGGCCTTGTTTTACCTGTACCCACCCATCCTGAGTGAGTAACCAGAGGAGAGGAGTACTATGCCTACCAAGCGCTGAAGGGGGGAGAAATCTCCACACGTCTGGAGCACACGCTATTTTCCTGGGGAGGTGGCGCCATCGTGGGGAGGCTGCACACGCAAACAATCGCCATACTCAGATCGCAGGCGAGTCAAGAAATTGATCGTGGTCAATTTCTCAGCGCCCAGATCAAGGGGACGGTCACCGCATCATCAAGCCATTGATGACATCAAGGGGAGGGTACGTGTTCAAAGGCAGGAAAACGCTTCGTTAGGCCCAATGGCCACGCGGCCTGTGAAGGGATTGCCCGCAGCCAAGCCCCGGTGTGCATCTGGCAAGGAGAAGGCCAGCGATGACCAACAGGACGATGGGCTTATGCCAACACCTGGGGGATCTGGGGCTCGGCTGCTTCCGACGAACAGGGGAGGCTAATGACGAAGGTAGTGCCCCGATCAGGCTCGCTATCGACACTCAGCGTGCCGTCGTGCGCTTTGATGATTGCTTGCGAGACACTGAGCCCCAATCCCGTTCCACGTGCACCCTTGGTCGTGAAGAAGGGATCAAACACCCGGTGCCGCACCTCTGCCGTCATCCCGATTCCCGTGTCGCTTACCGCCACGCATACCGCGCTTGCTGCCGCCCAAGTCCGGAGGGTGATCTCCCCCCCCTTGGGCATCGCTTCAATGGCATTCAAGAGCAGATTGGTCAAGACCTCGCGCAATTCGGCCGCCCGCCCGAGGACGCGCGGTAGGGGAGCAAGCGCCAAGTGCACCGCCACTGGGCGCCCCTCCCGTCGCGCATGGTCGTGCCAGAGAGGCTGAGTGGTGTCAACCACCTCCTGCATGAGAATATTGAGGTCGAGCCAGGTCCGCTCGGTGGCGACACTACCCCGGGCCAACCGCTGGAGGCGCCGCACCAGGGCCGCTCCGTCGGACGCAGCCTGTTCGATCAAGGTTAAGCCACGTTGTACCGCGCTCGTGTCCGTGGCTTGCTGAGCGAGCAGTTGCGCCCGCGTCAGGATAGTGGTGAGGACATTGTTAAAATTGTGCGCAATGCCCGCCGCCATTTCTCCCACAGCGCGCAGTTTCTCGGCGTGCAGCACCTGCTCTCGCAGTCGACGCTCTTCAGTCACATCCTTGAGGATGATCGACAGCCCGGCGCAGGTGCCGTGGGGACCATGTAGCGGGGACAGCGTTAACAGCACGTCACACGGCAGGCCCTGACGGGGGGTGAGGTGGGTATCAACCTGAAGGCTCTGGCCGCCTCGTTGGACCTCCTCGCGCCACTGGGTATACTGGTCGGCGGGCAACAACGTGGCAATGGGCTGTTGCAGCATTGCTGTGGCGGAGGCATGGAAAATACGCTCAGCACTGGCATTCCATGAGGTGATGCGGTCGGCGGTGTCGACGGTGATGATGGCATCACCAGCATCCTGGATGAGATTTTCCAGAAAACTCTTAGTCGCGGCGATCTCGCCATACAGGCGTGAGTTGTGCACTGCCAGTGCGATGGAATCCAGCAACATGCGTAGCAGGTCGAGCTCTACCGGGGCTAGGGGACCATATTGAGTGTCGCGCACGACTTTGAGCACACCGACAGGATGCTCTGACAGTAGAATGGGGGCTAGGATCACCTGCGCCTCTGGGACTTCGATGACCTGCAGGGATGTGGGCGGCGGGGGGCCGTCGTATGGCTGCCAGCCAAGGTTCCGACCAGATGCGTGGGCTTCTTGCAAATGACCGGAGGAAGAGGCTAGCCAGACGTGGAAGCCGGCATAGCCAAGCCCTGTCTGTAACTGCTCGCCAATGGCATGGAGCGTCGCCGAGAGCTCCAATTGCCCGAGGATGACCTGTGAGATCGTGCGCAGGATGCCGAGTTGGGCGGCCCGTTGGGCATGCTGCGCCGCCGCTTGCTGGGACGCCTGGTAACGCTGCTGGGTGTGGATGGCGAAGGCCAGCAGATCGGCGACCGTCTGACCGAAGGTCAACCCATCGGCACGCAATGGTCGGCCAGTTACGGCGAGTAGAGTGAGGATGCCAGCCACATCCTGCGTGATGCTGATGCGACAGAACAGAGCGCTGGTGTAGCCTGCTCTGGCCAAGGGTAATGGGAGAAGCGGTACAGTACCCTGCGACGCGAGCCGCCATGGGCCTGGTTCATTGAGGGTCATAAGCTGTCGAAGCAGCGTCTTCCACTCCGGACTTTCGAGAGCTTCGCGCGCCTGTGGAGGCACGTCGAGCGCCACCTCACAGCGCAGCGGTGCGGTGGGATCATCGCGGCAGTAGAGCAGTGCTGTCGAGGCCTCGAGGAGCCGCTGGACTTGGGCCAGGACAACCGCCGCACGGGCAAACACCTCAGATGCCGCGGTGGCAGTAGTAGACGTGTGCGTTAAGGTACGGAGCTGCTCCAGCAGGGTGCGGACATCTTGCTGGGCTCCTGTCCGTTCCGCCCGTCGCTTCAGCGCCTTTTCAATAGCCTCCTCGACCTCCTTCTTGCTGAAAGGCTTGAGTAGATATTCTGAGGCGCCGTGAGTAATGGCATCTCGGGCGGTTTGGAGCGAGGCATGGGCGGTCATCATGATGACTTCGATGTTCGTATCCGTGTCCTTGATCGCCCTCAGGACCTCGATACCATTCATCTCGCGCATCTTGATGTCGAGCAGGACGATGTCCGGCGGGGTGTGGCTGAGCACCTGGAGGGCATCCGGGCCATTGACCGCGGTGATGATCTGATATTTTGATTTTAAGATCATGCGCAGGGCTTCACGCGGTCCGAGTTCATCGTCCACAACTAAGATCCGGTGCGCATCCCCCATCGTGTATTCACCTCCTCTGATTCACGCGACACTGGTAACATCATCACAAACGTCGCCTGACCATTTTTATCTTGTCGGACGTCAAGCTGGCCACCGTGCTCATCGATGATTTTCCGGGCGACACAGGGACCGACGTCGATCAAGGTGCTCTGCTCCGCGCTGAAGGGGTCAAATACTTGACGCAGCTCCTCGGTGGTCAATGCACACATTTTTCCAGTAATGCTCAGAGAAATGATTTCTTGATCGTGATCATGTTCAAGCTTCGAATCGATCAAAATCTTATCGTGACTTTTCATATTGTGCATTAAATATGTTAAGATATATGTAATAACATTCTCGAATTGCTCCCGATCAAAACGAAACAAAGGCAAATTTTCTGCACTAGTAATTTGGATATTTGATACAGTTGGATAAAACTCATCGGAGCTCTCGCTGTTATTTTTCTGGTATCGTTGTACTAACCTTTTATTTGAAATAATCGTAGATGTAGAACGATAAATTGATGAGTTAATATCTCCATATTCAAATCTATATGATCGCTTGCTGGCAAAGCTGAATAATTTCTCAGTAACCCTATCAAGATTTTGTATATCATGTTTAACAATATCAAAAAATTGCTCTCGTAGATCAGGATCATCGTATTGATACTCTAAGAGCTCTATGAAAGTTTTAATTGACACAAGCGGGTTTTTGATCTCATGAGCCATACGACCAATGAACTTATTTAAGAAATCAAGTTGGTCTGCTCGTCGTCGTTCCTCATAGGCCTGCTTTTGTGTGGTTAAATCCTCGAAGACTAATGCACTGCCACCGACGCGCTGATGCTCATCAAAGATTTGAAAGGTATTGACCTCTAACAGACGCTTACCTGCTGGTAATATCACCTCATGCTTTTGATAGGCGACGCCGTGGATAAGCGTTTCATATAAAAGGTCGCCTAAGGGTGATGGTAAGTTACGGAGGTCTTCGTCAATCACTTCAGTGGTCGGTCTCTCGAGGATTTCTGCGGCCCGGTGGTTATAAATATGGATTTTCTGATTTGTCCCAATGGTAATTACACCACTGCTCATGTGTGTCAGAATGCTCTCGATGCACGTCTTCTGCGATTGGAACTCCTCATGTATGTTGATGTCTTGGATGCTGATGGCCACTTGGCTTGCTAAGCTGAACAGGATCTCGAGCTCGTCATCAGTGTATGGCAGGCCGGTGACGCGTTCGCCGAGATTGAGGATGCCGACCAAGCTGCCGGAGGCGATCAAAGGGATGCTTGCCACCGTCCGCAGGGTCTGCATCTCGCGATGCACGTCCAGGTAGTTCGGCGTGTGCAGACGACTTTCGACCTCGGTGCGATGGATGATGCGGGCCTCGGTCATGAGCCACAGCGGTAGCCCCTCATTGGCCCGCAGGCGCAGGCTCTCAGCGATTTGCGGGGGGAGACCTCGGGACGCGCGGATAGCGAACTCGCCGGTGTTGGCATTGCGGGTGAGGATCGACAGTCGGCTCGGGCGCAGGAATTCTCCGATGGCATCAAGAAACAGGTTAAGGGCACGAGGCAAATCGGATTTTGCGCTAAAGGCCTTGGCGAAATCCCGGAGGATTTGCCCAATGCGTGACAGCGATAAATCGCTGCTGAGCTTGGGAGCCACCGGCGTCGGTGGGGGCCCCGCCTGCCCGCGCACCGACGCGAGTTCTTCCAGGAGGCGCTGCTTTTCCAGGGCCTGGTCAACGATCTGGCAGAGATCCTCAGGGGAGAATGGACGGCGCAGGACAAAGTCGGTCCTGGGCATGGACGTCTCCTCACCCGCACCGTCGGGGGGAGGCGGCGGCACCAAGTAAAGGGTGACGCAGTGGCGTTGCACCGTTTTGACTTGCTCAAAGAACTGGACCACTTGCGGAGAACGTGTGTCAAAAGCGCCCACTACCACATCCACCTTGGTGAGCTGCAGGAATTCCACGGCGTCCGCTGTCGATTCGGCGGTAAACAACGTGTGCGTCTCACCCAGCAGCTTCTGCAACTGGGTCAGTCGTTCGGGTTTGCTAGCGACTAGCAACAGTGCTTTCATACCCCTCCACTCCCTGTGCCACTGGAAGTTTCACTGTGAAGACCGCTCCGGTACCCTCAGACCTGTTCGCTGCAGTAATGGACCCGCGATGGTAGTCGATGATACCCCGGCAAATCGCCAAGCCCAGCCCGGTCCCCTGCTCTTTCAACGTAAAGAACGGATCGAAGACCGTGGAGAGGTGTTCGGGGGGGATGCCCGGACCTGTATCGGCGGTCTGGATGATCAACTCAGATGGCTGACCGACATGTGTACCTTGACTCTCTACGGTGACCTTGAGCGTCCCGCCCTCCCCCATCGCTTCAATACTGTTCAGACAGAGGTTCACAAACACTTGCTTCAGTTGATCGTGATCGCCCATGACTGGTGACACTGGGGACTGATAGTCACGCACCACCTTGATGTGGTGGCGCGTGAGTTCACCGGATACCAGGGAAAGCGTCTCCTCGAGAGGGGCGAGGACGTTCAATGGATGCAACGGCACAGAGGAACCACTTGACAAGCTCCGCAGCCGCCGCACCAGCGTGTCGATGCGCTCGACCTCATTGAGCGTCACTTTCGTGAACGTCTCGCGGAACTCCTCGTCATCGTACTGCTCTGGCAGAAGCTCCGCCAACGTCTTGATGGCCACTAAGGGGTTTTTGATTTCGTGGGCAATACCGGACATGAAGGCGCCAATAGAGGCCAGGCGTTCGATACGGCGCTTTTCTTCTTCAAGGGCTTTAATTTGCGACAGGTCATTGAACGCCAGAATGGCCCCGCTGGGCTGATCCTCCTCCCCGTGCAGGAGCGATGTGCTCAAGACGACGGGCAAGGTCTGCCCCGAGCTGGTCTTCAGCGTGGCTTCGTGGTTGGTGTAGACCGTCTTCTCCAGCAAGGTGTCGAGGAGCGGGAGACCCAATCCACACGGGATGAGCTTATCAAGCGGCTGGCCGAGGATCTCAGGGGCGTAAATTCCCAGCATGCGCGCGGCCGCTTCGTTCACCACGGTGGTCAGGTTGTCGTGGCTGACCACTACCAGCCCGCTCTCCATATGGCGCAGGATGCTTTCGTTGTATTCCTTCATCCAGGTCACTTCTTCATGGAGCTGGCCCCGTTTCAACGCCGCCCCTGCCTGATGGCCGATCGTCGCCAGAAATTCGATATCCTGGCTGAAGAACGGATCGCCCGAACGTTTCTCGCCAACGGCGATGAAGCCGGCAACCTCCTGCTCGACGGCCAGCGGGATGAGCACTTTGCTGCGCAGGATCATGAACTCCTCCTGCAGATGCTCCAACTCACTCGCATCCGCCCAGAGCGTCAGCTCATCCTGGAGAATGGGCTGGCGGGCGCGCGCCAGCAGTGCCATAAGGTTGGGGGATACCGTGCTGAGAGCGCCTGAGTGGTCCTGCTCTCCGTTGCTTATGTGTTGGTACGGGCGCTGCTCGATGAACGATTGATCATGGCACAGATACACGGTCACTTCTTCCACTTTAAGCGTGTTGAGAATAAACGTGGTCAGGCGCTCACACAGAGGATCGATGCGTAGAAGACTGGTCAACACCTGGCTGATCGTCCGGATGGCCTGACCATAATCGTACTCCTGGCGGTAACAGTAGCGATCAAGTAGATGCTGGATAACGGTCCGCACTGGATGAAAGACGATGGCGCCAGCCACACCGATCATCAAGGGAAGAAAGGCAGAAGATGGCTGGAATTTGACCCCGAGTCCTTTGTCGATGACGATTAATAGACCCCAAATGATACCGACAGCCGCCCCTGCCGATAAGCCATAGGTCACACTCTGGCGAATCACCACCCGCATATCCATTAGGCGATGACGGATGATCGCATGCGTGGTGAAACCGACCAGGAAGAGCATGAAATACGGGCCGTACACTCCCAGGCGGGAACTGCCCGTCAACGCCGGTACGATGAGGTTGGTCGTGGTACCGGCGCCAATAAGCAGACACATGCCGAGCCAGAGGTACTGAATCTGCAGCTTACTGCGGCCGCGAGAGGCGCGCCATTTCCTGGTCAGCGTCCAAAGGCCTTGCCCAAAGGCGGCCAACATGAAGGCGCAGAATAGCTGGTATAACGGACCGTAGGAGGCTTGGATGTGCCCCGGACTAGCGGCGATCACTTGGTGCAGCACCAACGGTGTGAGGCTGAGGCCGGCGACCAATCCCCCTACGAGGGTCAAGTACAGGGTCGGCTTGGTCAATTGCAGGCGCTTGCGATCGGGAAAGACGTGGCAGAACACGATAAAGCTACTGCCGATCAAGCTTGCGGTTGCGAAGGTGAGGCGCCCCCAGAACAACCCGGCTGGGCTCGCAGCATAGACGTAGACCATCTTGACGCAGAATGACCAGGCGACTATCGTCAGCGCAAAGGCCGCAAATGTGCGATTCGACCAATGGCGTGGTTGCCGGAAGTATACCAATCCCGCAAGGAACAAGTTGATCGCCCACAAGGGAAGGCCAGTGGCCAGAGCCGTCTCCATGGTTACCCCCGCCTCGCATCCAATGTTCCCAGCACGAGGGCTGAGTCAGTGCCTCCGGTGCCGTGGGCATGTATCAGAAGCGCGCGCACGCGTGCGGCTCTGGTACGGTTGGGGACGTAGTCGAGATCACAGCTTGGATCGGGGGTGTCATAGTTGATCGTCGGGGGGATATAGCCATGCCGCAGGGTCAAGCTGGAGGCGACAACCTGTAGCGATCCGCCGGCCGCAAATGGCTGACCGATCATGGATTTGATTGAGCTCACGGGGATATGAAAGGCTTGCCTGCCGAACACCGTCTTGATGGCCATCGTCTCGGCCATGTCATAATCGCGGAGGCCCACACCGTGAGCATTGATGTAGTCGATGTGTGACTTGGGCAGTTGCGCTTGGTAGAGAGCGATCTCCATGACCCGTGCCATGTCGGCCCCGCTCAGGTCACAGCGCACCGGGTCATCGCCCTCGCGCGCATTGGCATAGCCGAGAACTTCCGCGTAGATGTCGGCGTCGCGTTGCTGAGCATGTTCCAAGGTTTCCAGGATGACGGCGCCGGCTCCTTCACTCAGCACCAACCCGTCGCGATGCAATTCAAAGGGCCGCGACGCCTTTTCGGGTGCATCGTTGCGCTGTGAGAGGACCCCCGCAGCACACACCGCGCCGAAGGCAAATGGGCTCAGTAGCGCCTCGGCACCTCCAACGACAATCGCCGCGGCCCGTCCGAGGCAAATCTGTGTATGGCCCCAATAGAGGGCGTCCAACCCTGACGTGCAGCCGGTCGCCAGCGACCCGCAGATACCTCCAAGCTCCAATTCGACCGCGACTTGGCTGGATACCCCATGGGAGACAAATTGGGTCACCGTGAGGGGGTGGATACCGCGGACGCCTCGTTCCAGGAACGCCAAATGGTCGCTCTCAAAGATCTCCCCCTTGCCGGCGGAGGCGCCAAAGCACACGCCGACCCGACGGGCATTCTCAGACGCCACCTGAAGCCCAGAGTCGTCGAGCGCCATTTTCGCTGCGGCCACCGCGAACTGCGAGACGCGTGACATGCGTTTCACGGGCTGCCGTTTGATGTAGGCGCTTGGCTGAAAATCGGAGACCTCACCCGCAATCCTGGATGGAAACTGGCTTGCATCGAAATGGGTGATATGGCGGATGCCAGAGCGGCCTTTAAGCAAGCCCTCCCAGTAGGCATCTTTGCCGATGCCATTAGGGGCAACGGCGCCCAGACCGGTAATCACCACGCGCGGCTTCTGTGCCATGGAACGCTCCTTCCCTCGCAACGCTAGCGACCCCTGAGTGCAACAGCTGTAATGCTTCAGAAGAATGGATCAATAATATACTATTATAATATTTTTTGACTAATTTAGATAGGAAATTGCCAAGCGGCGGCAATAGCGGCGTGCGTAGCGCTCGGGCGTGCGACAGGTGGATAGGCAGTTCGAACATGCCAGTGCCCCACCGTCAAGAAATCGACGGGTGTCAAAATTCACGCAGGAGCGGTGCTGGCGCGGGCGGTCGCCCTCGTAAATCCGCTTGACAGCGATTTTGCCTTTGGACTACCTTGGGCTACCCCTTTCGCTCCTGTGCAGAACAAGGCTAGACATGGCTTCCGGAGCCATAGCTGAGGAGAGGATGATATGAAGCTTGTAACTTTTAGCCATCGGGGCGTGCAGCGTGTAGGGCTGCTAGAACGAGAGCGCGTGATCGATGTCAACCGGGCATATGCGGCGCTTTTGGCGCAGCGCGGAGATCCGCGCGCCGGGGCGATGGCGGATGCTCTCGTACCAGCGGATATGATCGGCATCCTGGAGTCGGGTGAACGAGCGCTGGCGGCCCTCCGCGAGGCCAAGGGGTATGTGCGGGAGGGGCTCGGCGCCGGAGAGCAGGCTGAAGGCCTCAAGCGCGACGGGGTGGTGTTCACGCTCAGCGAGGTGGTGCTTAGGGCGCCGATCCCGCGACCGGGGAAGCTGATTCTCCTGGGCCTCAATTACCGTGATCATGCCGAGGAGACCGGCCAGAAGATCCCTGAGGTGCCGACGCTCTTCTCGAAATACCACAACAGTGTCATTGGACCCGGTGCGGCCATTCTCATTCCAAACGCCACGGAGCAGATCGACTATGAGGCGGAATTCGCCTTCGTCATCGGACGCCGCGGCCACCAGATCCCGCGAGAGCGCGCCCTAGACTATGTCGCAGGCTACACCATTATCAACGATGTGAGCGCCCGTGATTATCAATTCGTCACCTCGCAGTGGATGGTGGGCAAAACCTTCGATACGCATTGCCCGATGGGCCCGGCCCTCGTCCTTAAAGATGAGATTCCCGATCCACACACGCTCGACATCAGCCTCAGCATCGCCGGCGAGGTTTTACAAACGTCCAACACCAGTCAGCTCATCTTCAAGATTCCGGAGACGGTGGAGTACCTATCGCAAGTCATGACGCTGGAGCCGGGCGATGTGATTGCCACCGGCACTCCAGCAGGGGTCGGGTTCACGCGCAAGCCGCCACGCTGGCTACGAGCGGGGGAGACGGTGCGAGTCGAAATCACCGGCCTGGGCGTGCTGGAAAATCCGGTTGCCAAAGCGTCATGAAAGATCGCGCCAAGTGCCGGGTGCTGAGCGTGGGAAGGCTCGAGTCCCCAGGACTCAGCGCTCAGCGCTGTCCTTCGGGGGGAGGCATCTCCATGTATCCTGAGATGGTGGATTATGAGCAGACCTGCCGCGAGTTTCGTTGGGAAGTCCCGGAGCACTACAATTTTGCCTTCGACGTCATCGATCGCTGGGGCGAGGATGCCGAGAAGCTGGCGATGCTGTGGGTCAACGAACGGGGGGAGGAAAAGCGCCTGACCTTCCGCGACTTCACCATGCGTTCCAACCAAGTGGGCAATGCCCTGCGCACCATGAGCATCCGCAAGGGCGAGCGCATCTTAATCATGTCGCCACGCCTGCCCGAATGGTGGGAAGCGGTGCTCGGCATCATGAAAATCGGTGCCATCTCCATGCCCGGCACGACGCTCTTGACCCCAAAGGACGTGGCGTATCGTATCCAGGCGGCCGAAGCCGTTGCCGTGATTACCGACGAAGAAGGGGCGCGGAAGGTGGAGCAGGTGGCCGACGAATGCCCCACATTACGTCTGAAGCTCTTACTGGGGGCGGAACGCGAGGGCTGGGTCAACTACACCCGAGCCGTGGCCTCGGCCATGAGCACCTTGAGGCGCGAGCCGACGCGCGGCGATGCGCCTATGATGATCTACTTCACCTCGGGCACCGTCGGCTATCCCAAGATGGTGCTGCACACGCACGTATCGTACCCCATTGGACATGTCGTCACGGGCAAGTACTGGTTGGACCTGAAGCCCACCGACCTACATTGGAACCTCTCCGATACCGGCTGGGCCAAGGCGGCATACAGCAATCTGTTCGGCCCCTGGATCATGGGGGCAGCGATGTTCACCTTTGACGGGCGTGGTCGTTTCGACGCACGACAGACGTTGGACCTTCTCGAGCGCTATCCCATCAGCACCTTCTGCGCACCGCCGACCGCCTATCGGTTGCTCGTCTTGGAAAATCTCAGCCGTTACCGCCTGTCCGCATTGCGCCACTGCATCGGAGCCGGGGAGCCGCTCAACCCGGAGGTGATCGAGGCCTGGCGGCTCGGCACTGGGCAAACCATCCGCGACGGCTACGGCCAGACCGAAACCGTGATTCTGGTGGCGAACTTTCCCCCCTTGCCGGTGAAGCCTGGATCGATGGGCAAGCCTAGCCCAGGCTTTACGGTTGGCGTTGTGGATGACGACGGGCGCGAGGTGCGAGCCGGCACCGAAGGGGACATCGCTGTGAAGCTGACGCCGATGCGCCCAGTGGGCATGTTCAAAGAGTACTGGCGCAATCCGGAAGCGACGTCGAATTGCAGTCGCGGCGAGTGGTATATCACCGGTGATCGCGCCATCAAAGATGACGATGGCTACTTCTGGTTCGTCGGACGGGCCGACGACGTCATCATCAGCGCTGGCTATCGCATCGGCCCCTTCGAGGTCGAGAGTGCGCTGGTCGAGCATCCGTCCGTCGCCGAGGCGGCGGTGGTGGCCAGTCCCGATCGGATTCGCGGCGATATCGTCAAGGCCTTTGTCGTCTTGGCGCCGGGCCATCAACCCTCCGAGCAGTTGACGCAAGACCTCCAAGAGCATGTCAAGCGCGTCACGGCGCCGTACAAGTATCCCCGCGAGATCGAGTTTACCACCGAGCTCCCGAAGACCATCAGCGGCAAGATCCGCCGAGTGGAGTTGCGGCAACGTGAACGCGACCGCAAGGCTGTAGGACGGCCGCAGGATTGAGGGAGACGCCTTATGGCTCCCTTCTCCTGCAACTCAGCAGCCGTTCCTACGCCGTATCATCCACGCGTGGGGGCTCTTCCTTGACCTCTGGGGGCTTTCGCCAGCGGAATACCTTGTTGAGCAGTGCGAACACGGACCGTGACTGCATAGTGAGCAATGGCCCCAGAATGGCTAAGATCAGCACATAGAGTGCGGCAAACGGCTGCAGGATTGGCAGTAAACCACCATGCCGTCCCAAATTGGCCATAATAATGGAAAATTCTCCACGGGAGACGATCGTCAGTCCGATGTTCGAGGAGGCCCGTGGTGACAACCGAGCACTGCGCCCGGCCAGCATTCCAGCGGCGAAATTGCCGACCAACGTCAGTGCCACGGCCCCTAGCGCTGGCCAGACTGCGCCGCCCAAGGCATAGGGGTCGATGGTCAGGCCAAAGTGGAAGAAAAACATGGCGCCGAAAAGGTCCCGGAATGGGATCACAAGGTGCTCGATGCGCTGACGATGCTCCGTTTCGGCCAACACCAACCCCACCAACAGCGCGCCAATGGCCTCGGCCACGTGAATGGTCTCCGACAAGCCGGCGACCAGCAGCAGGGTAGCGAAGACGATCAGCAAAAAGACTTCGTCTGAGGAGATGTCTAGCGCCCGGTTCAACCAGGGGGTGGCTTTGCGCCCGAGGGCGAGGACAGCCAGCATGAAGCCCAGGGCCGTCACAGCCGATGTCGCCGCCTGGCCGAACGAGGTCGCACCACTCAGCACCAAGCCTGATACGAGCGTCAAATAGACCGCGAGAAAAATATCTTCGAACATGATGATGCCAAGGATCATCTCGGTTTCCGGATTGGCCGTGCGTTTGAGGTCCACCAGCACTTTGGCGACGATCGCACTGGAGGAAATGGTCGTGATCCCGGCTGCGACCAACATCTCGCGCAGCGGCCAGTCCATCAGCCAGGCAAACCCCAGCCCGAGTCCAAAATTCAGGGCGATGTAGATCGTCCCGCCCGCCACGATTACGCGTCCCGCCTTGATCAAGCGGCCGAGCGAGAACTCCAGGCCGAGATAGAACAGCAAGAACAGAATCCCAAGGCGTCCCATGAATTCAAGGAGGGGGGCACTCTGGATGAAGCGTAAGTCGATAATGCCGAGTTTGGGCATGTGCGGGCCAACGACCATCCCGGCGAGGATGAGAAATGGCACCACGGAGAACCGCAAGCGAGCCGAGAGTAGAGCCGCGGCCGCGACGAGGGTCAGGGCAAGACCGACCTCAAAGACGATGTGCTCCATAGGCTATTGGCTCCCATGGGCGAGGAGTCGCTTGAATGCCCGCACGTGTTGCCGCTCTCCGGCAACCACCACCGTCGTATCCTCAGCGAGGGTCTGCTCGGGCCCGGGATTGATGCGCTTCTGGCCATCCTTCTCGATGATGGCGATGATGGCGGCACCGGTGGTCTGGCGCACCTGGAGTTGGCCGATCGTTTGCCCAATGGCATGGGAGCCGGATTCGATTCTATACCATTCGATTACGACATCTTCGAGCGTAATGCTCACGGATTCTAACGCTCTGGGCGTATAGTTCAGGCCGCCGATGATGCCGGCGACCTGTCGCGCTTCGGCATCGTTGAGGGTGACCATGGAAAGCAACTCATCCGGGTCGTTGGGATCGAAGTGGTACAGTTCGCGCCTCCCATCGTCATGGATCACGATGATCAGCTGATCGCCGCTCTGCGCCTCGATTTGGAACTTGCGGCCGATGCCGGGGAGATCCGATTCACGGATGGTGGACATGCGGAACAACCTCCCTTCTATGAGGTCGATCACCGCCTAGCAGCATGGACGGTACCCCTCACGGACGGTTATGAGAATGCTGACGAGCAGCAAGGTTTGCCCTCTGAGTTCTTCTCGGTGGGCCTGCTGCCTTGCAGTGTATCAGGGAAATCCCGGGACGACACGCCTGGTGGACCTAGGAGATGCTCAACCTGGC
>Ga0081538_10003047_pt1 | contig 15965 bp, 15 predicted proteins | sample TabmetS5T2R1_FD_71022 | JGI IMG/M metagenome (GOLD analysis project Ga0081538, IMG submission 71022) | Tabebuia heterophylla rhizosphere microbial communities from the University of Puerto Rico - S5T2R1 | ecosystem: Host-associated > Plants > Roots > Rhizosphere ... | reverse complement strand
TTGCCGATCGACCTGCTGACGCCCTTCGCCAAGCAGCTCGTCGAATCCCAAGCCGACAAGAGCTGACGGACAGCCACACTCCCCCGGAGCTCCGTCACGACCCGGTCTCGGGGCGATGGGTCGTGGTCGCGCCTTCGCGGGCGCATCGCCCCGGCTCGACCAGAACGGAGCCTTTCGAGAAGCGAGACGATCCCGCCGGCTGCCCCTTCGACGCGGGCCGTGAGTCGGCCACGCCACCGGAGACGTTCGCGATCGGCCCACTGGGGCGACCGCCCGACACGCCCGGCTGGCGCGTCCGCGTCGTTCCCAACAAGTTCCCTGCCTTCGGCCCCTGGCCACGTGGCGGCGACAGGTCGGACGGGCTCTTCGCCCGGCGGGCCGCCGTGGGACGCCAGGAGGTGGTCGTTCACTCGCCGCGCCACGTGCTCACGCTCGCCGAGCTCGGCAGCAAGGAGCTCGAGCTTGTCGCCGAGGCATGGCAGGCGCGCGCGGCAGCCGCGCGGGAGGCCGGTTTCCCCTACGTGCACGCGCTCGTCAACGAGGGGGCGGCGGCAGGAGCAAGCCTCCTGCACAGCCATTCCCAGCTGGTCTGGCTCGAGCAGGAGCCGCCGCTCGTCGCCCAGGAGCGCAAGGCGCGCGCGGCCGACGGCGGCTGCCTCCTCTGCCGAGTCCTCGCCGAGGAACGTGAGCAGAAGATCCGCGTCGTCGAAGAGCGGAGCGGGCTGATCCTGCTCTGTCCCTTCGCGGGCCGGCAGCCGTACGAGCTGCTCGCGGCTCCGCTCGAGTGCGAGACCGACCCGTTTGCCAGCGCCCGTCTCGGCGATGTCCTCGTGCTCGCCGCCGAGGGCATTCGCAGGCTTCGGATAGCGGAGGGCCCCGTGCCGCTCAACCTCTGGCTCCACGCCGGCCGGCACTGGCACGTGGAGGTGCTCCCGCGGATCGGCGTGCTCGCCGGCATCGAGCTCGGCGCCGGCTACTTCGTCAACACGATGGCCCCGGAGTCGGCAGCCGGGATCCTGCGCGAGTCGTAGCCGCGGCAAGTAACGCAGCGTTACTTGTCAGTTACGCCGCGGCACCCGGGGCGCCTTGGCCGCCCGGAAGCGCTGAGCCGCCTCGATCGCGGCCTGCAGAGAGAGGCCCTTGTCCTTGCCCTGCTTGATCAGGAGCACCATCTCGAGCGCATCCAGGTCGTAGAGACGTTGCTTCTTCCCCTTCGTCGCGATGCGCGCCTTTGTCGTCCAGTAGTCGAGTTGCATCCTGGAGATGCCCGCCACGTTGCAGACCTGCCCGAGCGTGAGCTCCAGCTTCCGCAGATGACGCATGATGTCCACCGACTCGAGCAGGTCCTGCGGACGCGGAACGGCCACTGGAGAACTAGTGCCCGGCCGGCTGGGGACCTGCGCCGTTCTCGGTCGCGGACGCCTCCGGCGCCAGCGCCGCGTCCTCGTCCTGTTCGACGACGCGGGCGAGCGTCGAGACTCGCTCTCCCTCGCGCGTCCGCATGACGATGACGCCCTGCGTCGCACGGCCGCTCTGCTTGATGCCCTCGGCGGGGACCCGGATGACCGTACCACCTGTGGAGATGAGCATCACCTGGTCGCCCTCGCGGACGACGAGCGCGCCGGCCAGCTGGCCCCGGGCTTCGGTCAGCTGAACGGTCTTGACGCCGATGCCACCGCGTCCCTTGACCGGATACTGGTCGATGCGCGTGCGCTTGCCAAAGCCGTTCTCGGTGACGACGAGCAGGTCGGCGTCGTTCTTCGCGATGTCGGCGGCCATCACCTCGTCGCCCTTGCGCAGGCGCATGCCGGTGACGCCCGAGGTTGCCCTTCCCATCGGCCGCGCAAGCTTCTCGTTGAAGCGGATCGCCTGGCCCTTGCGCGAGACCATGAGGATGTCGTCGTCACCCGACGAGTGGAGGACGCCGACGAGCTCGTCGCCGTCGCGGAGCTTGACGGCGATGATCCCGTCAGCCTTCAGGGGCGTGTTGTACTCCTCGAAGCGCGTCTTCTTGACGAGCCCGTTCTTCGTGACCGCCGTCAGGTACTCGGCGTCCTTGAAGTCGCGCGTGGCGATGACGGCGCGGATCGTCTCGCCCGGTTGGAAGGGCAGCAGGTTGACGATCGCCCGGCCCTTCGACTGCCGGGAGCCGAGCGGCAGCTCGTGAACCTTCAGGCGGTAGACCTTCCCGACGGACGTGAAGAAGAGCAGGTAGTCGTGGGTCGAGGCGACGAAGAGGTGCTCGATGTAGTCCTCGTCCTTCAGCTCCATGCCCATGACGCCGATGCCGCCGCGGCGCTGCTCCCGGTAGGTCGTCACGGGTAGGCGCTTCACGTAGCCGGAGCGCGTGATCGCGATGACCATGTCCTCCTCGGCGATCAGATCCTCGAGCTCGAGCTCCTCCTCGGCCGCCGCGATCTCGGTGCGCCGGTCGTCGCCGCGGCCGTAGATCTCCTTGATCTCGAGCAGCTCTTCCCGGAGGAGAGCGTCGACGCGGGCCGGGTCGCCGAGGATCGCGCGAAGCTCCGTGATCCGCTCCTGCAGATCGGCGAACTCCTCCTCGATCTCCTTGCGTGCGAGACCCGTGAGGCGAGCCAAGCGAAGGTCGAGGATCGCCTGCGCCTGGATCTCCGAGAGGCTAAAGCGCTTCATCAGGCCGCTGCGGGCAGTGTCCGCGTCGGCCGAGCCGCGGATGAGCTCGATGACCTCGTCGATGTTGTCGAGCGCGATGAGGTAGCCCTGGAGGACGTGGGCCCGCTCCTCGGCCTTCCGCAGCTCGTGCTTCGACCGGCGCGTGACGACGTCTCGCTGATAGCGGAGGTACTCGTGGACGAGCTCGAGCAGCGAGAGCGTGCGCGGCACCCCGTCCACCAGGGCGACGGCGTTGTAGCCGAAGGTCGTCTGGAGCTGCGTGTGCTTGAACAGCTTGTTCAGGGCGACGTTCGGCATCGCGTCGCGCTTGAGCTCGATCTGGATGCGCATCCCCGTCCGGTCGGAGTGGTCCTGCAGGTCCGAGATCTCGGTGAGGACCTTCTCGTGGACGAGGTCGGCGATCTTCGCGATCACGCCGTTCTCTCCGCCCTTCTTGACCCCGTACGGAAGCTCGGTGACGATCACCGCCGACTTGCCGCCGCGCAGCTCTTCGACGTGAGCCCGCGCCCGCATGACGATCCTGCCGCGGCCGGTGCGATAGGCGTCGCGAATCCCCGAGCGGCCGATGATGTAGCCGCCGGTCGGGAAGTCCGGGCCCTTGACGTGCTTCATGAGGTCGTCTGCGTTCGCTTCGGGCTTGTCGATCAGCTGCACGATCGCGTCCACGATCTCCGAGAGCCGATGCGGCGGAATGTTCGTCGCCATCCCGACTGCGATCCCCGCCGACCCGTTCACGAGCAGGTTCGGAAACCGGCTCGGCAGCGTCAGCGGCTCGCGCCGTGACTCGTCGTAGTTGGGGATGTAGTCGACGGTGTCGGCGTCGATGTCGCGCAGCATCTCGGTGGCGATGCGCGCGAGCCGGCACTCCGTGTAGCGCATCGCCGCCGCCGAGTCGTCGTCGATGGAGCCGAAGTTCCCCTGCCCGTCGACGAGCGGGTAGCGCAGCGAGAACGGCTGCGCCATGCGCACGAGCGTGTCGTAGATCGCCGCGTCGCCGTGCGGGTGGTAGTTGCCCATGACCGCGCCGACGACGTTTGCGGACTTCTTGTAGGGCCGGTTCGGCTGCAGCCCGTTCTCGTGCATCGAGTAGAGGACGCGCCGATGTACCGGCTTGAGCCCGTCGCGCACGTCGGGCAGCGCGCGGCCGACGATGACGGACATCGCGTAGTCCAGGTAGCTCGAGCGCATCTCCTGCTCGAGCTCGCGCGGCTCGATCCGCCCGGCCCCGAGAACCTCAGACATCCAGGAAGCGCACGTCCTTTGCGTTGGTCTCGATGAACTCGCGCCGGGGCACTACCTGATCGCCCATCAGAATGGAGAAGAGCCGGTCGGCCGCGGAGGCGTCCTCGACGTCGACCCGGACGAGCAGGCGGCGCTGCGGGTCCATGGTCGTGTCCCACAGTTGATCGTGGTTCATCTCGCCGAGCCCCTTGAACCGCGAGAGCTGGATGCCCTCTTTGGCTGCCTCGAGGAGGCCGGCGCGCAGGCTGCCAAAGGTTTCGGCATTGCGTTGCTTCTTGCCGACGCCGACCGCGAACGGCGGCGGGCCCACGAGCTCCACGAGTCGCGCGTAGCTGGCGCGAAGCTGGTCGTAGACCGGCGAGGAGAGGAGATCGCTCGGAACGGTCACGATCCGGGCCGCGCTCGTCTCGTTCTCGACCACCTTTACCGAGACGACGCTGTCACGGCGATCGGCAAGGGAGAGCGTGTAGCCGTTCTCGGCCCCTTTCTCGACCGCCTTGCTCAACGCCTCGACCGTCGGCGTGTCCGTCTCCACGAGCCGGTGGGTGACCATGAAGTCGGCTGCCGGCGAGCCGAAGTCGGCACGGAGCCGCTGCAGCCATCCTTCGAACTTCTCCAGCGCGTTCGTGAACTTGCTCCAGCGGGTGGCGGTCATCGTCACCGGCCCGCCGGTGCGCGGGCGAATCTCCACATCGCCGACGCGCTCCCGTACCAGGAGGTCTTCGAGCTGCACGTCCTTCTCGAAGTAGAACTCCTGGTTTCCGATCTTCACCCTGTAGAGCGGCGGCACGGCGATGAAGACGTGACCGCGCTCGAAGAGCTCCGGCATGTGCCGGTAGAGGAAGGTGAGTACGAGCGTGCGGATGTGCGAGCCGTCCACATCCGCATCGGTCATGACGATGATCCGGTGGTAGCGCAGCTTGGCGATGTCGAACTCGTCGCCGATCCCGGTCCCGATCGCCGTGATCATGGCCTGGATCTCGTTGTTCGAGAGCACCTTGTTGATGCGGTTCTTCTCGCTGTTGATGATCTTGCCGCGGAGGGGAAGAATCGCCTGGAAGGTGCGGTCGCGGCCCATCTTGGCCGAGCCGCCGGCCGAGTCTCCCTCGACGATGAAGAGCTCGGCGTCCTCAGGGTTTCGGATCGTGCAGTCGGCCAGCTTGCCGGGGAGCGAGGAGCCTTCGAGCGCGCTCTTCCGGCGCGTCAGCTCGCGCGCCTTGCGGGCCGCCTGACGCGCCCGCGCCGCCGAGATCGCCTTCAGGACGATCTGGCGCGCGTCGGTCGGGTTCTCCTCGAGGAACTCGGCGAGCTTCGCGTTGACCGTCTGCTCGACGAGGCCTCGAACCCCTGGGTTGCCGAGCTTCGTCTTCGTCTGCCCCTCGAACTGCGGGTCGCGAAGTTTCACGGAGAGGACCGCGCCGAGACCTTCGCGGACGTCCTCGCCGTCGAGGTTCTCCTCCTTTTCCTTCAGAAGCCCCTTGTCGCGGGCGTACTTGTTCAGCGTGCCCGTCAGCGCGGCCTTGAAGCCGGAGAGATGGGTGCCGCCCTCGTGGGTGTTGATGTTGTTCGCGAACGAGAAGACGGACTCGACGTACGACGTGTTCCACTGCATCGCCACCTCGACGGTGCCCTGCTCGTTCTCTCCGTCGAAGTAGACGATGTGCCGGTGAACGGCGTCCTTGTTGTCGTTGATGTAGGCGACGAAATCTCGGATCCCGCCCTCAGCGTAGAACTCCTGGGTCTCCTCGCCCTCCCGCTCGTCGACGAAGACGATGCGAAGGCCCTTCGTGAGAAAGGCTGTCTCGCGGAACCGCTGGGTGAGAGTCTGCGCCGAGAGCTCGAGGTCCTCGAAGATCTCCGAGTCCGGCAGGAAGGAGATGGTCGTCCCCGTCTCGCCCTTCTTGCCCTTCCCCACCTGCTCGAGCTCGGAGGTTGCCTCGCCGCGCGAGAACTCCTGGCGGTAGAGCTTGCCCTCTCGCCGCACCTCGGCGACGAGCCACTCGGAGAGCGCGTTCACCACCGAGACGCCGACCCCGTGCAGGCCGCCCGAGACCTTGTAGCCCTCGCCGCCGAACTTGCCGCCGGCATGAAGCTTGGTCAAAACGACGGTGAGGGCGGGGAGCCCCTGGTCCTCCATCACGCCCACCGGGATGCCCGATCCCCAGTCGCGGACCGTGACGGAGTTGTCCGGATGGAGCCGTACTTCGATGCGCTCGTTCCGCCCCGCGAGAGCTTCGTCGACCGAGTTGTCGACGACTTCGTAGACGAGATGGTGGAGCCCGCGGGCGCCGGTCGAGCCGATGTACATGCCGGGGCGCAGCCGAACGGGCTCGAGGCCCTCGAGAACGGTGATGTCCTTGACGTCGTAACTGGTCTCTGTCATGAAAAAATCCCTGCTAAAAGGGGATTTTTGTCCGCGTTTCAGTCTATCAGACGGGGCGGTCGTCCGGACGCGCTTCGGCCCCCGCGAGACTGGACGCCGCCGCCCTTGCAACGGCCTCTCGCAGCTCCGGAGATTCGATGCCGGCGGCGATCTCGGCGGCGGCCGCTTGCACGCTCGGGGACGGAGGCGGCGCGATTCGGCGCAAAGTCTCCACACTCTCTGCTCCGGGCTCGGGCAGGCGCCCCGGTGCAAAGCGCAAACGAGCCGGCGCGGGCTTGCCCAGCCGTCCTTCCAGGCGCACGCGCACCGTGTCCTCGAGGTGCGTCAGCTCGAAGGCCCACGCGCTCGAACTCGTGGAGACGTGCAGCGTACCGTCGCGACCGATGCGGGCAGGCCAGGCATTGGCCGCGATCGCCTTCCCCACCGCCTCCGGCCAGGCGGCGACGACCTCCGAGATCGCGCCGCCGGGTCCCAGGCGGACGAGCTCCTGGCGTACGTCGGCGTTGATCGGCTCGAGGCTCACGCCGCCTGCACCAGGCTCGCGTTCGCTTCGCGCCGAACCGCAAGGACGAGCTCCGGTGCGGGGGCACCCGTGGGCAGGGCGTCGACGGACGTCGCCGTAACCAGCGTCTGCCCGCCTTGGGGCAACGCAGCCAGAAGAGCCCTCCTTCGGTCGGCGTCGAGTTCGGAGAAGACATCGTCGAGAAGCAGGAGCGGCGGCGATCCTCGTCGCTCGGCAAGCGCGGCGGCTTCGGCGAGCAGGAGCGCGAGCACGGCCGTCCGTTGCTCGCCTTGCGAGCCGAACCCACGCAGGTCGCGCTCGCCGCCGCGGATCTCGACGTCGCGGAGGTGCGGCCCGAGCCCGGTAGTCCCGCGCTCGAGGTCGCGGGCCAGCCGTGACTCGAGCTTGGCAAGCGGGAGGCCCTGCTCTTCGTACGTGATCGTCGCGCCGCTCAGGCCAAGCCAACTCGCAACGGCGCTGAAGTCGGGCGCCAATGCGCTTACGAGCGCCGCGCGGGCGTGGTCGAGCTCGGTGCCCAGCGCTGCGACCCGCTCCGTCCACGGCCCGACCGCGCCTTGGTCGGAAAAGCCGGCCCGGGCGCGGCGGAGCGCCTCGTTCCGCTGTGCCAGAGCACGCCCGTACTCCGCGGGAAGGCCGGCCTGGGACGGCGTCAGGCGGCCGAGCATGCGGTCGACGTATGCTCGCCGCACCGCGGGTCCACCCTTGACGATCGCGAGCCGGTCGGGCAGGAAGGCGAGGCCCGTCAGACGGGCTCGGAGCTCTTCGGCCGACGCGAGCGAAGCTCCGTTCAGCCGCAGCTGCTTGCCCTCACCGGGCGTGATCGTCACCTCGGTCTCGACCGGTGCGCCGGCCTCTGCCCCCTGGAGCGAAACACGCGTCGCCTTCTCGCCGAAGCGAACGAGGCGCGGCTCTGCGCGGGTTCGAGGAGAGAACCCCTGGGCTCCGACGTGCAGCGCCTCGAGCAGGTTCGTCTTCCCCACCCCGTTCGGGCCGACCACGAGCACGAGCCCGCCCTCGAGCCCGACGTCGAGAGCAGCGTACGAGCGAAAGCTCCGAAGCGTGGCCTGCGTGACGATCAGCCGGCCAGCCTGATCGGCATGATCAGGTAGAGGAAGTCGTCGCTCTCGCCGTGGAGAAGACCCGGGCGCAACGGGCTGATCAGCTTGAGCCGCACGGTCTCGTCGGTCACCGACTCGATCCCGTCGCGAAGAAACTCCGCGTTGAAGCCGATCTCCAGCGCTTCACCCGTGTAGGCGACCGGCAACGACTCGCGCGCCTCGCCTACGTCTTGCGTCTGGGCCGACACGGTCAGCTCGCCCTCGTCGAAGCGCAGGCGAAGCGGCGACTTGCGCTGCGCGAGGAGCCCGGTTCGGCGGACGACGTCGAGCAGCTCCTCCCGCGGAAGATGCACCTCGGCCTCGAACTGCTCGGGGAGCAGCTGCTTGTAGTTCGGGAACTGCCCATCGATCCGCCGTGCCGTCAGCCAGACTCCCTCCACGCCGAACACGACCTGGTTCTCCTGAACGCCCAGTTGGATCGTCTCGCCATCGGCGCCCTGCCCGACACGAGCGAGTTCCTGAAGCGCGCGCGCCGGCACGATCGCTTCGAGCTCGCGACCGGATCCGCCGGAGAGCGCCGTCTCCTTCACGCTGAGCCGGTAGGAGTCGGTGGCCGCCATCACGAGCTTTTCACCCTCGAACCGGACGAGGATGCCCGTGAGAACGGGGCGCGATTCGTCACGTGAGGCCGAGCGCCCGACGCGACCGATCGTGTCCAAGAACGCCTCGCGGTCGACTGCGAACGCATTTTCGGGGTCGATCTCGGGGAGCCGGGGGAAGTCCTCTGGACCGTACGTGTTCAGGGAGTACGAGGCAGAGCCGCATGTCACTCTCGCCACGCCCTCGTCCGCCCTGTACTCGAGCGTTACCTCACCGGCGGGAAGCAGCCGAACGATGTCCACGAGCAGGCGCCCTGGAACGACGACTGCGCCTTCTTCCACTACCTGCGCCTCGAGCGAGTCACGGATGGAGATCTCCATGTCGGTCGAGCTCAAGTGGAGGCGCCCTCCCGTCGCGCGCAGCATGATGCCCGCGAGTATCTGAACAGTCGTGCGGGTGGAGACACCGCGGCCGGCGACCTGGAGCTTCTCGGCGAGCTCGTCTTTTCCGCACACCACACGCATCGTCGTGGCGGCAACGGTATCTATAGAAGTCATTTAAAGAGAACTTCTTGTAGTAGTCATAGGGAGTGTGAAGATCGGGGAAGACGGCTTGTTCCGGCGCGCTTCCTCGCGATGCAGGGTGGATGGGTCCTGGGGAGAACCGGCGCTTGTGCACAGGGAAGATGCCAGACGGCCGGCGCTCCCCAGCCGAGGTCTGTTCTCAACAGACGTTCTCAACGGACCTGCTTGATGCGGGCGGTCAAGTCCTGGACCAGGTTGTAGACGTTCCGGTCTTCCTGGATGAGCTTGGCGATCTTCGAGGTCGCGTGGATGACCGTCGTGTGGTCGCGCCCGCCGAACTTCTTGCCGATCTTCGGAAGGGAGCTGTCGGTGAGCTCGCGGCAGAGGTACATCGCGACTTGGCGCGGATAGACGATGTGCTGGGAGCGCCGGTCGCCGGTGAGCTCCTGAATAGACATGTGGAAGTGCTCGACCACGGTCTGCTGGATCTGCTCCACTGTGAGCTCGGGCATCTCGCCCTGCGGAAAGACGTCCTTCAAGACCTCCTGGGCGAGCTCGACCGTCATCGCCCGGCTCGTGAGGGAAGAGAACGCCACCACCCGTGTCAGGGCGCCCTCGAGCTCGCGGATGTTGGTCGAGATGCGGCTCGCTATGAAGGTGAGGACCTGCGTCTCGGGGACGTAGATGGCGTCCGTCTTCACTTTCTTCCGAAGGATGGCGATGCGGGTCTCGAGATCGGGCGGCTGGATGTCCGTGATCAGGCCCCACTCGAAGCGGCTTCGCAGCCGGGACTCGAGCGTTGCGAGCGCGCGGGGCGGCCGGTCCGAGGAGATCACGATCTGGCGGCCCGCCTCGTAGAGGCTGTTGAAGGTGTGGAAGAACTCCTCCTGGATCCGCTCCTTGTGCTCCAAGAACTGGATGTCGTCGATCAGGAGGACGTCGTAGTGGCGGTAGCGCTGCTTGAAGCCCTCGATGCGCTTGTCACGGAGCGAGTTGATGAAGTCGTTCATGAACGTCTCGCTCGTAACGTAGTGAGCGGTTAGGCCGCCGGTGTGCTCGGTGACGTAGGCGGCGATCGCTTGGAGCAGGTGCGTCTTTCCGAGTCCGGTCCCGCCGTAGGTGAAGAGTGGGTTGTAGGCAAGCGCCGGCGCCTCGGCGACGGCGAGCGCGGCCGCGTGCGCGAAGCGGTTCGAGGAGCCGATGACGAACGAGTCGAAGGTGTACTTGGGGTTGAGTCCCTCGAGCGATCGGGCTGGACGCAGCGGCGGGTCCGGCCCGGGCGCCGCGGCTGGAAGCTCGCGAACGACGATTCGCACGGTGAGCTCGCCGCCGAGCGCGTCGCGGGCGATCTCCTCGAGTAGCCCGCGGAAATGCCCTTCGATCCACTCGCGGGCGAAGTCGTTCGGAACGAGTAGGACGAAGGTCTGGCCGTCGAGCGAGCCGGGACCCACGTCGGAGAACCACGTCGAGTAGGTCGTGTCGTTCAGGGCGTCCTGCAACCGCGACGACATCTCGCCCCAGAGTGCGTCCGCACTCAACCCTGACGCCTGTTGCACGCCTTGAATCGCCCTCCGCCGGTCTACGCGAAGCGGCGACTATAGCAGCGCTCCCGAGCCCACTTCAACGCCTGTTCCTGGGGAAATCGCCGGGAGCAGAAACAGCGCGTTTGCAGGGATTTAGGCCCTCTCCACACACTTATCCACAGATGTGGAAAGGTGCGCGCTCGCCTTCTTCCATGCGCCCTCGCGCCTGTGGATTTCAGTGTGTCGCAAGTCTTCGCTTCGGTCGGAGGGGACGCTCATCTATACTGGTCGTCCGGCCGCCCGAGCGGCCGTTTCGACACCCTCATCTCGTGAAGCGAACGTACCAGCCGAACGTGCGCCGGCGGAAGCGTCGGCACGGATTCCGGGCGCGGATGTCGACGCGCGCGGGTCGAGCGATCCTCAAGCGCCGGCGCGCCAGGGGTCGGAAGCGCCTCTCCGCGTGAGCGTCGCTCGCCTGCGGCTCGCTCAGAGGCCAGGGGGCGGCCCATGAGCCGACGTCAGCATCGCCTCTCCCGCTCCCGCGACTTCGACACCGTCTATCGCAAGGGCCGGTCGGTCTCGACCCGGTTCCTCGTCCTCTACTCGTTTCCGCGGGAGGATGATCCGAGCGGCGTGCCCAGGCTCGGTCTTGCCGTCTCGCGCCAGCTCGGCGGAGCCGTCGACCGGAACCGCCTGAAGCGCCGCCTGCGAGCCTCGTTCGAAGAGCTGGCGGACCGTCTTCCGGCCGGCCACGACTACGTGCTGATCGCGCGGCCGGGCCTGGCCGAGTCGGTCGAGAGCCGCGGCTTCCCGTGGCTGACGGAGCGCGTCGGCGAGGTCTTCCGCCTCGCCGAAGGGACCGCCGCGTGAGGCACGTCGTCGCTCTCCCCATCCATGCGTACCGCTTCCTGGTGAGCCCGCTCCTCGGGCCGCGCTGCAAGTACCACCCGAGCTGCTCGCAGTACGCGCTCGACGCGCTGCGTGAGTTCGGGGTCCTCCGCGGGCTGGTCCTCGCCGGCTGGCGCCTGCTTCGCTGCAACCCCTGGAGCCACGGCGGCGTCGACTACCCGCACGACCAGACGCTCTTCGGGGCGCGCCGATGACGAACATCCTCGCCCCGATCGAGAACGTCCTCACGGCGCTGCTCGAGTGGTTGCACACCGCTATTGGGCTCCCGTGGGCGTGGGCCATCATCGCCCTCACCCTGATCGTGCGGGTGGCGATCCTGCCGTTGATTCTCAAGCAGGTCCGTTCGATGCAACGTCTGCAGATCCATGCGCCGGAGCTCAAGGCAATCCAGCAGAAGTACAAGCACGACAAGCAGAAGATGAACGAGGAGGTCATGAAGTTCTACCGGGAGAACAAGGTCAACCCGATGGCCTCCTGCTTCCCGATCCTCCTCCAGATTCCGATCTTCTTCGCGCTCTTCTTCGTGCTTCGAGACTTCGACGAGGAGGTCTATCCGAACTATCCGGACTCCGACCTCGGCTGGCTCAACCTCGTCCCCAGCATCACCGAGAACATCAACACGCACTGGTCGGGCTGGCTGCTGCTCGTCGTCTACGTCGGAAGCCAGCTTGCGTCGGTGATCTCGATGCCGTTGACCGACCCTCGCCAGCGCTACATCTTCCTGGCGCTTCCGTTCGTCATCATCCCCTTCGTCATCAACTTCCCGATCGGGCTGATGCTCTACTGGTCGACGACCAACCTCTGGGCCGTCGGTCAGGGCTACATCACGCGGCGGCTCGTCCCCAAGCCGCAACCGCCCCCGAAGCGCAGCTCGCGGACCCCGCCCAAGGAACCGGCGCCGGCCGAGGCCGCGCCGGCGGCTCCCGACTCCGGCTCGACGCCTGCGAAGGCGGCCGGAACCGGCCAGCAACGGGTCCGGCGCCGGAAGAAGAAGAAGAAGGGCCCGAGGGCGAGGCGGTGAGCGAGCCCGAGAGCCGGGTGCCGGACGACGGCGTCGTCGAGAGCGAAGGCGAAACGGTCGGTGAGGCGAAGTGGACGGCGCTCCGCGAGCTCGAGCGCCGTTTCCCGGGTCTCGACAAGGCCCACGTTCGCTTCACCGTCGTCTCGGAAGGAGAGCGCGGCCTTCTGGGCATTGGGCAGGTGCCGGCCCGGGTCTTGGCGCGGGTCGAGGAGGCGCCGCGACCCGCCTCTCCGGCGAGCGAGGAGCCGGGCTCGCCGGCGGCAAAGCTTCGCGAGGTCCTCGAGCAGGTCTGCTCCTCTCTCGGCGCGCCGTGCAAGATCGACATTGCCGAGAGCGACGAGCTCATCTCCGCGACGCTGACTGGTCCCGACCTCGGTCTGGTGATCGGCAAGCGTGGCCACACGATCGACGCGATCCAGTACCTGGCGAGCGCGATTCTCTGGCGTACGTCGGAGGGCGAGCGCAAGGAGGTCGTCGTCGACGCGGCGGGATACCGTGAGCGGCGACGGAGCTCGCTGGAGGACATGGCCGATCGAGCTGCCTCCGACGCGCTGCAAACCGGTCGCGCCGTCGCGCTCGAGCCGATGACTGCCGTCGAGCGGAAGATCGTCCACGTCCATCTCGCCGAGCGCCAGGACGTGGTGACCTCGAGCGAGGGGACGGAGCCGAACCGCCGCGTCGTCGTGGCGCCGGCGTCCTCGTCGGAGTGACTTTCAGAGGTCCTAACGCAATGAGGAGCGGTGCCGTCTGGCCGCACTGGGCGGGCCGAGGCGGCGTCCTCGGTCGCGCCCATACCTCTACAGGTATGAGCGCTCCCTGCGTCCTTGCCTCGAACCTCCCAGCGCACCCAGTCGGCGCGTCATCATTACGTTAGGACCTCTTGGCGACCCGCGCCTCGAGCGCTGGCTCGAGGCGCTCCTCGCCGAGCCCAGCCTGACGGCGGTTCGGGATGCAACCGAGGCACGACGCGTACACGTGGACGACGCGCTGGCCGCCGCCGAGCTGGTCGAGCAAGGTCCTGTCGTGGACGTGGGGTCGGGCGGCGGCTCCCCCGGGATTCCGCTTGCCTCGGCTCGCGCGGACCTCCAGGTCGACCTGCTCGAGGCCCAGCGGCGCAAGTGCAGCTTCCTCGAGTCGATCGCGGGCGGCTTTCCCAACGTGCGCGTGGTCTGCGCGCGCGCCGAGGAGCACGGCCGGGCCGCCGGGAGAGAGGCGTACGGGACCGCGCTGGCGCAGGCGCTTGCGTCTCCGCCCGTTGCGCTGGAGTGGTGTCTACCCCTCGTCCGGCAGGGCGGCCGAGCCGTCCTCCTGGCCGGCGAGGTCGACCTGGAGCGGGCAGCGGTCGCCGCGGGGCTGGTCGGAGGGGGGCTGCCCGAGGTCGTGCCCCGCGCCGGCTCCGAGCGGCGTTCGCTGCTCGTCGTTCCGAAGGTCGCCCCGACTCCCGAGCGGTTCCCCCGCCGCCCGGGCCTCGCTAGGAAACGTCCTCTCGCCTGATTAGCATCGAAGGGGTGGGAACCGTCTTCGCACTGGCCAACCAGAAGGGCGGGGTGGGCAAGACGACGACCGCCCTGAACGTGGCTGCGTGCCTGGCCGAAGCCGGCGCATCCACGCTCGTGGTCGACCTCGACCCGCAGGCCAACGCCACCTCGGGGCTCGGGGAACGGGCCAACGGGACCTCGACCTACGACCTGCTCGACGGTGCCCCACTCGAGGAGCTGACGCACGAGACCGCTGTTCCCAACCTCTACCTCGTTCCCTCCCGTCCGGAGCTCGCCGGCGCCGCCGTGGAGCTGGCGCGCCGCGACGACGGCGACACGCTCCTCCCGGCGGCGCTTCGGCCGGCAAGGGAGCGCTACGACTTCGTCTTCATCGACTGCCCGCCCTCGCTCGGGCCGCTGACCGTGAACGCGCTCGCGGCCACCGACCGGGTGCTCGTGCCCGTTCAGTGCGAGTACTACGCGCTCGAGGGCCTCGCGCAGCTCGTTCGTTCGATCGAGCTGGTGCGGATGCGCCTGAACCCGAGGCTCTCGCTCGCCGGGATGATCCTGACGATGGTCGACGGGCGAACGCGGCTCGCCGCCGACGTCGCCGCGGAGGTGCGCCGGCACTTCGGCGATCTCGTCTTCGAGGCGGTCGTCCCGCGAAGCGTTCGCCTGGCGGAGGCGCCGAGCTACGGCCTGCCCATCACCGCCTACGACCGCGGCTCCGCCGGAGCCGACGCCTACTACCGGGTGGCGAGCGAGCTTGTCGAACGCGCCTAGCTCCAACCCGCGCCGCGGTCTCGGCCGCGGCCTCGAGGTGTTGATGGGCGGCGCGGCCTCGACCTCGGAGCTCGTCCACATTCCCGTGGGCTCGATCCGCCCGAACACCCGCCAGCCGCGCCGCCGGCTCGACGGCGAGGGCATCGAGGAGCTGGCCGAGTCGATCCGGGCGCAAGGGCTCGTCCAGCCTGTGATCGTGCGCTCGGCGGCGGACGGCGGCTACGAGCTGATCGCCGGTGAGCGCCGCTGGCGGGCCGCCCGGGTAGCGGGCCTCGCGACGGTGCCGGCGCTGGTGCGGGCGACCGACGATCGCGACTCCCTCCTCCTCGCGCTCGTCGAGAACGTCGCCCGCGAGGATCTCACCCCGGTTGACGAGGCGCGTGCCTACGCCGTGCTCATGGACGAGTTCTCGCTCGGGCTCGGCGAGGTCGCCGAGCAGGTCGGCCGCTCGAAGCCGACCGTGTCGAACCGCGTCCGGCTCCTCGAGCTTCCCGACGACGTGCTCGGGCTTCTCGAGCGTGGGCAGCTTTCCGAGGGACATGCGCGCGCCGTTCTCGCCGTCCCCGACAACGAGGAACGCCGGCGGCTCGCGCGGCGGATCGTGCGCCGGGGGATGTCGGTACGAGCTGCGGAACGGGCCGCCCGCTGGGCCGGCGCCAGCACGAAGCCCCGCCGGCGCCAGCCGGTCGACCCGGCGCTCGCCGAGCGGGCGCGCGAAGCTCTTCGGCGTCTCACCGGGGCCGACGCGAGGGTCGCCTCCGGCCGGATCGAGGTCTATTTCGAGACCGAGCTCGAGCTCGAGGAGATGGTGGAGGTCCTCGAACGCGCCTCGCTACAATCCTCCGGCGCGGGCGATTAGCTCAGTCGGTTAGAGCGCCGCTCTGATAAGGCGGAGGTCCCTGGTTCGAATCCAGGATCGCCCACTTCGTGCGTGCTCGCTGGGCCGCGAGCAACGTGTCTTCGACCTCCTGAATCCGGTCACGGGGGCCGCGGCTATGATCAGACGAGGCCCGCCCATGCAGGAGATGGTCATCTACGGCGTGAGCTTCGACATGGTCGGCAAGCAGCCGATCGTCTTGCTGAAGACCGCCGACGGCAACAAGTTCCTGCCGATCTGGATCGGCCATCCGGAGGCGGCCGCGATCCTGATGAAGCTCCAGGGCGCGGCGACGCCGCGGCCGATGACCCACGACCTCTTCACCGACATCCTGTCCCAGCTGGAGGCGCGGGTCGTGAAGATCGCGGTCACCGAGCTACGGGAGAACACGT
>Ga0081538_10003046_pt1 | contig 15966 bp, 12 predicted proteins | sample TabmetS5T2R1_FD_71022 | JGI IMG/M metagenome (GOLD analysis project Ga0081538, IMG submission 71022) | Tabebuia heterophylla rhizosphere microbial communities from the University of Puerto Rico - S5T2R1 | ecosystem: Host-associated > Plants > Roots > Rhizosphere ... | reverse complement strand
AAGGAAGGGACCGACGTGACCGAAGATCATCCCCAGGAGTACGCTTACCTAAGACTCCCACCCCACGAAGAGATGCGTTCCTGTGTCGGCCTCGTGCTGGCAGGGATGGCGGCACGGGCCAGGGTAGGAGTGGGAGGATTGGAGGAGGCCATGCATGTTCTGGAGGGCTTTCACGCCGATGACGCTCCAACCCGCTTTCGCTTCTCCCTGGACGGGGATGGGGTTCTCGCCGAGGTCGAAGAGCCGGCGACTGGAGGGAGCTCAGAGACGAGCTGGCGTACCGTAGTCGAGCTGGTCTCGTGAGCCGACGCTATCGCAGACCGGACAAAGCGCGCACGCGCCGCCTGCTCGTGCGCTACCACAAGCACGATGACCAGAACGCCCGCGAGCGGGTCATCCAGGAACAACTTCCCCTGGCCGAGTTCTTGGCCCGCAAGTTCGCAGGCCGCGGGGAACCCCTGGACGATCTGATCCAGGTCGCCTCCGTCGGCCTGATAAAGGCGGTGGACCGCTTCGATGTAGATAGGCAGATCGAGTTCTCCACCTACGCCACCCCGAACATCCTCGGGGAGATCAAACGCTACTTCCGTGACAAGGGTTGGGCGATGCGGGTCCCCCGCGGCCTGCAGGAGCTGCGCCAGTCGGCGAAGGAAGCAATACGCAACGAGACGGTCAGGACGGGACGTTCGCCGACGCTTGAGGAGCTCGCCGAGACGCTCGACGCCGACGTCGAGGGTGTTGCGGAGGCGCTGACCCTCGGGCGGGCATACAACACGGCCAGCCTCGACGCGCCAGTAAGCCAGGACGAGCCCAACGGGGACACGATCATGGACTTCCAGGCCGACGATGAGTCCCCGATAGAAGGGTTGGAGGACAGGATCCTGCTCCAGGAGGCCATCGAGGGCCTCAAGGACCAGCAGCAGGAGATCCTGAAGCTCCGCTTCAACGAGGGAAAGACACAGACCGAGATCGCAGACCACATAGGCGTCAGCCAGATGCACGTCTCCCGCCTGCTCAGACGCGCGCTGGAGGACTTGCGGGTCGAACTGGAGTACCTGGAAGATGAGCGCGAGTTGTCCCCGGATGGGGCGCATGCAGAGTAGCGAGATACGCCGCCGGTTCCTGGACTTTTTCGCTGAGCGGGGCCACATGCTCTACCCGAGCGCGTCCCTGATCCCCCACAACGACCCTACGGTGCTCCTGACCACGGGCGGGGTCCAACAATTCATCCCCTATTTTCTCGGCCAGGAGAGGCCGCCTTCCACGCGGGCGGTGAGCGTGCAGAAGTGCTTCCGTACCCCCGACATCGAGGATGTCGGGGACTGGCATCATCTCACCTTCTTCGAGATGCTCGGGAACTTCTCCTTCGGGGACTACTTCAAGAAGGATGCCATAGGGTGGGCCTGGGAGTTCGTGACGGAGGAGCTGGGCATCGATCCCGAGCGCCTGTGGGTAACGATCTTCGAGGGCGACGAAGACGCCCCCGAGGACGTGGAGGCGAAGGAACATTGGATGGGCGTCGGCGTGCCCGAAGAGAGGATCTTCGGCCTCCCCAAGAGCGAGAACTGGTGGGGGCCGCCGGGAGAGACCGGGCCGTGTGGCCCGTGCTCGGAGATCTACTACGACCACGGTGAAGAGTTCGCCAGGGGCGACCCGCACGAGGACCCGAAGTACGGTCCCGGCGGAGAGGAGGGGGATCCGCGCTTCCTCGAGATCTGGAACCTCGTCTTCAACCAGTACGAGCAGTTGAAAGACAAGTCATTCGTGCCCCTGGACAAGACCGGTATCGACACCGGCATGGGATTGGAACGGACCACCGCCGCGGTACAGAACGTTCTCTACGTCTACGACACCGACCTCTACGCACCAATCTTCGAAAGGGCAAACGAGTACACGGGCGTCTCCCTGGGTGACTCGGAGACCACGGATCGCGCGCTGCGCATCGTGGCCGACCACGCGCGCGGCATGGCCTTCCTCATCGCCGACGGCGTCAGGCCCGGGAACCAGCGCAGGGAGTACGTACTTCGCCGCATAATACGCAGGGCGATGTTACAGGCGCATTCCCGCCTCGGCATGAGCCCTGGCCAGCTCGCCTCTCTGGCCGAGGTCGTGGTCGACTACATGGGCGACTTCTACGATGAGTTACGGACGGCGCGTGAGGACATACGTCGCATCGTCACCGGCGAGGCCACGAGGTTCATCGAGATCTACGAGTCGGGGATGTCGCTTTTGGCATCCGAGATAGAGCGGATGCGGGGCGGACACTTTCCTGGTGAGGTGGCCTTCATGTTGCACGACACGTACGGCTTCCCTGTGGAGGTGACGCGGGAGGTGCTCGCCGAGAGGGGTCTGTCGCTCGATGAGGCGGGTTTCGAGGCTGCGATGGGCGCGCAACGGGAGCGAGCCAGGGAGGCCATGCGGGGCTACGAGCGGGTCGTCGCCGCGTTCAGGGATCAGGAGATAAGGAGCCGCTTCGTCGGCTACGAGCGCGAGCAGGTAGAGACGAGGATAGTCGCCGTGGAGCCCGTGCCCGACGCGGCGGGGGAAGTCTACGTCGTACTGGCCGATAACCCTTTCTACGCCACCGGCGGCGGGCAGGTGGCGGATGGGGGTTGGATCACCTCGGAGGACGGTCAGCTCGAGGTCTTCGATGCCATCCCTGCGGGTGACTATCAGGTGCTCAGGGCCAGGACAGAACGCGGCGCGTTCGAGGTTGGGGATGCGGTAACGGCCTCTATAAACAGGGTGCGCCGCCAGCAGATAGAGGCGAACCACACGGCGACGCACATCCTGCACTGGGCGCTGAGGGCGGTCCTCGGACAGGACGTGGTGCAGGCGGGCAGCTACGTCGGGCCCGACAGGTTGCGCTTCGACTACCGTTACGGGGGGAGGGTCACAGACGAAGAGATCGGGCGCATCCAGGAGCTCTCTCTGCAGAAGATAACCGAGAACCAGCCGGTCAGGTACTTTACGACCACGCTCGAGGAGGCTCGCAACCTCGGAGCGATAATGCTCTTCGGGGAGAAGTATGCCGACCTGGTGCGCGTGGTCGAGGTCGATGGATTCTCGCGCGAGCTGTGCGGCGGGACGCACGTGCGCGGCACCGCCGAGATCGGGGCTTTCAAGATACTCTCCAACAGAAAGCACGGAGCCGACCTCTACCGCATCGAGGTCATAACGGGTAGGGAGGCGCTCTACTACCTAACCGGGGCGACCGAGAAGGCAGAAGAGGTCTCCGAGTCGTTGAAGGTCGAGATCGAGGACCTCCCCGGCGCCGTAGGACGGCTGCGCGAGGAGGTAGAAGCGTCTCGCGAGGCCGTCAGGGAGCAGGCACTAAAGCGGGGTCTCGAGGAGGTCGGCGACCTCGTCGAAGGCGCCCAGCAGGTCAACGGAACGAGGGTGGTAACGGGCCAGGTCGCCGCCGCCGACGTCAGGGGGCTGCGCCAGATCTCCGACGACGTCAAGAATCGTCTCGGCGCTCCCTCCGCGGTGGTGCTGGCCGCTGCTCTCGGAGGCAAGGCCGTGCTCGTCGCCAACTTTCACCCCGAGGTCTCCCGCAGGGTCGAGGCCGGGGAGATAGTGCGGGAGGTCTCGGGCGTACTCGGGGGTGGCGGCGGTGGCGGCGCGACGATGGCCCAGGCCGGCGGCGGAAACCTCGAGGCTATCCCCGACGCTCTCGCCAGGGTGCGCGAGATCCTCGACCAACGTCTCGCGGACCCGGAGTAAGTCCTGTCGCTAGCCGACCGCGGGCGAATCGCCGCCCTCGACCTCGGCGAGGTGCGCACCGGCGTTGCCGTTTCGGATCCGGGAGGCGTGATCGCCAGCCCGCTCGAAGTGATACCGAGCGGGGACCTCTCCGGTTACCTGAGCCGGCTCGTGGACGAGGAGGGTGTCTGCGAGGTCGTCGTAGGCGTGCCGAAAACGCTCGGCGGGGAGGTCGGCTTCCAGGCCCGCAAAGTTTTGGCTAGACTAGACGCCTTGAAGACAGAGTTCCCTGGGGTGCGCTTCGTGGAGTGGGACGAGCGATTCACGACCCGCCTGGCCGGCCGTGGCAGAACCAAGGGGACTGTGAGGGTGGATCACCTGGCGGCCGCAGAGATGCTGCAGGAGTACCTCAGGGCGAGGGAGGGTCTTTGAGGCGCTACGATGGGGGAGGGCGACGAGACCGGGAGGAGATCGATGCCAGGCTCGACGCGCTCCAGAAGTCCGGTTCCAGAAGGGCTCGCCGCAAACGGCTCTCGAACGCCGGGTCGGCCGTGCTGGGCGTTGTTCTCGTGCTCGGCATCCTGGGAGTTATCTTCATCATTTACTCCGCGGCAACAGGAGGCGAGGACGGGTCAAAGGAAGCGGCGAGGGTGCAGGTCGTCAAAGGCGATACGCTCTCGGACGTCGCCGCCAAACTCGAGGAGGCCGGGGCCATAGAGAGCGCCTTCGTCTTCGAGTTGCAGGCCAGGTACGAAGGCTACGGCACGGAGATAAAGACCGGACAGTATACCTTCCGGCCGGGCCAGACTAGCGGGGAGATCCTCCATGAACTGACCGTCGGACAGCCCCCGCCAACGATCACGGTAACGATTCCCGAGGGACTCACGATCGAAGAGACCGCAGGGACCGTCGCCGCAGACAGCAGCGTAACCGCGCCCGCGTTCGAGGAGGCCGCGCGTAGAACCGACTACGGGTACGCCTTTCTCGACGACCCCGACGTCAAAACGACAGAAGGGTACCTCTTTCCTGCGAAGTACGATTTCGAGAAGGGCGTTACCGCCAGGCAGATAGTGGACAGGCTCCTCGAGCAGTATCTACTAGAGACCCAGGAAATCGACTTCGCAGAGGCGAAAGAACGTCTCGACCTTACGGAGGATCAGGTCGTAACCGTGGCCTCCCTGATCGAGAAAGAGGCCGCCAGCCCCGAGGAGAAGCCCCTGATAGCGTCGGTGATCTACAACCGCATGCGCAAGGACACGCCGCTCCAGATCGACGCCACGATCCAGTACGCACTGAAGAGACCAAAGGCGAACCTCTCGCTGGCGGATCTGAAGGTAGACTCGCCTTACAACACCTACGAGAAAGAGGGGCTGCCCCCAGGACCCATATGCAGCCCTGGAAGAGAGTCACTCCTGGCCGCGCTGAACCCCGCGAATACCAACTACCTCTACTACGTCCTCGAGGCCAACGGCGAGAAACATTTCTTTACCAAGAGCTACGAAGATTTCCTCCGGGAGAAAGAGCAGGCAGAACGCTGATCTTGCAAATCTGCGGCTTTTCGTGGAAGATCCCACCCTGCAGGGCCGATCCGCGCACGGGTGAGTTCGCTCGTGATGCGTTCGAGCCCGCCGAAACTCCTTGACGGAGCACATGTGGCGCGCGAGAGGAGGCCTTCGTGGCTTCCGCTCGTGCGTAGGGGAGAAGGCACTGGGCCGACCCCCTTTCGATGCTGGCTAGAGACGAGAGGGCGAATTTGGGCAAGCAGGCGATCAAAGGGAGATTTGGAGGAGGGATCACACGCCGGAGGTTTCTCGGGACCCTCACGGCCGGAACCGCCCTTGTCGCGCTCTCCGGCCCCCTCGCTTGCGAGCCCGGTTCGCGCACCCAGGCGTCCGCCGCGGCCCAGGGGCCCGGACGGGCCAGGACTTTCCGCTCGCGCCCGGATCTCCGTCCGCCCGCCATCAAAGTCAACGCGAATCTGCCCGGCACGGCTCCGGGCCACATCTTCGTCTCGCCGAAAAAGGGCCCAGATGAGGAAGCTCCCACCCAGGACGCACCGCTAATCGTCGACGCCAGCGGCGAGACTGTCTGGTTCCATCCGCTGCAGGATGCCGAGGCCGATGCTTTCACCTTCGAGGTCCAGACCTACAAGGGGGAGAGGGTGCTCACCTGGTGGGAGGGACTCCATACGGGCTACGGCCAGGGCCACTACGTCATCTTCGATAGCTCCTACCGCGAAATAGCCCGCTTCGGGGCCCAAAACGCTTACCAGGGCGACCACCACGAGTTCCTCATAACCCCGCATGATAGCGCCCTGATCACCATCTACGCCAAAGTAGCTATGGACCTCTCAGGGGTGGGCGGTCCGGTGGATGGGGAGGTGCTCGACGGGATAGTCCAGGAGATAGACATCGAAAGCGGGGAGGCGCTCTTTGAGTGGCACAGCCTCGATCACGTGGGGCTAGATGAGTCCCTCTACGAGCCCCCTCCCGACCTTGAGGCGCCTTTCGACTACTTCCACATCAACTCCATAGATGTATATGACGAGGATCACCTGCTCATCTCGGCACGCAGGACAAGCGCGCTCTACAAGGTGGACAAAAGAACGGGAGAAGTGGTGTGGCGGCTGGGAGGGGAGAAGAGCGACTTCGAGATGGGACACGGCACCAGGACCGACTGGCAGCACGATGCCCGCCGCCAAGGAGATGGCACCATCACCATCTTCGACAACGGCGGGGTCGAAAAAGACATACAGTCCCGTGGCATAGTGGTCGAGGTCGACGAAGATGACATGAGCGCCACACTGGTAGGCGAGTACACGCATCCGAGCAAGATACTCGCGGCCACCCAGGGCAACCTCCAGGTGTTGCCCAACGGGAACGTGTTCGTCGGGTGGGGCAGCGAGCCGTCCTACTCGGAGTTCGGCCCTGACGGCAAACTGCTCTACGACGCGAGCTTCCCCTCCCAGGTCGAGTCTTACAGAGCCTTCCGCTTCCCGTGGAAGGGTCAGCCTGAGGATCGGCCAGCAGTCGTGGCCGAAGCCGGGCCGGAGGACAGGGTAACGGTCTACGTCAGTTGGAACGGCGCCACGGAAGTAGACTCCTGGCAAGTGCTGTCCGGCGGAAGCCCCGACGAGCTCGAGCCCGCAGGCTCGGCCCCCCGCAAGGGCTTCGAGACCGTCGTAACGCTGCAAACCAGTGAGCCTTACGTCGCCGTCGAAGCCAAAGACGGCTCCGGCAGGGTACTCGGTACCTCCGAGGCGGTCGAGCCGGTAGGGCCCTCCGCTTCGACGGGCCAAACCCGCACGTAAGGAACTCTGCAGGGCTGGATAGTGGACAAACGCCGGATACAGCTTCGATGGTTCGAGGCCGGCGCCGCGCTCGCGGTGATCGCGGCATTCGCCGTTATCGGTCCGTTGAGGGGCACCTTTGCGCCGATACCCTGGGTCATGATGCTCTGTACCCTTATCTTGTTCTTGACGCCGGGCGCACTACTGGTGCGCTGGTTCTGGAGGGACTATTTTTTCGGCGCCGCGCTCGCGCCGGCGGCTTTCGTCACGAGCGTCGGGCTCTTCGCCCTCCTGGCTGTGCCCGTGCTCATCTTGCAGGGTACTCTGGACGCCTACCTGTGGGCCTGCGGAACGATCGTCGCCGCGTGTTGGCTCGCCGCCGTGGTCCTGGCGTTCCGCCCCGAGCAACCTGAAGAAGGTCAGAGCGGCTTCTCGCTTTCCGACCGAGGGGGGATGCTCTGGATGCCGTTCGCCGCCCTCGTCGCTGCGCTCTCGTACATCGCCAGGAACACGGCCCCGAGCTACTACGGTGACATCTGGATCTATCTCTCGTGGGTCAGGGAGTACCTCGGCGGTGACAGGCTCGCCTCCGTCGAACCCTTCTTCGGTAGTGAGGTGGGCCTCTCGCGCGCCAGGATCAACGGCTGGATACTGGAGCAGGCCGCGGTCTCCAAAGTCTCTGGGGTCGACCCGGTAGACCTGGCATTCTCATACCTTAACCCTGCACTGGTGGTTGTGGCTTTCCTGGTCTTCTACGCCCTGGCGCGCATCCTGTTCGAGAGCGAGAAGGCGGCGCTGTTCTCCGGATGCCTGTACGCCCTGTTCTTCTTTATACACCTCAGCCAGTCGCGCATAGCCTGGGGAGGGGAGTTCGTCCAGCGCCTGCCCGAGGACAAACTGGTCGCCAAGTTCCTCTTCTTGCCCCTGGCCCTCGCGTTCGCCTACGCTTTTTTGCAAGGCGGGGCGAAGAGGTACTTCATTGGTTTCTCGTTCCTGTGCTGTGCCGTCATGGCCGTGCATCCCATAGGTCTGGCGATCATCGGGATCTCCATGGCCGGGTTCGCGGTTTTGCACCTCGCCGCCGACCCCCGCAGCCGGGCGGCATGGATCAGGATCTCGGCCATGGGCCTGACCGGTGTCGCGATAATCGCCGTTCCGGCGGTCCTCGTCTCGTCGTTTACCGATGAGTCGCTGTCGAATGCCCTGGCCGACTCGGACATCAACTCCGGCGACCCCGACGTGCTACGGAACATGATCTTCGTCAGCCCGGAGAGGAACCGCATCTTTGAGCTGGCAGACGGCTCCTACATCATGCACCCTTCGTTGCTCCTCGATCCCGTGATAGCCTCCGCATTCTTGATCGGACTCCCTTTCTTGCTCTGGCGCTTGAAGCGGAGTCTGGCCGCACAACTGCTCTTCGGGACGATGTACGTGACGACGATAATCGTCTACGTACCCCCGATCGCCACATTCCTCGGCGATAACGTCGTGCTCCCGGGCCAGATCTGGCGTCTGGCCTGGCCGGTACAGCTCGCCGCTGTACTGACGCTTGGCTGGCTCGTGTGGAGCGCCACAGACTTTGTGGCCGCGTGGCTGCGAAGCTTCCGGCCGGCGCGTCTGCTGGCGGGGGCACTACCGATCCTGCTGGTCATCGCCCTGACCGCAGCGGCCGTGCCCCAGGCGCGTCAAGGTATGGAGTCCATTCAGGCGCACAGGGAAGCGAGCCGCGAGTCTGGCTTCTATCCTTCCGATCCCATCTTTCCCTGGTTCCGTGAGGAGATTCGCTCGCCCGTCGTCGTGCTCGCGCCCGACATCCAGAGCGCCCGTATCCCCGCTTACTCCTCAGAGGCCAACGTCGTCAGCCGCAGGGGAGGATTGGTGTTGAGGGTCCTCCCCGAGCTAAAGGAGCGGGTGCCGGGCCAGATCGAAGTGCCCCAGGGGTCCCTGGACGTGCAGGAGTTCTTCAGTGGGACCACGCTGCAGCAACGCATCGAGATCCTGCGCCGCAACGACGTGGACTACGTGATGGTGGCCAGGGACTCACAACTGGCCGAATCGCTCGAGCGCCTCTCCGGCTTCACCCCCGTAGAGACACCCAGTGAGAGGTACGATCTCTACGCCGTGGACCTCCAGGAGGTGGCCTCGGAATCAGGAGCTCTGCTGAGTTCGCCTGGGGCCCATTCTGTAGAATTGTCCTCTCCGGATACTCGACCTGGGAGGCGGATCTCTTGACGTTTTTCGGAAGGCTCGGCGATAGGGTGGTCGGCGCCCCTTCGATACTCGCGGCCGATTTCTCGGAACTGGCCGAGGAAGTGCGGAGGGCCGAAAGGGGTGGAGCCGCGCTCGTACACTTCGATGTGATGGACAACCACTTCGTCCCGAACCTTACCGTGGGCCCCGCCGTCGCGGCCTCGCTCGCCGCCGCGGTGGACCTCCCCATTGACGCCCACCTCCAGGTAACGAACCCTGACAACCTGATCCCATCTTTCATCGGGGCCGGGGTCGTCAGCATCTCGGTCCAACCCGAGGTGGTCACGCACCTGCACCGCACGCTCGACCTGATCCGAACCGGCGGTTGCGAGGCCGGCGTCGCCCTGAACCCGACGACTCCTCCCGAGTCCATAGAGTGGGCACTGCCGTACGTGAGCTACGTGAACGTAATGAGCGTCAACCCCGGCTTCGGGGGCCAGGACTTCATCCCCGAGATGGTCGAGAAGGTCAGGCGTCTCAAGGAGATGACCGACGCCCCCGTCGAAGTGGACGGCGGCATCACGGTCGAAACCGCGCCGCTCATGGTCAGGGCGGGCGCCCAGATCCTCGTCGCAGGTTCGGCGGTCTTCAAAGGCGATCCGGCGACCGAGATGCGCAAGATCATCGAAGCCGGGCAGGGAGCTAGTCAGCATCTCAGCTAGTCAGCACGCTCCGGCCCTTCAGTCGGAGCGTGCTAAAGACGCGAAGCGTTTCCTTGCTGCCCTGCTCCTCGTGTGGTATAGGTTGCCCAGTAACTTTCGGGGGCGGGTGGAATTCCCGCACCGGCGGTGAGCCTGGCAGGGCCGTCTTTCGTCGCTGCCGGGGAGCCCGCGAACCTCTTTGGAGGTTGAGCCGGTGAACGCTCGTATCCGGTGCGAGCCGTAGTCCGGCGCCGACGGTCAGAGTCCGGATGGGAGAAAGGAAGACGTGCAGCAGGATTCGATGATGGATCTTGCCCGTTGCCTCGCCGAGCGCGGGCGTTACTCGGTTGCACCGAACCCCCTGGTGGGGGCCGTAGTCGCCCGTGACGGAAGCGTGCTAAGCGAGGGCTGGCATTCCAGGGCCGGAGAGGACCACGCCGAGATAGTAGCCCTGAACGAGGCCGGAGGAACGGCGCGCGGGCACACCTTGTACGTCACGCTCGAGCCGTGCAACCATTACGGTAGGACGCCGCCGTGCGTCGAGGCCATCTTGCGATCAGGCATCTCTCGCGTGGTGGTGGGACACTTGGACCCCAATCCGAAAATGCGGGGACGAAGCGTCGGGATCTTGCGCGGCGCCGGGGTCGAAGTCGAGGTAGCCGCCGATCCCGTCTTCGAGTGGCAGAATGAGCAGTACTTTCACCACATGCGAACCGGAAAGCCGTTCGTCCACATCAAACTCGCTGCGACGCTCGACGGAAGGATCGCGGCGGCGGGGGGCGACAGCAAGTGGGTGACGGGCGAAGCCGCCAGGAGGCGGGCCCACGAGCTGAGGGCCGAGGCCGGGGCGGTACTCGTCGGCGCGAACACCGTCCGGACGGACGACCCTATGCTTACTGCCAGGGGCCTTCCCGTACCTTCGCCCTTTATAACCCGGGTGGTTCTGGACACCCACCTGACCATAGGCCCGGAGAGCGCGCTTGCGAGGAGCGCAGGAGAAGCGGCCGTCCTCGTGTTCGCCTCCGAGGCCGCGCTCGATGGCCGCGAAACCAAGCTGGAAAGGGCCGGCGTCGAGGTGGTTGCTGCCCCGCCCTCTGAGGAGGGCCTCGATCTTCTCCATGTCTTGGGTGAGCTGGGTGAGCGTGGGATCAAGGGCCTGCTCGTCGAGGGCGGGGGCGAGACGGCCACGCGCTTTGTCCGCAGGGGGCTCGCCGACAAGCTCACCCTGTTCTACGCGCCGAAACTACTCGGCTCTGAGGGCGTGCCTATGATCGGTGCGCTCAGGGCTACGAAGGTGGCAGAGTCGCTGCGATTCTCGGTCTCGGAAGTCGAAAAAGTAGGCGATGACATCGCCGTGACGCTCTATCCCGTCGGGGAGGAGGAACGTGTTCACCGGGCTTGTTGAGGAAGTAGGGCGCGTCTCCTCGATCGGGGAGGGTCAGATGTTGCGTTTGAGCATCTCCGCCGGCAGGGCGTCTGAGGGTGCCAGCGCTGGCGACAGCGTGTGCGTGAACGGGGCGTGCCTGACGATCGGCGAGGCCGATGGTGAGACGCTCACCTTCTTCGCCATGCCCGAGACGTTGAGGCGCACGGCGCTAGGGGGCCTCGTCGTCGGGAGTCTTGTCAACCTGGAGCGGGCGATGTCCGCGGGGAGCAGGTTCGGGGGGCACATCGTGCAGGGTCACGTCGACGGCGTAGGCGAGTTGCTCGGGGTAAGGCCGGAAGGCGACGCGGAGATCTGGGAGTTCGCGGCCCCCGAGGCCGTGCTGCGCTACTGCGTCGAGAAGGGCAGTATCTGCGTCGACGGTATAAGCCTGACGATAGTCTCGATCGGCGCGAACGCATTCACCGTCTCGATTCTGCCCCAGACCCGCGCGAACACGAATTTGCGGGAACTCGGGACGGGGGGCAGGGTAAACCTCGAGGCCGATGTTATCGGCAAGTACGTAGAGCGGCTGCTCGGGCCGCGCCTGGCAGGAAGACTTTCAACTAGCGAGAGGAGTATCGCAGATGCCTTTTAGTCCTATAGAGGAGATCGTCGAGGATATCAAGCACGGCAAGATGGTCATCGTTTGTGACGACGAGGACCGCGAGAACGAGGGCGACCTGACAATGGCCGCCGAACTCGTAACCGCCGATGACATCAACTTCATGGCCTCCTACGGTCGGGGTCTGATCTGCCTGCCGATGGCGGGGGAGATCGTGGACCGCCTCGACATACCTCAGATGGTCACCCACAACGCGTCGAGGATGGGCACAGCGTTCACGGCCTCCATCGAGGCGAAGGACGGCATCACGACGGGCATATCCGCAGCCGACAGGGCCCATACCTGCAGGGTCGCCGTGGATGAGGCGACAGGCCCGGAAGACCTCGTAATGCCAGGACACGTCTTCCCTTTGCGGGCGAAGGACGGGGGTGTCCTGCAGCGCGCCGGACAGACCGAGGCCGCCGTCGACCTCGCCAGGTTGGCCGGGTTCAAGCCCGCGGGTGTGATCTGCGAGATCATGAAAGAGGATGGCACGATGGCCCGCGTACCCGACCTGGAGAGGTTCTCCAAAGAGCACGGCGTCAAGCTGGTGACGGTGGCCCAGATCATCGAGTACCGTCACGCCTTCGAGACGCAGGTCAGGTGCGCCGTCGAGACGCGGCTGCCCACCCCGTTCGGGGAGTTCAGGCTGCGCGCCTACGAGAATGACATAGACGAACTTACCCACGTGGCGCTCGTCATGGGCGAGCCCGAAGGTAAGGACGATGTGCTCGTCAGGGTCCACTCGGCGTGCCTGACGGGCGACGCTCTGCACTCCTTGCGCTGCGACTGCGGCGAGCAACTGGAGGCCGCCATGGGACGCATCGCGGAGGAAGGCGAAGGCGTGATCGCCTACATGCAGCAGGAAGGTCGGGGTATCGGGCTCCTCAACAAGATGAGGGCCTACCACCTCCAGGATGAGGGGATGGACACGGTCGAGGCCAACCAGAAGCTCGGTCTCGCCCCCGACCTCAGGGACTACGGGGTCGGGGCCCAGATCCTCAAAGACCTCGACCTCAAGCGCATACGTCTCCTTACCAACAATCTGACGAAGGTCGTGGGCTTGAGGGGCTTCGGGCTGGAAATAACCGAGCGCGTCCCCATCGAGATGGAGCCCAACGGCCACAACGAGCGCTACCTCAAGACGAAGCGGGAGAAGCTGAACCACGTCTTCGAGAAGTTCTAGGAGGGAAGCGTGGAGGGAGCCAATCACATCGAGGGGAACCTCTCCGCCGAGGGGAGTTCCTTCGGGATAGTCGCTTCGCGCTTCAACGATTTTGTCGTGAAGGCGTTGCTGGAAGGGGCTATCGAGGCGATCCGGCGTCACGGGGGCGACGCGGAGGCCGTCGACGTCGTTTGGGTCCCCGGTTCCTACGAGATACCCCTCGTCGCCAGAGAGCTGGCCCTATCGGGACGATACGATGCTGTGATCTGCCTGGGGGCCGTGATCCGGGGCGCAACGGCCCACTTCGACTACGTCGCCGGCGGGGCCGCCGGAGGCATCTCGAACGTGGCGCTGGAGAGTGGGGTGCCCGTGATCTTCGGTGTCATAACCACGGAGTCGATCGAACAGGCTATAGAACGCGCCGGCACGAAGATGGGTAACAAGGGCTTCGAGGCGGCGGTCTCTGCGATGGAGATGGCCGACCTCATGGCGAAGCTTCGCGAACGCGCGTCGCAAAGCGACACGCCCGCCACGCTCGAGAACCCCTGAGGGCTAGATGGCCTGCGACGTCGAGGAAGGCGCTCCTATAGAGGCCTTCGTGACCTTGAACCCCTTGAGACACGAGGTGCAAACCCATTCGCGCCGCGTGGCCGGGCCTACCTGGATACGGACCTTCTGCAAGTTTGGCTCTCTGCGACGGCGCGTCGCCTTCAGCGAGTGGCTGCGGGCGTTGCCGAAGTCTGGCTTCTTTCCGCACGAATAACAAACTTTCGCCACGAAACGTCTCCTGTGCTAGGATACCGGTCGAATTTGGGGACCCCGGAAAGCCCGACTCGCAAGCCCTATCCGGATGTCGGGCGGTGATTGTACCAGATTGTCGACGATCTCCTACGGTGGGGATTGGTCTGCCGGAAACCCCTCGAGAGGAGCAATGAAGGATTCCTTGCGATGGCGATAGAGGTGGCCCACATGGTTGCTGCGGCCCACGCGGCTCTCAAGGCCCAGGTCGCCAGGATCAACGACCTCAACGTCTATCCCGTGCCTGACGGGGATACCGGTACGAACATGTTGCTCACCCTGGGTTCCGCGTTGAGCGAGACGTCGGGCAAGTCCTACGGTAGCCCCGAGGAGGCGAGCAAAGCCTGCGCCAGGGCCGCGCTGATGGGCGCGAGGGGAAACTCCGGGGTCATACTCTCGCAGATGATCCGGGGCGCGTGCGAGGTACTGGCCGACAGGAGATCCCTGGACGCCGAGGCCTTCGCCGCGGGGCTCGAAGGCGCTAGGGAGCGGGCCTACGCCTCTGTTCGGGAACCGGTCGAGGGCACGATGCTCACCGTCATCAAGGATGCGGCCCTGGCCGCCAGCGAGGCTGCCGAAAGTGAGGACGCTGACCTGCTTTCTGTGGCCGGAGTGGCGAGACAGGCGGCCCACGATTCGGTGCGTCGCACCCCGGAGCTGCTCCATGTCTTGCGGGAAGCCGGCGTCGTCGATGCTGGGGGGTTGGGTGTCGCCGTGGTCCTCGACGGCGTCTACGCCTGCGTTAGTGGGCAGGAGATCGAGGTTCCCGAATCCGGCGACGCCGCCGCGCCGGATCTGGAGGAGATCCACGCCGAGGAAGTGGCGTGGGGGTACTGCACGGAGTTCCTCGTGGACGGCTTCGACGGCGACGTGGAGGATTTCAAGGAGCGCGTGTACGCCTCGGGCCGGAGTGTTCTTGTGGTCGCCCAAGACGACGTGGTCAAGGTCCACGTGCACACGCAGGACCCCGGCGCGGCCCTCTCCTACGCGGGAAGCTTCGGCCGCCTGGCCGGCGTGAAGATCGACGATATGGAGGCCCAGGTCCGCTCCCGCGAGCCGGGGGACAGACCGGCAGCCAGGCTGGGTGTCGTCGCTGCGAGCCGCGGGGCTGGCAACCGCGCGCTCTTCGAGCAGATGGGGGCCGTCGTGATCGAGGGCGGTCAGGGCGAGAACCCGAGCGCGGCAGACCTCGCCGGGGCGGTTGAAGAGACGGGGGCCAGGGCAGTCGTGCTGCTTCCCAACAACAAGAACATCGTCCCCACGGCGGCGCAGGTCGGAGAGCTGGTAGAGGCTGAGACGTACGTAGTGCCGACGACGAACATAGCCGCGGGACTCGCAGTGATCGTCGGATACGACGGTGAGGGTGAGCCCGACGAGGTGGTAGAGGAGATGCGCGAGATCTCAGACTCATTGCGCGTCGCCGAACTAACGCGTTCCGTGCGTGACGCGCGCATCGGCGACCGGGAGGTCCCCGAGGGGGCCTACATAGGGTTCCTGGACGGGGACCTCATCGCCGTCGAGGGCGGCGTCCGCCAGACTGCGCTGGTGATCGCCAGGAAGATAGTGGACGGCGGCGCCGACGTCTTGACGCTGCTCAAGGGCGAGGGGCTCTCTGAGGGAGATCTCGAGGAGATAGTAGATGGGATCAAAGACCTCGACGACGCCCTCGAGATCGAGGCCAGGGACGGCGGACAGCCGTTGTATCCCCTGCAGATGGTGGCCGAGTGACCACGGCGGTCGTAACCGACTCGACCACGAGCCTCGCCCCGGGTGTGCTGGAGCGTCCCGACGTCAGGGTGGTCCCGCTCACGTTCCACTTCGGCGAAGACGAGACGTATACGGACAAGGTAGACATGACCAACGAGGAGTTCTACGAGCGGCTGCGAGACTCCGACGTGTTCCCTACGACGGCGCAACCCTCTCCCGGGGCCTTCGTCGAGGCCTACGAGGCGCTCTCCGACTACGACGACATCCTGGTTCTCACGCTCTCGAGCAAGTTCAGCGGCACCTACGACTCGGCCCTGCAGGCGGCGGGGATGGTGGACCGCCCCGTCCACGTGCTCGACGCCAAGAGCGCCGAGATGGGGTCTG
>Ga0081538_10003045_pt1 | contig 15967 bp, 15 predicted proteins | sample TabmetS5T2R1_FD_71022 | JGI IMG/M metagenome (GOLD analysis project Ga0081538, IMG submission 71022) | Tabebuia heterophylla rhizosphere microbial communities from the University of Puerto Rico - S5T2R1 | ecosystem: Host-associated > Plants > Roots > Rhizosphere ... | reverse complement strand
GGCCGCCCTGCCTGCGGCCGCGACTGGGCTGGTGGGCTGTTTGTCTTCTTGTTGGGCGTGGTGGCCATGGTGAGGTGCCGATCAACGGTTGGCCGGGCAAGCGCGTGTCCATTGGTCATGGTCTGTTTCCACTGTCCGATGTTGGCGCCAGGGGTATGACGCTGACGAGCTCGAGGCCGAGGCTGCCGACCCGGTCGAGCAGGCCGTGAAGGTGGGTCTGGTCGCGGACCGGCCCGATGATCGCGGTCTGACCGTTCCCGACCACCAGCGTCATGCCCTCAAAGACCGCCCCGTAGCGTCGGCTCAGCTCGCCACGGACGATGATCTGGTAGTTGATCGGCGAGGTGGCGCCGCGGGATCGCTTGGCTGGCATCACCGTGCCATCTTCGGCCTGAGGCAGATGAGACGAGCTCATCAACCCGCTGGATTCATCTGGATGAGATGGGTCTGGATCCGTGGGCGTCGATCGGGGAAGCAGGCCGAGCTGGTGCCGGGGCGACGCCTCGGTCCGGGTGGCGACCCCGTGCTTGCTGACTATCGGGGCCGGCTGGAGCCCGATGGGTCTGGGCGGCGGTGGTATGGCCGCTATCCGCTCGCCCCCACCCTGCGCGCGGTGGACGGCGAGGCGGACCAGGCCGCCCAGACCCTGGCCGACCCCGGCGTGGTGGTGGTGCCGATCGTGGCCGTCCACGGCGCCCAGGTCCCCTGGGGCAAGTTCGTCATGAACGGTGTGCCGGTGGTGTTCACCTACGCCAACCACCTGGGGCTGTATGCCGAGGAGGTCGGCCAGACGGGGGAGCAGCTGGGCAACTTCCCGCAGGCGTTCACCCACCTGTCGCTGATCAACGCCGCCATCAACCTCGACCACCAACTCGACCACGGCGCCGGCGCCGACCCGGTCCTGCGCGGGCGGCGCTAGCAGCACGCCAGGCCACGGGCCGATTTCACCTGAAATGGATGAGGCGTTCCCGCACAGCGGATCCATACCATCGACTGTGGATGTCCCTATGGACCGATCGACGGGTGGAGGGATGGCCGTGTCTGTGAGCCAACAGACGAAGGGTGCGGCGGGCGCCCGCCCGGGCTGGCACCAGGCGGAGGCATCCGCGGTCGCCCAGGAACTCGGGGTCGAGCCCGAGCGTGGGCTCAGCGCCGACAAAGCACAAAGCCGACTCCAGTCCCACGGCCCCAACCGGCTCGCGGGCGCGAAGAAGGAGTCGGGCTTCCAGGCGTTCGTGCGGCAGTACCGGGACTTCATGCAGATCATCCTGCTGGCGGCGGCGGTGATCAGCCTGGTCGTCACCGGCGACGTGGGGACCGCGGTCGTCCTGGCGGGGCTGACCGTGTTCAACGCGGTGATCGGCCTGCGCCAGGAGGCCAAGGCGGAGGAGAGCGTCAAGGCACTGGCCCAGATGATGAAGACCATCGCCCGGGTCCGGCGAGACGGCCAGGCGATCGAGATCGACGCCGAGGAGCTGGTGCCGGGCGACGTGGTGCTGATGGAGGCGGGCAACCTGGTTCCCGCCGACGGCCGGATCTGCGTCGCCGCGACCCTCGAGATCGAAGAGGCCGCCCTGACGGGCGAGAGCCTGCCGGTCGGCAAGCAGACCGAGCCGGTCGCAGGGGACGAAGTGCCGCTCGGCGACCGCACCGGCATGGCCTACATGAACACGTCCGTGACGCGCGGACGGGGCGAGATGGTCGTCACCGCCACCGGCATGGACACCGAGATCGGCCACATCGCCGACCTGCTGTCCAAGACCGAGGCCGACAAGACACCGCTGCAGAAGCAGCTCGACGGCCTGTCGAAGGTCATCGCCACGATCGCCAGCATCGCGCTGGTGCTGGTCGTCATCCTCGGGCTGGTGCGAGGCGAGTCATTCGACACGCTGTTCATCACCGCCGTGGCGGTCGCCGTCGCCGGCATCCCGACCGGGCTTCCCGCGGTGGTCACCGCGCTGCTGTCCATGGGCACCCGCGAGATCGCCCGCCGCCACGCCATCGTCAAGCGCCTTCCCGCGGTCGAGACGCTCGGCTCGACCTCGGTGATCTGCTCCGACAAGACCGGCACGCTCACCCTGAACAAGATGACCGCCAGGGAGCTGGCGATCCCGGGCCAGCACCGGTTCACCGTCTCCGGCGAGGGCTATTCGACCCAGGGCGAGATCAAGCACGTCGGCGGGTCGCGCATCGATCTGGACCCGTACCTGCTGCCGATGATCCTGTGCGCGGACGCGGTGCTGGACGGCGAGGGCCTGATCGGCGACCCGACCGAGGGCGCGCTGATCGTGCTCGCCGCCAAGGGCGGGCTGGACGTCGAGGAGACCCGCAGCAGCTACCCCCGGATCGCCGAGGTCCCGTTCGACTCCGACTACAAGTTCATGGCCACCTTCCACAACATGACCGGGGCACGGGGAGAGCCGGTGGTGCGCTGCTACGTCAAGGGCGCGCCGGACGTGCTGATCGCGCGCGGGGGCACCTACCGGGATCCCGGCGGGACCCTGGTGGCGGTCACCGACGAGAACCGCTCGCTGGCCACGGGGGCGAACGACCGCATGGCCGAGTCGGGCCACCGCGTGATGGTGGTGGCCCAGCGGGACCTGGACCCGGCGTCGTTCGATCCCGGCGGGGACCTGCTCGGCCTGGTGCAGGACCTCACCCTGCTGGCGATGGTCGGGATCGTCGACCCCCCCAGGTCCGAGGCGAAGGCCGCGATCGCCGAGTGCCGGCACGCCGGTATCCGCGTGCGGATGATCACCGGCGACCACGCCACCACGGCGGCCGCGATCGCCGGCGAGCTCGGCATCGAAGGCCGGGCCGTCACCGGCACCGAGTTCGCCGCCATGAGCGACGACCAGCTGGTCCGAGAGCTGCCGCAGATCGGCGTGGTCGCCCGCGTCGCCCCCGAGGACAAGCTGCGCCTGGTCCGGCTGCTCAAGCGGACCGGCAACGTGGCGGCCATGACCGGGGACGGGGTGAACGACGCCCCCGCCCTGAAGGCCGCCGACATCGGTGTCGCGATGGGCATCACCGGCACCGAGGTGTCCAAGCAAGCCGCGGTCATGATCCTGACCGACGACAACTTCGCCACCATTGTGAACGCGGTGGAGTACGGGCGCGCCCTCTACGACAACCTGCTGAAGTACCTGCGGTTCCAGATGTCGGCCCTGGTGTCCTACATCGCCATCTTCATCGGGGCGGGCATCTTCAGCATCGCCGGCGGGGTCCCCCTCAACCCGTTGCAGATCGTCTGGATCAACTTCGTCGTCGACGTCCCCATCGCGGTCGCGCTCGGCTTCGACCAGCCCACCGAAGGCCTGATGGCCCGACCACCCCGCCCCGTCGGCGCGCCCGTGCTCTCGCGGGCGAACTGGATCCGGCTCTGCGCCCAGGGGTTCGTGATGACGGTGGGCTCGCTGGTCGCCTACCAGATCGGCGAAGCCAACTACTCGGCTGCGGTCGCCGGCGCCATGCTGCTGACCACGCTGTCGCTGTTCCACCTGGCGGCGGGCATCCTCTCGCGCGACCAGCGCAACACCATCTTCAGCCGGGAGGCCATCCCGGGACCCACCCAGCTGCGCCGCTACGGGTTCGTGCTGCTGGCGACCATCCTGATCACGACGTTCGACTTCCTGCAGCGGATCTTCGACACCGTCGACCTGCGCCTGTCGCAATGGTCGATCTGCGTCGGGATCGCCGCCAGCCTGGTGGTGGTTGAGGAAGTGATCAAGCTCGTCATCCGGCGACGCGGCAGCCGCGCGGTCACCGTCTAGGCTGCCCTGTCTCCGGGATGTAGCGACACCGGGGCACATCCCCCACTGACGCAATGCGGCGACGCATCCTCGCCTTGACCGCCAAGTCGAGGAGCAAGGAGGCGTCGCCGTGACGCAGGATGACCTGCTGTACCGCTTCCGTCTACGGGTGTTCGCCATCGCGGCTGAGCTGGGCAATGTCCGAGCGGCCTGCCGCGCCATGGGGATCCATCCCTCCACCTACTACCGGTGGAAGCGGCAACTGGACCGCTACGGCCCAGAGATCCTGCGGCCCAGAGAGCGGCGGGTGCCGCGCATGGCCAACGCCACCAGTGTGTTGGTCTCGCAGCGGGTGGTTGGCTTCGCGCTGGGTCACCCGGGCTTTGGCCCGGCCCGCATCGCCGCCGAGCTGGCCAGGCCCTGCTGGGGCGGGATCAGCTTGTCGACCAATGGGGTGTGGCGGGTGCTGCGCCGCCACGGGCTGTCCACCCGCGCCAAGCGCTACGGGCTGGTCGCCGGGTACGCGGCGCCACCCCAGCCGGCGCGGCCGCGCCGGCACCGGAGCGGCACCTGCAGGTTGATCATCCCGGCCAGCTGGTCCAGTTGGACTGTTTCTGTATTGGGCGGCTGGCCGGGACCAAGGGCACCGTGTGGCAGTACACCGCCATCGACGGCCTCGGCGTATGCCTGGGCCACGCTGCAAGTCACCAGACGCAACCCCTCGGCTGCCTGGACCAGCCAGCTGGCCCGCCAGGTCGCTGCCGACCTCGCCGCCCGCGGCTGGAAGCTGGAGCGGGTCATGAGCGACAACGCTCAAGAGTTCCGCTCGGCCACCTTCCAGCAGACCGTGACTGCGCTTGGCGCCAGGCATACCTGAATCGCCCCGGGATTCCTGGAGGCTCTGACTCGTGAGAGGTTGGAGCTATGACCAGACCTGGGAGATATCCGCAGGAGCTGCGAGGGCGGGCCGTCCGGATGGTGCTCGAGCACCAAGACGAGCACGACTCGCAGTGGGCAGCGATCTGCTCCATCGCGAACAAGTTCGGCGTCTCGCACGAGACGCTCCGCAAGTGGGTGCGAACAGCTGAGGTCGACGACGGCCTTCGGCCCGGCCTGACCAGCGACGAGCGTGACCGCCTCAAGGCCCTGGAGCGGGAGAACCGAGAGTTGCGTCGGCCAATGAGATCCTGAAGAGCGCCTCGGCTTTCTTCGCGGCGGAGCTCGACCGCCGACCGACCAGATGATCGCCTACATCGACCAGCACCGGGATCGCTACGGGGTCGAGCCGATCTGCAGGGTGCTGCCGATCGCCCCGTCCACCTACTACGACGCCAAGCGCCGGCCGCCCTCGGCCAGGGCGCTGCGCGATGAGGAGCTGAAAGCTGAGATCCGCCGGGTTCACGCCGACAACTTCGGCGTCTACGGTGCCCGCAAGGTCTGGCGGCAGCTTGGCCGGGAAGGCATCGGCGTGGCCCGCTGCACCGTGGAGCGGCTGATGGGCGAGCTGGGTCTTGAGGGTGCGCGGCGTGGGAAACGCCACCGGACCACCATTCCCCACGAGGGCGCCTCCAGGCCGGCGGACCTGGTAGAGCGGGACTTCTCCGCGGAGCGGCCCAACCAGCTGTGGGTGGCCGACCTCACCTATGTGACCACCTGGTCGGGCTTCGCCTATGTGGCCTTGGTCATCGACGCGTTCAGCCGCTTCATCGTCGGCTGGCAGGCCGCCCGGTCGCTGCGGACCGATCTGGCGCTGGACGCGCTGGAGATGGCCATCTGGACCCGCCGCGGCGAGCTGGAGGGGCTGGTGCATCACTCGGACAGGGGCAGCCAACCAATACCTGTCGATCCGCTACACCGAACGCTTGGCCGAGGCGGGAGCGGTGACCTCGGTGGGCTCGGTCGGCGACTCGTTCGACAACGCGCTGGCCGAGACGATCATCGGCCTGTACAAGACCGAGCTGATCGGTCGGCGCGGCCCGTGGAAGGGCCTGGACGAGGTCGAGTACGCCACCTTGGAATGGGTCGACTGGTTCAACCACCGCCGGCTCCTGGAGCCGATCGGGCACGTCCCGCCGGCCGAGTTCGAGGCCGCCTACCATCAAAGGGAGGACCCCAGCCGCACTGCCAGACTCAAGGACCCCAGCCTCCGGTGAACCCGGGGCGGTTCATATCGCGTCCTGTTGGAACGGGGTGGGATCAGCTGGCACGAGCGACGCGCGTTCGTGCTGGTCAGGTGGTATCTAGCGGGATGAGCTGGAATCGGTTGGGATGGTGCTATGGCAGCTCATAACCCAGAGGTCGAGGGTTCAAATCCCTCCCCCGCCACCAAGCTCACCAGGGACTTCGCCCCTCACCCCCTTCCCAGGGTGGGGGCGTCGCCCGTTTGGCAGCGAAATTGGCAGCATCGCCGCCCGGGACGCCCGTTGCGCCGGCGTCCGAGCCCTCCAGGATGAGCCGCGCGACGGTCGCCGCCGCCTGCTCGTCCAGGCCCGGGATGACGTGGCTGTAGGTGTCGAGCGTGATCTGGACGTTGGCGTGCCCGAGCCGCTCGCTGACGATCTTGGCGGGGATGCCGGCGGCCAACGCCGCGGTCGCGTAGCTGTGCCGCACGTCGTGCAACCGGATCGCCGGCAGGCCGACCCGCTTGCGTCCGTCCTGGTCTCACACGACCCGCCTGGCGTGGCGCTGGAACCAGTCGGTGACCAGGTCGGGGTGCAGCGGCCGCCCGTCCGGCCAGGTGAACACCAGGTCGTTGTCGTCGGCGAGTTCGGCGATGGCGCGCTCGCGTTTCAGCACCCATGTGGTCGGGCTTTGTCAAGGGGCGTGGAAGGACCGGCCCGTTGGTGGGCCTGTGGCTGATGGCTGATGGTGGACGGGATGGTGGGAGACGGCCCGGACGGCGGTTCGGAGTTGGCTCGCACGCACCCATTCGGGCCCAGGACAGGGCCTGGGTCCGCATGACGGTGAAGTCCGGACCCGGGCTGCTCAGTCAGGTCAGCGGCCGTGTTGCAGGCTCATGCAAAAACGCGAGCGCGCCCGGTAGTGGCCTTCTCCGATGCCTTCTGGGCCTCCAGCTCGGTAAGGATGTGGAAACAGCGGGCCAACAGCCGCCGGGCGATCGCCACCGTGGCGATGTGGCTGCCGCGGCGCCGAGCCAGCTGGGCGTAGGCGCTGGCGAACATGGGGTGGCGCTTGGCGGTCTGGGCGGCTTCCTGCAGGATCCCCCGCACCCACGGCGAGCCCTGCTTGGTGATGTGGCCGTGGCGGACCTTGCGGTCGGAGTTGCGCACCGCCGGGGTTAGCCCGGCCCACGTGCACAGCTTGCGGGCTGAGGGAAAGCGGGCGATGTCGCCGATCTCGGCGACCACGGTCATCGCGGTGAGCTTGCCGACACCGGGCAGGGCCTGAAGCGCCTGGACCCGCGGGTCTGGCTTGGCCAGTATGGCGATCTCGTGTTCCAGCCGGGCGATCGGGGTGGCCAGGGCATCCAGCAGCCCACAGCAGTCCTTGATGATCGCGCGTGGGATTGGTGGCAGCTCCAGGTCGGCCAGCCAGGCCCGCCCGGGACCGGTCCACAGGCCCCGGTCTTCGCCGATGCCACGATCGGCCAGCACCGCATGGACCCGGTTCTTCAGTCCAGTCGACAGCCGCACCAGACGGGCCCGGTGGCGCAGCAGGGCCCGCAGATCCCGGACCTGCTGCGGCGCGATCCAAGCCTCGGGCAACAGATCGGCCCGCAGCAGCTGCGCCAGGGTGGCCGCATCCACCTTGTCGTTCCTGCAGCCGGGCTGAGGCGATCGCCTTGCAGCGGCTTGGGTGGACCAGGTGCGGTTCCAACTCCAGGTCCTCGAGCAGGTCGACCAGCCAACCCCAGCCATCGGTCGCCTCGAAGGCCACCGGGGTCCCCGGCGGCAACGCCCCCAAGATCGGCAGCAGCTTGGCCGGGTCGTTCGCGAGGTTGCGGTTGCGCTGCTGCTGGCCGGCCTCGTCGACCACGGCGACCTGGGAGCGCTTGCGATGCACGTCCATCCCGACGTACACACTCATGTGGGCCTCCTTCCCCGAGCTCGATGATCCCGAAGCCTAGGCTGTCGGGCTGAGCAGGGGACGGGGGCCCGACCCACATAGCGTCAGGTCGCCGCCGACCGTCGGGGGTGAAGTTAGGCGTTCTGACCACGTGTGGCTGAGGAGAACCGTGGGCGTCGCGACCACCGCCGGCGGAGGCGCAACTGACCAGGACGAGCACGCCGACGACCGCGACGGTGAGCCCCACATCCTCTGCCTCACCGTGCTGCTCGTCACGGCCAGTCCGGATTGGCCATGCTCGTCTGCCGCCCGGAGTCCGGTCCTGGTTCCCAGGCAGCAACCTGAGCCGCTCTGACCGATTCGACTTCCTCTGTCCAGCGTGGTTGAGTTCCGCCGATTTCGTCATAGCGGTCGAGCGGTCCGCACCGATGCAGGCACCGCAGCGTAGAGGGGGCCGGTCCAGGGTGGTGGCGCAGCGATCGCGACCGAGTTGCTCATCCCGGGATCCTGGAAGGGGAGCACAATGGCTCGGATCGTCAAGCTGATGGTATCCGTTCTCCTCTTGGGGCTGCTGGCACTGCATGGCTGACCGGCTGGCCATCCTCACCTGGCACAACGTCGAGGCGACCTGGTGGTATCCGTCCCGTCCCGGCGCGGGTGTCCGCGGGCTGGCGCGCCAGCTGCGCAGCCTCAGACGGTTCGCCAACGTCGTGCCGCTCGAGCCCGCCCTGGAGGCACTGGCCAGCGGGCGACCGCTGCCCCCCAGGGCCGTCGCGCTGAGTTGGGATGACGGCTACCGGGACAGCCTGGAGCTGGCGGCTCCGCTGCTGGAGCGGTTCCAGATGCCCGCGACGTTCTTCCTCGTGCCCGGGCTGCTCTCCAGGGAGGTGCGTGCATGGTGGGAGCTGGTCGCGTGGGCGTGGGCGCACAGCACGCGCAGTTCGATCCCGTGGGACCACCGCGTCCTGCAGGTGCGCGGCCCGGCGGGTCGGCGGTCCCTGCGCTGGCTCGGCGGTTGGCTGCAGGCACACAGCCGCGCCGCACGTGAGCAGCGGGTCGCCGAGCTGCTCGAGCGGCTGCGACCGGCCGGCGACCCGGACGACCGCCGGCTCTTCCTCGACTGGAGCGAGGCCAGGAAGCTTGCCGGCAAGGGCTTTGCCATCGGCTCGCACTCGATGTACCACACAATCCTGCGCAACGAGCCGCTCGAGGAGCAGCAGTGGGATCTGGCCACCTCCCGCGCTCAGCTCGAGCAGCAGCTCGAGGTGCCCGTCCGCCTGTTCGCGTACCCGAGCGGCCAGCCGGGCGACTACGACGCCGAGACGGTCGACGCCGTCGCGCGAGCCGGCTACAGCCACGCCTTCACCACCCGGGCCGCCTGGAACCGCCCCGCTACGCCGGCCCTGGAGGGCCACCGCGTCGTTGTCGAGCCGCAGCGGAGCTTCTCCAGCCTCGCCGCCCGGCGGGTGGTCGCCAGGGTCGCTCGGAAGGTGCGGCCCGCGGCCGTCATCGACGAGGGTTGATGTCGGCGCCGGGCAGCCTCCACGCTGCTCATGCCGGCCGTGCCCCCGCGTCATCGGGTCCCGCCCGGAGACGGACCGCCTCGGCGAACACGTTCAGCTCCAGCACGGCACGCGCTCTCCAGATGAGCACGAGGTAGACCGCGCTGCCGGCGACGGTGGCGGCCGCCAGGCCCGCCAGGGTCGCGCCCCACAGCAGCCACGCCGCCAGCCCGAGGCCGCCGAAGCAGAGCACCGCCTGGGCGGCCGCCAGCCCCCAGCCCCGGCCGAATGGGTGCAGCCGCAGCAGCAGCCAGACTTCGACGAGGGCCGCCAGGTTGTCCACGGCGATACCGGCCGCCCAGCCGATCGCCGCACCGGCGATGCCGATCCGGGGCACCAGCAGCAGCCCGAGCCCCACGTTGACGGCGAGCGCGGCCATGGTGTTGAAGACGTTCCAGGAGCTCTTCCCGGCCATAAGCAGCAGCACGGTCACGCTGCCGGTGCCGACGTTGAGCAGCATCGCCAGTGACAGGACGAGCAGGGCGGCGTGCCCGGCGGAGAACTCCGGCCCGAAGATCTGCAGCACCACCACGCCGAAGATCAGCAACAGCAGGTACAGCGGCCAGCAGACGGTGACCATCCAGGAGGTCCCCACCTGGTAGACGGTTCGCGCCCGGCCCCGCTCGCCCCGCGCGAGCAGCCCGCTGATCTGCGGCGCGAAGGGCAGCCGGACGGCCTGCATCACGAGCGCCCCGAGCATCGCCAGCTTGCTCACCGCCGCGTAGATGCCCGCCTCCCGAGGCGAGCGCAGCGCCCCGACCACCAGCACGTTGAGCCAGATGGCGGCGATCTGGAAGATACCGGCCAGCCCACGCGGGGCCGCGAAGCGCCAGAACTCGCCCGCGAGATCCCGGGCCGACCGCGCCGCCCCCACGGCGGTCCTTGCCGTCCGCTCGGCGGCTCCCAGCAGGCGCGCCAGGGCCGCCACCCCGACCAGGAAGCCCAGCGCGATCGGTGCCGCCCAGGCGGCCAGGGCCGCCGAGGCGCCGAAGCCGGCGGCGAGGACGAGCACCAGCAGCACCAGCCGCGACAGGGGCTTGCAGAGATTCTCGACCAGCACGAACGGCACCATCGTGTCGAAGCCACGCGTGCCGGAGAGGACCACGATGGTCGCGGCCTGGAGCGGCACGAACAGGGCCAGGAGGCGGATGCTGGCAGTGGCGTCCTGTTGGTCGACCCCATGCAGGAACACGCTGGCCAGCCATGGCGCCGCCGCCCAGGTAGCGGCGGCCACCAGCAGACCGCAGACGAGCACCGGCAGCACGGCCGCGCCGATCAGGCGGCGCACGTCGGCGACCGCGCCGAGCGCCCGGCTGCGGGCCACGGCCCGCACGAGCCCGGTGTCGGCACCCAGCCCGGCGCCGCTGGACAGGATCACGAACAGGCCAACGACCTCGAAGAACACGCCGGCGCCGTGCGCGTGCAGGGCCCTCGTCACGACGACGCTGAGCGCGAAGCCGGCCAGGGACTGCACCACCAGGGTGGCCAGGTTGAGCACCCCCGCCCTGGCCAGCCAACCCACGTCGGAGCGCGGCTGGTCGGAGGGTAGCGGGCGCAGCGCCTCCTCTAGCATGGCACCACCTAGATGCTCCTCCCGGCCGAGTGAGCCAGACGCAGGACGGTCTCTGCGCGCAGCAGTCGCGTGCTCACCGCCAGCGCCACGTAGGCGCGCCGCTCCAGCCAGTTCCGGCGCAGGGCTCGGGTCGCCCAGCGGCGCGCCGGTCCGGCCTGCCCCAGGGCGGCGTGGGCGAAGGCGATCTGCCCCTCGATACGCGCCAGGCCGGCTGGCTCCTGGCCGAACTCCGGATGTTTGTCCAGCAGGTAGAGGAGCGCGCGGATGATCGTCTGCCATTGCCCGGCAAAGAAGGACGAGGCATGCCAGTGGATCCGCACGAGTGGCTCCGGCACGACGAGCACCGGTGCGACCCGCGCGGCCCGCAGCAGCCAGTCATAGTCCTCGCAGTAGCTTCCGGGGATGTCCTCGTCCACGAGCCCGATGGACTCGAGCAACGCCCAACGCTCGACCACGATCGTGCCCGGGTTCACTTCCATCAGACGCCTGCGCAAGAGCTGCTGGTGGGTGACCCTGGTCCCTCCGGGCGGCAGGCGCCGGAACGCACGCCTGCCGTACCGCACGATGACCCCGCAAGCAGCCACGATCGCCTCGGGGTCGGCCCGCATCGCCTCCAACTCCAGCCGCAGCTTGTCGGGCAGCCACTCGTCGTCGTCGTCGCAGAAGGCGACCAGGACGCCAGCGGAGGCGAGCACACCGGCGTTGCGGGCGCCGGCTAGGCCGGCTGTGCGGTCGTTCCTGATGCTGCGAAGACGGCGCCGCTCGCCCGGCTCGACGCCGACCTCGGTTGGCTCGCTCTGGTCGAAGACGACCAGGCATTCGATCTCCCCTGGATAGCGCTGGTTGAGGATGCCCCGCACCGCGCGCTTCAGCAGCCCGGGCCGGTCACGGGTAGGCACGACGACGCTGACCAGTGGCCAGGTTTCTTGCTTGCGCCAACTCAACTCGTCCAGCTCCTTCCTCCGCTGCAGCTTGGAGGTCGCCACCGGTCTTTTCACCGGTCCCGGCCGAGCTGGGCCTACCAGCATGGCGGTGGGGGAGGAGTGGCGGACGTCGGCGCCGCCACCGAGGACCGGAAAAATCACGCTATCGACGCCCAGCATGGTAGAAGGTCGGCGTGCTCACCGAAAGGCGGCGTGTTGCCCGCTCATGTCGGTGGGGTGAGCAGCGAGCAAACCGGAGATGCCGGTTAGTCGTAGCCCTCCGGTCCGAGTCAGCTTTGTCCTCGCTGGGCCGTGCCCCTGACGTGCCCCAGGTGGCCGTTCCAGGAGCGCCGGTCGCCCTGCTGGGGGCGCGCGGCACAGTATCCGGGGTGGGGGCCGAGGGGGTGGGCAGGTGGTTGGCTGCCGCGGGCCGGTGGTGGGCGTCGGTGCGGGCCTGGGTGCCGGCTCGGCCGGGGGGACGGTCGGTAGCGCGAGGCAGGGTGTCCGGCGTGGTTGTGGCGGTTGGGGGGCAGCAGGATGGCCGAGGCGACAGGGCCGCCAGGGCGGCGGTGGCGGGCCCAAAGGCCGCCAGCCCGAGCCGCCAGGGCCATCGTGACGCCGGCAGGTGCCGGGGGCGTGACGCCAGGTGCTGAGGGCGTGAGGTTAGGTACCGAGGGTGGGGGGTCGGCATGGTGCAGCGTCCCGGTTCGAGGTCCTTCCAAGGCCGACACGGCCCACCCATATGAGCGTTGCCTGGTCGTATCCTGTTACGCCGTTAGCCGCCTTCGCCCTGCGCAGCGGGTTCGACAGGTGGGACGCGATCGGAGGAGGCGAGTCGACAAGCCTGTCGACAGGTTCAAGTCTCACCTAGGGCGCAGCTTCAGAGAAACGCCAGATGCCGGCATCTTGTCCTAAATGCTGTTGTACGCATTTCACTATGAGAGGCCCACAGCTACGCTGTTTTCTACGTTTTATCTCAGCAAACGTCATGTAGCCGATCGTCATTGATTACACCAACCTGTCAGCTTGCGACAGGGACGGTTTATCACCTTCGACAGCGGCAAGCCTCCGCACGTTAGGGAGGTGGCTGATGTCGCAGTCGACCGATGACCTGACCCGCTCGGAGCTTCGGGCGATCCGCGGGCACTACCGACGACGGGTCTATGTGGCGTTTCTCATCCCGGCGGTGATCGCGGTCGCGCTGGGCTGGCTGCTGTTCCAGGACCGTGCCGCGGAGTCGGGTGAACCGTCGCAGGCGACGCCACGGACGACGATTAGCGGTCCGATCACCAAGGAAGTCGTCTCCAAGAACTGCGTGGCCGCGCTCAAGGAAGCAAGCACAATGCTGGACCGCGCCGCCCAGGCCCTCAAGGACTGGCGGTTGCACGCCAAGGCCCTGACCGACTACCGCGAAGGCAAGATCAGCCTGGCCGAGGCCCGGCGCCGCTGGGACAAGACGACCAAGGTGGGGTTGGCCGGCGCCGACCGGTTCGACAAACAAGCCGACGTCTACAAGAAAGCCGCCACCACCTGCAGATAGCCACCACCCACCGCGGACGGCCTCGATCAGCTGACGTGCCGTAACGCTGATGTCTTCTCCAGCGCTCTTACAGGAGACGGTCCCCCATCTCCCCGATCTCCTCGTCCACCACCGCTTGGTGCTGTGCTGATCCCCCCAACAGCCAGCACTGGCCACAGCTAGCACCTCCCACCCTGCGGGAGGTGATGCCCACTTCCAGCCTCATTACGAATCCGACCGAGCCTGGTGTTGTCCTGTTCTTGTCCGCGCCAGTCGGCCACCGTCGCCCGGGAGTACGGCTCACCGCCACGCGACCAAGGCAGACAACAGCGGTTGGCGGGACTGCCAGGCGCCAGCAAGGCGCCCGTTGTCCTGGGCGACGTGTCCTGGAGGTAGCCAATGGCCGCGTTCTTTCTGTTTGTGCTGGCGGTCGCCGGTGGGGTTGTGGTGGCCGACCTGGTCTGGGAGAACACCGCCGCCGGCCAGATCACGGTGTTCCACCAGACGGTCAGCGGCTACCCGGAGGGCTGGCTGCTGGCGATCGCGGCCGGGCTCGGCTGTGTCGTGGCCTTGCTGCTGGTCGCGTCCGTGAACTCGACGAAGGGACGACGTTTGCGCCGCAAGCAGCTTCAACGTCTGCGGCGCGGCCTGGAGCACCAGGTGGTTGCGCCCAAGCCTGACCATGCCCGCCTGCTGGACGAGTTCTTCGGCCCTGAGGAGCCCTCCCGTCACCCTGGTGGGCCGGCCAGGCCGGCCGACCTCAGGGGAGAAGGCCGGGAGGGCCGAGCGGAAGACCACCAGCGCTGGGTCACACCCGAACCGATCAGGTATCCCGCTGAGCCGCTCTACGAGCAGGCCAGGCAGGCGGCTGGCCTGCCCGGTGACTGGGACCTGTCGGTCGCGGCCAGCCAGGGACGCCGGCGGTAGCGGTGCGCGTCGGCAAGGGCTGCGACACGTTGGTCGTATGCGGGCGCGGCGGGGCTGGCAGCGCCCGACTGAAATAGCTGACGAGGAAGGAGACCAGCATGCCAACCCCCAGTGTCGAACGGGTCCGTGGTTGGCTGGGTCGGGTCATGGTCGACCGCGACAGCAACAAGATCGGCGAGGTGGTTGACATCTACCTGGACAACGAGACCGGCCGGCCCGAGTGGGCGGTGGTGCGGACCGGCCTGTTTGGCATGCGCTCGAGTTTTGTGCCGCTCGCCGACACAAGAGAGGTGGGCGACGAGCTCCAGGTGCCCCACCGGCGGTTGCAGGTCAAGGAGGCCCCCAACATCGAGCCGGACGGCCAGCTGTCGCAAGCCGAAGAGGCCCAGCTGTACCGCCACTACGGGCTCGACTACGACACCGTGACGCAGGATGACGGCGCACCTGCGGGCCAGACCCGCGCCGCACCGGCTGGCCAGCCCGACCAGCCAGAAGGCACCGACCAGGCGGGGGCGACCGCGACCCACCTCCCCAAGCCGGCCAGCGCCGCGGCCGGGGGGCTGGCGGACACCGGGATCGACGCCGAGCCCAGGACCCCGACCCCTGAGTCAGGGAGCCCTGGCTTGGACCGAGAGCCTGACACCAGCGTCACCGAGTCCGAGCAGGGCCGGCGTGATGCTCGCGATGCGCTGTTGGCTACCGGCGGCGGCGGCGAGCCGGTTGGGCCCGCCGGACACGACCAGCTCCCCGTGGGCGAGGGGGTGAGCCGGCCGTTCGTGTACGAGACCCCAGGCCGGCCAGAGGGCGGCGCTGGCACCCGTCGGCGCCAGCCTGGTCAGGTGCGGCTGCGTCGGTATCTGGTCACCGAGGTCGTGACCGATACGGAGGCCGGGCAGCGCCACGAGGTGCGGGTCCAACGCGAGCCGGTTTCCGAGGCCGAGGTCGATGCCGTGCTTACGGCCCCGGACCGGCAGGACGAGCTGATCGGTCAGGAGCCGAACGGGCCTGATCACACTGACTGGCTCAGTGATGAGGGCGGCCCGCGGCACTGAGCCAGCCCAACTTAGGGAGCCCCCGAAACCCACTCCGGTAGCGTCGGCCCTGGTCAGGTCGCTCGTCCTGGTCGGAGGCGCCAAGCAGCCCCGCGCTGACCTGGGCGGGGGTGCTGCTGCCGCCCGTGGCGTTGACTACCAGCACCGCGCCGGTCAGCGCCGGATCGCCCACTGCAGCCGCTTGAGCCGGCGTTGGGCGTGGCCACCTCCTCGGCGGGTGTCGACGCTGGGGGTCGGTGCCGCCCTGGACCAGGACCTCTCCCCTCAGGTGGAGCTAGGCCCTCAGCCGTCAGCGAGCCGTCGCTCAGCTCCAGGCCCTCGGCTACCACGTCACCCTCCAACCCACCGCCGCCTAACACCCGGGGGATTCACGTTTCAGGATGAGGTCTAGCTACGCCTCCGCGCCCCGGGTTCTCGGCCGAGGCGGTTCAGCCAGCCGCACGGGTGAACGTCACATGCGTGACTCCGCTGGGCGAGGAGGTGGCCTCGACCTCGTAGTCCTTCTCGAGGCCCCCCAGTCCATCCCAGAGGCGTACGCCTCGGCCGAGCAGGATCGGGACCACCACGACGTGCATATGGTCGATAAGCCCGGCAGCAAGGAAGTCGCGGATCACGGTGGGACCCCCGCCGATG
>Ga0081538_10003044_pt1 | contig 15971 bp, 18 predicted proteins | sample TabmetS5T2R1_FD_71022 | JGI IMG/M metagenome (GOLD analysis project Ga0081538, IMG submission 71022) | Tabebuia heterophylla rhizosphere microbial communities from the University of Puerto Rico - S5T2R1 | ecosystem: Host-associated > Plants > Roots > Rhizosphere ... | reverse complement strand
GCAGCGCGGGCAGGCCGGCGTTGGGCAGGCACGACAGCGGCATGCGCGCGTGCTGGGCCAGGTAGCGCAGGTGCTCGCCCATCTCGGCGGGGCCGGTGGCGCAGTTCATGCCGATGACGTCGACGCCGAGCGGCTCGATGGCGGTGAGCGCGGCGGCGATGTCGGAGCCGAGCAGCATCTGCCCGGTCGTCTCGACCGTGACCTGGGTCATCAGCGGCACCCGCTTCTGCGCCCGCCGCATGCCGGCGAACGCGCCGGCGACCGCCGCCTTGACCTGGAGCAGGTCCTGGCAGGTCTCCACCAGCAGCACGTCGGCGCCGCCCTCCAGCAGGCCGAACGCCTGGTCGGTGTAGGTCGCCAGCAGGGCGTCGTAGGTGGTGTGGCCGAGGGTGGGGAGCTTGGTGCCGGGCCCGATCGAGCCGACCACCCAGCGGGGCCGCCCGTCGGCCTGGAAGTCGCCGGCGACCTCGCGGGCCAGCTCGGCGGCCCGCCGGTTCAGGGGGACGACCTGGTCGGCGATGTCGTACTCGGCCAGCACCACCGCCGAGGACCCGAACGAGTTGGTCTCCACGGCGTCGGCGCCGGCCTCGAAGTAGGCGGCGTGGACGCCCTTGACCACATCGGGCCGGGTGACGCAGAGGATCTCGCTGCACCCTTCCTTGCCCTGGTAGTCGTCCAGCGACAGGTTGGCGGCCTGGAGCATGGTCCCCATGGCGCCGTCGAAGATGAGCACGCGCTCGCGCAGCGCGGCCAGGAAATCGCGGTTCATAAAGTCAAGCCTATCGGATGGCGTTACGGTGATGATGTGAGCGCCCACGACCTCTCCCGCCAGGGCCCGGAGTCGCCGCCCGCCAGGCCGGGTCGGCGGGTGCTGCGCGACGAGGTGCTGCTGGTCCTCGCGCTGTCGCTGGCGGCCTCCGCCCTGTATGCGCTGGTCAGCCTGGTGTCGGCGCCGCTGCGGGGGGTGGAGGCGCCGCTGTTCGCCGACGTCGGCCTGGCCTACCAGCTCCTCAACATCGCCACCTCGCTGGTGCCGGTGCTGCTGGCGCTGCACTTCCTCCGCCGCTCCGGCGAGTCGGCGGCCAGCATCGGTCTGGACGCGAGCCGGCCGTGGGAGGACCTGCGCCGCGCCGTGGGCCTGGCCGCCCTGGTCGGCGCCGTCGGCCTCGGCATCTACGTGCTGGCGGTGGAGCTCGGTGTCAACCGCACGGTGGTGCCGGTGCCGCCGACCGGCCACTGGTGGACGGTGCCGGTGCTGCTGCTGGCCGCCGCCCGCTCCGGCCTGCTGGAGGAGGTCATCGTCTGCGGCTACCTGCTGCGCCGCCTGGGCCAGCTCGGCTGGTCGCCGCTGCGGGCGCTGTTTGCCAGCGCCCTGCTCCGCGGCGCCTACCACCTCTATCAGGGGTGGGGCGGCTTCGCCGGCAACCTCGCCCTCGGGCTGCTGTTCGGGCGCATCTACCAGACCAGGGGCCGCACCACCCCGCTGGTGGTGGCCCACTTCCTGCTCGACGCCGCCGCCGGCCTCGGCTACCTCGCCCTCCGCGGCCGGGTCTCCTGGCTGCCCGGCTGATCAGATCCAGCCCTGCTCCCAGGCGCGGTGGGCGGCCGCGTGCCGCGAGCTGACCCCCAGCTTGGCCATGGCCGCCGACAGGTAGTTGCGGACCGTGCCGGGCGCCAGGTGCACCTGCGCGGCGATCTCGTTGACCGAGGCGCCGGTCCGGGCCGCCCGCAGCACCTGCAGCTCCCGCTCGGTGAGCGGGTTGTCGTCCTCGGTCAGCGCCGAGGCGGCGATGTCGGGGTCGACGTAGCGGCGGCCGGAGGCGACGTCGCGGATGATCTCCGCCAGCCTGGCCGCGGGGGTGGTCTTGGGCACGAAGCCGCTGACGCCGGCCGCCAGGGCGCGGCGCAGCACCCCTGGCCTGGCATGCCGGGTGACCATGACGATCCGCGTCGGCAGCTCCGCGCGGATCTGGGTGGCGGCGGCCAGCCCGTCGGCCGGTGGCATCTCCAGGTCCAGCACCGCGATGTCGGGTCGGTGCTGGCGGGCCAGCCGCACGGCGTCGGTGGAGGTGGCCGCCTCGGCCACGACGGTGAAGTCCTCCTCCAGCTCCAGCAGGGCCGCCAGGGCGCCCCTGAGGAGGTCCTCGTCGTCGGCCAGCAGCAGCCGGATCATCCCGCCTCCACGCCCGTGCCGGCGTCCAGCGGCAGCGACGCCGCGACCACGAAGCGGTCGCCGTCCCGCTCCCACGTCAGCCTGCCCCCGGCCGCCGCCAGCCGCTCGGCGAGCACGCGCAGCCCGCTGCCCGCCGCCGCGGCGGGGTGGTCGACGGCGCCGTCGTTGCCCATCCGCAGCTGCGCCAGGCCGGCGGTGACGTGGTAGTCGACCTCGGCGCGCCGCGCACGGCTGTGCCGGAGCACGTTGGTGGTGGCCTCCCGCACCACCAGCCCCAGCAGGTTCCGGCTGGTCTCCGAGAGCCGGTCGGTGCCGGCGTCGGCATCCAGCCGCATGCGGGCGTCGATGTCGGCGGCGGCCAGGACCCTGGTGGCGTTGGCGATCTCGTCGTCCAGGGCGGTGCGGCGGTAGCCCTGCACCACCGCGCGGGTGTCCCGGAGCGCCTCGGCGGCCAGCCGCCGCACCTCCTGCATCTCCACGGCGGCCCGCGCCGGGTCGGTCTGGGCGAGCCGCGCCGCCAGCTCGCTCTTCAGCGCGATCACCTGGAGGTGGTGCCCCTGGATGTCGTGCAGGTCGGCGGCGAACCGCAGCCGCTCGTCGGCGACCGCCAGGTCCGCCGACAGCCGGCCCGCCCGCTCCAGCCGGGCCGCCACGTCCCAGGCCCACAGGATGCCCAGCAGGGTGGCGGCGGTGATGGCCAGCAGCCCCGGCGGCAGCAGCGCCGCCCACAGCCGTCCGCCCCCGTCCCCCGACCCGGACACCGGGGTGGCGATCCAGCCCAGCGCGGCCGCGGCGGCCGCCGAGACGGCGAGCAGCAGCCAGCGGCGCCGTGACGGCAGGAACGTCGCGGCGATCGAGACCATCATCGCCGGCGCCACCGGCCATGCCCCGTCGTCCCCCAGCAGCAGCAGGATGCCACCCAGCACGGCCGCGCCGGCGCCGCCGGCCACCAGCCACCCCAGCGGCAGCCCGACCGGCTCGCCGACCTGTGGCACGCCGGCCATCCGGCGGCCGAGCAGGACCACACCGGCGACCGTGGTGACGGCCAGAGCGACCAGGCCGGCAACGGTCGCCCAGGACGGCACCGCCGCGATCAGGACCCGGCGTCCGAGGAGCACGACCAGCACGAACGCGGTGGTCCCGGCCAGGCTCCACCAGGTGGAGCGACGGAAGCTCGCAAGGTCACGCACGGGGCCATTGTCGCAGCAGGCCGCCGCCGCTCGGAGTGACAGCTGTCACAGGACCGCGTGACAGACCCACGCGCACACGTGCGGCTCCGGCACTACTGGCGGCCGCCCGCGTCGTCCAGGCTGGACGCCAACAGATACCCCACCCCCGTATCGAAGGAGGGCTCATGAAGCCGTTCCTGCGTCACTACCTGGAGATGGTCGCCGCCATGGTCGTCGGGATGGTGGTCCTGGGCGCGGCGGTGCGAGGCGTCCTGGCGCTGGTCGGACTGGACTTCCCGGCACAGTACCCGGAGCTGCTGGCACTCGAGATGGCCGTCGACATGTCGGTCGGGATGATCGCCTGGATGCACCACCGCGGTCACGCCTGGGCGGCCACCCTCGAGATGGCGGGCGTCATGTTCGCTCCCCTCCTCGTGCTGTTCCCGCTGCTGTGGCTGGGCCTGATCGCGGGCGACTCCCTGATGGTCCTGGAGCACCTCGCGATGCTCCCGCTCATGTACCTGGTCATGCGCTACCGCCGCGCCGCGTACGGGGGGCTTCCCCATGGCTAGCCGCGCGCCCGCCCGCCGACCCTGGACCGTCGTGCTGCAGCGCTGGCCGACCGCGCTCGCCCTGGGGATGACGGCGGCGACCTTCGGCGGGAGCCAGTCGGAGGAGGGGGTGGCGGCCCTCGCGGAGGCGCTGCTGCTGCTGCAACTGGGGTACCTGGTGATCGCCAAGCTGCGGCGACGCCAGGCGTCGTGGCCGCTGATCGCCGCCGGGTTCGGGTTGATCATCGCCCTGCGGGTGCTGGAGGTGATCGCGCCGGCGGCCGTCTTGTCCGGCCTGGCGCTGGTCGTGCTGGTCTGGGGTGCCGTGGACGGGCAGCTCCAGCGGCCCGACCCGTTCAGGGTGCAGGCGCTGGGGATGCTCGGCTTCGGCGCGCTCTCGCTGGCCTGGTTGGTGGTGGATCCGGACGTGGGCCGCTACCTGGTGGCGGCGGGCTTCTTCCTCCACGGCGTCTGGGACTTCGCCTACTTCAAGCTCGACAGGGTCGTGGCCCGCTCCCATGCCGAGTGGTGCGGCGTCCTCGACGTCATCATCGCCGCCGAGCTGGTCCTCAAGCTGTAACGCCCAGCAACCCGAGCATGGGGAATGTCGGCATGGCGGAGCGGCACGTCTGGATCCTGCTCGCTGCCGGGACCGCGGATCGACCTGGTGCCCGAGCTGGAACCGCTCGTGGCGGCGCCGCATCCCCCGCCGGCTCGGCTGAACAGCCGGTTGACCGGCGGTTCAGGCTTCGCGCATGATCGCTGCATGCGGCGCCGTGCCATGCTGGCGACCGTGGCAGCGCTGCTGGCCGCGGCGCTCGCCGCCGGACCGGCCGGCAGCGGCGACGTGACCGCCCCGTGACCCGGCGGCCGCTCGGCAGCGGCCCCGGCGTCATCACCCCGGACGGCTGCGCGGTCGACTTCTACGCCATGCTCCCGGCGATGGGCGAGCCCGAGCTGGTGCACGCCGCCGTCCCGCCGGGCGCGTCGATCCTGGAGCTCGGCGCCGGCGCCGGGCGGATGACCCATCCGCTGGTCGGGCTCGGCCACCCGGTGGTGGCGGTGGACGAGTCGCCGGAGATGCTCGCCCACGTCCACGGCGCGGAGACCGTCACCGCCCAGATCCAGGCGCTGGACCTCGGGCGGCGCTTCGACGTGGTACTGCTCGCCTCCTTCCTGGTCAACACGGCCGACGACGCGCTGCGTCGAGGCTTCCTGCGTGCCTGCCGCCGCCACGTCCGCGACGACGGCCAGGTGCTCATCCAGCGGCACGCGCCGGGCTGGTTTGACGAGGCCGCCGAGGGCGAGGCCACCGAGGCGGGGATCACCTTCCGCCTCCGCGACCTGGAGCGGCCCGGCCCGGGCCTGCTGTCGGCGACCACCGAGTACCAGGTCGGCGAGCGGCTGTGGACCCAGTCGTTCACCACCCGTCGGCTGGACGACGCCGAGCTGGCCGCCGCCCTGGCCGAGGCGGGCCTGGCGGTCGCCGGCTACCTGACCGAGGACGGCTCCTGGGTGCGGGCGGCGCCGGCCGCGCCCGGCCGCTCGCCCAGGTAGGCGCGGGCGATCATGGTGACCAGGTGGTAGACGGCGTCCTCCACCGGCGCCAGCGGCCCGGGCCGGAAGTGGGGCGACGCCATGCCGCGCTGCACCGACTCGCACGCCGCCCAGTCCTGGCGGTTGGTCCGGTCCCAGAACTCGACCGCGTAGGCGGGGTCGAAGCGGGGCCGCTCGGCCGCCTCCGGCGGGAAGTACCAGGTGCAGGTGACGTGGCTGGCGGCCGGCCCCAGCGGCTCCACCAGGTGGGTCATCAGGTAGTCGGGATGCAGGCTGAGCAGCAGGTTGGGGAACAGGCCGAGGTAGTAGACGGTGCGCCGCCGCGCCTCGTCCAGCCCCGGGATGGGGACGCCGTCGCTGTGGCCGTCCAGCGACATGGTGGCGGCGTGGTCCTTCAGGTCCATGGTGCCGCCGACCCAGGCGCCGTCCAGGTCGAAGTTCACGCCGCTGTTGGGCGGGCTGACCTGGCACAGCTCCGGGTGGATCAGCGGGCAGTGGTAGCACTCGTGGTAGTTCTCCAGCACGACCTTCCAGTTGCAGGCCAGGTCGTACTCGTGGCTGGCCAGCGGGACCAGCCGCTCGGGCCGGTAGGGGGCGACCAGCTCCTCCAGCGCGCCGACGTGCTCGGCGAACGGCGGCGCGTCGGCGGAGCCGTTGACGAACAGGAAGCCGTGCCAGCTCTCCAGCGGCAGCTCGACCAGGCCGTGGTCGGCCGGGTCGAAGTCGGCCACGTCGCGGAACCCGGGCGCCGCCCGCAGGGCGCCGTCCAGGTCGTAGGTCCAGGCGTGGTAGGGGCAGAGGATCGTGCGCCTGGCGGCCGACTCCCCCACCCCGAGCAGCTCGTGGCCGCGGTGCCGGCAGGTGTTGGCGAACGCCCGCACCCGGCCGTCGCCGGCCCGCACCAGCAGCACCCCGGCGCCGCCGACCCGCACCGCCCGCTGGGCGCCGGTCCCGGGCAGGTCGCCCTCGCGGCCGACGCAGGTCCAGGAGGCGGCGAAGAAGCGCTCCCGCTCGAAGGCCAGCACCCGTTCGGAGGTGTAAGCCTCCCGCGGGAGCATGCGGCTCCGCCCGAAGGGGCGCAGCGCGGGCTCCAGCTCGGCGGCGTCGAAGGGCGGGGCGGGCGCGTCCAGCATGGTCGGACCTCCGGCCTACCTAACTGACTCTTCAGTCAGTATATGCGGCGGGGCTGCCCCGCGACCAGGCGGCCGCTACACTTCCCAGCCGTGGCGCGGATCAAGGCGGACGTCCGCCGCGAGGAGATCCTCAGGGCGACCTGCCGTGAGGTGGTCGCCCGCGGCTTCGCCAGCACCAGGGTCGGCGACGTCGCCGCCGCCCTCGGGGTGTCCTCCGGGCTGGTCTTCTACCACTTCGCCCGCAAGGAGAACCTGCTCGGGGAGGCGTTCCGCTACGCCGCCGAGGAGCACCTGGACGGCCTGGCCGCCACCGCGGCGGGCGGCGGCAGCGCGCTGGAGCGGCTGGACCGCATCCTGCGCCTGTACTTCCCCGCCGACTCCTCGGCCGCGTGGGCGCTGTGGATCGACGCCTGGAGCCAGGCGCTGCGCGACCCGGAGCTGGCGGAGATCTCGCGCCAGCTCGACCTGCGCTGGAAGCAGACGATGGCCGCGGTGATCGCCGAGGGGGTGGCGGCCGGCGAGTTCACCTGCCCGGACCCGGAGGCCACCGCCTGGCGGCTCACCGCCCTGCTCGACGGGCTCGGCGTGCAGGTCACCGTCCACAAGGTCGCCGCCAACGGGCGCCTGCTCGACTGGGTGCGGGCGGCCGCCGCCGCCGAGCTGGGGCTTGCCCCGGACGCCCTCGCCGGGCTCCGGTAACCGCCTGTCGCAACGCGGGCCCGGCTTGATACAATTGCCCCATAGTTCCTAGCCTGTCAGGTCGGGCCGTTGCGGCGATACGCGCATGTCCAGTTCCCCGGCCAGGTCGGGATCGACGCCGCCGTGGAGCAGCTCGAGCGGGCGATCGCCGCCCGGCCCGGGTGGCAGCCGGCCAGGAGCGCCGGGGCCGCGGCGCGCGGCCACCAGACGTGGGTCCATCCCCGGACCGGCGCGGAGCTGCTCGCGGTGGTCGCCGGCTTCCAGCCGCTGGTGTTCTCCCTCGGGCAGCGCTCGGCCGGCGGCCGCGGCCGGCAGCGCGTGGTCGCGGACGCGCTGGGCAGCGTGGAACGGTCGGTCCTGGCGGTCGGCGGGCGGGTGGTCGCGGACGCGGACCTGCCCGCCCTGGTCCGGCAGGCCCAGGAGCGGTTCGAGTGGTGGGTGCGCGCCGAGCACCGGATGGAGGCGCTCGCCCCCTACCTCACGCACCGCGCCTGCCCCGCCTGCGGCGACTGGTCGAGGTTCGACGCCCGCTGGTGCCGGAGCTGCCAGCGCGAGTTCACCGCGCAGGACGACGTCGACCGCGACGACGCCAGGGCGGCCGCCGAGCGCGAGCTCGACGAGCTGCGCGCGGACGGGCTCCGTCCGGGAGGTGGCGCATGACCGAGCTGCTGACCGCGCCCCAGGCCGAGCTGCTGCGGAACCTGTTCTCACCCGCGGAGCGCTGGGGCTGGGAGTACCGCGATCCCGCCACCCTCCCCCGCGTGTTCCCCCACCCCCGCCCCGTCCCCACCCCGCCACCGCCGGCCTGGGCCGCCGAGCTCGCCCCCCGGCTCGAACGGGCGGAGCAGACCCGCGTCCTGGTCACCGTCGGGGCCGCCACCAGCGCCGTCGTCGGCCTGTCCATCGGCCTCGGCGCGCCGTTGTGGAGCCTGCTGTTCCTGGCGGTCGCCGGCGGGCTGGGCTGGCTCGGCCTGCTCCGTCCCAGGCTGCTCCGCCGGCAGGCAGCCGACCGGCACCGGCAGTGGATGGAGGCGTGCCTCGAGCACCACGACCGCTACGTCCGGCAGCTCCAGGACTGGACGGCGGCCAGGGAGCAGCACCGGCGGCGGGAGCAGGAGCGGCTGGCGGCCAGCCCGGCGTGGGCGGCCCTGCGACCGTGGCGGCTGGCGCAGCGCCTGGACGTGTACGGCGGCACGGCCGACGGCTGGGAGGCGCTGGTGACCGCCGCGGGCGCGTCGCTGCTGGGCGGCGGCGCCCGCCTGACGGTCGTCGACCTCTCCCGCGACGCGGTCGCCGCCGAGCTGGCGCAGCTGGCGGCCCTGCGAGGCTGCGGCGTCGACGTGGTGGTGCTGCCCGAGCACATGGAGGAGCTGGACCTGTTCGCCGGACTGCGACCCGGCGAGGTCCGGGACGTGCTGGTCGAGGCGCTGCACGGCGACGAACGGGAGGCCTCCCACGAGGCCCGCAGCATCGACGGCCGCGTGCTCGGCGAGCTGTGCGAGGCCCTCGGCGCGCCGCTGACGCTCGGGCGGATCTGCGCGGCCCTGGGGGTGCTGCTCCGTCACGGACGGTCGCCCGACGGCGCCGGCGAGCTCGACCCCGACGAGTGCCGCCGGATCGCCGGCCTGTTCGGGGCGACCGCCCGCGCCAGCATGGAACCGAGGATGGTGGCGCTGGAGTCGCGCCTGCACGGCCTGCGGCTGCTGGGGCGCCGGCCGGGCGAGCGCCCGCTGTCGGCCGCCGACGCCCAGCTCCGGGTGGTCGCCCTGGACGCAGCGGGCTCGGACCTCGTCGACGGCGTGCTGGCGCACCTGCTCCTCCAGGTGCTCATCCACGCGGCCCGCGACGGCAGCGGCCGCAGGCCGGGCGGTGACGCCCTGCTGGTCATCGGCGCCGACGCCCTGCGGCGGCGCCACCTGGAGCGGCTCGACCAGCTCGCCAGGCAGCGCGGCATCCGGCTGGTGTACATGTTCCGCCACCTCCGCGACGACGCGGTCGACCTGCTCGGCAGCGGCGGCGCGGTCATCTTCATGCGGCTGGGGAACGCCACCGAGGCGATGCGCGCGGCCGAGTTCATCGGGCGGGAGCACAAGTTCGTCCTGCACCAGCTCACCCGCTCCACCGGCGAGAGCGTCACCCGCACCACCACCGACAGCGTCACCGACACCCTCGGCACCAGCTCCTCCACGACCCGCACCGACCTGCTGCGGACCCTGCTCCCGATCCCGCTGAGCGACAGCTACACCTCGGGGCGGTCCGGCTCCCGCGCGTGGGGCTCCAGCCGCAGCCTGGCCACCGGCACCACCACCGGCGCGTCCTCGGGCCAGCAGCGCGTCTACGAGCTCGCGGTCGAGCCGACCACCCTGCAGACGCTGCCGCCGACGGCCGTGCTGTTCGTCGACCAGGAGGCGCGGCGCGGGCCGCGGGCGCGGCTGGGCGACTGCAACCCCGACATCGTGACCCTCCCCAACGTCTCGGCTGAGCCCTTCGGCGGCTGATCCCGCGCATGTTCGGCGACGACGAGGCGTTCTGCCTGCTGGAGGAGGTCCCGCTCCGGGTCGCGCCGGACCAGGCGGGGCGCCGCCAGGACCCGACCGCCGCGCAGCTCCGTGCCGCGCTGATCAGCGCCCATGCCGGCGGTGGCGGCATCACCGTGGCGTGGGTGCGGCGCCGCCGCAACGACCCGGTCCAGGTGCTGCTCGGCGGCGACCCGGCGCTCGGCATCGGCGACGGCGACCGGGTCCGCCCGCTCTACCCGCCGGGCAGCCGCGGCCGGCGCCGCTCGCGCCAGCAGGTCCTGGACGTCCTCGCCGGGTTCCCGGCGTGGCTGCGCTGCGGCGGCGTCGGCGACGTCCTCGCCATGGCGGCGCCGGACACGCCGGCGGCTGAGGAGGCGGCGGGGACGTTCGAGGACTACGTCGCCCACCTGGCGCGGACGCCGTTCGCCTGGCTGGTGATCGGCGAGCCGGTGGGACCGGACGTGCTGCGGCACGAGGTGGACGCGCTCTCCTACGCCATCCCGCAGGTCCGCGAGCGACGCCTCGACCTGGAGGCCGAGCGGGTCGACCTGGAGCGGCAGGAGGCCCGCTTCCGCGAGTTGGCCCGGGCCGAGACGGCCGGGCTCTGGAAGGTCCACGTCCTGGTCGGCGGCGCGGACGAGGACACGGTCCGGCGCACCGCCGCGCTGCTGTGCAACGCCAGCGACCTGGACCGCCTGCCCTACCGGCTGCGCCCTGGCGCCGAGGTGGTGCCGGTCGAGAAGGCGCTGGGGAGCTCCTTCGACGCCGGCCCGCTCGGCGCCTCGCCGTTCCAGGCGACCGGCGAGCTGCTGGCGGCGATCGCCCGGCCGCCGTCCAGGGAGTTGCCAGGGGTCCGGCTGGTCGCGCCGAGCACCTTCGACCTCACCCCCGAGACGGCCGGGGAGCTGCGGCTGGGCGTGGTGCTCGACGCCAGCCTGGAGCCGGCCGGGACCTTCGGCGTGTCCCGCGCCACGCTCAACCGCCACGTGTTCGTGTGCGGCGCCACCGGGGCCGGCAAGTCGCAGACCGTGAAGGGCCTGCTGGAGCAGCTCGCCGGCGCCGGCATCCCCTGGCTGGTGATCGAGCCGGCCAAAGCGGAGTACGCGCGCATGGCCGGGCGCCTCCGCGACACCGGCGGCGAGGTGCTGGTCATCCGGCCCGGCGCGGCCGACGCCGTGCCGGCCTCGCTGAACCCGCTGGAGCCGGAGCCGGGCTTCCCCCTCCAGACCCACATCGACCTGGTGCGCGCCCTGTTCCTCGCCGCCTTCGAGGTCCACGAGCCCTTCCCGCAGGTGCTCAGCTACGCGCTCACGCGCTGCTACGAGGAGCTGGGCTGGGAGCTGGCGCTCGGCCAGCCGCGCCTGCCGGGCGTCACGCCCAAGTACCCCAGCCTCGGCGACCTCCAGCGCACGGCCAAGGACGTGGTCGAGCACATCGGCTACGGGCCGGAGGTCACCGCCGACGTCCGCGGCTTCATCGACGTGCGGCTGGGGAGCCTGCGGCTCGGCACCCCTGGGCGCTTCTTCGAGGGCGGCCACCCGGTGGACGTCGGCGGCCTGCTCGGCCGCAACGTGGTCCTCGAGCTGGAGGACATCGGCAACGACCAGGACAAGGCGTTCTTCATCGGCACCATCCTGATCCGGCTGGTGGAGCACCTGCGCCGGCGGCACGGCCACGACGGGGCGCCCGTCGAGCTCCGGCACGTCACCGTGGTGGAGGAGGCGCACCGGCTGCTCAAGGCCATCGAGCGGGCCAGCCCGGCGGCGCACGCGGTGGAGCTGTTCGCCGGCCTGCTGGCCGAGCTCCGCGCCTACGGGGAGGGCATCGTGGTGGCCGAGCAGATCCCCAGCAAGGTCGTGCCCGACGTCATCAAGAACACAGCCCTGAAGATCGTCCACCGCCTGCCGGCCCACGACGACCGCTTCACCGTCGGCGCGACCATGAACCTCGACGCGCGGCAGTCGGAGTTCGTGGTCACCCTGCCGCCCGGCCGGGCCGCGGTGTTCGCCGACGGCATGGACCGCGCGGTGCTCGTCGAGATGCCGCTCGGCGAGCAGCGGGAGAGCGCCGCCGGCGCCTCCCGCGAGGTCGCGGTCGCCCGCACCAGGAGCGTCGCCTGCGGCGCCGAGTGCCAGGCCCGCGCCTGCACGGTCCGCGAGATGACGGCAGCGCGCCACCTGGCCGACGACCCCAGGCTGGTCCTGTGGATCGAGCTGCTGGTGGTCTCGCACCTGGTCGGCGAAGCCGAGCCGCTCCCGGACGCGACCTGGCTGGCCGGCCTGCGGCGCTCCGCGCCCGCCCGCACGCTGGAGTGCGCGGCGGCCCACCGCATCCAGGCCGCCGTCGACAGCCGCTACGCCGGGCTCGCCGCCGACTACCAGCCCGAGGCGCTCGCCCGGCACGTGGCCGCGGCGGCGGCCCGGCGGCTCCACGGCGAGCCGGGCTCCTGCGACGTGAGCGAGGTCGAGTGGCAGGCGGGCCGCTTCCGCTGGGTCGACGTGGTCCGCGCCCTCCAGCGCGGCGCCGGCGACCGCAGGCGCCCCCACCCCGACACCGAGGCATGGGCGCGCCGCGGCCTGGCCCTCCTCGGGTCGACCCAGGACGAGCAGCTCGAGAGCTTCCGGCGGCACCCGTCGTCGTGGCTCCCATCCTACCGGACGATCCTGGGCACGGAGGTCCCACCGACCTTTGCGCGGGCCGCCAACCGGCTCAGCCAGGCCACCGACCCGATCGACCGGCTGGAGGAGGCGCTCGGCTTCCTCACCTTCAGCGGGTCGTGGCCCGCCGCCCGCCTACTCCCCGCCCACTGGCGCACACGGCACCGGGCGCCCGATGCCTGACTGGAACGCCATCGACGCCCGGCTGGGTGGCGACCGCCACCCGGACGACGAGCCGGCCCCACCCGCCGACGCGCGCCCGATCGCGGCCCCCGACGGCGGCGCCGGCGGCTGGGAGGCCTTCGACGACCCCGACGCCCCCACGCGCCGCCCAGCCACCACCCCCGACCGCCCCGAACCCCAGACCGCCACCGTCACCCCCGCCCCCGACGGCGGCGCTGGCGGCTGGGAGGCCTTCGACGACCCGGACGCCCCTGCTCAACGAGCGCCCGCCGATTGGCAGGACGATCCAGACCAACTCGCGGGAAAGACCCGAGCGGAACTTGAGGAACTCCTCCAAGACTGGGAGCAACGACCAACGACGGCCGAAGGCGGTGTGAGATGGTTCCGCCCCGAGAGTAAGGGGGCCGACTCGGTACGCTGGATGCCCGGGAACCCTGACGATCCGAACCCGGTCAAGCAAGCGCCATATATCAGAGCGAGCCTGCGTGGCGAGAGGTACGGACCATATCCCGCCGGGGAGAGGAGAAATGGTCATGCGACCGGATGAATCCACGAAGCACTTCGACCACGATGTGCGCGATGTGGCATTCGAACTCCTCGATGAGGCAACGGAAGATAGCGTCGGCCTTTGGGAGGCGCCGAGCACCGTTAGAAAGCTGTTCCCTGATCGGGATCCCGAGCAACAGCACGCAATCGCCAGGCAGGCTGTTCGTGACCTGCTCGACGAGCAGTTGATCACCTTCTACTGGCGGAGCGACGCTGCTCCTTCCGAGGACATTGGACGCGAAGAAGCTGCCCGGCAACTGGAACAACCCAGCTGGTGGCAGCTACCTCAGTCGTCCGATGCCAGCAAGAACTGGTACGAGATCGACTGGCTCTGGTTCAGAGCCACGGAAAAGGGTCAGCAAGAGCGCGATCGTCAAGCGCGACTACGATTTGCACCTGGCGGACCCGACCCGGCGAAGTCCCCATGACCATACCTGCGTAGGACGCTGATGGAAGGGCCTTGCGTGGCGCCTTTCGAGCTTGACGACATGGAGCTCCAAACCGTGAACCGCTTCAACGAGCGGTTCGCCAAACGACGACACCGGGTAACTCTGGACACTCTCGTCGACGACTGGATATCCCTCGTGACCGAGGTTGAGCACGCTATGCCGGGTCAATCGACGACTACACCAACGACCTGACCAGCCGAGATCTTCTCGAGGACCTGATCCAGGACTCCCAGCCCTCACTTCGAGCCAAGCTGGAGGCGGCACTCAAGCCTTGGGACGAACGCTTCAGGCGAGCCACCGCATACGACGACAGACGGGCATGGTCACGGTTCTTCAATATCGGGGACGGGTGGTGGTGGCGGCGCACCCCGACGGAGGGGCAACTCGCCATCTATCTTCGGCAGCGCGTTCCGTCATCGGGTGCTGTGCCGGGAGATCGCACTGGAGCCGAGGGCGAAGGTTGAGAGCGCAGGTGAGAGACAGGGCCGAAGAGCGCTGGGGTGGCGCGGCGTCAGGGGACCGGGCGCCAGGTGACGCCGTCCCACCACTGGGTGCCGTCGGGGGAACGCTTGATGCCGGGCGGGAGGGACTGGCGGGTGTCCTGCCAGCGCTGGCCGTCCCACCAGAAGTTCCCGTCGGGTGAGAGGGTGTACGGCTCGCCCTCCAGGGCGGCCTGGCGGTCCACCAGGCGGATCTCCACCACCTCGTCCTGCTGGGCGGCGAAGTAGATCACATAGACGATGAAGCCGACCAGGCAGAGCAGGGCGCCGAGGATCGCCAGCAGCACGTTGAACTGCTTGGGCTTGCGCAGCAGCGCCGTGGTGTCGGTCCTGTTGACGAGCAGGAATCCTCTGGCGCTGTAGTTCGCGATCGCCGTCTCGAACGCGCTCGGGTCGCCGACCGGGACCGTCCTGACCGCCATCCGCCCTCCTGGCCACTCGCCGACCCTCATGACGACGCGGGACAACACTACGCCAGGAAGCCCGCGAGTTCGGGAGTACGTCGGTGAACGGGTTGGGTGCCAGCTGCTCCAGGAGGTCCTGGGCGGCATCTCAGTATCCTCGGTCCATGCGCACTGTTGGTCTGCTGCACCCTGGGGAGATGGGCGCCTCGATCGGCGCCACCCTGCGCCGGGTCGGGGTTCAGGTGCTGTGGGCCTCGGCCGGCCGTGGGCCCGCCACGAGGCGCCGCGCGCAGGCGGCGGACCTGACCGATGTGGGCACGATTCCCGCGCTGGTGACCCGCTGCCAGCTGGTGGTGAGCGTCTGCCCGCCGCACGCCGCCACCGAGGTCGCCGGCGCGGTCGCCGCGCTGGGGTTCGGGGGGACTTACGTGGACGCCAACGCGGTAGCGCCCACCACCGCTCGGGCGGTGGGCGCGGTGGTGGAGCGAGCGGGCGGGCGGTTTGTGGACGGCGACCTGATCGGCGGGCCGGTCCGGCCGGGCGGTGCCACCCGGCTGTATCTGTCCGGCCCCGCCGCTGGGGAGGTCGCGGCGCTGTTTGCGCCCACCGACTTGGAGGCGGTCGCGCTCGGCGACGATGTGGCTGCCGCCTCGGCGTTGAAGATGTGCTATGCGGCCTGGACCAAGGGGACCAGCGCGCTGCTGCTGGCAATCCGCGCGGCCGCGGCTGCGCACGGGGTGGATGAGGCGCTGCTGGCGGAGTGGGCGCGCACCCAGCCTGACCTGGCCACGCGGTCGCAGGCCGCGGCGGGCACCGCGCGCAAGGCATGGCGGTTCGCCGGCGAGATGGACAGGTCGCGGCGTGCCTTGCCGAGGCCGGGCTCCCGGACGGCTTCGCCCGCGCCGCCGCCGAGCTGTACCGCCGCCTGGCCCCCTTCAAGAACGTGGAGGTCGACCCGACGCTGGGCGAGGTGCTGGGGCGGGTGCGCGCGCGGAGGGCGACGCCGGATTCGTGACGCCTCGCCGGGGCGTGCCCGAAGCCGGCCGGGTCGAAGCCGTCCACCTCCTCGGTCCAGGGCGCGCGCAGCAGCTCGCCGTCCAGCCGGTAGGTCCAGGAGTGGTAGGGGCAGCGCAGCGACCCGACCTTCCGCGCTGCGAGCGGCTCGGCGCCTGGCCGCGCGGGCGGCGCCGGCACGACCTGGGAGCCGCGGTGGCGGCAGACGTTGTAGTGGGCGCGCAGCTCCCCGGCGCGGGTGCGCACCAGCAGCACGCTCTCGCCGGCGACGTCGAGGACCACCAGCGACCCTGGCCGCTGCACCTGGTCGACCCGGCCGGCGCAGAACCACTCCCGGTACAGGACCCGCTCGCGCTCGCGCGCGAACGCCTCGGGGCCGAGGGAGGGGAAGGCGGGCCGGGGGCGGTCGCGGGCGGC
>Ga0081538_10003043_pt1 | contig 15978 bp, 14 predicted proteins | sample TabmetS5T2R1_FD_71022 | JGI IMG/M metagenome (GOLD analysis project Ga0081538, IMG submission 71022) | Tabebuia heterophylla rhizosphere microbial communities from the University of Puerto Rico - S5T2R1 | ecosystem: Host-associated > Plants > Roots > Rhizosphere ... | reverse complement strand
GACGAGAGGCTCGCAGAGATCGACATCTCGCGGGTCTTCTCGTCGGCCGCCGAGTCCGAGACCGTCGTTCCGTCCGCCACCGAGCCAAGCCGGTTGATCGCGCCCGCCTCGAACAGGAGTGCCTCGTTCACGGACGTCTTCCCGCTGCCCCGGTGGCCCACCAAAGCCACGTTGCGGATCCTTTTCGGCGATTCGTGCGCCATCCCTCTCCTTCATCAAGTAATTGAAAAACCGCGAGCGAAGCGACCGGTTTTTCTGTACCTCTCCTCGCAGACTACCCGTCGAGCGCGGCGTCGAGCGTCTCGTAAACCGGCGCGGCGCTCGCCACCTCGGTGAGGTCGAGCAGGCGCTTGAGCGGCGAGCTCGCCGGAAGCGCCAGGCGCAGCTCCTGCCGGCGGCGGCGCAGCCGGCGGGCCATGTCGAACAGCACCTCGATGCCGGCCGAGTCGAGGTAGCGGCAGCCGCTCAGGTCGATCACCAGCGCGAGCGCGTCATTGGGGACCGAGGCGAGCAGCTCGTCGCGGAGCCGGCCGGCGTTGGTCATGTCGACCTCGCCCCCGACGTGCGCCACGATCGCACCCGTACGGCGCTCGACCGCGATCTCGGTCGGCGTGGTCACGCGAGGGTGCCCGCTCCCAGTTGCCTCCGCATTTTGACCACCGTCCCCTGATCCTCGGTCGCGACGTCCACGTCGTCCATCAGCCCCTTGATGATCGAGAGCCCACGGCCGCGGTGCTCGCTGCGGCGCTCCCGCCAGCTTCCGCTGTCAGTGACCGAGGCCACCAGTTCGCCGTCCTCGAATGCCGCCTCCACGCGGAACGTCTCGTCGCCCGGCCCGTAGGCGTGCTCGATCGCGTTGCCGGCCGCCTCGCAGACCGTCAGGGTGACCTCGTACGCCTCCAGCTCCGTGGCGCCCGCGGCGTGCAAGAAGCGACCAAGACGCCGGCGCAGCACCAGGAGCGACCCCGGTTCCGCCGGCAGGGACAGGTCGAAGCGATCCAGCGGCACCGGCGTCGGGCGCACCGCGAGCAGGGCCACATCGTCCAGCGGGACCTGGTCGCCCAGCACACGGGTCAGGATCCGGTCGCAGAGCTGCTCAAGGTCGTCTTCCGGGGCGGCCGCCCGGGCGAGGTCATCGAGCCGGCGATCGATCGGGACGTCGCGACGCTCCACGAGGCCGTCCGTATAGAGCACGAGCGAGGAGCCCGGCGGGAGCACCGCCGTGCCCTCCCGGAACACCGCCGGCTCGACGGCTCCGACGGGGACGGAGCGGCCGCCGTCGAGGAAGCGCGTGCCCTCCGCTGTCACGAGAAGGGGTGGAGGGTGGCCGGCACTCGTGAAGGCCACCTCGCCGGTCTCGCGGTCGAGGACCAGGTAGAGGACCGTCGCCATCGCCTCCTCCACCCCGCTCGTCACGAGCCGGTTGATGCGCGCCACCACCTCGGCGGGGGAGGCCTCGATCAGGCCGTAGGCCCGGCACGCGTTGCGCAGCTGACCCATGGTGGCCGCCGCGCGCAGCCCTTGCCCCACGACGTCGCCCACGACCAGCGCGACGCGGCCATCGGGGCGTTCGAGCACGTCGTACCAGTCGCCGCCGATGGCCGTCTCCTGGCCCGCGGGCAGGTAGCGGGCGGCGAGGTCGAGGCCCTCGACCTTGGGAAGCCGCTCCGGCAGCAGGCTGCGCTGGAGCGTCTCGGCGATCCGGTGCTCCTGCTCGTACACCTCACGCAGCCGCCCCTCCATCGTCTTTCGCTCGTGGATGTCTATTGCCGTTCCCACGTAGCCGACGAAGCGCCCGCCCTCGTAGCGCGGCACGCCGCGGTCCGCGATCCAGCGGTAGCCCCGGCCCCGAGCCCGCAGGCGATACTCGCGCTCCCAGGGACGCCGCTCGGCCACCGCCTCGTCCCAAGACTTCTGCAGTTCATCGGCGTCGTCCGGATGAACCCCGAGCGTCCAGGTCGCGCCGAGCTCCTCCTCGAGCGTGGTCCCCGTGAAGCGCATCCAGCCCTCGTTCACGAACGTCACGAGGCCGTGCTCGTCGGTGGTCCAGATCATCGCCGGCGCGGTGTCAGCCAGGTCGCGGAAGCTCGCCTCGGACTCGCGCAGCGCCTCCTCCATCGTTCTGCGTTCGTGGATATCGGTGGCGGTCCCCACGTAGCCGACGAACTCGCCCTCCACGAGGCGCGGCGTCCCCACTGCGAGGACCCAGCGATAGGTGCCGTCGTGACGCGCCAGCCGGTACTCGAAGCGAAACTCCTCACGACAGCGGATCGCCTCCCGCCAGCGCGCGATCAGCTCGTCGCGGTCGTCGGGATGGGCGTTCAGCTCGAAGCCGTGGCCCAGCTCCTCGCCGAGGCTGTGACCGGTGAAGCGAAGCCAGCCCTGGTTGACGAACGCAACGTGGCCTTCGGCGTCGGTCATCCACATGAGCGCCGGGGTGGTGTCGGCCAGCTCGCGGAAGCGGGCCTCGCTGTCGCGCACCACCTCGTCATGCCGTGCCCGCTCGGCGGCTGCGCCGAGCACGTTGGCGAGCGCCTGGAGGAAGTGGGCGTCGTCCGGACTGAAGTGCTGCGGGTTCGGGCTGTGGACGCCGATCACGCCGAAGTGACGGCCGCGCGCGCCGATCGGCGCGATCATGGCGCTCACGATCCCGGTGCGCCGCTGCAGCGCGGTCGGGCCGAAGCGGGCCTCCTCGCCGAAGTCCTCGACGATGACGGGGCCGTCGGACTGGAGCGCGTACCCGGCCATCTCCTCGGCGCCCGCCGAGACCACGGCGTCCCGCACCCCGTCCGGCAGGCCGTAGCCGGCGCGCACCACCAGCCCGCGCCGGTCGCGGGTCAGCTCGAGCACGCCCGCATACTCCGTCTCGAGCTCGCGGGCCGCGGTCTCAGCCGCCTCGCACAGCAGATGCCCGAGCTTCATCCCGGCGAGCGCCCGCTGTCCCAGCCCGGCGACCGCCTCCTGTTGGCGGGCGCGGATGCGGAGCTCGTCCCGGTGTCGCCCCGCCTCGTCTCGCGCCGTTGCCATTTCGGTGCCCTACTCGTCCTCGGCCGGCGGCTCGCCTTGGAGCCGTGACCGCAGCCGCAGCACGGCCTTGGTGTGCAGTTGCGAGACGCGCGACTCGGTGACCCCCAATACCTCGCCGATCTCTCGCAGCGTGAGGTTCTCGTAGTAGTAGAGCGCGACCACCAGCTTCTCGCGCTCCGGCATGCGCGCGATCGCGTCGGACAGGCGGTCCTTCATCTCCGTGGCGTCCAGCTCGACCGCCGGATCGACCGCCTGGGAGTCCTGGATCGTCTCCAGCAGTGAGACCTGGTCGCCGGACGTGTCGGAAACCGTCCAGAGCTCGTCGAGAGCGATCATCGAGGAGCCGGCGATCCGCACGAGGGACTCCTGGAACTCCTCCACCGAAATTCCGAGCGCATCGGCCATCTCCTGGTCGGTGGGAGCGCGATGCAGCTCGTGCTCGAGCCTCACGTTCGCCTTCTCGATCTCGCGCGCCTTCGTCCGCACCGAGCGCGGCACCCAGTCGAGCGAACGGAGCTCGTCGATGATCGAGCCCTTGATCCGCGTGATCGCGAATGTCTCGAACTTGATCTCCCGCTCGGGCTCGAACCGCTCGATCGCCGAGATCAGGCCGAGGAGCCCGTACGAGATGAGATCGGCTTCCTCGACGTGCGATGGGAGCCCGATGGACATGCGTCCCGCCACGTACTTGACGAGCGGTGCATAGCCGAGCACCAACCGCTCGCGCGCCTTCTCGTCTCCCTCGTCCTTGTAGCGCCGCCAGAGCTCCTTGAGCTCGATCGCCTTGAGGTTGGTCGTCACCTAGTGGTGCCTCCGAGGACGCCACATGGCGGCCGACCGGGGCCGCCGAACCGGGTGCGGACTTGCCGGGGGAACCACTTGGAGGGCCTTTAGGTCATGCGCGCGGATGAGCGCGTGCGTACGCTCGCTTCAGGCGTCTCGACTCTACCCGAGTGTAGGTCTGGGTCGTGCTAAGCGAGGCGTGGCCGAGCAGCTCCTGGATCGCGCGCAGGTCGGCACCTCCCTCGAGCAGATGGGTGGCGAAGGAGTGCCGGAGCGTGTGGGGCGAGACCCCAGCCTGGCGCGCCTGGATCTTCAGGCGGCGCCACACGTCGGACGTCGACAGCCTGCGGCCGTTCTTCGACAGGAAGAGCGCCCGCTGCTCGCCGGTGTCGAGCGCCGGCCTCCCCCTCGCGAGGTAGCGGTCGAGCGCGCGCCAGGCGTGCTCGCCGACCGGGACGACGCGGGTCCGGCTCCCCTTCCCCTCCACCCGCACCTCCTCGGCGTCGGGGTCGGGGCTGTCGACGTCGAGGTTCACGAGCTCCTCCGCCCGGAGGCCGGCGGCGTAGGCGATCTCGAACATGGCGCGGTCGCGCAGGTCGAGGGGCGTGGAGGCCGGGATGCGCTCGAGCAGCGCCGTGACCTCGGCCGGCTTCAGCACCCGCGGCAGGTAGGAGTCCTTTTTCGGCGTCGCCACCAGCTCGGCCGGGTTGGCCTCGAGCTCGCCGCGCTCGACGAGCTGCCGATAGAAGGTCCGGACGGCCGCGAGCTTCCGCGCCACGGTGGACTTGGTCGCGCCCCGCTCCGACACCGACCCCGCGAAGAGGCGCAGATGGCGATGGGTCAAATCTCCGGGCGCGAGCCCGCGGGCGGCCGCCCACTCGGCCAGCTGAGCCAGGTCCACCCCGTAGGCCCGGCGCGTCTTGTCGGCCAGTCCACGGCTGCGCTGCCAGTCGTCGAAGCGGCCCAGCTGCGTGCGCCAGTCGTCGGTGACGCCGTCACTAGCCTCTGCCTGCGTGGGTGTCTTCTTCGTCAACACTCGGGACGGAAGGGTCGCAACCCGTACTCAGCTCGCTGAGGCGGACCTGGTCGACGAGCTGGACGCGCCCGTCGCTCCGTGGCACCCGATCCAGGGTCCGAGCGACGCCTCCACGATGTGGTACGCGGTCCTTCGCAAACGCGAGCGCGGCGTCTTCATCGGCACGCTCTGCATTCGACACACGGGCCGCCAGACCCTCCTGGAGGAGAGGGGCTGGGAGGAGGTCCCGGTGAAGGAGATCGGCCCCTAATCGCGTCCCGTCAGCGCGGTTGGGGCACGATCCGAATGTACGGTCGCGGCGACTCCCAGCCGTCCGGGTAGGTTTCGCGCGCCTCCTCGTCGGTGACGGAGCCCGCGATGATCACGTCGTCGCCGTCCTGCCAGTTCACCGGCGTCGCGACCTTGCGCTCGGCGGTCAGCTGCAGTGAGTCGATCACGCGGAGCACCTCGTCGAAGTTGCGGCCGGTCGTCATCGGGTATACGAGGATGAGCTTGATCTTCTTGTCCGGACCGACGACGAACACGTTGCGGACGGTCTGGTTGTCGGCCGGCGTGCGCTCCGTCGGGTCGCCCGCGGTGTCGGCGGGGAGCATGCCGTAGAGCTTCGACACGTTGAAGTCGGCGTCGCCGATCAGCGGGTAGTTGGGCGCCTGCCCCTGTGTCTCCTCGATGTCGCTCGCCCACTTCTTGTGGTTGTCGACCGGATCGACGGAGAGGCCCACGATCTTTACGTTCCTGCGGTCGAACTCGGGCTTGATCTCGGCCATGTAGCCGAGCTCCGTCGTGCACACCGGTGTGAAGGCGCGAGGGTGCGAGAACAGCACCGCCCACGAGTCGCCGATCCAGTCGTGGAAACGGATCCTGCCCTCCGTGCTGTCGGCTTCGAAGTCGGGTGCGGTGTCGCCAATCTGCAGGGCCATCGTGGTCCTCCTGGGTTCGCTGCGACAAAGCTATTAAGCCGTCGGGCGCCCAGTCAACGGCGGGACTGCGTCAGGCGATGTAGATGGGAGCTCCGACCGGGACCTGGTCGTAGAGCTCGATCACGTCCGGGATCGCCATCCTGACGCAGCCGTGCGAGGCGGCCGTGCCCAGCGAGTAGGTCTGGTCCGTGCCGTGGATGCCCGCGCCGTCGTAGATCCCGAGCCAGCGGGCCTTGAGCGGGTTCTCCGGCACGCCGCCGGGGACGACCGTGCCGGCCAGGGAGCCGGCCCAATCGCTATTGGGGACGCTCCACGCCGGGTTCACGGCCTTGTTCTGGATGTGGTACATGCCGGCCGGGGTGTCGAAGCCCAGGGCGCCGATCGCGACGATGTAGGACTTCTGCAGCTCGAGGCGCTTGTAGAGGCTCAGCTGGAAGGTGCCCCGGTTCACCACGAGCAGGACCGGATACTTCGCAGCGAGCTCGGCGCGGGTGACCTTGGGCTGGACGACTCTGGTCGGGGCCTCAACCCTCCGGTCCACGCCGGGCACGCTCAGTGCCTGCTCGATGCTCTTCTCGAGCTCGGCGCGCTCGACCTCGACGCCCGTCTTCTCCTTGACCTTTTCGAGCGTCGGGAAGTCGAGCTGTGCATTGCGGGCGGGACGGTTCACCCCACGCGAGACCCGCCGCACGAGGTTCTGGACCGCTTGCGGCGAGTAGCTCACTCGGGCCGGCACCTGCGCGGTCTCCTCGCCGCCGGTGAGGTCCCGTGCCACGCGCGTGAAGATGCTCCCCTCGCGGCTCGTGGCCAGGGCCTCGTCGACCATGCCGTTCACGTCGGCCTGGACACCGGCATCCTCTGCCGAGAGGTTGAAGCGCTTGCGTTTGTAGGTGACGCGGATCGGTTGCTCGAGCGCCGGCTTCAGCTCTCGCGTCACCAACCGCGTGGCTTCGTCGGTGCTCATGCCGCCGACGTGTACACCCGCGATCGTGACGCCCTCCGCGATGAGGTCGTCGCGCGACGAGTCGTACGCGTACGCAGCGACGGCTCCCCCCACCAGGGCGAGCAGAAGCACGGCGACCAAGATGAAGGACTTGTGCCTCATGCCGCGAGCCAGAAGTGTAGGGAAGGGCGCGGCGCAAGACCACATTCGACGACCCCGTTTGGGCGGCGGATAGGCCCCATTGCGGGGGTTTTCCGCGAGAAGGTGTGCTAGACCGGCGTTCCGCCCCGGGCGAGCACGGATTCGATCGCCCCGATCACGCCCTCCCGGTTGGCGTGGCGGCGCTCGTAGTCGTGAAGGATGCGCAGGTCGGCGGGCTCGAGCGACGAGAGCAGGGCGATCACGTCCTCCTCCGGGAGGTCGTCGTAGTGGTCGAGCGGGGCCGCGGCGGTCCGGGCGGCCGGCTGGGGCTCCGGCCGAGGCTCGGGAGGCGGGGAAGGCTCGGGCTCCGGCTGGGCCTCGTGTTGCTGCTCGGGCCGCTCGGCGGCCGCCTCCGCGCGCCGCTCGGCCCGGGATAGGCGATCCACCGCCTCGTCCGTCGCCTGGCGCGCGCGCCGCTCGGCCTTCTTGGCGCGCTCCGTCGCCTTGAGCGCCGCCTCCGCCGCGCGCCGCTCGGCCTTCTTGGCGCGGTCGGTCGCCCGCCGAGCGCGCTCCTCGGCCGCCTCCTCGACCTGGGCCGCCAGCTCGACCGCTTCCCTCGCTCGCTGCTCGGCCTCGGCCACCCGGTCAATCGCATGGGTGGCGGCGCGCTCGGCCGCCAGGGCGCGCTCCTCCGCCGCGGCGAGCCGGTCCTCCTCGGAGGCATCCGCCTCGATCCCCGCCGTCTCCGCATAGCCGGCGAGCAGGCGCTGGAGCTCCACGAGCTGGTCCCGGGTCAGGCCGCTTCCCCGCTCCCGCGCGTGGCGCACATGCGGGCTCCAGCGCAGGAACTCCTCCACCTCGCGCTCGTAGCGGTACGGCTCCTGGGCGCCGCGCACGATCGGCTCCAGCCGCAGGTGCTCGCCCAGCCCCAGGACCGTCTCGCGGCTGGTGTGCTGGTACCGAAAGCCGGCCGACTTATAGCGGCGATTGTCCACGCCGCGGCCGAAGCGCAGCTGGGCGAGCATCTCGGGAGGGATGTCCACGCCGATCCGGCGCAGCACCGCGGTGGCCAGGCTGGTCCCCCAGGGCGGGAGGAGCGGAACGTAGGGTTTGCGCAGCAGCCCGGCCACCTCGCTCAACGCGAGCACGCCGTCGGCGGCCACGTTGAACACGCCGGGGACGTCCTGCTTAACCGCGTGCTCGAGCGCATGCACCACGTCGTCCTCGTGCACGAACTGATAGCGCGGGTCGAAGCCGAGGATCATCGGAAGCACCGGCAGCGAGAGCAGCTTGATGTGTGACGTTCGGACGTCGGGCCCGAGCACGTTCGCGAAGCGGAGGATGGTCACCGACACGCCCGGGTTGCGCTCCGCGAAATCACTCAGCGACGCTTCCGCCTCCACGATGTCGCGCTCGATCGGCGTTCGCGGCGGGTGCGGCCGCTCCATGGTCTCGTCGAAGAAGGCCGGATCGTCCTGCTCGCAGCCGTAGTAGTGAGTGGACGACTTGAACACCACCTTGCGCACCGGTGAGTCCGCCCCCGCGCAGGCCGCCAGGATGTTCATCGTCCCGATGATGTTGTTCTCGTGGGCCTTGGCGGAGGAGGTCGTGCCCGAGTCGACCACGAGCCGCGTGTCGACCACCGTGTCGATCTCCGCCGCCTCCACCACCCGCCTGAGCAGAGCGTGCTGCGCGCCCACCTTCACGTACTCGGTGCGCTCGAGCTCGACCTGCGGCTCATCGGCCGCAACGCCGATGATGGCCTCGACCTCGGGGAACGCCTCGATCGCCTGGGCGAGACGACCGCCCCAGTAGGTGGAGATCCCGGTGACGAGGACGCGCTTGGAGTCCATCGGCTGCCTCTAACCGAACCAGACCGAGCGGCGCTTGGCGAGCATGTCCCAAAGCTCCTCCTGGATCCGCGCGCGGATGTCGTGGGCGACGGTTTGGACAAGCGCCTTGTCCCGATTCAGCCCTTCCTCGTCAAACGAGACGGGATCGAGGAAGCGGATCTTGAACTTGGCGGGCAGGTAGCCGAGCATCCCGAGCAGCCCGAGGTGCGGGAAGGTGGGCGTGATCGGGAAGTACAGCAGCCCGGTCAACCGCTTCATCACCCCGACCTGGGCGAACACCGGAGCGGCCTCCTCCGCGCCGACCACGCAGACCGGGACGATCGGAGCCCGGGCGCGCATGGCCGCCTCCACGAAGCCGCCGCGCCCAAAGCGACGCAGCCGGTAGCGGTCCTTGTAGAGCTTCTCGGTCGCCTTGCGACCCTCGGGGAAGACGAGCACGAGCTGCTCCTCGTCGTAGAGCAGGCGCTGCACGTTCGCGGGATGGGCCGGCACGCAGCCGAGCTTGGGGATCAGCATCGAGAATCCCGGATATCCCTTGAAGAAGTGCTCGACGGTGATGTTGAGGGGGCGCGGGTGAGGGTGCTCCTCGCGGATCGCCTTGGCGATCATCGCCGCGTCCGGCGGCAGCGCCCCGGCGTGGTTCGCAACCAGCAGCGCGCCGCCCGCGGCGGGCACGTTCTCGATTCCCTCGACCTCGGTCCGGAACCAGTAGCGATAGAAGAACTCGGCCGCTGTGCGATCGAGGAGCCCCTCGACCCGCTCGGAGCGCCCCCAGTCCGTCAGCTGCCGGTCCGGCTCGACGCCCGCGAGGTGCTGCTTCAGGTCCTCGGCGGGGACAAGCGCATTCTGATCGGCGGACACTCGGCCGATTCAAGCAGGGGCAGAGCTACGATGCCGCGCGCATGCGCTCCAAGGACGAGGTGCGGGCGGACGTGTGGCGTGCGATGGAGCGCGAGGGCGTGGCGCGGTTTCCGGGCGCCGAGGGCCGGATCCCGAACTTTGCCGACGCGAAGGGCGCCGCGGAGCGGCTTGCTCGGCATCCCGCCTGGACGGGCGCGGAAACGCTGAAGGCGAACCCCGACTCGCCGCAGACCCATGCCCGGCGCGTCGCCCTCGGGCAGGGCAAGCTGCTCGTGATGGCGGTGCCGCGGCTTCGCGACCAGCACCCGTTCCGGCTTCTCGATCCGCGCAAGCTCTCGGAGGGGGAGCGCCGCGAGGCCGCGACGATCAAGGGCGCTCTCAGGTACGGCAAGGTGATCGACCTCGATCAGGTGCCGGAACTGGACCTCGTGCTCACGGGGTCCGTCGCGGTGAACCTGAAGGGCGCCCGCGTCGGCAAGGGCGGCGGCTTCTCAGACCTCGAGTACGCGCTGCTGCGCGAGAGCGGGAAGATCGACCGCCGCACGGTGATCGCCACTACCGTCCATCCGATCCAGATCGTGCGCGAGAACCTGCTGATGACGCGCCACGACATCCCCGTGAACCTGGTGGCCACCCCACGCGCGGTTATCGAGGTGGACGGCGCCTACGGGCGCCCGCCGGGGATCCTCTGGGATCACCTCCAGCCGCCGCAGATCCACGAGATCCCGGTGCTGGAGCGCTTCGGGTACGCGGGCTGACTAACCGATCCGCTCGAGCACGGGGTCGAGCTTCGCTCGCAGTCCGTCCCAGTTGCGGGCGCCGATCACGCCGTCCCGCTCCACAAGGCCCTCGTTCCAGGGGTGCACGATCGTCGCCGCCACGATCCCCGCGTCGCGGGCGCGGACGATGTTCACCGGGCTGTCGTCGACCAGCACGTGGATCCCGAGCTCGACGCAGCGGCTGACCTTGTCGAATGAGCAGTAGAGGTCGTCGAAGGGCATTCCGATCGATTCGAGCCAGGCCTTCGTGGCCGCCGCGGTGCCGGGGCGGCGGTGGCTCGTCACGTGGATCCAGTGGCCGCGACCATGCCACGCTCGGACCGCCTCGACGGCCCCCGGATACGGCATTCCGGCGGCGATGTTCTCGTCCGAGTGCGTTTCCTCGACACAGTGGATGAGCGCGTCGCGCTCGATGGCCGTGATGCCCCAGTCGCGTTGCTCCTCGTAGGGCAGGTCGATGCCATAGCGCTCCCGCACCACCCGCTGGAGCAGGTCCCAATAGTGGTGAAGCGTGGAGTCGATGTCGAGCGCGATCCGGGCCACCGCCTCGTACAGTAAGCCCATGGCACGCAGGCTTCTCCCCCCGGCCGCCCGGCCCGCGCCACCCTGGAGCGACCGCCGCGCCGACCACGGCTACGGCGCCACCGCCGAGCCGGACTGGCGCTCGGTCGACTGGCGCGAGGCACTGAAGACCGTGCGCATCGACGGCACTCCGGTCAACTACGTCGATCTCGGATCGGGCGAGCGCGAGCCCACCGTGTTCGTTCACGGCCTGAGCGGCCAGTGGCAGAACTGGCTCGAGAACATCCCTCGCGTCGCGCAGGAACGGCGCACGCTGGCCCTCGACCTCCCCGGATTCGGGCTCACGCCCGAGCCGGCCGACCGCATAACGATCCCCGGCTATGGGCGCTTCGTCGACGCCTTCTGCGAGCGGCTCGGAATCGGCCCCGTCGCGATGGTGGGCAACTCGATGGGCGGCTACGTCGCGGCCGAGGTGGCGATCCAGTTCCCCGCCCGCGTATCGCGGCTGGTGCTGGTCTCCGCCGCCGGAATCTCGAGCGCAGCCACGGTCCGGGCGCCGATCCTGACCGCCGCGCGTGTGGTCAAGGCAGTCCTCACCTACAGCGCCGCACGGCATCGCACGGTGGCCGCGCGGCCGCTCTCGCGCCACCTCTTCCTCTCGCTGGTGGCGCGCCACCCGCGACTCCTGAAGCCGGACCTCGTATACGAGGCGTTCTTCAAGGGCGTGGGCAAGCCCGGATTCGACGACGCCCTGCGGGCGAGCCTCGACTACGACTTCCGCGAGCGCCTGTCCGACGTGAGCGTGCCGACCCTGATCGTGTGGGGCGAGGAGGACTCGATCATCCCCGTACGCGACGCGAACGAGTTCGAGCGCCTCATCCCCGACAGCCGCAAGGTCGTCATGCGGGACACCGGGCATGTCCCGATGGCGGAGCGGCCGCAGGCCTTCAACGACCTGCTGATGGAGTTCCTCGCCGAGACCGGCGCCGCAGAGGAGAAGGAGCCCGTCGCCGGCGAGTCGCAGGTGGCATAGCGCTGGCTGCGGCCGCGGTGACAGCGGGAACGCCCGAGCCCACTCAGCGGCTGCCGCGCGAGGCGCGCGGCTACTTCGTCCTGGGCTCGCTCGCCTGGGCCGTGCCGCTCGCAGTCGCCGGCTTCGTCGCCGCCGCCGCCCTCGCGTCCGACACTCCCGACGTGGTGCCGTGGGGACTGAGGGGCGCGGCGGTCGGCGTGATCGTGCTCGGCGGCGTGGTGTTCCCGCTGCTGCGCTGGCGGACCTGGCGCTACGAGGTGCGCGACGAGGAGCTCGACCTGCTGCGCGGCGCCATCGTGGTGACGCGCACGCTGATCCCCATGACTCGGGTCCAGCACGTCGACACCACGCGCACGGTGATCGGGGATCTATTCGACCTGCGGTCGGTCGCCGTTCACACGGCGGCCGGCTCGAATGACATCCCGGCGCTTCGGCCCGGGGAGGCCGCGGCCATTCGGGACCGCATCGCCCTGCTCACGCGTCGGCCCGATGAGCTCTGAGCTCTCCTTCCCGCGGCGCCTCCACCCCGCGGAATTAGCGCTGGCGGCGCTCGACAACGTACGCGAGGTCTTGTTCGCCGCTGTCATCGGCCTGCTCGTGGGAGGCGGCTCGGGCGGCATGTCGCCGCTCCTGGCGCTGGCGATCGGACTCGGCGGCATCGGCCTGGCCCTCGCCGCGGGCTACGTGCGCTGGTTGAACACCACCTACCGCGTAGCCGGCGAGGCGCTGCATTTCCGGCGCGGCATCCTGTCGCCCGACGAGACAACGATCCCCATCGGGCGAATCCAGGCGATCGACGCGAGCCAGGGGCCGATCCAGCGCCTGTTCGGGGTCCACGAGCTGCACGTGCAGACGGCGGGCGGCGGATCGGGGGGCGAGATCGTGCTGCGGGCGGTCTCCGACCGCGCCGCGCGGGAGCTGCGCGGCGTGGCAGGGCTTCCCGACCCCGAGGACGTGGAGCTGCCCGAGTGGCGTCTGGGTCCGGGGAGCCTGCTGGTCGCGGCCCTGACCGCGCCCCAGATCGGGGTGATCCTCCCAGTGGTGGGCGGCCTGGCCGCCGCAAGCGACAACCTGCTCGCCGGTCAGAACGGCGAGCGGCTGGTCGACCGCCTTCCGAGCGACGCCGGAAGCATCGTCCTCATCGCCGCGGGGCTGGCGGCCGCCGCCCTCCTGATCTCGTTCCTCGGCGCGATAGTGGCGTTCAGCGGCTTCGTCCTGGTACGCGACGGTGAGCGCCTCCGCATCCGCCGCGGCCTCCTGCAGCGCCGTGCGGCGAGCATCCCGCTGGCGCGCGTCCACGCGATCGACGTCGTCGAGGGCCTTCTTCGCCGCCCGTTCGGCCTGGCCGCGCTGCGCGTGGAAACCGCCGGCTACCGGTCCGAGCGAGCGGCGGCGCAGACCCTGGTTCCCCTGCTGCCGACCACGAGCGTGCGCCCCCTGCTCGAGGAGTTCGTGCCCGGACTGGCCGCGGACACGCTCCCGTTGCAGCGGCCACCGCGGCGCGCAGCGCGCAGATACGCCCTGCCTCCCGTGCTTGCCGGCGTCCTCATCGGAGGTGTCGTCACGGCGATATGGCCCTCGACGTGGCCGATCCTCCCCGTCCTGGCGCTGCTGGGCGGGGTCGAGGGCCTGCTCCGTTGGCGCGCCGCCGGATGGCGCCTCGACGGGGGCCGCATCGTGATCCGCGGGCGACTCGTGGCCCGCCGCACCCTGCTCGCCCGCGTCGACCGCCTCCAGGAGCACGAGCTGAGCGTCTCGCCCTTGCAGCGCCGGGCACGGCTCGCCTCATTCGAGCTGGCGGTCGGCTCCGGGCGCACCGGGCGGGTCCGGCACCTCGACCGCGCCGTCACCGGGACGCTGTTCGCGCGGCTGCGGCCCGGGCATCCGGGTGACTACGGCGGAAGGTCGAACTCATCGACCTGATCGGGGCGAAATCGCATGCGTTCGACCTTGTGCCGAATATTCCGGCGGAAGGTCGAACGCGTCGGTTCCGCCGGTCGCAGAGGCGCCCACGGAGAGCGGTCCGGCGGGACCTCCCCAGAAGCCCAACGTAGGCGAGTGGACCGCCCAGCTACCCAGCCGCTAGCGGGCAAAGGACGCGCGCAGCCAGACGGACCAGGGCCGAATGCTTTCGATGCCGAGCAGATCCTCGGGCCACGGGTCCTCGGCCAGTCTGGCGCGGATCGTCGCCTCGCCGTCCGCATCCACGACGAGCATGACGTTCTCTCCATCGCCCTCGCCGATCGGGCCACCGAGGACGACGAACCCCTCTTCGGCGAGAGCGTCCATAAACGCGGCGTGCTCGGCCCATCCCTCCTGCTGGCGCCGCCCACGCGAGTGATCCCACTTGGGACCCTTTGCGCGCTCCACCAGGTAGTAGCCGGGCACCGATGACAGGCTACGGGAGGGCTGGCCCGCGTCGCCGATCGCGGCCGCCCACGCTCCGCGAGGCCCGAGCGCACCGGGCTGACGCGCCTGAACGAACTCCGCCCGGACTTGGTCCTTCAGCTCGTGACGGCGCCCTGCGAGGCGGACCCGACGTGCTTCGCGTACTTGCCGAGCACGCCGTTCTCGTACTTCGGCGCGGGCGGCTCGTAGTCCGCCAGGCGCTCCCCGAGGTCGCCATCGGGGAGCTCCACGTTCAGCTCCCGCTTGGCCACGTCGAAGACGATCGTGTCGCCGTCGCGAAGCGCGGCGATCGGCCCGCCGCGGGGCGCCTCGGGGGCTACGTGGCCGGCCATGAAACCGTGCGTGGCGCCCGAGAAGCGGCCGTCGGTGAGGAGCGCCACTGAGTCGCCTAGGCCCTCCCCCACGAGGGCCGCGGTCACGTGGAGCATCTCGCGCATCCCCGGACCGCCGGCGGGCCCCTCGTTGCGGATCACGACCACTTCTCCGGGTTGGATCGCCTTCGCCATCACCGCCTTGAACGCCTGCTCCTCGTCCTCGAACACCCGCGCCGGGCCGCGGTGCTCCATGCGATCGTGGCCGGACAGCTTCACCACGCACCCGTCCGGCGCGACGTTGCCGCGCAGGATCGCGAAGCCGCCGTTCGGCTTGATCGGCTCCGACGGAGGCCGGACGACGTCCTGGCCGTCCGTTTCCCCCGCCGCGTCCGCCACCTCGCCGATCGTCTGGCCCGTGACCGTCGTCGCTCCCTCGTGCAGCAGGCCGGTCTCCTTCAGCCGCCGGATCACCAACGGCACGCCGCCGGCCCGGTAGAGGTCTGTGGCCACGTAGCGACCACCCGGCTTCAGGTCGCAGAGGAGCGGGGTATCCCACGCGATGCGGTCGAAGTCCTCCAGCTCGAGCGGCACCCCGGCGTCGTGCGCGACGGCGAGTAGATGAAGCACCAGGTTCGTCGAGCCCCCGGACATCGCACCCGCCGCGATCGAGTTCTCGAGCGACTCCTTCGTGATGATGCTGCTGGGCCTCAGGTCGCGCTCCAGGACGTCGAGCACGAGGCGCCCGCAGTCCTCGGCCACCTTCCCCTTCTTCCCATCCTCGGCCGGGACCATGGAGCTCCCCATCGGAGAGATCCCGAGCACCTCGAACGCCATCGCCATGGTGTTGGCCGTGAACTGACCGCCGCAGGCGCCCGCCCCGGGCGAGGCGTGAGCCTCTAGGTCGGCGAGCTCCTCGTCCGACAGGTCGCCGGCGGCGTGGGCGCCGATCCCCTCGAACACGTCCTGGATCGTCACGTCGCGGCCGCGCCAGCGCCCGGGGGCGATCGAACCGCCGTACAGCATGAGGCTCGGCACGTCCAGGCGGGCCAGCGCCATCACGCAGCCCGGGATCGTCTTGTCGCACCCCGACAGGGCGACGACGGCGTCGAACATGTGGCCGCGCGCGACGAGCTCGATGGAGTCCGCGATCACCTCGCGGCTGACGAGCGAGGCGCGCATGCCCTCGGTGCCCATCGTGATTCCGTCGGAGATCGCGACCGTGTTGAACTCCATCGGCGTACCGCCGGCCGCCCGCACCCCCTCCTTCACCTTTTCCGCGAGCCGGCGCAGGTGAAAGTTGCACGGCATCGTCTCCGTCCAGGTGTTGGCGATCCCGACGATCGGACGCCGCAGCGCG
>Ga0081538_10003042_pt1 | contig 15979 bp, 18 predicted proteins | sample TabmetS5T2R1_FD_71022 | JGI IMG/M metagenome (GOLD analysis project Ga0081538, IMG submission 71022) | Tabebuia heterophylla rhizosphere microbial communities from the University of Puerto Rico - S5T2R1 | ecosystem: Host-associated > Plants > Roots > Rhizosphere ... | reverse complement strand
TATGGCGATAGCCGGCATGGTATCCACTGGAGGCTTGACCCTAATCTGGTTTCCAGGTCCTATTATCTTTCTTTTTCTCGGATTCTGGTTAATTGCGCTAGGAATTATGAAGAATGTGAGAACAAGACATCGGAGAATAATACCTCCTAAGTGACAAAAAATTATGGCTTCTTGTCTGCGAGTATCCATTACTCGTGGCCTTTCAACTCAACCAATTGCTCGGCGCTGTAGAATAGCTTTTGGTGTTCCGCCTCGCAATCCTTGGATAATGCGGCTTCTACCCTACCCTTATGAGCACAATGACAAGAGCCAGGAAGAATAGAGAGCAGAAGTCAAAAGGAGTTTTGTTACAATTGCAAGAAAGACACACAAGCTAAATAAAATATGGTAAATGAGCAGATAATCGCTAATTATTGTGGTTCTTTCTGTCCTTCCTCCTTATTACTGCCCTTATCAAAATCCAGTCTTTCATCTAGCTTCTTTTGCACTTCCTTGTACAAGCGATATTTCTGTGCCCACCTAGAGAACACTATCCATTGTCTGATGCCAACTCCAAGCCAGAACAGAAACACTAAGGAATACACCACAGGAATCACAAACTGCAGATCATCTCTGCCAGCTAATGAATTGATGACAATAGCAGTTATTGGTACAACGGTGAAGAATGAAACCACCATTATGATTACCATCTTTTTTGTGAAATCAAGCTGATGAATGACATTATCTAATATCTCTAGCAAATTCTCATGTGCTGTACCTTCTTTTTTGCTGCTGCCCCCATGCTCTGTCAAATCAGACACCACTGATAAACGATACCCATCTCTGCTGTATTATAAAGGAGATAGTAACTCTGTTACCTGTAGTTGTAGTGGGCGCTACTATCATACTCATTTCTTCTCCTTCTCTGCACTTCTTGGAAACAACAATTCATAGGGCTCCAATATTGCGTTGACAATTTCTTTTCCTTTCTCTGAAACCCTGTATTTGATTATCCTATTTTGCTCACCCCAAGGCTCTTCGAATCTAACTATCAGGCCTTTTTCAACGAGTTCATCAATAATCGGCTTATGCTTGACATTGTTAAGGCCACAGTAACTCATCAATTGACTCTGGTTTAGCTCACCATAATCATTTAATTTCAGTATGATGTCCTTTCTAATGTAGATCCGCTCACGATGTGCATGTACCAATTTGACTCAATTGCAATAGGTTTTTACTAGCCTACTGGAGGTGCTATGGACTGTCGCCACACTAGTTTCCATTCAGTGATTAGCAATCGACCAAAGCAAATAAGCATTCAGGTAACTTGGTTACGTAGGACAGGTAAACAAGGGTTAAAACATCAAGTCGAGTCATAGTAGCTCATAAGTATGATCTGGAAAATTGTGATGATTTCAATAGCCATAGTGTTTGGATCGATTATCATAGGCGGTGCCATCATTGCAACACAGGTCCTGACGAGCATCCCGAACTTTGGCGACGAGAACACTGTTGACTCTAGGCTACTCAATTCAGGGTCGGATCCATCGCTTCCAGTAGAAGGCGCAGTGAGGATAGTCGGCAATACAGGTAGCAATTCATATAGTCCAAATCCCTTTGAAGCCAAAGTGGGAGAAACAGTAACCTGGGTGAATGACGACTCTGCAGTACACACTGCTACCTCAACTGATGGAACTTTTGATTCAAACATACTGCAAAGAGGACAAACATTTAGTTACACTTTCGATAAAGAAGGAGAGTACTCCTACTCTTGCACGCTTCATCCCAACATGGCGGGAACCGTAATAGTGACTTCATCATAGTGAGATGATGGGCCATCGTCACGCAAGGGAAGGTCCAATGACCGTAGAGGTGTGATGTGAAGTGAAGTGATATCCCAACCCCTCACCAAAAAAGGATTCTGCTAGGTTAAAAGATGAAAGAGAAGCCAAAAAGCTTTCTGTCCCAATCAATTCCTGGTATGATCACCTAATCTAAAGTATCCAATTTAATTGCCCTGGCTTCTTCATATGCTTTTGAAAAGAGTATTGGGGCTAATTCGCTCCTTTCTTTTCTTTCAGCCAAGAAAAATTATTGCTCTCTTTCAAATCATCTAAAAAATTCAAGACCTAAGGTAACTAAGTTACGTCTCATAGGTTAACAAGGGTTAAAAAATTTCAGGCACTATAGCCCACAATGCAAAAAAATGACAAAGGCAAGAAAAAAATTACAAATACGAAAATACATCATACCATCATAACAGTGGTGGCTCTAGCAATAGTTTCTTCTGTTGTTATGAGTTTGGTATGGCAAATTCCTCAAGCAGCAGCCTCTTCATTAGAAGAGATCAAGGCCAGTCGTGAGGTATCTTCTCCTATAGATCAGGTTTGGAATGTTGCTTCAGATATAGACAACGAGACAAGATACTGGTCCACATTCAAAGCCATAAAAAATGTCAATACGACCGCTGTTAATATGACAGCTAATACAACCGAAAGAGAAGTAACTATAGAGACAGGTCCTCTCGGCGAATCAGTAACTCATCAATTCGTAACTGTGAATCCAGAACAATATGTTGTGGAAACAAATATCACCGAAGGACCTGTGACCGGCACAAGAACACTCACACTAAGTCCTTCATCTAATACCAATACAACAAGAATTGACGCGCTTTGGAATGTGGATTTGTCTGGCATCCCATTCTTTGGAAGAGATTTTGCAAAAGACGGTATTTTGAGAACAACCGAGGAAGCACTGGCTAATATTGCAGCACAGCTCGAAGTCAGATAGCTGCAATTTTTTTCTTTTTTTCTCTTGTATCTACAGTTGTGAAGGTACTAAAAGTAGTTTATTATATATTCAATTCAAATTAGCATCAAATGTCCACAAGTGTGCTTTCTAGATACTCCGAAAATATAGAATATCCTCCAAAACCTTCACTCTTCCTGGTTTGAGTGTGATTCTTCGCACCTCATGTAGAGATACTTTCATGGCAGTGGAGGAGGTATTATCTCCGCCATTTTTGTCCGATCTTGAGTTCAATTTGGATTTAGTCGGCTCGGAGACAGAGAGATTACTATATTATAGAGTTAGTTAAATGGCCCTACAATAGTGTTCATTTTGAAATTCCTTCAGACAGCATAGAACGTACAAAGAAATTGTACAACAACCGTTTGGAAAGAAGACAGAAAAATTGTTAGAATTCATAGAATATTAGGTATATTCACTGATACATTTAATATAGCAACATGCTCGTTTCTAAGGATAAGTCTTAGTGAGTTAATATGAAAGTCATCAGTGCTACTTCCGAGATTCCGGGTATGACAAGAGAAGAAGCTGAGAGATTCCTTGAAAGTAAATTGAATTTGCAGATTGCAACTATCGACGAAAAAGGTGAGCCTAATATTCAGCCGGTCTGGTTTTATTACGATAGAGACCAAAACAAACTCTTGATCACCACATCTAAATTGGCCAGGAAAACTCAAAATCTCCGAAGGAATCCTACTATCTATTTTTCCATAGATCACGAAAATTATGATGAGAATGCTCCCCCTAGAGGAGTTAAAGGTAAAGGTACTGCAACTATAGTAGAAGATCCAAGCACAATAGTCCCACAAGCAGATAGAATTAGTATCAAATATCTTGGTACACCTGATCATCCAGTAGCAAAAATGATATCAGATGGTGCAAAGAAGGGAGAAGTTGTACTTGTTGAAATTAATCCCAAGTTCCTTTCTACATGGGATTATAGTAAAATGGGACAATGATTTATTACGAGGTTGGTTTCGGAGATCAGAAACAGAAAAACCAGGAAAAATAATTCAGTAAGCAAATCCGAAGACGAAATAAGACATCATGCACGTGAGGAATGGAACGCCGCGGCACCAGGTTGGAAAAAGTACAGAAAAGATATGCTCCAGTGGTTAGAACCTGTGTCGGATCAGCTCATGAAGTCGAGTCAAATATCTCGTGGACAGACCGTACTAGATGTCGCTACAGGCACTGGTCAACCTGCACTGACGATAGCAGAGAAAATTGTAGGGCCTACTGGGAGGGTTATAGGAGTAGACTTGAGTCCGGAAATGTTAGAGGTAGCAAAGGAGGAAGCTGCTTATCAGGGTCTTACCAATGTAGTCTTTCAAATCGTTAAAGACGAAAGCCTTTCTATGTTTTCTGATGACACATTTGATGCGGTAGTTTGTCGTAACGGACTTATGTTCATGCCAGATCCTGTAAAGGCACTCAAGGCCTTTCGCAGAGTCTTAAAGCCTGGCGGGAAAGCCTCTGTCACTGTATGGGGTTCTCCAGATAAGTCACCTGTTATGGCAGCAGTAATGAAGACAATATCCAAACATGTTACCGATATGAAATTACTACCATCAGCAGTAGCACCGAGTGGTAATCCTGGAGGAGCATATAGTATATCTAGTGTAGATATGCTCCGTGACTATTTCTTGAAGGCCGGGTTCTCCAACTTTAATGCTGAGAAAATTGAAGTTACAGTAGCTCAGACAGACACAGTTGAACAGCTTTGGCAGGGCATGACTGAAGTTACTGGATTTTTAGTCATTTTACTATCTAAATTGCCTGATGAGAAGAAGCTGGCGATTAAAAATGATGTTATTGAATCTCTTGGTAAGATATTCTCCTCAGGCGACCTCGTAAAGGTTACCGGAGAGCTAATTTTAGGAACAGCCACCAAGTCTGCTCAATAGAAATATAATTTTACACTTCTACAAATAACTTACAACTTGTGCAGAGGGTGGTTGCTCTATGAAATGTCACGTGTTGCTTAACATCTTCTGCTGCATAGCCTTATCGATCCGATTGCATCATCTTATACATGCCAACGTACCAAAGACAGCCCTACAATCCAATTCCCGGATATCACGCTGCTGACTAAGTACTTGTGCAAAGTATCTCCATCATCTCTAATATCTATATCTATATTTCCTGCATATTTTGAGCGTGAATATGTGAGTCCTATCGTATGAACAGTTGTTTGGCTCCTGCTATTGTGCCTCTTGGTTTTGATGGTATTACCTTTATCTTCAATAAAGGAATTTCAATCAACGATGTGTTTGGGAAGGTTTGAAATGATCAAATTGAATTTATTGGCATAAGCTCTACGATTAATCCCCGGCTCCATTTGTATTTTGTATCCATTAATTTCAAAACTTCTGCAGTCAATACAGACTCTTTCTCTTGATTAACTATTCGTGCATTGCCTCTGAACACTTTATCATTTATGCTAAATGAAACTACTGTTGGATTATGCTTGATATTTTGAACCCAATGTGCACTGTCAAGCCGCTCAGATATTATGTAATATCTTCCATTATACTCTACAAACCATATCTCTATTCTGTGCTGCTTGCCTGTCTTCCATCCCAGGGTAGTCAAATATAGGAACTGGGGTTTGCTCAATTATTATGATTTTGTGACACCTTGTTATTTAGTTTAAGTAGCGCCTCGTTAAAGATTTCGAATTGTTTGGCTTGAGGGAGGTTTTGGAGTCAACTCCTCCTCTACTCTGTTAATTGGAGCTTGGATTTAGGAGTAAAATTTTTCGATGTTTATGCATGACCTTACTTTGGGTCTATATCTGTAAAATCGAAAGGTACTTGTCCTTCATTGATATTTACACTTCACAATACAGCCATCTACAGCTATCACTCACAATATTTAATCTAGCTTTGGCAATAATCGTAAAAGTAGTGCCATATGTAGATTTGAGCTATCCATTTTGGACATTTAATGCATTATTTGGATCAAATGTGGATCTCCATTATGATCTGTGATTTATCGTATTACTATGAAATTAAGTATTAGACATAGAATGATTTTGAAAACCGCAATAATAGTTGCATCTGTAGTAGCAGTAGTACTGACCTCTATGGTCATAGGTGGAGTGGTCGTTATTGGACAAATTCTGAAAAGCGATCCGAACATCCGCAATGAAATACGTCAGTGGTTAGAAAGAGGGATAGGCGAGGACTCTGGACGGAATTTACAGGAAGAAAGGTCTTCTTCCGCGTCGCAGCTATCCACTATGGAGGCTGGAACTGTGATAAACATAGTTGGAAATTCAGGAAGCAATTCGTACAGTCCAAACCTGATTGAAATCAAAGTTGGTGATACTCTCAATTGGAGAAATGACGATTCATCTCCGCATACAGTAACATCATCAAGTGACAACAATATCATCGCCACTTTTGACTCTGGTATCCTAATGAGAGGTGAGAAATTCAGTTTTACGTTTGATAGGGCAGGAGAATACCAGTACTTTTGTACTCTGCATCCCAACATGGTAGGAACAGTAGTGGTGACTGCGACATAATGCTAGAAAGGGGACTATTTTCCATCTAAGGAAGACCAAGGGAGAGAATTGACCATTTATAAGACTAGTCTTCTCTTCGATAATGGTAGTCCGCAGCGTTTGCAAAAGTTAAGTCTGGATAGCACGGATTTGAGAATTCTTAACTTACTCGCAAAGAATGGTAGGCTATCGTATAGAAACATCGGTCTAACGATTGGTTTGACAACAAAGAGTGTCAAATCGAGGGTAGATAGGTTGCTTACAGCAAAAGTTATCGAGAGATTTCTTGCTAAGGTCAATCCATCGGTCATGGGATACAAAAGGACCTATGCCGTAGCCCTCAGAAAGAATAAGCTAAATCTAGAGCTTCTTGAGCGTATTAACTTGGTGGGTGACATACAACACCAGTTTGAAGTGATGGGAGGCGTTATCGGCTTTGATATTGCGGTAAAGGAAGGAACAGAGGAGAAGATTGAGCTCCTATTGGATTCTTTAAAACCTGCACTGCTGGGCGTAATTCGTAGCAGAAACCGAGAAGTACGTCAGAAGCTTACTGAAACCGACTATACCATAATGAAACAACTAATAAAAAAACCACGGGGGGAAATAAGAGATATTGCAACTTCAACTGCGATATCTCCTAAAACTGTTCGTAGACGACTTGATAGAATGATAGCTAATCACATCCTTGAATTTTCTATCCAGCCCAATCCCGATGCAATGAAAGGCTATATTGTATTCTTTCTTGATGTCAAGGTAAAAGATAGAAGTCGTCATCAAAAAGTGCTGCAGAGGATCTATGAAGAGCTACATGACCACTTCATGCTATCGTCTGATATGTCGAGTCAAGAAGATAGTATAGGATTATTACTTGGGAGCGAAGATGCAATTGGAATAGAGTCGATACGATCGAAGATTGAATCCTTCGAGGGCGTGCAGCAAGCTAACGCGTTTTTGCCCATCAAATTGGCTTCTCCTCAAGAGTGGATTCTCAAGGCTATAGATAGAAAGTATGCTGAGTCTTCATGGAAGAAGAAAAAGAATAATGCCTACTCGGAAGAAAATGTCACCTCTTACACCCATTAAGCTGCAAATTGCCATTGTAGAATACTAAATTTGATAACACTAGGAGTGCTGAATTAACTAATCATAGATATCTCTTTTCCATGATTTAGATATATCCTTTGAATAAACACTTTGGACATTATTGCAGGTGGTCGGGATATTCTTAGAGTCATTGTACTATCAGGAATATTTCGTTGCCACACATATATGTGAATATGATATTATGGTGCAAAAACTCTTAGAAGCTCGACCTTTTCAGTCCTTTTTACAACTGTATTTTTGGACTTTCTCGGCTTTGCACTGATGCTACTCTACATCTTTTTTATGCTGAAACTTTAAATAGATACTTTTAGAGCCTTATTCCTTTTGCTAATATAATCTAATTCTAAATTTAAAAAACCAGTGAATATATCAGAAGAGACACAGTACTTTCTTTTCTAAAAAGTCCGATACGAACTAGGAGTTGAAACTCTTATTTTATGTAAAACCATTGACAATTATGGCATCAAGAAAAGATGATAAAAAAGATGACAGGAAAGATGAAGGCACCAATACCGCCAGCAGTCCTCAGCAACAAGCAACAGATTCCATTAATAGGGCAATTGAAGAGACAAGAGACAGTATAAAGCGCACAACTGAAGAGACAAGAAGAGAAATACCAAGGTATAGAGACTCAATGACAGAGTTTCAAAGACAAACAGTTGATACAACAAGGGAAATGGCAGACAGCTTCCTTGAGTCTCAAAGAGATATTGCTAATTCATTTCAGTCAGCATGGACTCCAGCGATGAACAGCATGATGGGCTTTTGGTTCCCATACACAAACTTGCCAGCAGCAATGTCCGAAGCATACACCAGGACAATTACTACTATGGCAGAAAGCGTTGTGACTGGAACTAAAATGACAAATAATATGATGGTAGCAAGCATGGAATCCATGCGAACTACAATGGACATTGCAAGAGATAACGTAAAGGATATGACAAGACTGGCATCAAATAATGCAAGAGCTGCAGAAGAGATCACCAAAGGTATGACAAGAGCTTATACGTCTGGTTCATCGTTTGGGACCTCATCCTCATCGGGAGCAGGTTCTACAGAAGAAAGAAGGAGATGAAGGAAGACAAAGACGCTGAATGTTTATTTCTTAGAAGTGATTGATAACAACCTACCTCTGTGACTTTCTTTTCTTTTTTTCTTCTGATTTTCGTAAGGATGTAGCCGATGACCTCTCCTTAAGCTGACTGGTAGAAAACCCTGTTGCAACGGAACAATTAGTTTGACTTTTGTTATCATAAGGATCTATAGAGAGACGCTATAGCTAAAAGAAAGAAACAAAGAAGAAGTCATTGATTGATATATTGAGTAGTATGCGCACCTGAACTCTTTCCTTTGATGCCACTTGTGCTCTAGTAATATTTTATCTTAGTTTTCTGTTGCTACCAAGTCTTTCATACTGCATACGAAAAAGGTTGATTAGTGATGTAATATCTGACTCTTCCTTAATCAGAAAGGTTACCCAACCAGAACTGGGCAGCACATGATGAGGTAATGCCCTTCCATCCTTAACCAACTCGTTTCGGATTCCCATTGGAAACGGAAGGTCAGCAAATCTTCCACCGTGCATGTGGCCCATTTCTCTTCCACTGATGCGAAACTCTGTTCCGCCGAATCTATGGGGCTGTAAGGTCACTCCTGGCCAACTCATCAATTCCGTTTTGACCTTCTCAAATATTTCGTTATCATCATCTAAAACTCTTCTGAATTTTGTTGATACAGTCATGAGTATATCCTCAATAGCGCCTCTATTAAAGATGGTAGTAATTTCCTACTAACTGGGTAATTTTCCTCGGACGTTCCGTTAAGAACCTCCGTCTTTTGCTCTGCTCTTTTATTGCTTCCCCAATTGCGGTCAATCTACATCAAAGGTGGACGCCTTGTAAATAAGTATCACCTTTCTAGAGGAACACTTTAACTGTGTGTCAACTTGTAGTTAAATCAAAGTTGATAAATTTTTGCTGGTCAGGGTTCTGTGCTTATTCTTCTATCTACCATAGAAAATTGTTGTCTAATGTGTATATTGCTTAGTCTGCTCTGTATTATGTTGATAGATGGTAGCAGCAGGAGCAACACCAGGAAGCTATCGGTGTATGGCGTGTGGTCTGGTATTTGACTCAGAAGATGAAGCAAAACATCATGAAGAGCAGCATCCAGGTATGGTTCGCAAAGCAACTGGCGAGACATCTCCATCCTAGGAAGAAATAACCGCTAAGAAAAATTCCGCTAATATCTATGAAGAGCCAGATCCGCTAGGGGTCTTTCTTAGCGATGGCTACCACAGATGCTGCAAGGGTAATAATAATGGTAGCAATCAGTTATCCTTGAACTCCTGATCGCAAACTAAACACTAGTTCGTCAAACCCGTTTCCGTCCCTAAAAAAACTCTTTCTTATTCTACCTTCATATTTAAAACCAGCGTGTTGCAATAGTATGACTGAGGGTAAATTAGGACACAAGACCTTAGCATAAATCCTAGCTAATTTTAGAGTATTAAAGCCATAATCAAGAATAAGAGTCAGAGCCTCTTTTGTAATTCCTCTTCTCCAGTACTGTTTTCCAAGCCAATATCCAACCTCTGCAGTTCTACGTGTTTTGTCTACATGTATCAAGCTTATTATGCCAATTATCTTGCCAGCTTTCTTCAATTCTATGCCTAATTCGTAGCCCGCTTTCTTTTTGTAATTTTCTTGGCATAAACTGATGAAATCATATGCATGCTTCAGCCTATACGGGTAGGGAAGGCGAGTATACTTGCTAATTTCTCTATCCCTTGCATTTTCGTAAATAGAATAAGCATCGGAAATCATGAGAGTTCTCAGATTAATTATTCTTCCTTCGATTAAGAGAGGCATAACCTGCTTTGAATTATACTAGTAGTATTTTTTAAGCGGTATGTGGGCCTTGACATTCCATTTTCATTAGCGATCTTTAGTATTGTCTAACCATAGCAGGATTGTATTGATAGAGTTAGTGGTAGTAGTATTTTTCGTAGCAGATGATAAGACTGTATAAGGTAAAAAGACTATAATGTGCAAAAAGATCCGTCTGTGCCCCTCTTTGTAATTCTCTCTTATATAACTAGGGTCACGAAGATTGCTGAGAAACTATTTAGAAGCGGCGGCTTAAGAAGTCACAGACTCCTCACTTAATACCTGCAATACTGACATCTTATTTTTATTCAAGGGCGATTGAGTAGATCGAGAAGTAGAGGAGAGAGAGATATGTATATGAGCGAAGATCATGCATTTGACTTAATAGTAATTGGAACAGGTACTGCTGCATCTACTACAGCGCATGAGTGTAGTTCTGCAGGATGGAAAGTAGCCATAGTAGATTCACTATCTTTTGGAGGTACCTGCCCACTACGTGGCTGTGATCCCAAAAAAGTTCTTGTCGAGGCAGCCAAGGTTGTTGATTCTGCTCAGAGGCATCAAAATAAAGGGGTATTGGGCTCTGATAAAGTTCATATTAAATGGTCTGAGTTGATGCATTTCAAGCGAACTTTTACTGAGCCATTTCCAAAACATAGAGAAGAAGGTTACAAGAAAGCTGGAATAGTTCCCTTTCATGGTCATGCACGATTTATAGGATCAAATGCTGTCAAAGTAGAAAGAGGAGGAGGAAAAGAAGAGAAAGACGATAATAATATCAAAAAGAACACTGTTCTCAAAGGCAAGAAAATTTTAGTAGCAACTGGAGCAAAACCCATGCAACTGAATATCCCAGGTTCAGCAAGCATCATCACAAGCGATCAATTTTTAGAATTTGGAGAAGATCATTTGCCTAATAGAATTGTGTTCGTTGGAGGTGGCTATATCTCATTTGAATTTGCGCATATTGCTGCTCGTGCAGGAGCTAAGGTTACGATTTTGCACCGTGGTAAACATCCTCTTGAGCACTTTGACCCTGATCTCGTTAATATGTTAGTACAAAGAAGTCGAGATATTGGAATTGATGTTCAATTACAGTCACCAGTTGAAAAAATTGACAAGTCATCTGATGATGGTTCGTATGTCGTACGACGTTCTAATAGCTCTATTGTGTCCGATAATAATCATAATCAAAACAAGGCAACCACACAAATAGAATGCGATATGGTAGTGCATGGTGCTGGTCGAATCCCAAATGTCGAAGGATTAGATCTTGAAGCAGCTGCTATAGAACATACAATGCAAGGCATAAGGGTAAATGAATATCTACAAAGTGTTTCAAATCAGTCCATCTATGCAGCAGGAGATGTTGCGGCTAGTGGAGGTCTTCCCTTAACTCCTGTAGCGACTTATGAGGGAAGCTTGGTAGCGACTAATTTAATCAAAGGAAATATCCTCAAGTCCAATTATAGTGGTCTGCCAAGTGTTGTATTTACTATTCCTCCGCTTGCATCCGTGGGTATGCAGGAGAAAGAAGCTAAGGAAGCTGGTCTTAAATTCAGAATCAAACATGAAAATACAGCTAGCTGGGCTTCTTCAAGAAGAGTAGGTGAGACTTGTTCGGGCTTTAAGGTATTGATTGAACAAGATAGCAATAAAATACTGGGCGCTCACATCCTAGGACCTCATGCGGAAGAGGTTATCAACATATTCTCAATGGCTATTAGATTAGGCCTTACTGCGAAGGATCTTGAAGATGCCTTGCTTTACTCGTATCCAACCAACTCCTCAGATGTTGTCTATATGCTATAGATTCCGCTGAAGCTAGAATAATGATAACGAGCTAAAACAGGAAACCTGTCAATCAGAGAATGGGAACTGGAAAGTGGATTTGAAAACCATAATGCAGAGACATTGTTCCATTGCAGGAAGAGTATTCGATGAATACAAGTACAACATCTTAGATTTTTCAAGCGAACATGCTATAGCCTCAAGAAAAGGAGAAAATGTCTTTACTCTTTCTTTTCTTTTTCTAATTCAGGAAGAAGCAAGTCGTAAACCAGCAACGCCTTTTATTCTCAATGAAGTATCTTGTTATAAGGTTCAACCACATCAAGGGAGAAGATCTTCCATTGCAGCTACCATTGATAAATCTCTTTTCCTACAAGGCTTAAAAATCCTACTCCTACTGCTTCTATTTCTATTACTCTCCAGGTTCAAGTAGCATGGTTTCAAATGCTACAGCTTTGTCAGGCTCTGACGCATAAATCACATAGTGATGAGTTGCTAAAAGCCTTCCGATCCATTCATCTCTCTTGGATTGCTCTATCCCAGAAATGTCATAGTAGCACAACTGGGAATTGTCAAATTCCTCAAAATGTTCGTGACCTGTTCTTTCCACGACCAGCCCTAAATTCATCCCATCTATTGTTCCTGTGTCACTTATCGTTCTGCCAACAAATCTGTATGGAGGTTTCATGCCTCTGGTGGCTTCTTCTCTTATGCTTTTGAGTGTGCCAAGTGCATCAAGCTTACTTGTATCGTATCTTTCAATGCGAAAGAAACGCAAAGAGTTTGTCCGCTTGTAAGAATCGACGTCAATTCCTTTGGCAAATAGTCTTGCTTCAATTGTTTCAGATTTGTCAGAAGTAAAGAAAATGCAAGACTCTCCTTTTTGCAGACCGTTTAAGAGATACCGAGCTACGATCAAATCTGCATAATTTTCGTTGTAGTATAGTAGGACTATGTGGTTGTTTCCTTCCATTTTATCAAGGAGCTTTACTGGTCTGTAACTTGCTTCTTCAGTGCTCATAAATCTCCCACCCTAGAAAATTGAAATATTTTATGTTCATTACGGAGATGAAGTCCCTGATCCGATCATAATCCTGCAAAAAGTCATAGCCTTTCTCGGTTATATTAAGCGGATTTTGCACGATCATTTCCTTGCTCTCTAGTTCACTCAGATACCTGACGAGTTTATCGTATGCTAGGTTGCTAAGGGACTGTACCCTCGTAGGTTTTGCATCACCGTTTGTCAACTCCACCTTGATTGCGCTGAGGACATCGTTGTAGATCTCCATCTTGCTTCGCTTCGGCTTTGGCAAACGTATCATCGTTGACTCTTTCTATTTAATAAGCCTCCCCTTGGGGAGTAATGCATTTTATTTTATTTGTCATAGGGGTCCTATGAACAAAACAATCATGGAAAAAATCACCCCGCACCTGTGGTTTGATAACGATGCTCAAGAAGCAGCCAAATTTTACACCTCTATTTTTAAAGACTCCAGGTTAAAGAATGTGACAACACTTCACAACACTCCTTCAGGCACCGTTGAGATAATCACTATTGAGATTTTGGGACAGGAATTCACGCTAATCAGTGCCGGTCCCCTTTTCAAATTCAACCCATCCGTATCATTTCTTGTCGCCTGCAGCACTAAGGAAGAAGTGGATGAATTGTGGAAGAAACTCTCTGAAGGAGGCACTGCGCTCATGGATCTTGGTGAGTATCCTTTCAGTGAGAAGTACGGTTGGGTGCAGGATAAGTACGGTCTTTCATGGCAGATAATGTTCATGGGTGATTACAAGACAAAACAGAGAATCATTCCGACACTCCTGTTTGTCGGAAAGCAAAACGGAAAGGCCGAAGAGGCGATCAATTTTTACTCATCGGTATTTGGCAATGCAAGAGTTGGCGATATCCTCCGCTACAGCAAAGGAGAAGAACCCGATAAGGAAGGAACTGTGAAGCATGCCTCCTTTATGCTCGAAGACCAGGACTTTGCAGCCATGGATAGCGCACGTGAACACAACTTTGCTTTCAACGAAGCTATTTCATTTATGGTACACTGCAATACGCAGAAAGAAATTGACTACTATTGGGAAAAACTCTCAGCGTATCCGGAGGCAGAGCAATGCGGCTGGCTCAAAGACAAGTACGGACTCTCGTGGCAGATAGTTCCCAATATTATGGATGAAATGCTCAAGGATACTGACGAGAAGAAAATTGCGCACGTGACAGAAGCGTTTCTCCAAATGAAAAAGTTGGATATTGCAAAATTAAATGAGGCTTATGAATCTGGGTAATCAGGACACACGGTCATGTCATAGGATACCTTGATAAATTTGTAATACCAGTCCGGTGAAATCGATTGTGTGAGCATCTTGCCGAACTAGTATAAATTATATCATATGAACTGTTATTGATATAGGATATAGAAGGAGGGCTAGGGGCTCCAGTAGAAAAACCTTCAGAATTAGGATTATGAAGCAGTGGTCAGCTTAATGTAATATGTATAAGCCCTACTTTTCTTTTAAATAGTATGTTGTCGATAACGGCAAGATGATGTCGACCTCCCTAAAGGAACCAACGAATAATAAAAAAATGAATGGTGCAATTAAAGACGTTGAGGATTTCATTGAGAAAATGCGTAATCAAGACATCACGATCCTATATGAGAGAGCACGAGGTATTAGGGTGGACAAAGGTAACAAGGAACCATTAGCACAAGCACTAGCATCTTCACTCACTAGTTATGAGATGCTAGGCAAAGAAGCATTTTTCTCAGAGAGAGAAAACCTAGCAAATCTGTGCATCGGGTACATAAACAACGCTTACACTCAAGGTGTCATCAAAGAGAACAAAGAAAAGCTTCAAAGACAAGTAGAGGAGATGCAAAAACAAATAACGAAGATATCTACTGATTACGAAGTACTTTTGTCAGAAAATAATGAACTAAGACGAGAACAAGAAGCAGCAAACGAGAGTGTATCTACATTAACCAGCACTATAAAAGACCTGACAGAAGAGAATAAGGAATTAAGAAAAGAGCTCGATTGGTATATACAGAACTTTTAGAATGTAGAATAGAAAATATCGAAAAATGGCGTCGCACTATACAAGCATAAGAATTATGGAATAGCTTTAGAACGCTTCAACAGTGCTAAAACCTAATAATTGCCGCTATGAAAGTGGCTTTTTAAGATCTAATTTCAAAGTGCTCGTCGAGATCTGGATAAAACTCAATTGAACCCAAAGGCAGAATTTAGATAGCTCGTTCTTATAACCCTCACCAAGGGGAGTAATGCCTTTTATGTCATTTGTCTTAAGCACACTATGAGCAAAACAATTATTCAAAAAATCACACCGGACCTGTGGTCCAATAGCAGTGCCGAAGGCTTAAAGAAAAAGTATACGCGGGGTGATAGATGATGAAGATGAACCCTGTAGTCCACTTTGAAATGCCAGCAGAAGACAGAAAGCGTATGGCTGACTTTTATACTAAAGTCTTTGGTTGGAAAACCCAGCAGCTAGGCGAAGACATGGGAAATTATGTCTTGGCTACTACGACAGATTCAGACGAAAATGGCATGCCAAAAAAGCCAGGAGCAATAAATGGGGGTTTCTTTCAGAAAACTGATGACAAACCGGCACAATATCCCTCAGTGGTTATCGCAGTGGATGATATTAAGGAGCACATGATGAATGTGGAAAAGTCAGGAGGTAAGGTGCTTGGCGAGCCAATGGATATACCAAGAGTTGGATTGTATGTATCATTTTTTGATACAGAAGGCAATAGAGTAGGCATGATTCAACCTGTTCGTTAAGTACATGTACATGCATCATAAATTAAAACCCAAAACACAGTAGAGACGAGACCACAAGAAACCAAAGCAAGCCAGAGAA
>Ga0081538_10003041_pt1 | contig 15982 bp, 17 predicted proteins | sample TabmetS5T2R1_FD_71022 | JGI IMG/M metagenome (GOLD analysis project Ga0081538, IMG submission 71022) | Tabebuia heterophylla rhizosphere microbial communities from the University of Puerto Rico - S5T2R1 | ecosystem: Host-associated > Plants > Roots > Rhizosphere ... | reverse complement strand
GCCCTTGCGGAAAAATGGGAGCATGTCTCCATGAGTATTCACCACAATGTCGCAATTGTTGACCGGCATTCTGTCATGCAGCTGGGAGAGCATGCATAGTGTCCTGACTTTTTTCACATGGCTTTCAATGCCTTCGCCATAGGCATCGCGTAATAGTTCATAGTCAGGCTTTTCATACGTGCCAAGCTCGACATCTATGCCCGTAGAAGAAAGTGCCTCTATGGTAGCGACAGCAAGGCGTTCGCCGCCACCTCGAGCATTTAAACTAGTGTGAATAACATTTGCAATCAAATCATACAATTATACGCTATACGAGCATTTAAACTAGCCCTAATAACATTTGCAATCAAATCATACAATTATACACTATATTATAAATTAATGGATATACGAAATAATTCTTACCGAAGATTGCGAAGCATCACTGCTAAGAAAATTATGAACATTCATTTGGGGAGGGGAGCACATGAAAAGCACCAACTGTAATTTATATTGACCTTGGCAAAGATAAGCAGCAGCTTTGGCTGAAAACCTTCTGACGATGCTTTTATGGCTTGCAGAGCTGACTGGCGCCAGCTTTTTGCTTTCGTACGGCGCGGAGCACCTGTCAAAAAGGTACGGCGCTAAGTTTGTTGGACGCACGCTGTTGAGCGTTGCCACTACGCTTCCTGAAATAGCGATAGTAGTTTACGCCGCAGCAGGGGGCTTTTATGGGGCAGCCGTTGGAGCCGGGCTTGGCAGCAACCTGCTCATGATGACCCTGGGCCTGTCTGTGATGCTGCTCATAGCCACGACGCGCTTGTCAAAGGCACCGCTCAAGGGAGTCGACGTGTCAACCTTCAAGCTGGATAAGATATTCCTTATCGCAACTGCGGTCATAAGCGCGGTCCTGTTCATAGACGGATACAACTTTATCGACGGCCTTATTTTTGCAGGCATGTTTGGCGCCTATCTTGTCATGGCGCTTTTGGAGATGAGGGCAGAGAGCAAGGCTGCAAAGAAGAAACCGGGGCATGAAGTCATAGGCGATCACCACAAGGTGGTCGAGGTAAGCGAAAGTGCACCTTCAAAGAGCTTTTTTGGCGGGGAAATGACAAAGGCGACGCTGGCCTTTGCAGCAGGCACTGCAGGCATCTTTTTTGGAGCAGGGCCGTTCATAGCCTCGCTTGAAGGATTGTCGCTCGAGGTGGGCATTTCTCTCATAGTCCTTGCAGTAATCATCAGCCCGATAGCTGGCGAAATGCCCGAGAAAATATCGATGATGCTTCTTGCGCGCAAGGGCGCGGCAGGTGCGTCGATAGCCGTGGCAAATGTGCTTGGGTCAAAGATACTGAACAATACCTTGCTGCTCGCAGTCGCAGTGTTTGGCGCGATGTACCATGGTGGCTTTTACGCCAACATCGAGGCAAATACGCTTCTGCAGTACCAGATGATACTTGTGACTGTTGTGACCATAATAGCACTGGTGCCGATGTTTAAGAGGGAGATTGGGCTCAAGGTGGGAATCATGCTTGCCGCGCTTTATGTCATCAGCCTGTTTATACAGTTCCTGTTACCGCAAGATCTTACTCTGCATTAAAATAACACGCCGTCTATAACTAATAGCTGAAATGCTTTCAAAGATACTGGCGGCGGTCGACGGCTCTGACAACTCCTTTCGTGCCCTCGACCACGCGATTTTCCTTGCCAAAAGGGTCGAGGCGCACTTGACTGCGATACACGTGGTAGAGAAACCGCCAACCGTGTACGTCGAGTCGCAAAAGCTGCTAAACGAGCTCTTGACCAAGTACAAGGCCGAGTCTGCCAAGGTCCTTGACAGGTGCAAGCAGGCAGCAGAAATGAGCGGCGTAAATATAGAGACTGTCCTTGCAGAAGGCGATGCAGCTACAAACATCTTAGGCTACGCGCAAAGGGAGGGCTTCGACCTAGTAGTGATCGGCAGCCGCGGCCTTGGCAAGTTCAAAGAGATGGTGCTAGGCAGCACCTCGAGCAAGGTTCTGCACCATACCAAGAGCGCAGTACTGATAGTAAGATAGCACTCAGACAGAGCTCGACCACTGCAGGATGACCGATCTGTCATTGCTGTACTGCTCCTTCCTTACAGCCTTGAGGCTCTCTTCGAGCTTTGCCTTGAGCAACGTATGGGATGAGGTCGACGCATGTTCCTTTGCCTTGCTAGTGCCTACTGTGGTACCGCAAATGTTGCACTTCAGCTGCTCCTCAGGCACATATAATGCCATCATCAGGTGATATAAAAAGGTCGCACGGTCTATGTCTTTAATTTTGATACAAACGGGCTGACCTCGCAGTAGCAAGCCATTTAAGACATGCCGACGCTACTCTGTCTACCTGATGCAGACTGAAATCGCGTCCCAGGTAATACTGGCCAACCTAAAAAGCGCATCGGATGGGCCGGAGGGTCCGTCGGCAGTCAGCATAAACCAGATCCGGATGTGGCTCGTTCCGCAAAAAACAGAGCACGATCACGATTACGACATCAACTGCAACTATTTTGAAGAGATGCTTCGCCAGGCCATGTGCAACCTGATGGCAAAAGGCTACGTAACATCTTCAGTTCACGACGGAGTGGAAGACGGAGACGCTCAGATGTTTTCGCTCACACAGGAAGGTGCAAGGTATGTGGAAGAGCTTGCAGTTGGGATTGAGGAGCCCTGACAACAAAAACATTCAAAAGCAGCTACTGATAAATGAGCAACCGTCAAGTGGAGGAAATGCCTGATGACTTCGTCGAAAAAAGAACTGAAAGAGAAAGAAAATCAGGAGCGCCTTGCTCGCGCTGTTGAAACTCTTGACACAATAACAAAGAACAACGATGTTCAAAAGAGCATCCGAAACATGATAAAGGAAGTGCTTCTCGCTCTAAAGGACGATAAAGGCGGCAGCGTTTCGGTAAGGGCTGCAAACGCGATCAGCCTGCTTGACAATGCGACGCAAAGCCCACAGATGCAGTCTCACATCAGAACGATGCTCTGGCAGGTCGTTTCGACTCTGGAAAGTATCAGAGAATAATAATAGCTATCTGGCATTTTTCACCGGCTTTACAGGTGGAGGCAGCTTTTCCAGCTTATGGGCGGGATTGGCAAGGTAATGCCTGGAGGCGCCTTCACCGCTCAGCACAATGTTGCAGTTAACACACCTGTATCTGATAGCCATCGTACGAGTAGAATGGTATAGCATACACATGGCTAAAAACGCTATGGAATTATCGCTACAGAAAATTAGCGCAAACGTACTATTTCCCGATTATCGGGGACTCCAGACCTTATCTTTAGGCGCGAGTAGATAGCGCTTGCAGTGTTCTCCGACTTGGTTCTCTCGCCGTGGTTGACAAGAACGCGCTTTGGCTTGACCCTTGCCACAAAGCTCAGTATCTGGTTAAAGTCGCTGTGGCCGGAAAAGCCGTCTATCTTTTGCGTCTGGCAGCGCACCGGCACTACCTTGACCTTACCCGACTTGTCCATCATGCTTACTTCAGACATGGTGCCGTCAAGGACGCGCCGGCCAAGCGTGCCGTTAATCTGATATGAGACGAACATGATCTTGTTCTTCGGGTTGGGGGCTAACTCCTTGAAATATTCTACGGACGGGCCGCCTTCAAGCATACCAGAGGTAGCCATCACTATCGCCGGGTTTTCGTCGTTGAGCACGTCGTCACGCTTGCCATAGCCGCTTATGACCGTAAAGTACTCTGACTGGAACGGGTTGATACCTTGTAAGACTGACTTGCGCACCTCAGAGCCGAGGTAGTGGGCGTAGGACATGTGGATCGCGCTGGCTTCTGAAATCATGCCTTCAATATAAATGGGCGATTCTACCAGCCTGCCCTCCTTCATCTCTTTTGCCATGACAAGCATTATCTCTTGCGCCCTTCCGACCGCAGGCACTGGAATGAGTACCTTGCCGCCCTCTGTTAGAGTCTTGTTTATCGACTCGGAAAAGCTGCGATACACAAACTGTTGGTCCGGCATGACGTCTGTCGAGTTGCCATAAGTGCTCTCGGTGATGAGCGTCTCGACCCTGGGGTACACTGACACTGCGCTGTCAAGCAATTGAGTTTTGGCATATTTGTAGTCGCCTGAATAGAGGATGTTGTGCGCGCCAGAAATGTTAAGGTGCACGGTCGCGCTTCCCATGATGTGGCCGGCGTTGTTGAGGGTTATAGTGATGTCCGGTGAAATGTCTGTCGGCTTGCCGTACGGAAGCGTGATGCAGCGCTTGATGACCTCGTTGACGTCCCTTACCTCGTACGGGAGGTAGGTGCCGTTGCTGTTTGCTATTTTGACCGAGTCCATCTGGAGGAGGGTCATCAAAGGCAGCGTGGGCTCTGTACAATAAACGGGCCCCTTGTAGCCGTACTTAAAGAGCGCCGGGAGGAATCCTTGGTGGTCGATGTGCGCGTGGCTTATGACTACTGCGTCTAGATCGTCAAGGTCAAAGTTCAACCAATCAAGGCGCGGGTACGCGTCAAGGCCGGACATCTCGCCAGGGTTGATTCCGCAGTCAAGCATAACCTTGCTCTCTGGCGTGACGACGATAAAGCACGATCTGCCAACCTGCTTGACGCCGCCAAGGCAAAAGAGCATAACCTCTTCCTTGTTTGTAGACCATGACTGCGGCCTAGAGGCCGCTCCCTCTGTTGCCATGGCCTGCTGCCGTTGTTGCTGTTGAGCCGCATGGCCGTTCCCGTTGCCGCTGACGTTTCCAACCACGAGTGAGCCCCTGAATATCCTCTTGCCCAGCTTTTGGAGAAAGTCCGTTCTCTCTTTTGCAGAGCTCTTCAGCGTCGAATGAATAGTGTTGATGCTAGTTGACGGGATGTGGGGAGAGCGCCTTGTATGCGCTATCCAGCCAGTTGACTGCGCAATCTGCACTATCGTGTTAGGGTCAATTGTCTCTGGCTTGCTCACCTCAAGGATAACCTCGCCGGTCGCATCGTCACAAAATACGGCTGAAACAAGCACGTCCTTTGGCAGCAACTTGACGACTATCTGCCTCGTCTGGTCCTCGGGCAGCCTGACTGACGGATCGGTGCGGATTATGAACCTCTTTTTCAGGGTCTTTGAAAGCGACGATAAATAATACGTAAGCTCGGTGAGGGCGAACTTGGGATTCTTTGTATACAAGGCGATGTTGGGACCTTCGAACCTTACTAAGGTTATCTGCGAGTCAGATGGGATTGACTGGAGGATTATCTTGCCCACCGCCTCCTCGCTCTCGGTGGTTACCTTGGTCATTTGGCCGTCAAAGTCTGGCACCCTCTCGCCTGGCCTTGGCCTTCTCACAGGCGGGGCTACCTGTTGTTCTTGCAATTCGCCAGTCTTCTCGTTCTTTTCCAATTCTCCCATATCGCCGTTGGTTCCAGCTATATACCAAAGTCATGCCATGTGGTCGCAAAAGTCAGAAATCTACCACGGCATAAACCGGCAAAAGCCGGCATTAGATCCGTCTTTCCATTATAAAAGCTTTCAGAATAGGTATGGCAATGCGAGCGCCGCGGCCACTATCGCAGCCATGGTGAGAGTCAGAAGCGTCGTTGCGTTCTTGGCCAGCACCTTGGACTTTGCCCTGTTCTCTATCATTGCCCCGTACAGCTGACCACCGTCCAGCGGGCCTATCGGGAGGGCGTTGAATATGCCGACGTTAAAGTTGATGAACCATAGCCAGAACAGCATGTTGGCTATTGGGGCATATGCGTCCCCGAACACGCTGGACGTGTACTTGGGTGCCATCAGGTCGGAATATGGGACGGCACCCTCTTGCATTGTGGGCGGCAGGAGTATCGCAAGCGGGTTGGTGCCAAAAGCGCCCTTGTACCTGTCAAGGACTACCTGCGAGTCAGGCGCAAGCGGCGTGACAGTCACGCCAAGGACCCCCCCATTCAGCTCGACCGTCGTTGGCAGCACGACATCGCGCGTTACGGCCTTGCCTCCTTGCTCTGTCCAGGTTATTTCGATTGCTTGGCCAAGGTTTGCTCTCAGCAGGTCGCCAAGGTCCTTAAGTTCCCTGACCTCTTGGCCTGCGACGTACTGGATAGTAGAGCCTTGCGTCATGCCTACAGATTCAGCGAGCGAGCCGCCGCTCACACTTATGACCATCACTCCAAACTTTGGCTCAGTGGGGTTTGCAGGAAGTGGCGTAAGCGTCGAGATCACGAAATACAGCGCAAGCAGCGTCATGCCTGCAAGTATCATGTTGTTGAGTGGGCCTGCTGTAAGCACGGCGCTCTTTTGCTTCAGCGTGGCGTTGTTCAGCTCTTCCCTTTCAATGTTGACAAATGCTCCTATCGGTAGGCCGAGGAACAACACGATGCCTGTAGAATCCACCCTGATGTTATAAACGCGCGCGACTATTCCGTGTCCTGCTTCGTGGATTATGATCGTGATGACGAGTGCTACCCAGCCATATGTTATCGGTAGATACGGGTTGAGGCCAGGGATGAGCAGGTTTGCCTGCGGACCGACACCACGTATGCCTTCCCTAGCTGCCGCATTGGAGAACATGATCATGAGCGAGCCTATTATGAGAAATATTGCAAGTGCAGTTATTAGCGGCATCAGGTACGTGTTAAAGTCGGCGTAAACCTTGGAGATGCGCCATTTGGCAATCCTGTCAAAGAACCGAAGGCCAAAAGGTGTATGGATGAGTATGAGCGGAAGTTTAACTTCGGCGCGGACCCCGCTCTTCTTTTGCTGTTCCAAACAGCTAATATAACGAGCTCTCTGTATTTAAATTAAAGCGTCCTATCATGCATACACACTAGACGCCGCTGCTGTCCACTTTCTGGATCTCGATGTATACCTTGTCGCCCACCTTGATGGCAAGATCTTGGTACTCGCGCATGCTCAGCTTTATCGTGGGCGAGTCGGTGACCCCGCCCAGCATCCCTGGAAAGCTTGCCATCACCTTGGGCATATTCTTTATCAGGTCATCCATAGAATTGAACGTCTGTATATTCGATCCAAAAGGGTTCACATTGGGCCTGTCGGGCTTGTAGTCCTTTGGGTCGTTGAATGTCACGTAAACGTAAGGGCTTCCGTCCTGCGACGCTTCAATCCTGGCGACTATGAATTCTCTTTTCATTGACGCGTCTTATCTTGCTCAAAGGGACTTATTTGTATATCTTGTCACTAGCGATAAAACGACTGATCGACCTCTGCTCCAAATGGTGAACAGGGTGCGTTTCGGCATTTATGAGTTGCGCCCCGGCTTTCAGAAGGGCAGTGTATGAATGTGACAATGGATGCCTGCTATTGAGATAATAAGGTCGTTGATGATCGATCTAGGCGGTGTAACATCTCATACACGCCAGTCAACAACATTTTCCTCCAATCAACAAATATTGAGCCCCATAACCGTTCCCAATACTTGCACACCGTCCCCTTCATCCGTACCAGTGCCCAAAATGCGCCATCGTGTATTGCTCTGGTAGCGACGGTTGCCATGGATTTCAGAAGGGGTGCGACAGGTGTCGTCTGTTTTCACTCATTGAATAAGCAAAGTCTACATTAGAGAATCGCGCTCCAATACCCTGTGCTGGCGATAGAGGCGGAGGGCGTCACCAAGACATACAAGGGAGCCAGCCAGCCTGCTCTTCGCGACTTTACGCTAAAAGCAGAATCAGGTAGGATCTTTACACTTCTAGGTAGAAACGGGGCAGGCAAGACTACCTTTGTGCGCATGTGCGCTACGCAGCTTGCGCCTACCACTGGCAGCATCCGCGTCCTTGGCTACGATGCTGTCAGGCAGCCGCGGCAAGTGCGCGATCTTATCTCGATAGTTCCGCAGGAGGGCAGGCCGCTCCGGGCGCTCACGCCTTGGGACCATGTGTACAACTGGCTGCAGATAAGGGGCGAAGGCAAGCAGGCTGCCAGAGAAAAGACTGAGGGGATGCTGCGCAAGCTCGAGCTGTACGAGGCGCGGGACAGGCCGGCAATGAACCTGTCTGGCGGAATGAAGCAAAAGATACTGGTTGCGATGGCGATGGCCACGGACGGGCAGTTGCTCTTCCTCGACGAGCCGACGATCGGGCTTGACCCTGTGTCAAGGAGGCAAGTCTGGTCTGCAATCAAGGACTGGAAGGACAAGAGAGGCTCTATAGTTCTGACCACGCACTACATGGACGAGGCCGAAATGCTGTCAGACTATATCATGATAATCGACAAAGGCGAGATGATAGCGCAGGGGACAATTCAGAAGCTTCGCAGGGTGATACCACAGAACATCCGGGTCGACATTGCAAGGAATGGGCTTGACACTGATGCTTTAAAGTCGTACGGGTCGGTAGTAGACACCGGGGCTGGCATGCTCCGCGTCTTTACTTTTGAATCCGCGGTCAGGGAGCTGTCCGAGCTTGCGATGAGCAGGAATCTCCCATTCACGGTTTCGCCGGTAACGCTTGACGATGTGTTCGTCTGCCTTGTTGGCAATGGAATTGGAGATGATCAACAGGATGGCAGAGACTAAAACTAACTTTATGCTGCCTATCAGGCAGGCCTTCTTGATAGCGTACATGACAGGCATCCTGTGGCTCCGGAGGAACCCGACATCGCTCATATTTACGGCGATAAGCCCGTTCTCGCTCCTGTTCGTGCTATTCGTGATAAGCGGCGGCGAGTTAGTGGAGGAGGCTGTGGCTGGCAGCCTTGTCATGGCTCTCGTAGGCTATGGCCTCGCGCTGGGGCAGGACATCTCGTTCTACAAGACTGAATATAAGGTGCAGGACATGTTTGTCGCGTCGCCTGTTTCCCCATTGACGTACATGATGGGCCTTGCGCTGTCTGAGCTGCTGTTTGGACTGCCGGCGCTGGCGGTGCTTGCCACGCTCGTCGTCTATTTCGGCGGATCGGTCTTTAGCATTCCGCTCCTTGTGGCGACGATAGTGTTGATATGGGGGTCGATGTCTGCGATGGGCTTTTTCCTGTCGTCCCACATGCTCCACATGCGTAACGCCACGCAGGTGATATCATTCGTGAACGTGATACTGGCGGTGCTGCCGCCCGTGTTCTACCCAATAGACTTCATGCCAGAGGCGCTTCGGCCTCTTGCCTACGCAGTCCCAACTACGCACGCGTCAATGATGCTCCAGTACATCATGGGCATCATGCCGACGCCTGCCGAGTGGTCGCTGGGCTTTGGCTTCGCAGTGCAGCTGGCCTATTTGGTTGGGTTTGTCATGCTTGCTAAGACGCGGGCGATATGGCGCGAGAGCTAGCTAGTTCTTGTTGCTACGGGTTAATAACAATCTGCTACCATTCGCGTGTTGGATAGATGTGCGTGTGTATATGCGTGTATATGCGCGCGTTTTCAGTGGAACATCAAAAAAATAATAATTAGTTCTTTTATAGCAGCGGTGGCAGCTTTTGTTTAAAAAAATTATTTTTTATAATGAGCATGCAGCTCTCCCATTCCCAAAGAAACACGACCCATTTTTCATGATTTAACATCTTTGCGAACAGGCCGTAATTCTGCTTGTACCTGTTCATGCAAAAGGCAAAGTCGTAGGAGAAGCCCTTTAGCGCATCTGCCACCTTGTTGTACGTGTCGCCTGTGTCATAGATATCGCCCATTATGATGTATCGTCTGTCTGCGTGCAGAGCTGGCATCTCTGGCTTGATCAAAGTCTTGTTGCGCACTGGCACAAACTGGACGAGGTCGATGCCAAGCTTGCGGGACAGCAGTTTTGCCGGAATGACGAAGCCATTGATAATGCCAAGAATGCAGATCGTATATTGCTCGGGACTTCTTTATTTGTAAAGCAATTTCTTTTGCCAGGTGCTCTATCTCCTGCCAGCTGCATGCGATCTCTTCCTGATAATGCGCAGGGCGCTTATTGCTGCCTTCTTGCACTATATAGCTGGAAACTAACGGCGGCGGTACAAAAACCAAGATAATGTACAAGGCATTTATCTCGTACGCGCAGCTCAAAGAGCACTTGACCATGATGCTAGCGAATGACTTGCTCGAATTTGATGAAAAGACGCAGATTTACAAAACAACAGAAAAAGGTCTGAGCTTTGCCAAGTTATACGACCAAGTTGGCCAGTATGTGTCGCCTGTACAAAAAAAGATGGTGCAGCTAATGACATGCTAAACAATAGAAGGGACTAGCCAATTTGGGGCTTTTACTGCTATATAGTTTTCTCGGCTATGCAGCCTTTCTTTTAAACAATCAGCTGATGTTGGAATAAGGTGAAAGGTCATGGTGGGATTTGGACCCACGACCTGCTGATTTCTTGACGGCCAAGTTTACAAGTCAGCCGCTCTGGCCAGGCTGAGCTACATGACCCTGAGCATGACTTTTTAAGTGAACATAATTAATACTTTCGGCGCATTTCGCTAAAAAATCGCTTTTGCTTCTTGCAAGCCCCGCCTTTGGCAGAAAAGGCAGAGATGCGTCAAGCGCATTCTAATTCTAAATAAATGATGGGGCTTGTTTGCCTTTATTGTAAAAATATCCTTCTACCGCGTTGAGTCTTTCTATGGAGCCGTTGGTGCGTCTGATTTTGGCATACGATGAATGGTTTCTCATACTATGCAAGAAAGAAAGGATCTCGTCATTTGTCACGCCGTGTCTGATGTCGTAATCAATCTGCCTGCAGGTGTTTGTCAGGCCACCGTATCGTTTGTGCTGCCTCCTTTCCCACGCAGAAGCGTCCTGAGATAATCCCGTCACAAACCTTACAATTGTTTTTTCCATATGCTCAACGTGCCATTGTTTCATCGGAAAACTGTTTTGTGTCATTCAAAATCCACCTAGCATATGACATGGTCACCTATAATAACATTTGACCTATATTGTCAAGAACTTGCATTCAGCTGATGATGACTGCTAAAAGCTGTGAGCGCGATCTGTGAGGTTAAAGCAGCCTTTGGAGGGCTCGATCTGTGTTATCTGAAAACCCTGTCTGCTATCATTTTCTTGTTAGCACAAAATAAAGCGTGATTCCGCGTCCTATGTCATAGCCAAATGTCTAACTCTCGCCTGGCAAGATGGGCAGCGATTCGACACCTCTGCTTTGGCATGGAGGGCAGACCCCAATCCTATTGTTACTTGTGTTCAGAAGAGATGCACACCAAAAACATGATCCGTATAGCACAAGGTGCGCCTGATTTACATTCTTGCGATTTCCTATTTGTTCTACTGATATTATATTTTTTATGTTCATATTCTTTCGATCCTCCTGCTAATTGGTAAAATCACCTGCGTGACTGAACAAACGGCAGTAAACAGATTTGGTGCATTTGTAGAGTAATTTAAATCTCTATCTGTTTTTTTCCCACAAATTGAAAAGCTGTGATGCTCGATCATGATACAGGATTATGATGAAGAAAAATTGAATGTGGTCTTCCTTTTTGACGGGGCCGCCACATTTCTTTAGGGTTCGTAACTTTTCAGTCATTACTCTTTTTTGTTTCTTTGCTCTTACTGAGTTGATGGCACGATTTCCGCTGTTGCGAATCTTGCTCCCACGTTTGTGACTCTTACCTTGGTGTTCTGTCCTACCTTGCCATCTTTTACAAAAATGACAAATCCCTGAACCCTGGCAATTCCGTCACCCTTTCTGCTCACTTCCGTAACTTGTACGTCGTATTCTTTGCCTGCTTCTACAGGCTTTGGACCGAAGCTACCGCCACCAAAGCGGCTGCTTCCTCCATACTGTCTTCCATATGACATTACTGTGCTTGTAATTGGTTGCTGGTTGTAATATAAATGCTGGCTATCAAACCGGCCAGGGCTACTCATAAACTGGCTTGCCGTCAGACGTGTACTTTTTGACACGTCTCTGCGGCTGTTGCTGTGTGCCTGATGCGCTCGGGCTGTCATTTTTCTGCGGTGGTTGATCTTCTTTTTTCTTTCGGAATTTATCTAAAAAGCCCATTGCACATAATTACACTGATGTGCTTATAAGGTACTCGTATTCGTAGCCATTGGCTTGCCCCCAAACCGGGCAGTCTTTTTGTAAAGCATATGCTTTTGAGCAGTTGATGGTCAAAGCCTCTGCTTTTCCTAATCTATTTAAATAGCAGCGCGCTTGGGAAAACCCATGCCAAAGTACGTACTGCAGGTGATAATCGAAAACAAGCCCTACATCAATGACCCTGAAGGCGAGACCATCCACCGCGACCTCGTGGTCAAGGGCGGCTACTCGAGCGTCCAGTCTGTCAGGTCTGCCAAGATGCTCAAGATGGTCGTTAACAGCAAGTCGGAAAAGGAAGCAGAAGCGACTGTGAGAGAGCTGTGTGAGGAGCTCCGCATATTCAACCCCGTGGTTAGCAACTGCACAATCAGGGTTGCAGATAAGGTCTAGCATTTTCAAGTCATCATCTGCAATGGCTAAAAAAACGATGATACCTCAATTAATCAGTGCTTGTCATGATCCATTGTCGCTATCATATTGTCAAAGCTGTTCGAGTCGCTCAGCGCGCCCTCTAGCAGTAGTGTAGTTCTCAGGTGCTTTGCTAGGTCAGTCACCGTGATGATCCCGACAACTTTGCCGGCCTCCATTATAGGCAGCCGGCGTATCTTGTGGTTCACCATCCTCTGCACCGCGACTTCGATTGGCATCTCCGGGTCGGCAGTCGTAAGTATCTTGGACATTATATCTCCAATTTTTACCTCCCCTATCGGAAGCTCCTTGGCGCACACCTTTTTAATAAAGTCGCGCTCTGTCACGATGCCAACGGGCTGGCTGTGCTTCATGACAAACACAGAGCTTATGCCTTTCTCTGCCATGATCTTGGCAGCTTCGAGCGCCGTCTTTTCTCCTTCTATCATTACGATGTTCTTTGTCATGATGTCGCGGACCACGCTTGCTGCCATATACGATATTCTACGGCTCAAATGAAAAATAAAAACAATGCTGCTACCAGTTACTGAAACTGTATATAGCTAGCTTGTGTTCCGAAAATCGGAAAAGCCTTGATATTATTTCGCTGCCCGTAAAAAATGTGGGACATGAAGTCGATCCTGTGGGAGGACAAGCACACACCCATAGCCTAGAATACTTTGCCTTAACCATTAGTAATAACAACAATGCATATCTTGTCCTTCTTGAAGGCACTGTCGTTCTACCGCTGAACGGCTGCCTGCACGAGTCGCCCGTAAAATCGATTGCGAATAGCATCGGACAACCAAGCGTGTAGCTATCCATCAGGAAAGATAAGGCGAGACAAGGCATCTGACTCTCTGGGTCGATGGAAACAGGTCCGGCGATCAAAAAACTCTGATGTCATCTCCTGCCTGAAAGGAATATACGATGTTGACTTGCAGATCGCGCCTTCTAGCAACACGCTGCCAATCTGATAAGATTGGCTTAAAAGTAGGGGAGTCGCAAAAGGTAGGCGCCCTCTGGGTTCGCTTTCCCAGCTTGAAATTGGAGCGACTTGAGCAAAGATACACTCGAATTGATCGGAGTCTCTACAGGTACGAAAACTCATTGACTGGGTATGAAGCACAACTTGAGCTCGATGAATCCCGACTACTCGTTTCCTATAGTAGTCTGTAGCATCGAGTCGGCGAAATTGAAATGCTGTAGCGGGATAAAGAATCTGAAAATATTAATATGAGCGGTGAGCAGTTTCCCTCGCAAAGTAATGGCACCGCCAAAGATTGGGATTGCAGTTTTCCCCGGCAGCAACTGCGACCGCGACGTTCACCACGTTGTAAACAACCTTCTTGGCATTCAGGCCGACTTTATCTGGCATACCAAAGACTGCATCACTGGGTACGATGCCATGATAATTCCCGGCGGCTTTGCGTTTGGCGACAGGCTTCGCGCAGGCATCATAGCAGCACACAGCCCGATAGTGCAGGAAGTAAAAAGGATGGCAATGGACGGTCTGCCGGTGCTTGGCATCTGCAACGGCTTTCAAATTTTGGTAGAGTCAGAGCTTTTACCCGGTGCACTCATGATGAACGATTCATTGCGCTTTGTGTGTAGGTGGACCAAAGTGCAAGTGCAGAACAACAGGACGCCTTTTACCAGCCAGTTTAACAAAAAACAGGCGTTTGAAATCCCGGTGGCCCACGGCGAGGGACGCTACGTCGCCGACTCGGAAATCCTCAAAGAATTAAAGAAAAAGAACCAGATAGTTTTGCAATATTCTAACGATGACCCGAACGGCTCGACCGACCTCATCGCAGCAATATGCAACGAAGAGGGTAACGTGATGGGCATGATGCCGCATCCGGAGAGGGCGAGCGAAAACCTTCTTACCATCAATGGCAGAAACGATGCCATAATGATATTCCGCTCGCTTATTTCACACCTTCAGCAGCAAGAGCAGCAAAAGGCGATGGCGTAGATGGGGGGCGTTCTGACAGAGCGGGAGCTGCAGTACCTCGAAGAAAAGCTACAGAGGAAAGCAAACGAGATCGAGCAGGACATCGTCGGCGCCGAGTGGTCCGAGCACTGCTCGTACAAGTCGTCAAAAAAGTACCTGAGGTCGCTGCCGACAAAAGGTGGACGCGTCATTGTTGCCCCCGGTTACGACGCTGGAGTCCTTGACCTTTGCGATGGATACGTTCTGACGGTTCACATCGAGAGCCACAACCACCCGTCGGCGGTCGAGCCTTTTGGCGGCGCTGCGACCGGCGTTGGCGGCGTAATACGAGACATCATGTCGATGGGCACTAGGCCGATCGCAGTGGTTGACGCACTGAGGTTTGCCCCGATAACAGGCAAGAGCAAGTCAGTTGCAAAGTCAAAATGGCTCTTCAAGAACGTGGTCAAGGGCATAGCCGAGTATGGCAACTGCATCGGCATCCCGACCGTGGGAGGCGAGATCGAGTTCGACCCGTCCTTTGAGGATTACTGCCTTGTTGATGTCGCATCGATAGGCTTTGGGCCCAAGGAAGACATCATAGCAAATCAGGCCGAGATTGGCGATGTAATAGTACTTGCCGGCGGCTCAACCGGTCGGGACGGGATTCATGGCGCGTCCTTTGCGTCAAAGGCGCTTGAAGCTGAAAACAGGTCGGCTGTCCAGATTCCTGATCCGTTCCTTGAGAAGCTGCTGCTCGAAGCCACGATGGAGGCGATCAAGCATGGCTGCATCAAAAGCATCAAGGACTTGGGCGGCGGAGGGCTTTCTTGCTGCCTCTCTGAAACTTCGGACAACCTCGGCAGGGGGTTCGATGTCGAGCTATCGCGCGTGCACGCAAGGGAAGACGGCATGACGCCAAACGAACTGATGATCTCAGAGTCACAGGAGCGCATGCTGTATGTCACTGACGGCGCAAAGCTGCCCGCATTGCAATCGATACTTGACAAGTACGAAATACGGTATACAATCCTTGGCACAGTGCAGGAGCACCACGACCTTGTCGTCAGACGCGACGGCAGCGTGGTCGCGCAGATGCCTTCGCATCTTGTGGCACACGCGCCGCTGGCAGACAGGGCAAGCAGATGCCCCAAGTACCTTGATAGGATAAAATCAGTCAAACAGCCGCGCGCGCCGGCGAACCTCGGCAAGGCGCTGCTGGCGCTTCTTGCAAACCCGTCGATAGCAAGCAAGCGCTGGGTCTACCACCAGTACGACCACGAGGTAGGCGTGCGGACGGTGGTCAAGCCGGGCGCAGGCAATGCCGCAGTGATGCGCCTTGACAACGGCAAGCTGGTCGCAGTCAAGCTGGACGGCAACTCAAAGCACTGCTACCTCGACCCGTACCAGGGTACACTTGGCTGCCTCTCGGAAGGACGCAGAAACGTGATATGCACAGGGGCAGAGCCAGTCGGTGTCGTCGACCACCTGCAGTTTGCAAGCCCTGAAGACCCGGAAATATTCTGGACATTCACACAGGCGGTAAACGCCATAGTCGACTATTGCAAGTTCATGCACATCCCTGTCGTAGGCGGCAAAGTCAGCTTTTACAATGAGACCGTCAAGGGCCCGATCAAGCCTTCGCCGGTCATCGGCACGCTCGGCCTTGTGGACGACGCCTCACATGTCACCTGGCCAG
>Ga0081538_10003040_pt1 | contig 15984 bp, 16 predicted proteins | sample TabmetS5T2R1_FD_71022 | JGI IMG/M metagenome (GOLD analysis project Ga0081538, IMG submission 71022) | Tabebuia heterophylla rhizosphere microbial communities from the University of Puerto Rico - S5T2R1 | ecosystem: Host-associated > Plants > Roots > Rhizosphere ... | reverse complement strand
GAGCCGGTAGCGGGCCGCCCGGGCCTCGCGCAGGTGCTCGGCCGGGTCGAAGCCGGCGGCCAGCTCGGCCAGCAGCCGCCGGTCGCCGTCGCCCGGCCCGGGGCCGCCCCAGTCGCCGGCCTCGACCACCAACTTGAGATCACACAGCCCCTTGCAGCCCAGGATCAGCTCGGGCTGACCGTCCAGGCCGGCGGTCAGGTCGAGGTCGAAGGCCCCGTCGGCGGCCAGGTCGCCGGCCCTCGACCGGACGGCATCGGCCAGGTGGGGGCTGCCCAGCTCCTCCTCGCCCTCGAGCAGCAGGGCGACGGTCAGGGGCATGGCGTCCAGCTCGCGCAGGACCTCCACGGCCAGGAAGAAGCAGGCCAGGCAGCCCTTGGAGTTGGCGCTGCCCCTGGCCACGACCGCCGGGCCGACCCCGGGCAGGTCGCGCACCTCGGCCGCGAACGGCGGCGAGCTCCAGTCCGGCTCCTGGGCCGGCTGGACGTCGTACATGCCGTAGCGCAGCAGCCGGGGCGCGCCCGCCGGGCCGGGCAGCTCGCCGAGGACCAGCGGGTGGCCGGGCGTCTCGACCAGCTCGAACGACCCGCCGGCGCCCTCGATCCAGGCCCCGGTGGCCTCGGCCACGTCCCGGATGCCCTCGCCGGTGGCGCTCACCGACGGCATCCTGAGATACCCGCGGATGCGCTCCAGGTCGGCCGGAAAGCGCTCGGCCACCCGGCCAGCGACCCGGCTCAGCGTGTCCATCCCCGTATTCTCTACAGCCAGCCCTTCCGCTTGAAATAGACCCAGAGGGCGCCGGCCGACGCCACCATCAGCCCCAGCGCCCAGGCGTAGCCGAAGCGCCATCCCAGCTCGGGCATGTGGGCGAAGTTCATCCCGTAGATGCCGCTGATCATGGTGACCACGGCGAAGATGGCGGCGTACGCGCCCAGGTTGCGGGCGACCGTGCCGATCCGGTTGGAGACGACCGCCAGGCTGGCCTCCAGGGCCCCGGCGGCCAGGTCCTGGTAGTCCTCGACGCTCTCCACGATCCGGATCATGTGGTCGTAGATGTCCTGCAGGTAGCGCTGGGACTCGCGGGTGAACAGGCGGAGGTCGCGGCGGAGCAGCACGACCATGGCGTCGCGCATCGGGCCGACGACCCGGCGGATGGCGATCAGGTCGCGCCGGATGGCGAAGATCTGGCTCTGGGTGTCACCGGCGGTGGCCTCGAACACCGTCTCCTCCAGGTCCTCGATCCGCTCGCCGATCCGGTCCAGGGTCGGGAAGAAGGTGTCGACCAGCTCGTCCAGGACGACGTAGAGCAGGAACCCGGCGCCCTGCTTGGCCAGCTCCGGGCGGGCCGTGATCCGGCCGGCGACCACCGCGGCATCGATCGGCGCGCCGCCGTGGAAGGTGAGCAGGAAGTTCTGCCCGGCGATCAGGTCCAGCTCACGCAGGTCGACCGGCTCGCCCTCGGCCACCGGCTTGCAGGCGTAGGCGATCAGCAGCACCTGGTCCTCGAACTCCTCCACCCGGGGCCGCTGCTTGGTCCCGACCGCGATGCTGGCCAGGGCCAGCTCGTGGACGTGGAACTCCTCGCCCATGGCGGCCAGCTCCGCGGGCGTCGGCGAGACCAGGTCGACCCAGACCAGGGTCCGCGGCTCGGCCCGGACCTCCGACAGCTCCGCCACCGGGACGTCGCGGACCTCTTCGCCCTTGCGGAACACGTGCGCCTGGATCATGGCCGGCCTCCGTCGGTCGCGGGCTGGCCGGGGGCGGCCGGTTGCCGGCCGCCGAGCTCGGCGACCAGCATCCCGGCCAGGATGAGGCCGGCCCCCAGCCAGCCTCGCCCGGAGAGGCGCTCGCCGGCAAGCAGGAACCCGAACAGGCCGGCGAACACCGGCTCCATGGTGAGGATGACGGCGGTGCGGGTCGGCGACACCTCCCGCTGGGCCCGGGTCTGGATCAGGAACGCCCCCGCCGAGGCGGCCACCGAGGTGATCAGCAGGGCCACCCACACCCCGGCCGAGCCGGGGACGACCAGGTCGCCGGCCAGGGCCGCCCAGACCAGGGCGAGCAGCCCGGCGCTGGCCAGCTGGACCACGGCCAGCCGGTAGGTCGAGAAGCGGGGGGCGTAGCGGCCCAGCAGCAGGATGTGGGCGGCGAAGGCGACCGCGCAGCCCAGCACCAGGGCGTCGCCTCGGCGGACCTCCAGCCGCTGCAGCGACAGGCAGGCCAGCCCGACCGTGGCCAGCAGCGCCCCCGCCACCGGCCAGCGGCCCGGCGGCTGGCGCAGCAGCAGCCCGGCGAACAGCGGCGTCAGCACCACCGACAGCCCGGTGATGAAGCCGGCGTTGGAGGCGGTGGTGTACTGCAGCCCCACCGTCTGGAACCCGTACCCGGCGAACAGCGCCAGCCCGGCCACCGCCCCCGCCCCCACCAGCCCCGGCTGCCCCCCGGCGGTCAGCCGCGGCCGCAACGCCGCCAGCAGCAGCGCCGCCGCCAGGAACCGGTAGGCGATGAAGGTGAACGGCGGGATCTGCTCGACCGCGTCCCGCACCAGCACGAACGTCGACCCCCACACGGCGGTGACCCCCACCATGGCCAGCTCCCACCGGTAGGCCCCCACCCCCCGCCGAGCGACGACCACCACGCCTCCTCCGTTGCCCCGGCCGACCCGACGATCCTACGGCCCGGCGCGGTCAGGCCGGTGGCGGCCGTCCCCGGGGTCGGCGAAGATGCGGCCATGGATGGCTCCTCCGTGCTCGCGGCCGCGGACGAGGGCCGGGCCCTGCTCGGCGCGGCCGCCGACCGGGACTGGTCCCGGAAGCTCCCGCACCTGGACTGGACGGTCGCCCAGACGGTCGCCCACATGGCCGAGGTCACCCTGTGGTACGCCACCGACCTGGCCGCCGGGCCGCGACGGCTCGACACGATGGAGCTGCGGGTCCCGCCCTCCACGCCCCCGACGGAGCTGCTGGCCACCATCGCCTCGTACGCCACCGTCCTGGCCCGGGTGATCGACGCCAGCCCGCCTGATGCCCGGGGCTGGCACCCGTTCGGCCTGGCCGACGCCTCCGGGTTCGCGGCCATGGCCTGCGATGAGCTCCTGGTCCACTCCTACGACGCCGCCCGCGGCTTCGAGCTTCCCTTCACCCCACCGGCCCCGCTGGCCCGGGCGACCCTGGAGCGCCTGTTCCCCTGGGCCCCGCCCGACACCGACCCCTGGCCGGCCCTGCTCTGGGCCAACGGCCGCACCGACCTCCCCGGCCACCCCCGCCAGGTCCCCTGGCGCTGGCACTGCGCCCCCCTGGACGAATGGGACGGCCTCAACCCGTCCGGGCGGGCCTGACCCTGCCAGCGGGGTGGTCAGCGGATATCCGGCTCTTCACCCGCGACGACCTCGACTGTCGACCAGGTTGTGTTAGCGATCACCCTCGATCGAGAAGAGGTTCCCGTCGGGATCCTTGAACCAGGCGACGCTGCCGCCGCCGGCGCGGGGTGAGATCCCCTTCTTGTCGGTCCCGTAATCGAAGCCGCTCTCGAGCACGCCTTCGTACTGCTCGAAGGTCACGCCGTTCGAGGTCAGCTCATCGACAACCAGCTCGACGTCGTCGACGTACCAGGTCACCAGGGTCGCGGTCGACCGACCGGCGTGGTCCGGAGATGGGTAGACGACCAGCGACTCCCTACCGCCTGACGCATAGACCTTGCTTCCGTCAGCGTCGGTCCGCACCACCGGGAGACCGAGCTTCCCTTCGTAGAACTCCTCTGCCCGTGTCATGTCGGTAACCGCGATAAACGCGTTCAGTCTGTAGCTGCTCAAGCCCATTGGTCCTCCTCGACTCGGACTCGCGCCATTATCGCCGTCCGTACAGTTCCCTATAGGACGTCGCCGGTGCGCAGAACTCACCGCTCCGGGGCCAGCCGGAGTGCGGCGAGAACATGACATAGCGCTGGTCAGCGGGCTGACCGTCCTCCGGTGACGCCTTCGCGGGGATTCCTGACCTACTGGGTGCCCGCGGGCGGTGAGGTCGTCGTCCTGCTGCGCCTCGTCCGGGCGAGGTAGGGGCCCGGTGGGACCCGTGGGGGAGGGCGCAGGCGCTGCAGGCGGGTGAGGTCGGTGGCCATCACCTCGGGGTCGCCGGTGGTCTCGGTGATGACGGGGAGGGTGGCCAGGCCGGGGTGGGCCAGGATGGCGGCGAAGCCCTGGTCGCCGATGGTGCCGGTGCCGATGGGGCAGTGGCGGTCGCGGCCGGCCCCGACCGGGTCGCGGGAGTCGTTGGCGTGGATGAGGACGACCCGGTCGCCGAGGGTGGCGAACAGCTCGTCGAGGGCCTTGGTGGCGCCGGCCGGGTCGCCGAGGTCGTAGCCGGCGGCCTGGGCGTGGCAGGTGTCCATGCAGACCTTGAGGCGGGGATGGTGGTCGCAGGCGGCCAGGAGCTCGGCCATCTCCTCGAAGCGGGCGGCCAGGGCCCCCCGGGTGCCGGCGGTCAGCTCCAGGGCCAGGTCGGGGCCGTCGGCCGGGGCGTCGATGGCGTCGGCCAGGGGCAGCAGCGCCTCCCTGGTCAGGGCCAGGCCGGCGGTCCGGCCGGTGGCCAGGGCCTGGCCGGCGTGGACGACCACGCCGGCGGCGCCGATGCCGGCCGCCTTGGCCAGGGCGGCGGCGACCGCCTGGCTGGACCGGTCGCGGGTGACCGGGCTGGCGCTGGCGAAGTTGACCAGGTAGGGGGCGTGGACGAACAGCGGGCCCAGCCCGGCCTCGGCCAGGTCGGCCCGGAAGCGCTCGTCGGCGGCCGGGTCGACCGGGGGCGGCGCCCAGCCGCGGGCGTTGGACACGAACACCTGGAGCGACTCGCAACCGACGGCGCGGGCGTTGCCGACCGCCTGGGAGAGGCCGCCGGCCACCGAGACATGGGCCCCGATGCGCACGTCAGAGCAGGTTGGGCAGGAGACGCACGTCGCTGCCGCGCTTGGCCCTCTCGCCGCCGCGGGGGCTCTGCTGGACGACCCGGTCGCCGACCGGCAGCACGAAGCGGGCGTTGAGGCCGGCCGCCCGGAGGCGGTCGATGGCCTCCTGCCGGCTCAGGCCGACCACGTCCGGGACCTCGACCAGGTCGGGGCCCTTGCTGATGCGCAGCACCACCGTCGACCCCCAGGGCGCCTGGGAGCCGGCGCCCGGGTCGGTGCCGACGGCCCGGCCCTGGGGCAGGTTGTCGTCGAAGACCCGCTCGACCCGGGCCCGCAGGTTGGCTTCGGTGAGGATGGCCCGGGCCGCCCCGGTGGGTCGCCCGGCGACGTCGGGGACCGTGACCTTGGGCCGGCCGTTGCTGACCACCACGGTGACCACCTGGCCGCCCCTGAGCAGGCTGCCGGCCTCGGGCCGGGTGGCGACGACGCTGCCCCGGGGCACGTTGAGGCTGGGCTGGTCCTGGCGGCGGTAGCGGATGTCCAGCTCCTCCAGCCGGCCGGTGGCCGCCCCGGCCGGCCGCTTGGTCAGGTCGGGCAGGGTGATCCCGAGGGAGGGCTGCAGCACCACCAGGTCGCGGCGGCGGGCCCGCTCGCCGCCGGCGAGCGACTGGGTCGCCACCAGGCCCTCGTGGACGTGGTCGGAGGCGACCGCCTCGCCCACCCGGACCCGCAGGCCGCGGTCCTGGAGGTCGCGGGTGGCCTCGGCCACCTCCAGGCCGACCACCTCCGGGACCCGCACCGACCCGCCGAGCAGGCCGCCGGCCCGGGTCAGCAGCCCCACGGCCAGCAGCCCGACGACCAGCACGGCGGCCAGCAGACGGCCCCGGCCGCCCTTGGCGCGGTCGGCCCTGCCCTTGGGCACCCGCCCGGTGGTCGGGCGGGGCCGCAGCGAGCCCGGCCGGGCCGCCGGCGGCAGCTGGGTCGCCGGGTCGGGCGCCGCCGCCGGCCATCCCTCCAGGCTGCGGGTCTCCGACTGCCCGCCCCACCCCTGGGTGGCGGCGCCGCCGACGGTGCGGTCGGCGGGCGGCAGGCCGGTGGTCGGCGCGCCCGCCGAGGCGGCGGCGCCGGCCGCGGGCGCCCAGGCCGCGGTGGTGTCGGGGCCGGCCGGCGGGACCAGGGTGGTGGCGCGCAGGGTCTCGTCGACCCGGCGGCGGCGGGGGGCGCCGATGGCGGCGGCGAAGTCGGAGGCGCGCAGGAACCGCTGGTTCGGGTCGGGGTCCGTGGCCCGGACCACGGCGGCGTCGAACGGGGCCTCGATCCCCCCGGCGACCCGGGACGGCGGCGGCACCCGGCCGCCCAGGTGCTGCTGGACGACCTGGCGGGGATCGCCCTCGAACGGCGGCCGCCCGGCCACGCACTCCCAGGCCACCACCCCCAGGGCGTAGACGTCGGCCCGCCCGTCGACCATCCCGCCGCGCAGCACTTCGGGCGCGCAGTAGTGCACGGTGGCGGCCAGGGCCTGCCCGTGGCCGCGCTGGGCGGCCGCCCGGACCAGCCCGAAGTCGGCCACCTTGACCGTCTCTGAGGTCAGCAGCAGATTCTCCGGCTTCACGTCCAGGTGGACCACGCCGGCGTGGTGGGCATGGTCGAGGGCGTCGGCCACCGGTCCCAGCAGCTCGGCGGTGGTCTCGGGGCCGAGGCGCCGCTGGCTGTCGAGCAGGTCGCGCAGGGTGCGGCCGCTGACGTGCTCCATCACGATCCAGGGCAGGCCCCGCTCCTCGCCCGAGTCGTAGACGGCGACCACGTTGGGGTGCGACAGGCGGGCGGCGGTGCGGGCCTCGCGCCGGAACTGCTCGGAGAAGCCGCGGTCGCGGGCGAACTCGGGGCGGGGCACCTTGATGGCCACCACCCGGTCCAGCTGCCGGTCGTGGCCGCGGTAGACGATGGCCATGCCGCCCTGGGCGATGCGGGCGACGACTTCGTAGCGGCGGCGGCCGAGGGTCCGGCCGACAAGGGCGTCCAGGTCGGCGGTGTTTCTGGCCAAGGTCTGTCCCGGTGTCGGTCGCCGCCCGGCGGATACCGGCCGGCAGAGAATTCTAAGCAGGCGGGAGCGACAACTGCACGAAGGCCCAGCCGGCGGCGCCACGGATCCCTCGCCGGAGGTCCCGCGCTGGCGATTTCCCGAGGGGGCCGGGAGAATGCTGGCCAACATGGCCTTCGATGACGAGCTGGGGCTGCTCGGCTTCCGCCCGGCCCAGGAGAAACGGGACGGCACCCGGACCTTCTCCCTGGCCCGCAACCGCTACCTCACCTACTGGCTGCACCTGCCCGCCGACGACACGGTGGCCCTGTTCACCTGGGAGTTCGCCATCGGCGAGTACATGGACGAGTACGGGCTCCAGGTCGGGGCCAACGAGCCCCTCAACCAGTTCCTCTTCCCCCAGGTCGACACCGAGGTCCCCCAGGACATGGCCGAGGTGGCCAGGGCCATGGAGCGGACCGAGGCGATGTTCGCCGGCATGAACTTCGGCTACCGGGGGTGAGCGCCGCCGTTGGGGTAGGCTCCGTCTCCCTGGCCCCCTGTCGGAGGAGACAGCATGCGCCGCGGTGGTTCCCTGATCATCACGATCCTGCTGCTCCTGGTCGCTTTCTGGGCCGGCATCCAGTACGAGCGGAACAACTGCCGGATCGACGTGCCCGGCAACACCGAGCAGGTCGAAGAGTCGGTCAAGTGCCGTGACTACGAGGGTGTCGACCTCCCCGGCTAGGACATCCGGACGACGGCCGGCGGGCCGCCCAGGGTCGGCAGCGGCCACGGGCGGCCCGCCGCCGCGAAGGGGAGAGGGGCGGTGCTGGGCCGCGCCACCTACCTGGCCCTGATGGCCGCCTGTCTGCTGGTCACCCTGCCCCTGGAGCTGGTCCTCAAGGCGGGGGTGTACCGCCGCCCCCGGCGCTGGCTGGCCGCCCTGGTCCCGGTGTTCCTGGTCTTCAACCTCTGGGACTGGGTGGCCATCCGCCGCGGCCACTGGACCTACAGCCCCCGCTACACCACCGGCGTCGAGCTGCTCGGCCTGCCCCTGGAGGAGCTGGTGTTCTTCGTGGTCGTCCCGACCTGCGCGCTGCTCACCTACCAGGCCGTCGTCCGGCTGCTGCCGTCCCGCGACCGGCGGGGGGCGCCGCGATGATCCCCGAGTACACCGTCGCCTCGGCCTGCGGGGTCGTGCTCACCGTGCTGCTGGAGGTCCTGGTCCTGCGCACCGGCCTGTTCCGGGACCCCCGCTACTGGGTCGCCCTGGCCATCGTGGCCGCCTTTCAGCTGCTGGTGAACGGCGTCCTCACCTGCCCGCCGATCGTCAGCTACGACCCCGACCAGATCCTCGGCCCCCGGATCGCCTGCGCCCCCGTTGAGGATCTCGGCTTCGGCTTCGCCATGGTCACCACCACCATCGCCCTCTGGCGCCGGGCCGCCCGCCATCCCGAGGCCCCTTGACGCTCCCGCATACGCCTCGACGAGGCGCCACCCGGCTCCGCCCGGGTCAGGACCCCAGGCGGTGGAGGGCCTTGGTGACGCGCTCGGCGATGCCGACGGCGTCGAGGCCCAGCTCGGCCAGGAGCAGGTCGCGCTTGCCGTGGGGCAGGAACTGGTCGGGGATGCCCAGGCGCAGCAGGGGCGTGGCCACGTCCTCGTCGGCCAGGACCTCGGCCACGGCCGAGCCGAACCCGCCGGCGAGCACGTTGTCCTCGACGGTGACGACCAGCCGGTGGGCGCCGGCCACGGCTCCCAGGCGCGGGTCGAGCGGCTTGACCCAGCGCGGGTCGACCAGGGTCACGCTGGTCCCGTCCTGCTTCAGCAGCCTGGCCGCCTGCTCGCAGGCCACCGACAGCTTGCCCAGGCCCAGCAGCAGCACGTCACGGCCGCGGCTGCGGACGTCCCAGGCGCCCAGCTTCATCTTGCGGACCGGGCCGGAGACGGTCAGCTTGGGTGTGGTCGAGCGGGGGAAGCGGATCGCGAACGGCCCCGCGGTGTGGGCGATCGCGGTGGCCAGGGCCCGGCGCAGCTCGGTCCCGTCCCGCGGGGAGGTGATCACCATGTTGGGGATCTGGCGCAGGTAGCTGACGTCGTAGACGCCGTGGTGGGAGGAGCCGTCCTCGCCGGTGATGCCGGAGCGGTCGAGCACGAAGATCACCGGCAGCTTGTGCAGGGCGACGTCCATCATCACCTGGTCGAAGGCGCGCTGCAGGAAGGTCGAGTAGATGGCGCAGACCGGCCGCAGCCCCTGCAGGGCCATGCCGGCGGCCATGGTCACCCCGACCTGCTCGGCGATGCCGACGTCGAAGACCCGCTCGGGGAACTCGCGCTGCATCACGGTCAGCTTGGTCGGGCCGAGCATGGCGGCCGAGATGGCCACCAGCTCGGGGTGGCGGCGGGCCTCGTCCAGCAGGGCCTGGCCGAACACCTCGGTGAACTGGACCTCGTCGCCCGACTTGGGCAGGGCCCGGCCGGTCGCGGGGTCGAAGGCGCCGAGCGAGTGGAGGTTGTCCTCCTCGTGCTGCTCGGCCGGCGGGTAGCCGCGGCCCTTCTGGGTGATGACGTGGAGCAGCACCGGGCCGGGCACCCGCTTGCAGTGGTCGATGGCCTTCTCCAGGGCGGCCAGGTCGTGGCCGTCGACCGGCCCGGCGTACTGCCAGCCGAGGTCCTCGAACACCACCCGGGGCGCGACCAGCGCCTTGGCGCCCTCCTTGACCCGCTTGGCCGCCTCGACCATGCCCTCGCCGACCAGCGGCACCCGGCCGAACGTCTCCTCGACGCCCTTCTTGAGGGCTTCGTAGCCGGGGTGGAGGCGGAACGGGGCCAGGTGGCCGGCCAGCCCGCCGACGGTCGGGGCATAGCTGCGGCCGTTGTCGTTGAGGATCACCAGCAGGTCGGGCTTGCGGTGGCCGATCAGGTTGAGCGCCTCCAGCGCGACCCCGCCGGTGAGGGAGCCGTCGCCGACCACCGCGACCACCCGGCCCTCGCCGTGGCCGGCCGACGCCTCCCCCGCGGAGCGCAAGGCCCGGGCCTCGGCCAGCCCGAGGGCGTAGCCGAGCGCGGTCGAGGCGTGGGAGTTCTCGATCACGTCGTGGGGGCTCTCGGCCCGCGACGGGTAGCCGGAGAGGCCGCCGTGGGTGCGCAGGTTGGCGAAGTCGTCCTGCCGGCCGGTGAGCAGCTTGTGCACGTAGGCCTGGTGGCCGGTGTCCCAGACGATGCGGTCGACCGGCGAGTCCAGGGCCCGGTGGAGGGCGATGGTGAGCTCGACGACACCGAGGTTGGGGCCGAGATGGCCGCCCCGGACGGCCACCGCCTTCACCAGGAAATCCCGGATCTCGGCGGCCAGCTCGGTGAGCTGGTCGCCGGAGAGGGAGCGAAGATCGACTGGTTGCTTGATCGATTCCAGCATGACCGTTCGAGGATATGGGGTTTCGGGCGTTCGCGCCTCCTGATCGGCCGCAGCCTACCGCAGAGTGGGGTCGGCGTGGCGGACGGCCAGCAACAGCTGCGCGCAGCCGACCGCCGCCAGCACGGCCAGGACGCCCAGGGCCAGGGGATAGCCGAGATCGAGGGCGGCGCCGGCCAGCCCGCCCCCGGCCAGCTGGGCCGCCCCCACACCCAGGCCCGCCAGGCCGAGCAGGATCACCCGGGTCGGGCGCTCGCCCGGGGTGGCCAGCGACCAGGCGGCCGCCACCTGGCCGGCCTGGGCCCGCGCCCGGGCGTACTCGAGCAGCAGCAGCAGCCCGGCGGCGGCCACCCCGGCGGCCACGGCCAGGCCCGCCCAGGGCGGGTCGGCCTCGGTGGCGACCAGCGCCACCGGCCCGGCGATGACGGCCAGGTCGGCCAGCCGGTCGGCGGTCGAGTCCCACACGAACCCGAACGCGCTGGTGCGCCCCTGCAGCACCGCCACCGCCCCGTCGACCGAGTCCGCCACCCCGGCCAGCAGGGTGAGCGCGCCCGCCCCCGCCGCCCACCCCGGCCCCAGGGTCGCCACCCAACCCGCGACCAGCGCGACCCACAACGCGAGCAGCGTCACCAGATCTGGGTCCACCCCCGCCCTGGCCAGCGGCGCCCCCACCAGGTACGGCACCCGCAGGTAGGCCGCCGCCACCCGCCCCCCGGGCTGGGCCCCCTCCTCCAGCAGGTGCGCCTGCCGCCACCCCGCCTGGTAGGTCGCGAAGCTCACCCGCTCGGTCCCCGAGGTCCGCGGCCCCGGCGTGCGCGCGAGCGCCGTCCAGGCGAGGATGGCCACGCCGGCAACCCCCAACCCGACCCCGACCCACCCCGTCCCGCTCACGCCCGGGAGCGTAGCCGATTGCCCTCGACCCTCCGGAACCTCGCCGCCGCCCTGGCCGGGGTGGCCGGGCTGGTGGGCGCGGCCCACAGCCTGGCGCGGCTGGGCCGGGCCGGGCGGCGCCGGTACCGGTTGGGGCCCGGCGACCCCGCCGAGCTCCGGGAGACGGTGAGCGTGGTCGTGCCGGCCCGGAACGAGGCCGGGCGGGTCGGGGGGTGCGTGGCGGCGCTGCTGGCCCAGGACGCCGAGGTGGTCGAGGTGGTGGTGGTCGACGACGGCTCCGGGGACACCACCGCGGACGAGGCGAGGGCGGCCGGGGCGCGGGTCGAGGCGGCCCCGCCGCCGGGGCCGGGGGTGGCCGGCAAGGCGGCGGCCTGCGCCGTCGGGGCGGCGGCGGCCCCGGGCGGGCGCTGGCTGGCGTTCGTCGACGCCGACGTGGTGCTGGCCCCCGAGGCGCTGTCCCGGCTGCTGGCCGCCTGCCTGGGGTCCGGGGCGGTCGCGGCCAGCCCGCTGGCCAGGCAGGCGACCCGGGCCTGGTGGGAGGAGCTGCTCCTGCCCGACCTGGGGCTGGCGGTGGCCGAGCGGCTGGACCTGGGGGCGGTCGCCGACCCGGGCCGCCCGGCCGCGTTCCTGTCCGGCCAGTGCCTGCTGGCGCGGCGGGACGCCTACGACGCCGTGGGCGGGTTCGCGGCCGTCGCCGGGTCGCTGGTCGAGGACGTCGCCCTGGCCCGCCGGCTCAAGGCGGCCGGCTGGGGCCTGGAGGTGCGGCTGGCCCCCGACCTGGCCGCCGTGCGCATGTACGGGCGGTTCGGCGACCTCTGGGAGGGTCTGGCCAAGAACCTGGCCGAGGTCTGGGGCGCCACCCCGGGCTCGCTGGCCCGGCAGGCGGCCCGGGCCCTGGCCGGCGTCGTCCCCTGGCTGGCCCTGGCCACCCGACCCGCCCCGGCACCCCGGCGCCTGGCCCTGGCCGGCGGCCTGCTGCAGCTGACCGTCCGCCTGGGCGGCCGCCTGGTCGCCGGCGCCGACCCGCGTCTCGCCGTCGCCTACCCGGCGGCCGACCTGGTCCTGCTGGCGATCTACGCCGACTCGGTCCGCCGCCACCGCACCGGCGCCGCCCGCACCTGGAAGGGCCGCGCCTACCGGTCCGGCCCGTCGCCCGACGCGCGGCCGTAACCCAAGATTTCCCGATCACCGCCCCGGCCGGTGGCTACCATGGCTGGCATGGCCTCCCCGATCTCGATCCGGCTTCGGGCCGCGTCGCCCACGCTGATCTCCCTGCCGTGGCTCGACCCGCTGGAGACGTGGCCGGAGGACGCGGCCAACTTCCGCGACCTCAACGTCGGGCCCAGCCGCCACCTGGTCCGCTTCGTCGAGGCCGACCTCGTGCTGTACGCCCTCAAGGAGCTGCCCAGCCGCATCGCCGACAAGGAGTACCGGGTCCTGCGCGATCTGGAGATCCGCGAGCTCCCGGCGGTGCGGCCGGTGGGGCTGGTCGACCAGCCCGACACCGGCAACTCGATCCTGGTCACCGAGTACCTGGAGCACTCCTGGCAGTTCCGGCGGCTGTTCCGGCGCCTCCCCAGGGAGCTGGTCAAGCACCGCGAGCGGCTGCTCGACGCCATCGCCGGCCTGCTCGTCGACCTGCACCGGGCCGGCGTCTACTGGGGCGACTGCTCGCTGGCCAACACCCTGTTCAAGCGGGACGGCCAGCTGCTCCAGGCGTTCCTGGTCGACGCCGAGACCAGCGAGGTCCACCCCGTCCTGAGCAGCGGCCAGCGCGCCCACGACCTGGAGATCCTGGTCGAGAACGTGGCCGGCGACCTGGTCGACGTGTCCATGGAGCTGGGGGAGAGCGGCGAGCACATGGAGGAGGACATGGCCGCCGCCGAGAGCATCGCCGACCGCTACCGGGCCCTGTGGGAGGAGCTGACCCGCGAGGAGACCTTCGCCGGGGACGAGCGCTACAAGGTCGAGGCCAGGGTGCGGCGCCTCAACGAGCTCGGCTTCGCCATCGACGAGCTGGCCCTGGAGCCGGCCTCGGCCGACCGCAGCACCCTACGGCTCAAGGTGGCGGTGGCCAACCGCCGCTTCCACGCTCAGGAGCTGCAGCGCCTGACCGGCCTGGAGGTCGGCGAGGGCCAGGCCACCATCCTGCTCAACGACCTCCGCGCCTACCAGTCTCGACTGGCCGCCGTGCGGCCCGAGGCGGTGCCCAACGACGTGGTCGCCGGGTTCCGCTGGCGCACCGACGCGTTCGAGCCCGGCATGGCCAAGGCGGCCGGGGCCCTCGGCGACGTCGCCGACCCCATCCAGGCCTACTGCGACCTGCTCGAGGTCCGCTGGCTGCTGTCGGAGCGGGAGGGCCGCGACGTCGGCGAGGAGGCCGCCCTGGCCACCATGGCGGCCAGGCAGGCCCCGGAGGAGTCGGCCGCCCAGATGGTGGTGGCCGAGGCCGCCACCGCCACCTTCCCCCAGCTCGGCGGCTAGGTCGCCGCGACGTCGCCGGTCAGATAGCGCTGGAGGGTAGGGCCGATCGCGGCCGCGACCTGGCCGGCCGGGGCCGAGGCGAGCGGCTCGACCTCGATGATGTAGCGGGCCATCATCAGCCCGACGAGCTGGGAGCCGACCAGGGTGGCCCGGAAGCGGGCGTCGGGGCTGCCCAGCTGGCGGGCGATCTGGCCGAGGACCTCCTCGGTGATGAACTCGCGCAGCATGGCCGCGGCGTGCTCGTCGCCGACAGCCGAGCGCACGAGGGCCAGCAGGGGGCTGGTGTTGGCGGCATGGTCCCAGACCGACAGGAAGACCTCGATCATCCGCTCGCCGACGCGCTCGCGGTCCTCGGCCAGGACGGCCGTGAGCCGCGCGACGGGGTTGATGGGGAGCTGCACCGCGGCCACGAACAGGTCCTGCTTGGTCCCGAAGTAGTGGTGGACCAGGGCCGGGTCGACCCCGGCCAGCTCGGCCACCCCGCGGATGGTGGCCTGCTGGTAGCCCTGCTCGGCGAAGGCCCGCCGGGCGGCGTCCAGGATCGCCTCCCTGGTGCCGCTGACCCCGGGCCGCCGGCCGGTCCGCGCCATCCACCCCTCCTCGAACTCGCCAACCGTTGAAATAGCCTACCGGAAGTCGCTCAGGGGCGGCCGCTGAGCAGGAAGCTGGCCCGCTCGTCGTAGGTCAGCAGGCCCACGAAGGCCGAGCGGATCTTCAGGCTGACCTGGCGCTCCTCCTTGACCACGAGGCCGTCGGCGTCCAGCCACAGGTCGCGGACGGCCCCGCCCGATGACTGGCCGGACAGGGCGGTGACCAGACGCAGGTGGCGGGTGGCGACCGGGCCGGTGGGGGTGCGGACGGTCTCGGGACCGACGTAGACGGTGCTGTTGGCCGAGACCGAGATGCCCTCGACGCAGCGCCAGGAGCGGCCGCTGCCGGGAGGCCGGCCGGCCAGCAGACGGCGGCCGACGGGGGCGCAGGCGAACCGCTGGGTGCCCGGGACCAGGAAGTAGGTGAGGCGGGTCGCGTAGGCGAAGTCGTCGGCGTCGTCGCCGGTGGCGCAGAAGTCGTAGGTCTCCACGTGCTGGGTGAAGATCGGCACGGTCTCGCGCCAGCGGCAGCCGCCCCGCCAGCTGATCACCCGGGTCGTCTCCGCCGGGTAGGCCCGCTCGACCCCGAACCGGTCGACCCGCTCGTAGCCGCTGGTCCGGTAGCGGTAGACCCCGGCCGGGGGCCGGGGCCCGGGAAGCTCCCCGGCGGGTGGGGCGGCCAGGAAGCTGGCCGCGGCCCGCTCGGGCCCGACCGGGGTGGCCAGCCCCCGGCCCCACAGCAGGAACACGTCGGCGGCGGCCACCACCACGGCGAGGGCCAGCGCGACCCGCAGGGTCATGGGGCGCCGGGGGTGGTGACGCTGACTCGCCGCTCGGCCCGGGCGGCGGCGCGGGCGGCGGCCCAGTGGTGGGCGGCGACGCCCAGGCGGCGGTGGCGGGGGACCCGGACCCGGCGGCCCAGGATCTGGTAGCCGGCCTGCTCGACCTCGTCCAGGATGCCCCCATACAGCTCGAAGGCGACCCGGATGCAGGGCTGGGAGGAGGGGGCCAGCAGCCCGATGCCCGGCTCGGCAGCCCGATAGTGGGCCCGGGCCCGGGCGACCTCGAAGGCCAGCAGCTCGGCCACGGCCGGGGTGGCCTGGTCGGCGGCCAGGTCGGCCCGGCGCACCCCGAAGCGCTCCAGGTCGGCCTGGGGGAGGTAGACGCGGCCGCGCCGGTGGTCCTCGGCGACATCCCGGATGAAGTTGGTCAGCTGGAAGGCCAGGCCCAGCTGGCGGGCGTGCTCGCGGGCGGCCGGTGGGTCCGACGACTCCAGGATCGGCGCCATCATGGTCCCGATCACCGCCGCCGAGCCCTCCATGTAGCCACACAGGTCCTGGTAGGTCCGGTAGCCGTCGGTGCCCAGGTCCATGGCCATCGAAGCCAGGAACTGCTCGAAGTCGCCCACGTCCAGGTCGAAGGCCCGGACGGTGTGCAGCACCGCCGGCAGCACCGGGTCCTCGACCGCGGCCCCTCGCAGGCCGGCGAAGAAGCGCGCCCCCCAGGCGCGCAGGGCGGCCGCCTGGCCGGCCCGGTCCAGGATCGAGTCCAGGTCGTCGACGATCTCGTCGGCGTAGCGGGTGAAGCCGTACAGGGCATGCACGTGGCGGCGCTTCCAGCGGGGCAGCAGCAGGGTGGCCAGGTAGTAGGTGCGGCCGTGGCGGGGGGGCAGCCGGCGGCAGCGCTCGTAG
>Ga0081538_10003039_pt1 | contig 15984 bp, 16 predicted proteins | sample TabmetS5T2R1_FD_71022 | JGI IMG/M metagenome (GOLD analysis project Ga0081538, IMG submission 71022) | Tabebuia heterophylla rhizosphere microbial communities from the University of Puerto Rico - S5T2R1 | ecosystem: Host-associated > Plants > Roots > Rhizosphere ... | reverse complement strand
GCACCTTGATGGCCACGCGGCGGGACAGCAGCCGGTCGCGGCCCTCGAACACCTCGGCCATGCCGCCGGAGCCGAGCAGCCGGCCGACCTCGTAGCGGTCCAGGAGCACCTGGGGGGTGGTGGCCATGGAGCCGTCAGCTTATACGTCCGGGTCTGCCGGCGTTGCGCCCGCCCGGTCAGCCGTTGATGGCCCGCTCCAGCAGGTCGCTGACCAGCCTGGGGTTGGCCCGGCCACGGGTCTCGCGCATCACCTGGCCGACCAGGGCTCCGAGCACGCCCCGCTTGCCGCCGCGGAACTTCTCGGCCAGGTCGGGGTTGGCCGCCACCACCCGCTCGACCACGGCCTCCAGCTCGCCGGTGTCGGAGATCTGGGCCAGCCCCTTGCGCTCCACGATGGTGGCCGGCGACGCCTCCGAGGTGAACATCTCGGCCAGCACGTCCTTGGCCGCGGTGGCCGAGACGGTGCCGGCGGCCAGCAGGTCGAGCAGCTGGCCCAGCCGCTCCGGCTCCACCGGGTTGGAGGCCATGGTGTGGTCGAACTCGCGCAGGTTCCGTTGCAGCTCCCCCATCACCCAGCCGGCCACGACCTTGGGGTCCCGCCCGGGCGCCACGGCCTCGAAGTAGGCGAGGACCTCGGGGTCGCGGGCCAGCCAGCCGACCTCCTTGGCGGGCAGGCCGGTCGCGGTGGCCAGCCGGGCCCGGCGCTCGGCCGGCAGCTCGGGCAGCTCGTCCCGGAGGCCGTCGACCCAGGAGGCGGTGGCCTCGATGGGCACCAGGTCGGGCTCGGGGAAGTAGCGGTAGTCGGTGGCGAACTCCTTGGACCGCATCGGCTCGGTCCGCCCCGCGCCCTCGTCCCAGTGGCGGGTCTCCTGGACGAGCTTGCCGCCGTCGGCCAGGACCCGGCGCTGCCGGTCGGCCTCGTAGGCGACGGCCCGATGCAGGCTGCGCAGCGAGTTGAGGTTCTTGAGCTCGATCTTGGTGCCGTACTCGGCGTGGCCCACCGGCCGGATCGACACGTTGACGTCGAAGCGCATCGAGCCTTCCTCGAGCTTGGCGTCCGAGACCCCAAGGGCCAGCAGCACGGCCCGCAGCTCCTCGGCATAGGCGCGGGCCTCGTCGGCCGAGCGCAGGTCGGGCTCGGAGACGATCTCGACCAGGGGGATGCCGGCCCGGTTGTAGTCGACCAGCGAGTAGTCGGCCCCGTGGATGCGGCCGGTCGCCCCCACGTGCAGGCTCTTGCCGGTGTCCTCCTCCAGGTGGACCCGGGTGATCCCGACCCGCCGAACCTCCCCCTCCACGTCCACGTCCAGCCAGCCGTCGACGCACAGCGGCTCGTCGTACTGGGAGATCTGGTAGTTCTTGGGCATGTCCGGATAGAAGTAGTTCTTGCGGTGGAACTGGGAGCGCTCGGCGATCCGGCAGTGCAGGGCCAGCCCGATGCGGGCCGCGTACTCGACCGCCCGGCCGTTGGCCACCGGCAGCGACCCCGGCTCGCCCAGGCAGACCGGGCAGACCTGGGTGTTGGGCTCGGCCCCGAAGACGGCCGGGCAGGCGCAGAACATCTTGGTGACGGTGCTCAGCTCGCAGTGGGTCTCGATGCCGATGACCGTCTCGTAGCGACGGCTCCCGACCTCCTCGGCGACAGCGGTCACGGGTGCGCCTCCTCGGGCCTGGGGGGGTTCGGGGGGGCCGCGCCGGCCCCCCCGATGGGTCGGGTGGGTCGGGTGGGCAGGCCGAGGTCCTGCTCGAAGGCCCAGGCGGCCCGGAACATGGTCGCCTCGCCCAGCGCCGGGGCGATCAGCTGCAGCCCCACCGGCAGCCCCTCCGACAGGCCGGCCGGGACCGAGATGGCGGCGTTGCCGGCCAGGTTGACCGGGATGGTGAAGACGTCGTTGAGGTACATGGCCAGCGGGTCGTCGGCCTTGGCGCCGATCGGGAACGCCACGGTGGGCGCGGTCGGCCCGACCAGCAGGTCGAAGCGCTCGTAGGCGGCGTCGAGCTCGCGGCGGACCAGGGTCCGGACCTTCTGGGCCTGGCCGTAGTAGGCGTCGTAGTAGCCGGCCGACAGGGCGTAGGTGCCGAGCATCACCCGCCGCTTGACCTCGGCCCCGAAGCCGATCTGGCGGGTCCGCTGCATCATCTCGACCACGTCGGCCGAGTCCTTGGCCCGCAGCCCCCAGCGGACCCCGTCGTAGCGGGCCAGGTTGGAGGAGCACTCGGCCGGGGCGATCAGGTAGTAGGCCGACAGGGCGTACTCGAACGACGGCAGCGAGCAGTCCTCCAGCCGGGCCCCGAGCCGCTCCAGCCGCTCCAGGCCCTCCCGGACCCGGGCCAGCACGCCCGGCTCGGTGCCCTCCAGGAACAGCTCCTTGACCACCCCGACCCGCAGGCCGTCGACCCCGTCGGTGAGCCGCGAGGTCAGGTCGGTGGGGACGTCGGGGATGGAGGTCGAGTCCATCGGGTCGTGGCCGCAGATCGCCTCCAGCAGGTTGGCGGCGTCGCGCACGTCGCGGGCGAGCGGCCCCACCTGGTCCAGGGAGGACGCGAAGGCGATCAGGCCGTAGCGGCTGACCAGCCCGTAGGTCGGCTTGACGCCGACGATGCCGCAGAGGGCGGCCGGCTGGCGGATCGAGCCGCCCGTGTCGGTGCCGATGCCCAGGTGGGCCTGGCCGGCGGCCACGGCCGCGGCCGACCCGCCGCTGGAGCCGCCCGGCACCCGGGTCGGGTCCCAGGGGTTGCGGGTCGGCCCGTACCCGGAGTTCTCGGTGGAGGAGCCCATGGCGAACTCGTCCATGTTGGTCTTGCCCAGGATCACCACCCCGGCGTCGCGCAGCCGCTGGACCACGGTGGCGTCATAGGGCGGCGCGAACTCGTCCAGGATCCGCGACCCGGCGGTGGTGCGGACCCCCTTGGTGACCAGCACGTCCTTGAGGGCCAGGGGAACGCCGGCCAGCGGGCCGAGCCGCTCGCCCCGCTCCCGGGCCGCGTCGACCCGGCCGGCGTCGGCCAGGGCCTGGTCACCGGTGACGGTCAGGAAGGCGTGCAGCAGCTCGTCGGTGGCCGCGATCCGCTCCAGGGCGGCCTCGGTGGCCTGGACGGCCGTGGCCCGGCCGTCGGCGAGCCGCTCGGCCAGCTCGTGCGCGGTCAGGTCGACCAGCGGCGACTCCGGGGTCACGGTGCCTCCTCGATGATCCGGGGCACCTTGAACCGGTCCTGCTCGACCTCGGGGGCGGTCGACAGCGCCTCCTCCCGGGTCAGACACGGCCCGGGGGTGTCGTCGCGCCAGACGTTGACCCGGGGCAGCGGGTGGGCGGTGGGCGGCACCCCTTCGGTGGGCAGGCGCCGGATCTTGTCGGCCTCCTCCAGGATCACCGACAGCTGGGCCTGGAAGCGGTCGAGCTCCTCATCGGTGAGGGCGAGGCGGGCGAGGCGGGCGACGTGCTCGACGTCAGCACGGCTGATCGGCATGGACGAGATCTCCCGGGCGTTCCTGGCGGTCGGCCGATACTACCGTCGCCCTTGGGCCGGTCGCCGGGGGATTTCCTGGGCCAGCTCGACCACGAACCCGTCCGGGTCCTCCAGGTGCAGGGTCCGGTGCCCCCAGACCCGGTCCACCGGCCCGCTCAGGATGGCCGCCCCGGCCGCCCGCAGCCGCGCCGCCTCCGCGTCCACGTCCTCGACCAGCAGCACCACCTCCCCGCCGGGCGCCCCCGGCGGCTCGCTCCCCTGCCCGGTCAGCTCCCCCAGCCGGTTGCGGTCGTACAGCCCGAACCTGGCCCCCTGGGTGGCGAACTCCACGTACCCGTCCCCGGCCAGCCGGAACTCCAGCCCGACCACGTCCCGGTAGAAGGCGACCGACCGCTCCAGGTCGGCCACGAACAGGATCACGTATCCGAGCCGGTCCACGTCCCTATCGAAGCACAGGCTGCTCGCCCCGTCCTGCGCGGCTCCTAGAGCCAGGTCAGGTGGACAAGGACCACAACTCGCTGTTCCTCGAAGATGTGAAAGCGGAGGAACCCTCGCCCTTCGGCGAAGACGATGGTCTTGAAATCGCTCTCCCCGACAAGGATGAAAGCCACAGTAGCGGCAGCGGGATCCACCCGAAGGAAGGCGACAATGCCATCCACATAGCCGCGCAGCGCGGGCGGCGCACCCTCGAGCTGCTCGCGAACCCTACGAGCCGTAAGAACTCGGTAGGTCAAACTCTTTCGCGATCTCTTCCCAGGGGATGGTGCCTGAATAGTCCCCGCGCCTGACCTGTTCGATGACGGCCCGGATCTCGGCCAGCTCCTCTGGAGTCAGGGGCGGCGGTTCGATCGGGTTCACGGCAGGCTCGCTCATTCCCGGGAGCATACGCTCCACCCTGGTCAGGGTCATGCATGAACGCCCGATTGTGGATATCGCTGAGGCCCGCGCAGCGGGGCCGTCCGTCGTAGAGTCTGGAGGGCAGACCGACCGGCCGAAGGGGGTCCCGGTGTTCGTGCAGGTCATTCAGGGACAGGTGGCGGACGCGGAGAAGGCGAAGGCGGCGCTCGACCGGTGGGCCGCGGAGGTCGCGCCCGGGGCCATCGGCTGGCTGGGCTCGACCGCCGGGGTGACCGACGACGGGCGCTTCATCGCCCTGGCCCGGTTCGAGTCCGAGGAGGCGGCCCGGCGCAACAGCGACCGGCCCGAGCAGGACCGCTGGTGGGGCGAGACGGCCCGGCTGTTCAGCGGGGAGCCCACCTTCAAGGACTCCAGCGACGTCACCGTCGATCTGGTCGGCGAGCCCGACGAGGCCGGGTTCGTCCAGGTCATGCAGGGCCGGGGCACCGACCCGGACCGGGCCAGGGAGCTGATGGCCGACGACTCCCCACAATTGGCGGAGTTCCGCCCCGACATCATCGGCAGCGTGGCCGTCGGCCACGAGGGCGGGGCCTACACGATGGCCATCTACTTCACCTCCGAGGCCGAGGCCCGCGAGGGCGAGCGCAAGGAGCCGCCGCCGGAGCTGCGGGCGCAGATGGAGGAGATGGCCTCGCTGAGCGTCGGCGAGCCGGAGTACTTCGACCTCAAGCAGCCCTGGCTGTACAGCCCGCGCTGAGCGGCCCGGCCGGGCAGGCTCGACAGGCCCGCGGCCCGGGTGGGAACATGTGTTCGATGAGCCCGGCGACCATCCTGCACGCCGACCTGGACGCGTTCTACGCCTCGGTCGAGCAGCGGGACGACCCCCGGCTGCGCGGCCGGCCGGTGATCGTCGGCGGCGGGGTGGTGCTGGCGGCCAGCTACGAGGCCAAGGCGGCCGGGGTGCGCACGGCCATGGGCGGGCTCCAGGCCCGCCGGCTGTGCCCGCGGGCGGTGGTGGTCCCACCCCGGATGGGGGTCTACGCCAAGGCCAGCAAGGCGGTGTTCGAGGTCTTCCGGCAGACCACCCCGCTGGTCGAGGGGCTGTCGATCGACGAGGCGTTCCTGGACGTTGGCGGGCTGCGGGCGATCTCGGGCACGCCCACCGAGATCGCCGTCCGCCTGCGGGCCGAGGTCCGCCAGCGGGTCGGCCTGCCCATCACCGTCGGGGTGGCCCGGACCAAGTTCCTGGCCAAGGTGGCCAGCGGCGTGGCCAAGCCCGACGGCCTGCTGGTGGTGCCCCCGGACGGCGAGCTGGCCTTCCTGCATCCGCTGCCGGTGGAGCGGCTCTGGGGGGTGGGCCCGGTCACCGCGGGCAAGCTCCGGGCCCGCGGCGTCAGGACCGTGGGCGAGGTCGCCCGGCTCGGGGAGCCCACCCTGGTCTCGCTGGTCGGCCAGGCGGCCGGCCGGCACCTGCACGCCCTGGCCCACAACCGCGACCCGCGGCCGGTGGACACCGGCCGGCGGCGGCGCTCGATCGGCTCCCAGCGGGCCCTGGGCCGCTCCCCCAAGACGCCGGATGACCTGGACGCGGTGCTGATCGGGCTGGTCGAGCGGGTGACCCGCCGGATGCGGAACGCCGGGCGGGCCGGGCGGACGGTGGTGGTGCGCCTGCGCTTCGACGACTTCTCCCGGGCCAGCCGCTCCCACACCCTGCCCTGGCCGACCGCCCATACCGCCACCATCCTGGCCGCGGCCCGGGCGCTGCTGCTCACGGCCATGCCGATGATCGAGCGCCAGGGCGTCACCCTGGTCGGCGTGGCCGTGGCCAACCTCGACGACAGCGGCTACCTCCAGCTCACCCTGCCGTTCGACCGCCAGGCCGGCAGCGCCCTCGACGCCGCCCTCGACCAGGTCCGGGAGCGCTTCGGGTCGGACGCCATCGGCCGGGCCGTGCTGCTCGGCCGCGACCAGGGCCTGTCGGTGCCGCTGCTCCCCGACTGAGCTCCCGGGCCTCAGGAGTCGGTCAACTCCACCACGACGCCTCCCAGGTGAGGGCGGCCAGGGTGGCCTGGCCCTTCAGGCTGGGGTGGAAGAAGTCGAGGCGGGAGACCTGGTCGCGGGTGAAGTCGTAGCGGTAGGTCAGGTAGTTGTCGAAGCGGCAGCGCGACCAGGTGGCGCAGACGTCGCGGAGGACGTCGTTGAGCTCGCGCTGGCGGTCGACGACGGCCTGGCGATCGGCCGGCGAGTTGAAGAAGTCCAGCATCGAGGGGCAGATGTCGGCCGTCTGCCAGACGACCTGGGCCAGCGGGTGGGTGCGCAGGACGCTCCAGAGCTGGTAGAGGTTGGGGATCGAGGCCACGAACACGTGGCTGCCCGGCAGCCCGTCGCGCAGGATCTGCATGGTCTTCCGGAACTGCGCCCGGAAGGTGGAGGTCGGGGTGAGGGACCCGTCCCAGCCGCAGAGGTCGTTGGCGCCCATCAGGATGGTGACGTACTCGGCCCCCTGCTCGACCGTCCGCCGCGCCTGTCCCGGGGCGTCGGCCATGCGGGCCCCGGAGACGGCGTTGTTCCACCGGTGCCCCCGGATCGCCGGGTTCCGGGACCGGATGCGCTCGTAGTGGCTGGCGATCCCGTCCAGGGGGACGTTCCCGGTCGCCCAGCTGTGGCCCGGCCAGTTGCCGTAGAAGCAGCACACGTCGACCGCCTGGGTGACCGAGTCGCCGATCGCCGCCATCGAGTCCGGCAACGGCGGTGGCGCCGCGGCGGCCGGGGTGGCGGGGGCGAGGGTCACCAGGACCAGGACGACCCCGGCGGCGAGGGTGGTGAGGGCGCGGAACGGTCGGGGCATCTCTGACCTCCCCGGTCGCGAGGAACGGGATGATGGTCAGAGAATGACCGAGTTTAGGGGTGCTGCCTAGATATGCGGTTGTTCGGAAACTGCCGGATCAGGGGTAGTCCCGCTCGATGCGGCGCTCCTCGACCACCCGCTCCTCGGGGTAGGCCGTGGTGGTGGGGCGACGCCGGTACGGGGAGAAGCTGCTCCAGAACAGCAACGAGAGCAGCAGCCCGACCACCCCGGCGACCATCAGGATGATGCCGACGGTGTTGATGTTGAAACCCTCGGTGCTGACGTTGACCGCAAAGGTCAGGATGGCCCCAATGACCAGCAGGAAGATGCTGGCTCCGATGCTCATCTCTCCTCCTCAACTGAAGCCCGATAAGTCAAGCTCGATGCCTCCGGGTCCGCCCTACCCTGCCGGGAGGCGGGGAAACCCCCGATCCGGACCCGCCGACCCTATCAGCGGGAGCCGTAACCAGTCCCCGTAGGCCGGGGGCGAAGCTATCAGCGGGAGCCGTAACCAGTCCCCGTAGCCCCGGGGGCGAACCAATCAGCGGGAGCCGTAGCTGGCCCGCAACTCGGGGTCGTCGACGGCCAGGCGCACCGCCCCGGCCACCCGGTGCTGGAACGCGAACCCGGCCAGCAGGCTGATCCCGGCGAAGGTCAGCAGCTCCCACTGACGGTCGTAGAGCAGCTCCAGGACCAGGCCGGCGAAGACCGGCAGGAGCCCGAACACCAGGGCCTGGCTGGCCCAGCCCATGGCCAGGCCGCGGAAGCCGATGGCCCGGGCCCGCTCGGCTCGGGGGCGGCGCAGGCGCGGGTCGGGGTGGTCGAGGGCCCGCTTGCCCGCCACCAGCAGCCGGGCCGGGCGCAGGGCCAGCCAGGCTCCGAGCAGCACCGCCAGCACGGCCACCGCCACCACCCCGGTCACGGCCGTCCCGGCGACCGGGCCGGCGACCGCCGACGGCCCGCCCGGCCCGTTGAGGCCGGCGTTGACCATCAGCGCCACCACCATCCCGGCGAGCAGGAACGTCACCCGCACCGTGCGCACGATCGGCTCCGGGTCGGGGCCCCGGTCCCGCCCCGACGGCTCCGACCGCGACCCCTCCGGGTCCAGCGGGTGCCAGACGTCGCTCATCCGCCCTGCTCCAGCAGGGCGGCGAAGGCGGCCTCGTCGAGGGTGGGGACGCCCAGCTCGGCGGCGCGGGCGGCCTTGGAGCCGGGGTCGGCGCCGACGACCACATAGGCGGTCTTCTTGGAGACGCTGGAGGCGACCCGGCCGCCGCGGTCCTCGATGGCCTTGGTGGCCTGCTCGCGGGTGAAGCCGTCGAGGCCGCCGGTGAGGACGAACGACTTCCCGGCCAGGGTCTGGGGCAGCTCGACCCCGGTGTCGCCGTCGGCCTTGGTGTTGACGCCGGCCTCGACCAGCCGCCGCACCAGGTCCTGGTTGCCCTCGTCGGCGAACCAGGCGGCCACGCTGGCGGCGATGGTGGGGCCGACCCCGCCGACGTCGGCCAGCTCCTCCTCGGTGGCGGCGGCGATCGCCTCCAGCGACTTGAGGCGGTTGGCCAGCAGGGTGGCCACGGTGCCGCCGACGTGGCGGATGGACAGGCCGACCAGCAGCCGGTCCAGCGGCCGCTGGCGGGAGGCGTCGATCGCCCCCAGCAGGTTGGCGATGGAGCGGTCCTTGAACCCGCCAAGGCCGGTCAGGTCCTCGGCCGTGATCCGGTAGATGTCGGCCGCGTCGCGCAGCTTGCCCGTCTGGATCAGGGCGGCCACGGTCTTCTCACCCAGGTGCTCGATGTCCATGGCCCCGCGGCCGGCGAAGTGGACCAGGGTGCCCCAGCGCTGGGCGGGGCAGCCGGTGGTGTTGGGGCAGCGGGTGGCCGACTCGCCCTCGGGCCGGACCAGCGGGGTGCCGCACTCGGGGCACCTGGTCGGGAACTTCCAGCGCCGCAGCCCCTTGGGCCGCTTGGTGAGGACGGGGCCGACGACCTCGGGGATGACGTCGCCGGCCTTGCGCACGAACACGGTGTCGCCAGGGCGGACGTCGCGGCGGGCGACCTCGTCCTGGTTGTGCAGGGTGGCCAGGCCCACGGTGGAGCCGGCGACCAGCACCGGCTCCAGCATGGCGAACGGGGTCGCCACCCCGGTCCGCCCGATCGACACCTGGATGTCCTTGAGCAGGGTGGTGCGCTCCTCGGGCGGGTACTTGTAGGCGATCGCCCAGCGCGGGGCCTTGGAGGTGCGGCCCAGCTCCTCCTGGAGCGGGCTGGCATCGACCTTGACCACCACCCCGTCGATCTCGTACTCGAGGTCGTGGCGGTGCTCGGCCCAGTGGGCCACGAACGCCTCCACCTCCTCCAGGGTGGCCACGATCTTCGTCTGGGAGGCCACGGGCAGGCCGGCCCGCTCGCAGAAGTCGAGGAAGGCCGAGTGGGAGGGAAACCGCATCCCCTCGGCCAGACCGAACGAGTGGCAGAGCATGGCCAGCTGCCGCGACCCGGTGACCTTGGGGTCCTTCTGGCGCAGGGAACCCGAGGCGGCGTTGCGGGGGTTGGCGTAGATCTGCTTGCCCTCGTCGCTCATCTGCTGGTTGAGGGCCTCGAACCCCGAGGCGGGGAAGTAGATCTCCCCCCGGACCTCGAAGGCGGACGGCGGGTCGTCGAGGGTCAGGCGCTGGGGGACGTTGGCGATGGTGCGCACGTTGGGGGTGATGTCGTCCCCGACCAGGCCGTCGCCCCGGGTGGCGGCCCGGACCAGCCGCCCCCGCTCGTACTGGAGGGAGACGGCCACCCCGTCGACCTTGAGCTCGCAGACGTAGGCGGGGACGTCGCCGACGATGCGCTCGGTGCGCCGGCCCCAGGCGGCCAGCTCCTCGGTCGAGAAGGCGTTGTCCAGCGACAGCATCGGCACCCGGTGGCGCGCCGGCGCGAACGCCCCGGCCTGGGGCGCGCCCACGGTCTGGGTCGGCGAGTCGTCGGTGCGCAGGTCCGGGTAGTCCTGCTCCAGCCGCTCCAGCTCGCGGAACAACTCGTCGTACTCGGCGTCGGAGAGGTCGGGGTCGCTGAGCACGTGGTAGCGGTAGAGCGCGTCCCGCAGGCGCGCCCGCAGCTCGTCGACCCGCTTGGCAGCCTCCTCGGCCGAAACCGCCACCCGTCCCCCTTGCTCGCCGCTTCTCCCCGGGCTCCAGTATCGCGCAGCCCCGGGACCTCCCGCCCGGGTTGTCCACAGCCCGGCCAATCCACGCCGCCGCCGGCTGCGAATCACCGGTGACGACCGCCGCCTTCGGGAGCGGCGGCGCCGCCGCCCGGGTCACGGTGGCCCGGGTCGATGAGCAAGGGAGACGCTCCATGCGCAAGGCAGTCCAGAGGGGTCTGCTGCTGCTGCTCGCCCTCGGCGTGCTCGCGGTCCCCGCGGTCGCCAGCGGCCGCGCGCCCGACGGCCGGTACGACGCCGACGACGACCGCCGCCACGGCCGGCGCAGCCTCCAGGTGGTGGGGCTGACCACCGACGGCCGGCTGGTCCGGTTCGACGCCGACACCCCTGGCCGCGCCCGCGGCATCGGCCCAATCAAGGGCCTGGCCGGCGACCGGTCGCTGGTCGGCGTCGACTACCGCGTCCAGGACGGCCAGCTGTACGGCGTCGGCGATGCCGGCGGGGTCTACACCCTCAGCACCGTCGACGCCGCCGCCACCAAGGTGTCGCAGCTCACCGTGGCCCTCAGCGGCGCCAGCTTCGGCGTCGACTTCAACCCGGCCGCCAACCGGCTGCGGGTGGTCAGCGACACCGGCCAGAACCTCCGGCACAACCTCGACGACGCCACCGCCACCACCCCCCCGCTGGCCGGCGCGACCGTCGCCGACGCCACCCTGACCGTGCCGCCCGCCACCACCCCGGCCATGGGAATCGGCGCCGCCGCCTACACCAACAACGACCTCGACCCCAACACCGGGACCACGCTGTTCGACCTCGACACCGCCGCCGACCAGGTCGCGGCCCAGTCCCCCGCCAACGCCGGGCTGCTGGCCGCCACCGGCAGACTGCTGGTCGACGCCGGGCCCGTCGCCGGTTTCGACATCTACAGCCGGACCTCGGGTGGGACCACCCAGGGCAACCAGGGGTTCGCCACCGTCTCGGCGCTGGGCCGCTACAGCCTCTACAGGGTCAGCCTGCTCACCGGCGCGACCAGCCGGATCGGCTCGTTCCGGCCGGCCGCCCAGGTCGTCGACATCGCCATCCCGCTCGACCAGGGCTGAGCCAGCCCGCCCGTCGGCCGCGCCGGCCCCCCGCCCCAGGGCCGGCGCGGCCGGCCGGTTCGGTCACACGCCAAAGCGGCCGGGCCGTCTTATGCTGGCTGGCGTGTTCGCCTCCCTGGGTCGCTTCGTGTACCGGCGCCGGCTGCCGGTGGCGCTGGCCTGGGTGCTGGTGCTGATCGCCGGGCTGGGGGTCGGGGGCGAGGTGTTCGGGCGGCTCGGGACCGGCAGCGGGCTGCGGGACGACGCCGAGTCGGTGGTCGTCTCCGACCAGCTCGCTCAGGTCGGCGGGGGCGGGGGCGGGATCACCGGACTGGTCGACGGGCGCTCGGTCGACGACCCGGCGTTCCGGGCCGAGCTGGACGACGCCGTCCGCGACCTGGAGGCCATCCCCGGGGTGGGGCGGGTCACCGGCCCGCTGGCCGGCGGCCGGCCCATCCCCGGCCTGGTGGCCCGGGACGAGCGGGCGGTGCTGGTCCGGGTCGAGCTGGAGACCGGCCTGCCCGGCGGCGGCTTCGAGCGCGCCCGCGACCAGGTCGACCAGCGGCTGCGGGCCGTCGACGCCCCCCGGGTGCTGGTCGGCGGGGAGGAGATCGCCCGCGAGGAATTCCAGGAGCAGGCCCAGCGGGACCTGGAGCGGGGCGAAGCCCTGGCCCTGCCGGTGATGCTGGCGCTGCTGCTGGTGGTGTTCCGGGGGGTGGTGGCCGCGCTCACGCCGCTGCTGATGGCGGCCGTGGCCGTGGCCGGGGCGCTGCTCATCCTGCTCGGAGTGAGTGAGTTCGCCGACATCTCCGTCTACTCGGTCAACGTCATCACGATGCTCGGGCTCGGCCTGGCCGTCGACTACTCGCTGCTCGTGATCAGCCGCTTCCGGGAGGAGCGGACCGCCGGCCTTGAGCTCCCCGGGGCGATCGAGCGGACCCTGGCCACGGCCGGCCGCACGGTGGCCTTCTCGGGGCTGACCGTGGCCGCCTCCCTGTGCGGGCTGCTGGCCTTCGCCGAGCCGTTCCTGCGCTCGCTGGCCTGGGGCGGGATCGGGGTGGTGCTGGTGGCCATGGCGGCCGCGGTCACCCTGGTCCCGGCCCTGCTCGGCCTCTGGGGGCGGCGCATCCGCCCCGGCCCGGCCCACCTCCGGCCAGACCACGGCGTGTTCTACCGCCTGTCGCGGCTGGTGCAGCGGTTCGCCCCGGCGATCGTGGTGGTGGTCGCGGCCCTGCTGATCCTGCTCGCGCTGCCCTTCCGCCACGCCCGGCTGGAGAACTCGGGCCTGGAGTCGCTGCCCCGCTCCTCGGAGTCGCGGCAGCTGTTCGAGACGGTCGACGAGCGCTTCCAGGACGGCGGCACCGACCCGGTGGTGGTCGTGGTCGAGTCGGCCCCCGGCAACCCACTGGTCGCCGACTACCTGCGCCGGGTCGAGGGGCTGGATGGGGTGGTCAGGGTCGAGCCCCGCCAGGGCACCCCGCCACAGATGACCGTGCTCGACGTCGTCCCCGAGGGCACCAGCGAGGGGCCGGTGGCGACCCGGCTGGTGGAGCGGATCCGCGCCCTGGAGCGGCCGGTGGCGGCCGGGGTCACCGGGCCGGCGGCCTTCCTGGTCGACTACCGCGACTCGCTCACCAGCCGGCTGCCGTACGCCCTGGCCCTGATCGGGTTGGCCACCTTCGCGCTGCTGTTCCTGATGACCGGGTCGGTGGTGGTGCCGGTCAAGGCGATCGTGATGTGCATCCTCAGCCTGGGGGCCAGCTTCGGCGCCCTGGTCTGGGTGTTCCAGGACGGCCACCTGTCGGGGCTGCTGGGCTTCGACTCCCCCGGCATGGTCGACATCACCGTGCCGGTGCTGATCTTCGTGTTCGCCTTCGGCCTGTCCATGGACTACGAGGTGTTCCTGCTGTCGCGGATCAAGGAGGCCTGGGACGAGACCGGCAACAACGACCTGGCGGTCGCCCTCGGGCTGCAGCGCACCGGCCGGATCGTCACCTCGGCGGCCGCCCTGATCGTGGTCGTGTTCCTCGGCTTCGCCGCCGGGGAGCTGCTGACCATCAAGGAGGTCGGGCTGGGGATGGCGATCGCGGTCGTGCTGGACGCCACCGTGGTCCGGGTGCTGCTGGTCCCGGCGACCATGAAGCTGATGGGCCGCTGGAACTGGTGGGCCCCGCCGGCCCTGCGCCGCCTGCACGACCGCTGGGGGCTGGTCGAGCGGGGACCGGCCGCCGAACCGGCCAGCCCGGACGACCAGGAGCGGGTAGGCTCGCTCCATGCCGGTCCCTGACCCTCGCGGCAACAACGGCGCTGTCCAGCTGGTCGTGACCGACCTGGACGGCACCCTCTCCGACGCCGACGAGCGCATCCACCCGACCACCCTGGACGCCGTCCGGCAGCTCCGCGCCGGCGGGATCCAGGTGCTGGTCGCCACCGGGCGGCGGCCACGGATGGCCTGGGCGGTGCTGGAGGCCGGCGACCTGGTCGGGCCGGCGGTGGTCCTGGACGGCGCCCTCGGCATCGACCTCTCGGACGGCCGGACCTTCCACCAGGTGACCTTCCCCGCCGCGGCCGCCCGGCGGGTGCTGGCGGCCTTCACCGCGGCCGGCCTCAGCCCGTGTGTCTACGTCGACCGCCCCGGGGTCGACCTGGTGGTCGACGAGCGGCCGTCGACCCATCCGTTCCATCTGGCCCGCGCCCAGCCCTTCGTGGCCACCGACGACCTGGCCCGGGTGGTCGCGACCGAGCCGGTGTTCGCCTTCGCGGTGGTCGGGCGGCCGGCGCCGGCGCTGGCCCCGGTCCTGGGCGCGGTCGGGACCGTCGGCAGCGCCAGCATCGTCCACGACCTGATCTACGGCGGCTCCACGCTCCAGGTGCGGCCCCCGGGGGTGAGCAAGTGGAGCGGGGTGCTGGCCTTCTGCGCGGACCAGGGCATCGACCCCGGCCGCGTCCTGGCCATCGGCGACGGCGCCAACGACCTGGAGCTCCTGGAGGGCGCCGCGGTCGCCTGCGCCGTGGCCACCGCGGTCCCGGCCGTCCTGGCCCGCGCCGACCACGTCCTCGGCCCCCCGTCCAGTGGTGGCTGGGCGGGCGTCCTCGACCTGGTCGGCCGCCCGCCGGCGGCCGGCTGAGCGGCCGTCAGTCGTCGTCCTCGTCACCGCCGCCGTCGTCGCCGTCCCCCCCGCCGGGGCAGCCGGCGAGCAGGACGGTGGCCGTGGCCACGGCCAGGGTGCGGCCGGCGACCCGGAAGAAGGCGCGGCGGCTGGTCGGCGGTTCCATGGGATCCCTCCTCCTGGAGCCTGGCTGGGTCCGGTCAGCCTATACGGCGCCCGCGTCAGCGTCCCGTCAGGGCGTCCCGGAGGACCTCCCAGACGGCGGCGGGGTCGCTGCCGGCCAGGGCGCTCATGTGCCCGCAGGCCTCGTAACCCCAGGTCCAGAGGTCGTCGATGCCGGCCGCCCGGGCGGCGGCCACGGCGGCGCGGATATCGGGCTCGTCGGACGGCTCCATGCGGAACCCCTGGACCCAGATCTGGGCGCCCACCCGGTGGTCGGCGGCCAGGCGGCCGACCAGCTCCGAGAACCGGGTCACGAACGGCCCGGCCGGCTCGCCGAACGCCTTCCAGTAGGGGTCGGTGGCCAGCGTGCCCAGCCCGGGCAGGGCCGCCACCGCCGCCCAGTCGGGCAGGCCGTGGACCCCACCGATCAGCGGCAGCAGGCAGACGGTGGTGCCGGCCCCCTGGGCGGCGCAGTGGCCAACCAGGTCGGCGACGAAGTCGACCAGGCAGTCCTGGCGGAAGGCCAGCACCTCCGGGGTGAGCTCGGCCGGCATGGCCGCCCCGCCGTGGCGCTCGGCGAAGCGGGCCTCGCAGTGGCGGCAGCGGCAGCCCCAGCGGGCCGGGTCGAGGCCGAAGTGCTCGGGGTGGACCCAGTGCGGCTCGTCCCAGAAGACCCTGTCCGCGCCGGTGTCGATGGCCGCGTCGGCCCAGGAGCGGACGAAGGCGCGCACGGCCGGGTTGTTGGGGCAGCCGGCCGGGGTGGCCCGGCCGTCGTCCAGCACCTGGCCGGCGTCGGGGTCGAAGGCGGTGAAGCGGCTCTCGGCCTCGCCGCCGAACATCTGGCAGACGCCCCAGGGGGCCAGCTGCACGGTCAGGCCGGCGGCGTGGGACGCCTCGACGATCCGGCCCATGGTGGCCCGGTACCAGGCCAGGTCGTTCTCGCTGAAGGTGTGCAGCACCCCGGTGAACCCGTCGGCGGCCAGCCCCTCCATGTCGGCGGCCACATGCCGGAGGATCCGGTTGCCGAAGTATGCGACCCCTGCCCGCTGGGCGTTTGTCATCCCTTGACGGCTCCGGCGGTCAGGCCGGAGACGACGCGGCGCTGGACCAGCAGGAAGAAGATCACCGCCGGGATGGCGAACAGGGTCGAGCCGGCCATCACCCCGCCCCACTCGGTGCCGTGGTTGGTGGTGAAGGAGGCCAGCCAGATCCCCAGGGTCTGCCTCTCGGGGCTGCGCAGCAGCACGTAGGCGATCAGGTAGTCGTTCCAGACCAGGATGAAGGAGAACACCGCGGTCGCCACCAGCCC
>Ga0081538_10003038_pt1 | contig 15985 bp, 23 predicted proteins | sample TabmetS5T2R1_FD_71022 | JGI IMG/M metagenome (GOLD analysis project Ga0081538, IMG submission 71022) | Tabebuia heterophylla rhizosphere microbial communities from the University of Puerto Rico - S5T2R1 | ecosystem: Host-associated > Plants > Roots > Rhizosphere ... | reverse complement strand
CCCGGCCAGGCGCCTGTCGGGCAACTTCGGGCTGGAGGACCAGCAGGCCGCGCTGCGCTGGGTGCGCCGCAACGCCGCCGCCTTCGGCGGCGACCCCGGCAACGTCACCATCTTCGGCGAGTCGGCCGGCGGTGCCAGCGCCTGCGCCCACCTGGCCGCGCCCGCCTCCGCCGGCCTGTTCCACCGGGCCATCGCCTGGAGCGGCCCCTGCACCCTCACCACCCAGTGGCCGTACCCGGGGAGCACCTGGGCCCCCCGGCCGCGGGCGTCCGCCGAGCGCGACGGCGCCACGCTGGCGGCCAACCTGGGCTGCGCCCAGGTTGCCGACCCCGCCGCCTGCCTGCGCGCCGCGTCGGTGCCGGCCCTGCTGGCGGCGGTCTCAGCCGGCGGGCAGTTGTTCGGCCCGGTGGTCGGCGGCGGCGTGCTGCCCCTCCACCCGAAGCGGGCCCTGGCGACCGGCCGGATCCACAAGGTGCCGGTGATCCACGGCACCACCCGCGACGAGCATCGCACCTTCCAGGCGGGCTTCGAGCTGCTCGCCGGCCGCGCGGCGACCGAAGCGGACTACCGCGAGCAGATCCAGGCCGAATTCAGCAAGCGCCAGGCCGCCAGGGTCATGGCCCGCTACCCGCTGGCCGACTACCCCTCGCCAAGCCTCGCGCTCGCCACGGTATGGACCGACTACACCTGGAGCTGCCCGGCCCTGGCCACCGACCGCCTGCTCGCCGCCCAGGTACCGACCTGGGCGTTCGAGTTCGCCGACGCCCACGCCCCCTGGTTCCGCGACGTGCCCCTGCCCGGCTTCCCCACCGGGGCGTTCCACGCCGCCGAGCTGCAGTACCTGTTCTCCGGCGCGTACGCCTCCGGACAGCTCTCTCCCGCCCAGCAGCGGCTGTCGGACGAGATGGTCCGGGCCTGGACGCGATTCGCGCACACCGGCAACCCCAACGGCGAGGGGATCACGGCCTGGCCGCGGTTCCGCGGCGTCCGCGGCCACGTCCAGTCGCTGGCGCCCGGCCCCGGCGGCATCCACCCGGTCGACCTCGGCCGCGAGCACCGGTGCGGCTTCTGGCAGTCCCTCGGCACGTGAGCAGACCGCCCGCTCAGGCCCGAGCCACCGACCCTGACAGCACCGGCGCCCGGACCTCGGCTACGGCATCCACCGGACGCGCGACGGCCGCGTCCTCCGCATGCCCATCCGCCTGGCCGATCCGGCCGAGCCCGTTGGTCGCCACCTTGCCGGGCCTGCGCGTCTCCTCTCGGTTGTCCGCTCGGGCGCTCGGCTGTTCCCACACCCACCGACTCGGGTGAGCCCCGACAGCCGAAGGCTGCACGGGCTGGCGATGGACGGCCCGCGAGCGCACCGCCCGTTGCATAGTATACTCACGATACAGTAGATTATCGTGACAGTATACGTATGTGACGAAGGGGGCGGGACGGAGCGCAGGAGGTCAACCCGTTGAGTGGCATGCAGGAGGAGAGCACCATGCCAGCTGCAACCGAAGGGATCCGGCTGTTCACGGCCGAGAACGTCGACACCTGGTACCGGTCAGGCGAGCGCAGGATCTTCCTGAGCGACGTCCTGGATCCGACCAACAGCGAGACGATGAGCGTCGGCTTCGCCCGCTACGCCCCGGGGGAGTCCAACGAATGGGTCGTGACCTACGACGAGGCGCTGATCGTCACCAAGGGCGCGTACACCGTCACGTCCGCGGATGGGATCGAGACGACCGCCCGCCCAGGCCAGGTCATCTTCCTCCGCAAGGGTACGAGCGTGGTGTACGCCGCCAAGGAGGACGGCGCCGAAGTCGTCTACGTCACCTACCCGCATTGGATGAAGGCGCAGGAGGCCTCCGAGCACGCCGCGCTGCTCGGCACCTTCCAGCCGAGCGAGGAGCGCCCCGAGCGACGCGACCCCGTTGCCTTGCTGCGGAGCATCTACGACCCGCTCGAGCGCGGCGAGTCCGAGGACTTCGGGCCCCTGTTTGACGCGCTCGCCGAGGACGTCGTGCTCACGATGCCGGTCGGCGAGGCCCGCGGGAAGCAGGCGGTCATCGGCTACTTCGTCCACGCCGCCGCCGCGCTGGAGTTCAACCTGTTTGTCCGCCCGCTCGAGTACTTCGGCGACTCCAAGCGGGTCGTCCAGGTCGGCGGGGAGACGTTCCGCGTCAAGCAGACCGGCGCCACGCACGAGGCCGATTGGGCGTGGGTGTTCGACGTGGAGGACGGGCGCATCACCCGGATCCTGGCCAACATGGACCTGTCCGGGGTGGCGGACGAGGTTGCGGAGGCGTTGGCCAAGGCGCAGAAGGGGGCGAGCCCGCAGGCCGAGCCCGCGGCATGAGGGAGAGGAGGTCGCGCGCGGCGCGGGAAGGCAACCGAGGTGACCGTCTTGCCGGTGGTCGCGAGGCAGCGCGCCGCGCGGCCCGGCGTCACAGGCTCCACGTAGCGTGAGCCGCGCAGGATCGTGGGAGCTCCTGCAGCCAGCCGCGCCATCGAGGAGGCAACTTGGCCACTGTCGGGACTGAGGAGCCGCTGGCGGTCGCCGCGGTCGAGGCGATCCGCACCGGCGACCTGCTGGCGCTACGGCGGCTGCTGGACGAACATCCCGGGCTGGCAACGGTCAGGCTCGGCGACGACGACCCCGGCGGGATGTCCCGCACGCTCCTGCATGTCGCCACCGACTGGCCCGGCCGCTTCCCCAACGCCGCCGCCACCGTCGCGCTGCTGGTCGCGGCCGGCGCTGACGTCAACGCTCGCTTCCACGGACCCCACGAGGAGACCCCGCTGCACTGGGCGGCCAGCAGCAACGACGTGGCCGCCCTCGACGCGCTCATCGACGCCGGCGCCGACGTCGAGGCTCCCGGCGGCGTCATCGGTGGCGGCACCCCGCTGGCGGACGCCAGAGGCTTCGGGCAGTGGCAGGCGGCCCACCGGTTGGTGCAGCGTGGCGCCCGGACCACCATCGTCGACGCCGCCACCCTGGGGCTCGTGGACCGCCTGGAGCGGTACTTCGCCGGACCGGCGCAGCCCGCACCGGAGGAGGTCAACCGCGCCTTCTGGGGCGCCTGCCACGGCGGGCAACAGCAGTGCGCGGCCTACCTGCTGGACCGGGGCGCCGACCTGGACTGGACCCCGCCCTGGGAGGAGCTGACGCCGCTGGACGCGGCCCAGCGGAGCGGCGCCGTCGAACTGGTCGCGTGGCTACGTGCTCGGGGCGCCAGGACGGCCGCCGAGCTGCAGGCCTCCTAGCGGCGACCCCACCATGCGTGCCAGGTGGTCGTGAGGTGATGTGGGGCGCTCGGCGGTGGAGCTAATCCGCGACCATGACTTCCATCCGCCCGATGAGGTGCGGCTGTTCCCCATGCCCACGCCGGGGGTGCTGCGACTGGACGACGCCATGTTCGTGGCCGTGGTGCGCTACGGCGACGTCCTCCTGTGGCACTACGCCTTTCGGGACCACTGGTTCAAGATCAACGCCACCACCGACCGGGAGGGCGCCCTGGTGGAAACGAGCACCCCCGGGGACGTGCCGCCGTTCACGTTCAACTGCGACATCGCCACCCCCATGCTGCGCCGCGGCGACGCGGTCTTCGCCGTCGATCTGTTCCTTGACGTGCTGGTCTGCCGCGACGGGGTCACCTACGGAGTCCATGACCACCAGGAGCTCGACGATGCCGTCCGGCGCGGCTGGGTGAGCCGGCGCGAGGCCGCCGGAGCAAGGGGCGGGCTCCAGGAGTTGCTCGGCCTCATCGAGGCCAGCCGCCTGATGGCCTTCCTTGCCGAGGCACGTCCCTTCGCCCGCGTCGACGCGCCGCCGGCGCCGGCCATGCAACGCCTGTTGCCGGGCCAGGTCCCGCTCCTGCATCCGGGCGGCCGCCCCTCGTGGTGAGGTGCAATGGGCAGGCCGGCCTGGGCGGAGCGGTGGGCCCAGGCCCAGGGATGGCGACCCGGCGCTGGCGACGCCTGAGCCCGAGGAGCGTGCGGAACCTTCCGCCCCGATCCCGGCGGGCGTGTCAGGTAATGATGTGGCACACGCGCTCGGGTGGGCAGTGCTCCGGATCGAGGGTGGTGGCCCGCTCGGCCAGCTGCCGGAGCTCGCCACGCAGCTGCTGGAGCTCCCGGATGCGCGCATCGAGGTCGGCGGCGTGGCGAAGCAGGAGCTCGGTGACGTGGGCGCACGGCGCCTGCCCGTCGTCGCGGAAGGCGATGATCTGGCGGATCTCGCCCAAGGTGAGGCCCATCGCCTGGGCGGCGCGGACGAACTCGAGCCGTCCCAGGGCTGCCTGGTCGAAGCTGCGGTAGCCGGAGGGGTTGCGGGCCGGCCGGGGCAGGATGCCGATCTGCTCGTAGTAGCGGATCGCCTTGGTGGAGATGCCCGCCTGGTCGGCGAGCTCACCGATGCGCATCGCGGTCACCTCTTCCTCTTGACCTTCCAGTGTAGGGGAAGGTCTACGGTGTCCCCGACCACGTTGCTCGTTCCGAGCACCTCGCCACATGACGACCAACCGCTCCGTCCGATCAGCTACACCCGACGAGCTCGAGGTTCGGCTGGCGCGCCTGGGGCTGCCAGCCCGCGGCGCCCAGGACCGCCAGGCCGCCCTACCCGGCCCACTCCCGGCATTCCACCGGGCCGTACTGGGCGCCTTCCTCACCGAGGCTGGCCCTCCCGCCCTGGCCGCGGTTGGCCGGCTGGCAGCCGAGTTACAGCTGGAGCCGCAGGCGGCGCTGGCCGCCCTGGCCACCGCCGACCTCGTCCATGCCGACCCGGTCGACGGCAGGATCAGGGTCGCCTATCCCTTCTCCGGACCGCCCACTCCTCATCGGGTGGAGCTGGCCGGAAGGCCGACCGCCTACGCGATGTGCGCGCTGGACGCCCTGGGCATCCCCCAGATGACCCGCCGCAACGGGCGGATCAGCTCGGCCGACCCCACCAGCGGCCAGCCCATCACCGTCACCGTCGACGACCAAGGCTGGCAGTGGCAGCCCGCCACCACCGTGGTGCTGGCCGGCGCGTCCACCATCGGCGATGCCTGCGGGTCGGTGGCCGACTGCTGTTGTCCCTACATCAACTTCCACGCCAGTCCCCGGGACGCCGACGCCTACCGCCAGGCACATCCAGCCATGGCCGCCGAGCTGCTCAGCCAGGCCGATGCCGTCGAGGCCGCCCGGCGGGTCTTCGGCGGCCTGCTCGGTCCGGGACACGACCACGATCCGGCCGGATCCCGTTGGACCTAGCACACGGCAATGGACGACCTGCGAGACGACGAGGTGAGCGCCGTGGCAGTAACCAACACGCTCTCAGCTGTTCGACAACGCAAGATCGGACCCTTTGGAACCGCCGCGCGGATCGTCGTCGGCGCGCTGCTGCTGGGCAGCGTGGTCCAGGGCCACCTGACCCGGGGCTTCCACCCCGCCGCCTGGGCCCTCGGGCTGCTCGGCTTCCCGGCCGTGCTGGTCGGGCTGCAATGGCTTCGAGCCCGACGCACCGCAGGCCGGCTGGAGGCCACCGGGCCGGTCGGTCACGCCCTCAACCTGGCCGTGTTCCTGATCCTCTACCTGCTGGCGCCGACCAGCGACGCCGCCCTCATCTTCTACGGGGCCTCGATGTGGTTGGCGGCGCTGCGCGGCTATGCCGGCTGCGAGGTATTGGCCATGTCCAACTGGCTGCTCGGCCGGGACGACCAGGTCGGCTGTGCCCTCTTCTGGCCCGTCGACCAGCTGGAGCGGCACCGAACTGACGGGCGGCCAGCATAGGTGGCCCGTGGTCGGCGGCCGCTGGAGGGGAGCCGGATGGTGACGGCGACGGATCGGCTGGGCCATCGCCCGGTCATCGAGGTGCTGTACGTCCAGGACTGCCCCAACTACCAGGGGGCGCTGGCGCTGGTGGAGCGGGTCCAGGGTGAGCTCGGCATCGACGCCGAGCTCCGCACCACCCTGATCCTCGACCAGGCCGCCGCCGAGCAGGCCCGGTTCCCGGGGTCGCCCACGGTGCGGGTGGATGGCCACGACGTGGAGCCCGGCAGCGAGCCGGCCACCGAGTACACCGTCGCCTGTCGCCTGTACCGGCTCGAGCACCGCTTCGCCGGCCAACCCGAGGAGCGCTGGGTCCGCGAAGCCCTGCAACAGGCTGCCGGTCGCAGCTGAGCGACACCCGCCACGCTGCGGACCCAGCCGCCGCCTACGACGCGAAGAGAAACGGGAGGACCCGATGCCCCAAGCGATCGACATCGATGAGATCCGTCCACTCCTGGCAGGCGGGGCGCAACTGGTCGAAGTCCTCCCGCCCGAGGAGTTCGAGGAGGAACACCTCCCCGGGGCGACCAGCATCCCCCTGAAGCAGCTGACCGAGCAGGCGACCGCGTCGCTCGACAAGCAGCGGCCGGTGATCGCCTACTGCTGGGACTACCAGTGAGACATGAGCCCACGGGCCGCGTGGCGGCTCGAACGGCTCGGCTTCACCCAGGCCTACGACTTCGTCCCCGGCAAGGCGGCGTGGCTGGCGATGGGCTGGCCCCGGGCGGGCACCGCCGTCGCGGTCCCCAACGCCGGCGAGGTCGCCAGGCGGGACACCCCCACCTGCGCCCTTGAGGACCGGGTCGCCGACGTCGCCGCGACGGTGGTGGAGGCCGGCCGCGAGGTCTGCATCGTCGTCAGCCCCGAGGGCATCGTCCAGGGTCGCCTGCGGGGCCGGGCCCTTGCGGGGACCCCGGAGGCCACCGCGGAGCAGGCGATGGAGCTCGGGCCGACGACCGTCCGCCCCAGCGAGCGGCTGGGGCCCCTGGTCGGGCGGATGCGGCGGCGGGGGGTGGCGACCATCGTGGTCTCCGACCTGAAGGGGCGGCTGCTGGGGATCCTGTACCGCCAGGACGCCGAGCGCGCGCTGGAGGCCGCTGGACGATGACCTGGCGCGGACCGGTGGTGGCGCCGCCGGCGGCCAGGTCCATGGCTGATCCAGGACGGCCGTCAGCCCAGCAACGACGCCGCGCTGTCGGCCAGCCGGTCGCGGTCGCCGATCACGGTGGCGCCGGAGCTGACCGGCCGGGGCGGGCGCTGGCCCCAGGTGGCGTCACGGTCGAACAGCAGGAAGAAGTCGTAGTCCAGCCCGCCGAAGTCGACCCCGAACCGCTCCAGGAACCCCTGGCCGATCACGTTGCCGGCGTCCCACAGGTGGATCACCCGCGGGTCGACCATGCCGGCTCCGTCGACCTCGCCGCGGGTGTCGAGTGCCCATCGCTTGACCCAGACCACGTAGACCCGCAGCCGGGCGTCCTGGTAGCGCTGGAGGATGTGCTGGGCCGCCCACCTGGCGCCCGCAAGGCACTCGCCTCAGGTGGGGGCCAAGGCCAGGACCAGCCGCGGCGCTCCCTGGTCGGCGTTGAACCGCGCCTGGAGCTGGCCGACGTCGCGAAGGTCGACGACGGTCAACCCGGCCGGTCGGCTCGCCGCCGGAGCAAGGGTCGCCGTCGCCGGCGTCCTGCCCGACGGCCCGGTCGACGGCGTCCCCCACGTGATGAGGGCGGCGATCAGGGCGAACGTCAGCAGGCAGGCCGCCACGAACCCGAGCCGTGCGCGTCGGCTCATCGCTGGACCCCGCCAAGCTCGGCATCGACGGCCTCCCCCAGCCGGTCCAGGTCCACCCCGAGCGTGGCGAGCAGTGGCCCGGCCGCGCCCCGGTAGCCCTTGGGCAGCCCGAGCGAGGCGTGCAGCTGGCGGCGCCACCGGTTGTTCATGCACCTGGGCCAGGGCGTCCGGATATCGGTGACCACCCCCAGCAGCAGCAGCTCCGGACCGACCTCACCAGCGCCGAGGGTCCTGGCCTGCTCGCCGGCGTGATAGAGCACCTGGGGGATGAGCAGCGGCGGGTCGCGGAGCGGCGTCCGCGGGACCCGTCCGAGCCCGCGTCGTCGCGCGCGGGTCGCTTCCCGGACCGCCCACCCGACGGCCTTGGCGCCGAACGCCTGCTCCGTGCGCTGTCGGAGCGCGTCCAGGTCGATCCCCAGGCTGCCGAGCAGCTCGGCGTCGCTGGGTCGCGGGCCGGCCACCAGCCCACGCTCGGCCAGACGGCCAAGCGCGGCCCGGGCCGCCACCAGCGTCACCCCATGAGCGTGCAGCACCCTGGCGGCTCCGCTGCTGCCGTCCCGCAGCACCCCCAGCACCAGGTGCTCGGGGCCGAGGTAGCGGTGCCCGAACCGGTCAGCCTCCGCTCGGGCCAGGTCGAGGACCCGAGAGGCATGCTCGCTGCGCTGGGTCACCGTTGCTGCCTCCGGAACCCGAATCGCCGGCCGGCGTACTTGTGGTGCACGGCCTGCTTGGTGACCCCGAGCCGAGCCGCGATCTGCCGCCAGGACCAGCCCTTGGCCCGGGCATTCTCGACCTGCAGGGCTTCCAGGACCTCGACCAGGCCGCGCAGGGCGGCCACCGCGGCCAGCCCGACCTCGGGGTCCTGGCTGCTGGTCGCCGCCGCCACCTGGGTCACCTCGCTGGAGGCCGTCTCCCCCATGGCGTCAATCTACATTGACTCCTTCCTGACGTCAATCGCCATTGACCCAGGGACGTTCCATGAGGTTCCGGGATGGCATAGTGCATGCGTGCCGCCCAGTCGCTCAACCAGATCCACGACTGCCGCCACGGCGTCGGCCAAGGAAGCGTTGCGGTTCGGGGCGGCGCTTGCCCACTCCTGCTCGCGGGCGCTCGGGGATGCCCTCACCGGGGTGATCCTGCACGGCTCGTTGACCCTCGGCGACTACGTTCCGGGTCGCAGCGACGTCGACCTGCTGGTCGTCGTCCAGGATCCGCTGACCGACGCACAGCTGGCCGCGCTGACCGACGCCCTGGCCGGGCATCGACCGCGGGCGCCGGGCCCGGCCGACCTGCGGGTGGTCACCCGGCAGGCCGCCGCCTCCCCGACCCCGACCCCGCCGATGGAGGCGTACCTGCGGATCACCCCCAGGTCCGGCGTGCGGGTCGAGGAGCGTCGGCACCCCGGGGAGCGCGACCTGGCGGTGGAGCTCTCGGTCTGCCGCGCGCACGGCCGCAGCCTGCTGGGCGCGGCCCCGGCCGCGCTCATCGGCGAGGTACCGGACCGGTGGGTCGTGGCCGCCGGCGACGCGCAGCTGGCCGACTGGCAGGCGATCGGGGACGACCCGCCGTACGCCGAGCTGACGGTGCTGACCGCCTGCCGGGTGTGGCGCTTTGCCGAGGAGGGGCGCCACTGCTCCAAGGCCGCGGCCGGGGCGTGGGCGCTCGGGCGCGATCGCACCCTCCAGGTGGTCGGTGACGCCCTCCAGCACCGGCTCCGCGACCCGGACCACCCCATCGACCCAGCGCAGGTTGCCCAGCTGCTGGCGGTCGTTCGCGCCCGCCTCGCCGGGGCGCGCGACGCAACCTAGCTATGCCCCCTGCGGCGCCGAAGACCGACCGCGTCACCGCGTCAGCGACCAGAGGTCGGTGCGCTCGTCGGTGAGCCGGGCGCGACCGGGGTGGGCGCGGCGGGCCACCAGTCGCGCGCAGGCCGCCATCTCGGAGTCGCGATCGTATTCGGGATCACCGCCGCGGTCGAAGCCGACGGCGGCCCGCACCACCCCCGCAGCCAGGTAGAAGCCGACGAACTTGCTGTCCTGCAGGCTCCCCCGGACGGCGAAGTCGTCCCAGGAGGTGGCGTGGCCGACGTACTGGAGGGTGTGCTCGTACTGGTCGGACCAGAAGTTGTGGAGGTAGTCGAAGGGGGCCGCCGCGCCCAGCATCGACCGTGCCGCCGCGGCGCCGTGGCGCCGAGCACTGTTGTAGTGCTCCACGCGGATGCGGCCGAGAACCGGGTGCAGGTGGTTGGCGACGTCGCCGGCTCCGTAGACGTCGGCCGCGCTGCTGCGGCAGCGCTCGTCGACGAGGATCCCGTTGTCCTGGGCGATGGGTGCGCCCGCAACGGCGGACACATCAGGATCGATTCCCACGCCGACGACGGCGAAGTCGCACGCGACCCGCTCCCCGTCGGCCAGCACCACCGCCTCCAGCCGCTCGGACCCTTCGAAGGCGGCGACCTGCGCTCCGGCGAGCAGCCTGACGCCGTTTGCGCGGTGCATCGAACCGATCAGGGCGCCGATCTGCTCGCCCAGGACCCGCTCCAGTGGGTTGGTGCCCGGATAGACGGCGGTGACCAGAACCCCGAGCTGGGTCAGGGAGGCCGCCACCTCGCAGCCGATGAACCCCATGCCGACCACGGTCGCGCGCCGTCCCGCCACGGCTTCGCGCTTGATCGCGTCGCATTCGGCCACCGTCCGCAGGGAGTGGATCCCGGGCAGCTCGGCCCCGGGGATCCGCAGCCGCCGGTTGCGCCCTCCCGTGGCCAGCAGGAGCTTCTGGTACTCCAGCTGCTGGCCGGACCCGAGGGCCAGCCGGTGCGCGGCGGGATCAACCGCCACGACGGATTCGGTGCGAAGCTCGACGTCATTGGCTTCATACCAGTCGGCAGGCTCGACGTACCAGCCGTCGAGGTCCTCTTCCGATCGCAGGTAGGTCTTGGACAGCGGGGGACGGCCAAAGGGGATGCCCGGTTCCCGGCTGATGACGACGAGCGGCCCCTCGAAACCCTCGTCACGAAGCGTTGCGGCGGCCGTGCCGCCGGTCTTGCCGCCACCGACGATCACCATCGGCTTGGTGCCGGTTCCGTCAGACATGGACTACCTTCCGCCGCAGCGTCGCAGCGCGAAACGGGCACTCCGGGAGCTCCCGATCGTCGCTGCCTCGTCCATTGCCGAACTGGAACGCTCCGGCCTTTCAGGCCAAGGCCGCAGCGCGTCCCCAGGAGTTCATGGTAGCGCCGTGCCCGCGGTGCCGGGCCTGCCATCGCCGGGCGGAGCCCGTGACCGTGCTGCTTGCCCTCGCCGCCTTGACCGGGATGGCGCGGGAGGATGGTGCTGGCGAGGAGCACACGGGAGCTGGGTGGGCAGTCGGCCTGGGTCGTATCGTGAGCTGGTGCGGGCGCGGTGACCCCGCTGGTGCCCGCCGCAGGGGGTGAGCGCAGCGGGCTGTGGCGGCCAGTCCTCTGGCCAGGAGCGGGACCTCGGAGTGAGGGGGCAGGCGATGGTGGGAGGAACAGTCCGGGTACGCCGGGTCTACGAGGAGCCGGAGCCGGGGGACGGCACCAGGGTGCTGGTCGACCGGATCTGGCCGCGAGGGCTGACCAAGGCCAAGGCGGCGCTCGACGAGTGGTGCAAGGACGTCGCGCCGTCGGACGAGCTGCGCAAGTGGTACCGCCACGACCCGGACCGCTTCGAGGAATTCGGCCGCCGCTACCGGCTGGAGCTGCGCGATCCCCGGCGGGCGGACGCACTGGCGCACCTGCGCGAACTTGCCAGGGACCGGCCATTGACGCTGCTCACCGCGACCAGGCAACCCGAGATCAGCGAAGCGGCCGTGCTCGCCGGTTTGCTGTTGGGCTGAGCAGACCGAAAGGGCTCCGCAACGCCGCTCACGCTCCACGATCGCGGGCATCGCGTCACCGCCAGTGCCGCGTCGGGCGTTCAGGCGACCACTTGGGCGGGGGTGGCCTGCTTAGGCGCCGCCGGACCGATCCCCGGCGGGCCGCCGCGGGATGGCCTGGCCGCTGTGGGGGTCGAACCAGTACGGCGCCGAGGTGTCGACGGCCAGCTCGACGGCGCGGCCGGGTCGCACGCTGGTGTGGGGGTTGACCCTGGCGGTCCACAGGCTCTCCAGCCCGCCGGCCTGCTCCTGGTCCTGCCCGGCCGGTTCCTTGGTGGCCAGGTCGAACTGGGCGACCACCACCCCGTGCTCCACCGGCGGCGTCCTGACCGCGAAGATCACGTCGACCACCGAGCCCAGCCGCTCGGTCACCCTTGCCTCGGCCTTGAGCCGCGGCCACCCCGGCGGCGCGAACGCGGCGTCCTCAAAGGAGCCCGGGCGCAGGCCCAGGATCACCTGCCGGTCCAGGAACCGCCCCAGCCCCGGATGCCCGGCGAGCGCGCCCTGGGGCACCGGGAGCCGGTGGCCGGCGAAGGCCACCGCCAGGCCGCCGCCGGCGCGGACCAGCCACGCCCCGGCCAGGTTCATCCTACCGGTCAGCGGGAATCCGAGGATGGCGGCTAGCGGGAGGAGACGACGCCTGCTGACTACGATGCCGCGCGCCTCAAGGAGTGCCACGCTTCCCCCGCTGCAGCGACAGACCAGGAAGGAGTCGCCACATGTCTGAGCGTGTTCCGGAGCGCCGGTCCGCCGGCATCGACCGCTGGGAGCCGCTGCGAGAGCTCGAGCAGGCGACCGAACGGATGCGGCGGATGCTCGATGACGCGTTCGGCGGACTCGGCTGGCCGCCGGCGCTCGGCGAGCGCGCCGGATGGTCCCCGCCGGTGGACGTCGAGGAGACCGACGACGCCTACGTGGTCGAAGCCGAGCTGCCAAGCGTCAAGCGCGAGGACGCCACCGTCGAGCTGGTCGGCAACGACCTCCAGATCACCGGCGAGGTCAAAGAGCGGGAGCACACAGGGACGCTGCGGCGAAGGACGCGCCGCAGTGGCCGCTTCGCCTACCGCGTGACCATCCCGACCCGGGTCGACGCGGACAAGATCGACGCGACCCTGGCCGACGGTGTGCTCACCGTCCGCATCCCCAAGTCGGAGCGCGACCAGCGCCGCCGTATCGAGATCCAGTCGTGAGCGGGGACAACGGCGGAAGGCATGGGCCTGCGCGGCCGCTTGCCGAGTCGGTCAGGCAGGTTCCCACGTACAGGTCGGGGTCGGACCCTGGGGTTGCGGCTTGGCCCAGGCGTGAGATGCTGCGTGGCAGGCATGGAAGGGAGCGACGATGAGCACAGTGTCGCCAGGGTTCAGAGGCAGGCGGGGGCGTCCCAGCGCCAACCTGCCTCCGGGCCAGTACCTGGTCGAGGACTTCCCGGTGCTGTCGGCGGGACCGACGCCGCGGATCGACCTCGACACCTGGGAGTTCACCATCACCAACGAGACCGGCGAGCGGCAGCGCTGGAGCTGGGACGACTTCCGCGCCCTGCCCAGCGAGGCACCCACGGTGGACATCCACTGTGTGACCAAATGGTCCAAGCTGGGCACCGACTGGGAGGGGGTGTCCTTGGACACCCTGCTGGACGGGGTGGAGACCAGCGCCAGCTTCGCGCTGGCCGAGTCCTACGGGGGCTACACCTCCAACCTGCCGCTGGAGGACCTGCTGGACGGCAAGGCCTGGGTGGCGTTCCGCTTCGGCGGCGAGGACCTGGAGCCGGTCCATGGTGGGCCAGCGCGGCTGCTGGTGCCCCACCTGTACTTCTGGAAGAGTGCCAAGTGGCTCCGCGGGATCCGGCTGCTGGACCAGGACGAGCCGGGGTTTTGGGAGAGCCTCGGTTATCACAACTACGGTGACCCATGGCGAGAGCAGCGGTACTGGGGCGACTGAGCTGGCGGACCGCCCACCTGGTGGCGGTGCGCGAGGAGTCGGCCAGCGCGCGGACGCTGGTCCTGGACGTGCCGGACTGGCCAGGCCACCTGCCGGGCCAGCACGTCGACGTGCGCCTGACCGCCGAGGACGGCTACCAGGCGCAGCGGAGCTACTCGATCGCGTCGGCGACCGACGGCTCCCTGGAGCTGACCGTCGAGCTGCTGGAGGACGGTGAGGTGTCCCCCTACCTGACCCAGGTGCTACGGCCGGGTGATCCGTTGGAGCTGCGCGGCCCGATCGGCGGCTGGTTCGTCTGGCGGCCCGGGGACCAGACCCCGGTGCAGCTGTTGGGGGGTGGCAGCGGGGTGGTGCCACTGATGGCGATGGTCCGCACCCGCGTCGCCAACGGCGGCACGACGCCGATGCGGCTGGTGTACTCCACGCGCACGTCCGGCACGGTCCTGTACGGCGACGAGCTGCGGCGCCTTGCCGAGCGGGACCCGACCCTGCGGGTGGACCTGGTCTACACCCGCCGAGCCCCGGAGGGCTGGGAAGGTCCGGTCGGCCGGCTCGACGCGGCCCGGCTGGCCACCCTGGCCTGGCCGCCTGCCGACCGGCCGGCCTGCTTCGTGTGCGGCCCGACCGGCTTCGTGGAGGCCGTCGCCAACCTGCTCATCGACCAGGGCTACGCGCCAGAGCGGATCAAGACCGAGCGGTTTGGACCAACCGGAAGTTGACGGAGGCAGCGATGACCGGCCCGACCATGTGGACCGACGGCAACATGCTCGCCAGCCCGCTCCACGACATCTTCCAGCCCGACGTCACCGCCGCGGTCGCGGGCTGCCGCAACTGCGGGTGGACCGGGCCGATGGCGGAGGTACGGGTGTTCGACCACGCGCCTGGCGTGGTCGTCCGCTGCGGGACCTGCGACGAGGTCCTGATGCGGCTGGTGCGCGGCCCTGGCCGCGCCTGGCTGGACATGCGCGGCCTGAACTACCTGCAGCTTCCCATGGCGGACCAGACCTGAGCGCACGCTCTTGTCCGCCCGCGGAGGGATGCAACGGAGGCAACCGCCGACGCCTTCACGGTAGGACGGGCGTGGGTCCGCGACATGGCGGCCTAGGGCTGGGCCTGGCCGGCCGATTGGTTGCGTTGCTGCCGTGAGCGCTGCCGATGCTGCGCAAACAGCCGCTCGAAGCCGTCGAGGTCCAGGTCGAAGCCTGCCTCGCGAGCGATCTCGCCGGTGACCTCGATGGGCAGGCCATCGGTGTCGTACAGGTGGAAGGCCACCTCGGCGGGGATGCGGTCGGCGCCCTGGGCCCGCAGCCGGGCGATCTCGCGCCGCAGCTTGGTGGTGGCGCGGCGCAGCGTGGCCTCGAACCGTTCGCCCTCGGCGATGATGGCGCTGGAGATCCGGTCGGCGTGCTCGAGCAGCTCCGGATAGACCGTGCCGTAGCGCTCGATGACCAGCTCGGCCGTCTGCGCCCAGCGCTGGGGCTGGATCTGCAGCGTGTGGCAGGCGCGCACGGCACGGCGGATGAGGTGGCGCAGCACGTAGCCTCGGCCCTGGTTGCTCGGCAGGATGCCGCGCTGGTCGCCCAGGATGAACACGGCGCCACGCAGGTGGTCGGTGAGGATCCGCAGTGCCCTGGCCAGCTCGGGGCGGGAGGTGCGCTCGGCGACGGTGGTGGGACTGAGGCTGGTGATCCGGTCGTGGACGGCATCCAGCGGCGGGGTCTGGTAGACGCTGGCCACGCCATTGAGGACGGTCAGCATCCGCTCCAGCCCCATGCCGGTATCGACGTTGGCCTGCGGCAGCGGCAGCAGTTGGCCACCACGGCGCTGGAAGGTCATGAACACGTTGTTCCAGACCTCCACGAAGCGACCGCAGTCGCACGTGCCAGGCAGGCACTCGGTATCACCCCGCTGGCAGGCGGCGCCGGTGGTGTCGACGAAGACCTCGGTGTCGGGGCCGCAGGGGCCCTCGGGCCCCAGCGCCCACCAGTTGTGCTCCTCGGGCAGGTAGACGATCCGCTCGGCGGGGATCCCCAGGGCACGCCAGGTGCGGGCGGACTCCTCATCGGCGGGCGTGGCCTGGTTGCCGGCGAAGACGCTGATCCACAGCCGCCGCGGCGGGATCGCCAGGAGGTCGTCGCGGGTGAGGAACTCGTGGCTCCAGGTGATCGACTCCCGCTTGAAGTAGGCGCCCAGCGACCAGTTGCCGAGCATCTCGAAGAAGGTCAGGTGCGTAGCGTCGCCGACCTCGACGATGTCGGTGGTCCGCAGGCACTTCTGGCAGTCGGCGAGGCGCCTGCCAGCCGGATGGGGCCGGCCGAGCAGGTACGGCACCAGCGGGTGCACGCCGGCGGTGGTGAACAGCACCGAAGGGTCGCTTTCGGCGACGAGGGAGGCGCTGGGGAGGATGGCGTGACCACGTTCGGCGAAGAACGCCAGGAACATCGACCGCAGCCGGTCGGCGTCGATCATCCCGGCCACCGTCCCGGCCAGCCGACGCTCAGGAGCCTGACCTGCATAAGCGCGAAACCAGCATCACTCGATGTAAGCGTCCCGAGGTATCGTCACT